>Ga0307408_100001572_pt1 | contig 16865 bp, 13 predicted proteins | sample 322Cmetagenome_FD_202116 | JGI IMG/M metagenome (GOLD analysis project Ga0307408, IMG submission 202116) | Maize rhizosphere microbial communities from greenhouse at UC Davis, California, United States - 322HYB-C-3 | ecosystem: Host-associated > Plants > Roots > Rhizosphere > Soil | place...
CACCTAAATCGCGATACTCCAGAATTTCATTGGCTACAAATTCATCGATACCCTTGATCGGCTTGTAAGCCATAAAACGCGAGAATGCGCGCGCTGCGTTCATTGACTCGCGTTCAGAGATAGCATCTTTTTTGCCACGCAAAATTCCGTATAAACGACACAGGTAGGATTTTTTCTTATCGTATTTTTCGACTTGTTGCTGGCCGTATTGACGGCGCAATCCGGCGTAGAGTTTATCCAGCGGCATTACATACTTATGGGTTTTCTCTTCTTTTAATAAATCTTTCAAGCTGAGTTCAACATCACTCAGGATATAAAATTGGGTATCTTCGAGACGTGCGACTTTTTGCAGCAATGCACCCTGCCCGGTGGTTTCCAGAAATGCACGCATACCAATCAAGGCAGTAAACGGCTCGCTATTCTCGCCTTGGGTGGGATGAAACACCGCCGCCAAATAACCATCGCAACCCTGCGGACGGGAATAAGCACCGTCATCGCAACCCAATACATAGGATGCAAGCGTACGCACCAACTTGCCACCGCGCCCGCGCTGGCTGGATTCATCCTGCCCCGGGTTAAAGTGAAACAGATTGTCATGGGCTGCAGTCATGATGGTTTGGATCGCGTCCGCCGCCGTCGTTTTACCGGAACCATTTCCACCCGAAAATAAATTGGTCGGGCCAAAATCAAACTCGGTATTGGGAACATTACCCCAGTTCACATAAATAAATTTTTTAAGATACATAATTATTCTTCAGCCGCAAAAAGGGAACGGTTCAAATGCGGAGCGGATTTACGCGCTTTGGGTTCTGCAGATTCATCCTGATGTTGATCATCTGAATCTTCTTCAACCAACAACAAGTTTTCAGCAAGATGATTACGGATTTGTTCCAGCCACTCGTTATTGACAAGATTGATAATCAACGGGCGAATTTTGATCCAGCTTTCACTGGAATCAATATCGGACTCAGCAAAGAAATTAATCAGACGCAATTGGCGCAAACGTTTAAATGCCTGACGACGCTCGCCCAGATTCTCTGGCAAACTGCGGCGCAATAAACTCTTCATCGCCATGGCAATAGCTTCCAGCGATAAAGTCGCGCAACCCTGCTCGTCGATGCTGCCTTCGCGTAACGCTTTGTCATATTCAGCGCGCAATACCAAAACCAAAGCAACTTCGTGTTGGTTTAAGCGGCTGCGCAAGCCTGCGTTAAATGGCTCGTCACTTTCATCATCCATACCCGGCAAACGCGCACCGGGCGGCAATATGCGCACAAAGCGGAAATGGCTATCGTGCTGGAAACGAACGCCCATTAAACCAAGATAATCATTTACCAGTTCGTGGATGCGCACAAAGCGGTCATAGAGCTCTGCTTCAACCTGGCTGTCATCGCGGCAAAGCACACCGTAATCCAATAACCGCTGCACTAATTCCCGCCAGTTATCCAAACTCAAATTATGCTTTTCAAGCTGCTCTTGCAGCAACGAACTTAATTGATCACTCATGTTCTACACCGTCGTCGATCAAGCTAATCACAAACTCGTCGCGCTGTTTAAAATACTTATCGTTATTAACCAATGGTTGCGCATGTAACCAATCGGCGTTTTGGGTAATGGCAAAACGATAACGGGATGACAGATTGGCTGCAGCGCCCACTTCAATTGCGTGAGATAAGTTCAGCAGTTCCTGCATGTTCTTTGCCTGTAGTTCACTGCTTTTGATTTGCCCTTTTTGTACCAGGGCGGCGTGTACGTAATCCCGCAGGCTGCTGGATTGCAAAATAAACGCTTTATCCATTGCCTGTTGTACAAAAAGCGCTTTCTGCGCTTCCGCATCAAGGGCTTTGTCTTCATCAAGCATTGAGCGCACAACCTGGATATTGCGCGGCGCACGCAATTGAATTTGTGCAGGATCAATAAATCCCATTTGAATACTGGCAATCGCTTCGCCCTGCTCCAGCAATACTTGATCTTGCTGCTCCGCAGATAAATTACCGAGCGAGCGGTAGATATCCATTAAATCATCGTGCCCGCGGCTATTAATGTAGCTGAGCTGGCGAATGATAATATCGGCGCGCTGGGTAAAGGTATTCAGTGCACGGCGCAATGCAGGCAACATAATGTCGCAGGCATTTTTCAAGCGCGAATCTATTGTTTGCAGCAGGGTTTCCAATAGCGAAATGCCAGGAACGACTTTTTGCGGCAAGGCTTTGCGCAAACGGATTTCCATAACTGCCCGCCAATCTTTTGCAGCAGTTTCTGCATCACCCAATCCGTATTTACGCTTGCGGCGGATTTTAGTGATGATGTCAGAAATTTGGTCGCGATATTTTTCTACGCTGTCGGCAGACAAGCGAACTTCTAGGTCCGGCTTAAACACCGTCTCCATAAAATCAAAAAATTCATCACTCGCTTGCTGGATTAATTGGCGCGATTCAACCTCGCGCACCAACTGGCGCTTGCGCTCTTCCAACTCGGCTATCACATCGGTGAAGTCGCTGATAATCCGCTCGGAATATTCATATGCATCGAGCAAGTCATTGATTTCGCCCTGATCGTAAAAAGCTTGAAGGCTGTTGCGGGTGTTACGAGTATTGCGGTTGCGTGTGCGGAATTGATTGGCATCATTGTCGGCAAACGGCTGGGTAAACAAACGCCCCATGCGGCTAAAACCATAGCTGCTCTGCAAACTGGTTTCATCAACTTGTTTTTCCAGCCAACCATTGTCAATAAGACGATTGATAATAAAACTGGCAAGATCGCGCTGGGTTTTAAAGCGGCCTTCATTAGCGTCATCACCGTCTGCAGCATCTGCATCCAGAATGGGAGCACGGGCAATCGCTTCTTTAAAAATATCCACTACCTGTTCGCGGTTCATGGCGTGGCCATAATCGCGCAAATCGGTGTAAAGGCGTTGGTACAACAGGCGCAGGCACTCCGCCACCAGCTCACGGTATTTACCCGTGAGTGGATTAAAAAAGTGCTGGCGGGAATCGCTAAAAAACATCAGGAAGTTTCACAAAAAATAAAGCGGCAATAGGATAACAACATTAGATGCAGTTTTTAGCAAACAGCGACTGCTCTTCCTTGGTCCAGTCTTTGGCATCTTTAACCATCATTACCTCACACCAATCATCGCTGCCCACTTCTGGCGTGCGGCCATTCAAGGCAGATACTTTAGCAATGGACTCTTCCGGTTTTACATCGACAATCGGCACATCGGAATAGACAACCGTTTTTTGTAATTCTTCACTCGCACTAGTGGCAATCACATTAAGACGTTGCACCGTCGCCTCTGCTTGCGCTGCCTCTTCGGCTGCATTCTTTGAATAAATGATCAGGCCAACACCCAGCAAGAGCACTAACAAACTGCCTAATAACAAAGCTGCAAGTAATTTTTGTTCACGAAAAAAATTCAACATGGGCACAATTTCCGTCAATACGTATTTCAATAAGCGTTAAAGCCAGTCGGCCAGCTTTTCCGCATAGTAAGTAATAATTAAATCGGCGCCCGCACGTTTAAATGCCGTCATGGTTTCCAGCACTATAGCTTTCTCATCAATTACGCCCGCCGCTGCACCCGCCTTAATCATCGCGTATTCTCCGCTCACATGATAAACCGCGAGTGGACGCGCAGAATTAGCACGAATATGCGCCAGCACATCCAGGTAAGCAATGCCGGGTTTCACCATTAAAATATCCGCACCTTCCGCGTCATCTTGCATCGACTCAGCCAATGCTTCACGGGCATTGGCTGGATCCATTTGATAAGTATTGCGTGTGCCTTTAAAGCTGCTATCAACCGCATCCCTGAACGGTCCATAAAATGCCGAGGCGAATTTAGTGGAGTAAGACATCACCGGAATATGGGTAAAACCAGCGGTGTCCAGCGCTTCGCGGATGGCGCTGATCATGCCATCCATCATTCCTGACGGGGCGATCATATCCACACCCGCTTGCGCAGCAAGTACTACTTGTTTTTGCAAATTAGCCAGTGTTGCATCGTTATCCACATCGTCATGCACCACTACACCGCAGTGGCCATGGTCGGTGTATTCACAAAAACAATTGTCGCTAATGACCAGCATTTCCGGCTGCGCTTGTTTTGCGGTGCGAATCATGCGTGCGAGCAAACCATGCTCACACCAGGTATCCGAACCTTCTTCATCTTTGTGCGTGGAAACCCCAAACAAAATGACTGCCTTGATCCCTTTGCTCCAGGCACGCTTTACGATGTCTGCAAGTTGGTCTTCCGGGTAGCGATATACATCGGGCATGGATTTAATTGCTACAGGCGCAGTAATTCCCTCTTCGATAAATATCGGCAGGATAAAATCGCTCATCCGCAGATGCGTTTCGCGCACCAGCTCGCGCAACGCAGCGGTTTTACGCAGGCGACGAAAACGAAAATCCGGTATCGTTAAAGGAATTTGCATAAATAAATGCCTAATCAAGAATAGTTTAAATAGCCAATCAGAAAATATTTCAAATACTTAGCGAACCTTCATGGCTCCATTCACAGCGAACGCGCATATCACCCGAGCCAGGCTTGTGGAAATTGCCATTCGCCTCCCAGGTAAAAGTGTGGGTGCCAGACAATTCTGTTTCCAAATGTACCGTAGCAGACACCCAATACATTCTGCTTAACAAGGATTCGAACTGTGCGATCCATTGATCCCATTCATATTCGACCGCCTTGTACGATGCACCAAAGTGCATAACTTCCGTTTGATAATTAAAAAATGGCGAATCGACACTCGGGATTGAAAACATTTCCTGGCTTAAAAACGGCCACTCGTCCGCATGGGGCAGCGACAACATCGCCTCGCGGTTTGTCCGGATGCGCTCAGATTCCACCATAGACGGGGATACATCCTTAATACAACCGTAAACAATTGATTCTTGATCCATACCCACTCCGATATTGTTTATCGACTAACAGGATTTCATTCAAACTACATTAAAACGGCCACCACCAACTGCCTTTAAATCGCTCTTCGCAGTTGCGCAATTGATATTCGTATTGCTGGGAACGGTCTTCTACTTTGCGCGCAGTATTCATTAGCCAATTTTTTTTACGATAGGTTGCGCGATTATAACCACCGTGCCCTTCGTGATACGCCAGATAAAGGTTGTAACTATCTGCCAAACCAATTCTGCTGCGTTTTTGGCTTTGTTTGTTGTACCAGCCAATAAAATCTATTGCATCACCAAAGTTATCGCGGCGAGACCAACTATTGCCACTTTGATCCTGATATTCATCCCAGACATCGTCTTTAGCTTGCGGATAACCAAAAGCATCGCTCGGCCTGGGACCTGGAATTACCCATAAAATTTTTGTGCGCGCTGGTCGTGCATTGTGCTTGAACTGAGACTCCTGATACATGATCGACATCATAACCGGCACCGAAGATCCCCAGCGCTTCTCGGCTTTTTTGGAATCTTTATACCAAGAGGGTTTATCGTCAAAAATATCGCAAATATTATTGGGATTCGCCGGTGGCAAGCTGGAGCAACCTGCAAGCGCAATAAGCAACGCCAACACACAACATTTACACGCCGAATAGATCATTTATACCTGCCGCCCGTGTTCACGCAACAATTCAAGCAACCCTGCCTCGTCCATCACTTTTAAACCCAATTCCTCGGCCTTGGCGAGTTTGGAGCCAGCACCCGGACCTGCGACAACATAATCGGTTTTGGCAGAAACACTGCCTGCCACTTTTGCACCCAATGCCAGCAAATGCGCCTTTGCATCATCGCGCGATAAAGCGTCGAGCGTACCCGTCAATACATAGGTCAACCCATTTAAAGGCAAGGACTCAGGGCTTGCGACTTCAATATCATCCCAATGAATTCCCGCAGCGCGCAGCGCAGCAACAGCAACGCGATTGGATTCTTGTTCAAAAAATTCGGCGACAAAATGCGCAACGACCGGGCCGACATCGGGCACTAGTTGTAATGCTTCCTGATCCGCAGCAGCCATAGCGTCAAAACTGCCAAAGTAGTTGGCAAAATTGCGCGCGGTAGACTCACCCACTTCACGAATTCCCAGCGCATAAATAAATTTCGCCAGCGTTGTTTTTTTAGAGTTTTCCAATGCTGTGAGAATATTATCCGCTGACTTATCTCCCATGCGCTCCATAGCGGACAATTGTTCGCGAGTCAACGAATAGATATCGGCAAGATTATTTACCAACCCCAAATCAACCAACTGCTCGACCAGCTTATCGCCAAGCCCTTCCACATTCATGGCCTTGCGTGAGGCAAAATGTTTTATCGCCTCTTTTCGCTGCGCTGCGCAGACCAAACCACCGGAGCAACGTGCAACCGCTTCATCCGCAACAGTTTCCACGGGGGAATTACACACCGGGCAATGCTCGGGGAAAAGGATATCGCGTGCATCAACCGGGCGCTTGCTTTCCACAACTTGCACGATTTGCGGAATCACATCACCCGCGCGACGTACGATGACTGTATCGCCAATTTTTATCCCAAGGCGATTAATTTCATCGCGGTTGTGCAAGGTTGCATTGGAAACAGTAACACCGCCGACAAACACGGGCTGCAAACGTGCGACGGGAGTAACGGCACCGGTTCTACCCACTTGAAATTCAACGTCAAGCAAGGTTGTCGATTCTTCTTGCGCCGGAAATTTGTAAGCGATAGCCCAGCGCGGTGCGCGCGAAATAAAACCTAAAGTGTCCTGCAGTTGACGCGAATTCACTTTAAAAACGATACCATCGATATCGTAAGCCAGTGCGTCTCGCTTTTCGCCAATGCGACGATAAAACGTCATCGCTTCCTGAATATTTTTTGCAACCTGGGTTTCGCGATTGGTTAAAAAGCCCCAAGCTTTTAACGCCGCCAAAATACCGGTATGGGTTTCAGGCAATTCGCCACCATCAACCCAACCCACACTGTAGGCACACATTTCCAGCGGGCGGCTTGCGGTAATACGTGAATCCAACTGGCGCAATGAACCCGCTGCTGCATTGCGCGGATTGACAAACAATTTTTCGTCTGCCGCACGCGCCTTTTCGTTCAGTGCATTAAAACCCGCTTTGGGCATATAAATTTCACCGCGCACTTCCAGCACAGCGGGATAACCACTTCCAAGCAAACGCAATGGAATAGAATTAATTGTGCGCACATTCTGTGTAATATCTTCACCATTGGTGCCATCACCACGGGTTGCACCGCGTACCAACAAACCATCGCGATACAACAAACTGACCGCAATACCATCCAACTTCAGTTCACAGGCGTATTCAATATCGTCAGCGCTTTTTAACCTGTCTTGCACACGCTGGTTAAACGCGAGCAAATCCTCATCGCTGAAAGCATTGTCCAATGAAAGCATGGGCATTTCATGCACAACGGTTTGGAATGCCGATAGAGGTGTAGCACCCACACGCTGTGTCGGGGAGTCAGGTGTGACAGATTCCGGGTATTGCTCTTCAAGCTCGCGCAGACGCTGCATCAAACGATCATAATCGGCATCCGTAATTTGCGGATTATCCAGCGCATAATAGCGATAATTATGCTGATGAAGTTCCTGGCGGAGCTGTTCGATTTCTGGCGGACAATTATCAAAAAGAGATAGGTTAGACATGAATATTGTTACCTGGTGATTCGGCGTTTGCCCAATTATGCGTGCTTGAGTATTGCGCGATTCATGCCTGATATTGCAGTTGCATACACATCCCTGTGCGCAAGAATAAAAACTAACGCTGTGGCGGGCGGCGGAACAAGCGCATGCGTTCAAAATTGCGAATACGCTCGCGGCAATGATCCAATGTTTGCCGCGTCATTACGCTGCGCTGCTCATCTTTTAATTCGCCATTTAATGACTCGGCGATGGCGCGCGCCGTATCAGCCATCAAATCAAACGACTGCATGGAGTCCGCATTAATGGGGAGTGTCATAAACAAGCTTACACCGGGCGTTTCAAATTCATCCATTGCATCCAGATCAAAAGTGCCCGGCTTAACCATGTTGGCCATACTAAAGAGCAATGCGCCCTCGCCTTTGGTATCGCTGTGGCGATGGAAAATATCCATGCTGCCGTAACGCATGCCGCACTGCAAAACGATATCGAGCAAATCAGCGCCGTTGAACATTTCACCTTTGTGCGCCATGACATTAATGATCAATACTTCTTCCGGCTCAGCGGGTTGCTTTTCGGCGAAATTATTTTGCGCTGCTGAAGAAGATTGAGGTTCATCACCTTCGTAATCTTCTTCAGATTCATCCTCGTCATATTCTTCTTCGTGACTGTATTCGTCATCTTCAAATCGTTCATCTTCTTCCGGATTCAAATCCCGCTCATCTTCATAATCGCTTTCATCTTCAGCGAGAAGATCTCGCTCTTGGTCATCCACCAACTCGCGCGAATAGGGACGATCATCGCGCTCGTAATCCTCACCTTCATAACTATCATCCTGGCGATCATCGTAATCATCATCGAGATCTTCATCGCGCGAGGCAGAAAAACTCGGTTCAATACGCTCATTAGTAACGGCAGGATGCGCTTTAGAATCATCAACTGACTCCATCAACATAGGAACCGACTGACCAAGGTTTAGACTGGTTTGCTGCGGCTCGCGTTGTGCACGCAGGGTTGATGACGGAGCAGCTTGCTCAGGTTGCTGGTGCTTCTCCAAATAGGATTTGGCTTGCGGTTTTTTCTCGATACTGGGGATACGCGCAGAAGGATCGCGCTGACCAACAACACGGGCGCCACCATTTGGCAATTCGCTGGTATAGCTAGGGGCTTCCGCAGGAGGCTCGTCCTCGTATTCCGCTTGCTGCTTTAAACTTTTCTTGAGTGAGCGCGACACTTTAATATTGCCATTGCGCTCATTGCGCTTGCGCCTGATCCCATCCGCCAATATCAGTAGAATCAGTAAAAAACCAACAATGATGACCCAATCTTTCCACATAAGGTTATCCGTATTAATTAGTTCAATGTTTAAACCGCAGCTAATTCTGCGGCTTCGTCCACATCTACTGTTACCAAACGCGAAACACCCGGCTCGTGCATGGTAACGCCTAACAATTGGTGTGCCATTTCCATCGCATTTTTATTGTGTGTGATGTAAATGAATTGCACTTGCGCCGACATTTCCTCAACCATACGCGCGTAACGACCAACGTTCGCGTCATCAAGCGGCGCATCAACTTCGTCGAGCATACAGAAAGGTGCCGGATTCAAACGGAAAATCGAAAATACTAAGGCAATAGCAGTCAATGCTTTTTCACCACCCGACAGCAAATGGATGGTGCTGTTACGTTTGCCCGGTGGGCGCGCCATAATCGTAATACCAGTATCGAGCAACTCTTCGCCAGTCAATTCAAGATAGGCGTGGCCACCACCGAATACTTTGGGGAATAATTCCTGCAAACTTTTGTTTACTTGATCAAATGTTTCTTTAAAGCGTGTACGCGTTTCGCGGTCGATGCGTTTAATCGCATTTTCCAGAGTCTCAAGCGCCTCCATCAAATCGGCATTTTGTGCATCGAGATAATTTTTGCGTTCGGATTCTGTTTTATATTCGTCAATTGCCGCCAGGTTAATCGGACCGAGGCGCGAGATCTTACCCGCGAGACTTTCCAATTCTTCTTCCAAGGGTTTTACTTCGGTACCTTCCGGCATCTCTGCCAAAATAATATCCAGGTTTAATTCTTCTTCTTGCAATTGTTCAACAATACCCGCGCGCTGTACTTCAAACATTTGTGCCGCCAACCGCTCTTGCTCCAAATGCGCACGCACGGCTTGCACTTCTTGTTCGGCACGGTTGCGCGCCTGCTCGGAGTTGCGCAACTCGTGCTCAACAGTTTCCAACGCACGGCGCGCTTCAGTTAATGAAGCCTCAACTGACAATCGCTTGGAAAGGCTCGCCTCAAGTTCAAGCTTATATTCTTCAACCGGATCACGGTTATCGGCAATACTGGCCAGCAGTTGTTCACGGCGCTCTTGCAAACGAGACGCCTGTTCACGCAAACGGCCAATGCCCAAACGAATGGAATCCAATTGCGTCTTTACCGATTGGTAGCGCATGGCGATTTCGTGGGCTTTATCTTTATCGTGACGGGCGCGCTGGCGGGCAGTATCCAAACCAGTGCGGATATCATCGCGCTGTTGCAGCAAGGATTCACGCAGGTCAGTATCCTGCTCCATCATCTCAATGGCTTCGCTCAAAATCATACGCGCTTCGGATAAATGTTCAGCCTCCTGCTCCATTTGTTCACGCGCTTCGCGGATTTCATTGTCCGCGCGCTCGCGGCGCATATTCATTTGTTCAATGCGAACTTGTTTGGCACTTAATTGTGAACGCAACTCGCCGTACTTACGGTTTTCTTCATCAACCTGACGGCGCAGTGTTTCGCGGTCTTGCTCCAGGCGTTTAATTGCAGCACGACCCTCTTCAAGTTGCGCATTGAGTGTTTCAATATTTTCTTCTGCAGCTGCAATCGCGGCTGCCAATTCTTCCAGCTCCTGACGACGGGCAATCACACCCGAGCTTGCATCTGTGTCGCGGGTAACTCGCACCCAGTGCGGGCTCAACCAAATACCATCGCGGGTGATAACGGATTCATTAGCGGCAAGTTGTTTACGCAATGCGAGCGCTGCAGATAAATCATCGGCAATATAAATTCCAGCGAGCAACCCTTGGGCATCCCAAGGGGCAGTCACTTTTGCGCTGAGCAACGCGGCTTTTGTCGATGAAGTAGAGGTTGATTTGGCATTGGTATCAAACAATACCAATTCACCTTGGGTGAGATTTTCCAGCAAACCAGTCACTGCATCGACTTGTTCTACACAAACGGCTTGCAGTGCATTACCCAATACAGTTTCGAGTGCCTTATCCCAACCATCGGCCACGCTGATTGAATCAGCTAAACGCGCCTTATTGGTTAAATCATTTTGCGCCAACCACTGGGTTACGGCTTTATTTTTTTCGCCCATGGCCGCTTGTTGCAACGCTTCAAGTGATGCATGGCGGCCACGCATTTTTTGTAATTGGCTGCGCGCCTGATCCAGTTCATTGACAAAGCGATTGTTGTCATTGCGGGTGCTGTCCAACTGCTCAACAAATGCATCCAGCTGCAGTCGCTTTTCATCGGCAACCAAATCCAATTCAGCGAGTTGCTCAGTTAACTCATGAATAGATTCGTCTTCAGAACTGTCTTGCAAATTGGTTTTTTCTTCGCGCAGCTTTTCAATTCGCTGCAATAAACGCTGCTGTACCTGTTCAAGATGTTGGATGCGGGATTGTTGTACTTCAGCACGTTGGCGCGGTTCGGCAGCACGCTGGTTAAAACTGTCCCAATCATTCTGCCAACGCTGCATTGCTTCTTCAGCGTCGATCAGCGATTCGCCCGAGGTTTCTTCCGCTGCTTTCACCATTTCCAACTCTGGTTCAAGCTCTAACAGCTCTTCTTCCCAGGCTTCGGTTTTTTGTGTATCGATTAATAAATTTTCTTCAGCTTCTTTGCTGTCCCGGGTGGTTTGATCCAGATCCGATTGCAATTGGCGCGCACGCTCGCTGGCGTGCTGGATGCTTTGCTCAAGGCGGGCGATCTCTGCACCTATCGCGTAGTAGCGACCCTGGACTTCATTAAATTTATCGCCCAGCTCAGTGTATTGGCTGCGATATTTTTCGATTTGGGTATCTTTATTTACCTGATCAGTAACAAAAGATTCCATGCGCAGTTCGAGATCGCGAATACCGGCCTGTTTGGCTTTCGCTTGCAAATCCAACTGCTGGAACTTAAGCGCTTGTAATTGTGCTTTTAGCAAACGCTCTTCTTTTTTATATTCTGCGTACTTTTCCGCGGCTTGCGCCTGACGCTGCAAACGCGATAACTGACGCTCCAATTCATCGCGAATATCCGTCAAACGCTCCAGGTTTTCTTGCGTGCGGCGCATACGGCTTTCGGTATCGCGGCGGCGCTCTTTGTATTTGGAAATGCCTGCAGCTTCTTCGATATAAACACGGAGATCTTCCGGTTTTGCTTCGATAAGTTTGGAGATCATGCCCTGTTCGATAATGGCGTAGCTGCGTGGGCCGAGACCGGTGCCGAGGAAGATATCGGTAATATCGCGACGGCGGCATTTGGTGCCGTTGAGGTAATAGCTGTTGTCGCCATCGCGGGAAACTTTGCGTTTGATACTGATTTCGGTGAAGGCGGCGTATTCACCCAGGAGGGTGCCATCAGAGTTGTCGAACACCAGTTCGATGGAGGCTTGACCGACAGGTTTACGGCCGCTGGAGCCGTTGAAAATAACGTCAGTCATGTTTTCGCCGCGCAGGTTTTTGGCGGAAGATTCGCCCATCACCCAACGCACGGCGTCGATAATATTGGATTTGCCACAGCCATTCGGGCCAACAACAGCGCATAGGTTGCTGGGGAAGTTGACCGTTGTAGGATCAACAAACGATTTAAAGCCAGCCAGCTTGATGCACTTTAGCCGCATAGGTCCACACACTCATGTTTCATCAGGCTTATATGGTTCGAGCGCCCCACTCCAACCCGCCTGTTCAATAAATAATTGCCGGCAACCACACATTGCCTAGCTGTTTGATTTTGTTAATTTTTTTAGCTTTTATAAAAATCCGGAAAGATGCCAAAAAAACCTGTAAGGGCGGGATTCTACACATTTGCGTGCCGCTTTACACCCGCCACCGCCAGCAAAAATCATAATGCTGGACGGCCTGCCTAATTTTCACCCAGAAAGACGAGGGTTTGTCGAAACAGCGGGATTATTGCGTTACTTTTTGATCAATTTTGATACTCACATCAGGCGGCACCGCCTTCATATCCACTGGGCCAAAAATGCCCTGCCAATCCCCCGCTTTCGCTGCCGCCGTGCCATCTTGCGAAATGCGGGCAACCACCTCCACATTGTCCACTGAGCCCAAACTCATCGCTGGTGTCATCGCCATAGCCTCAGTCAACACTACCCGCTTGGGCAACTCGGAAACCGGCACACGCACAATTGCCAATGGCATTTTGGCGCCCTGCCAAGCACGGGCGTAAACAAATACGATTTGCTCAGGGCTCGCTGTCACGCCTTCCGCCAAACTGACATTGATCGTTAATTGACGACCAGCACGGGCAGCAGCAAGTGACTCCTCAGTGCCGCCTTCAGCAAAATATAGAGTCGCAGCGCGCTCGATACCAGCAACCAGCGCCTGGCTACCGGGTGAATCCTGCCCGGTTAATTTGACAGTGTGCTCCCAATATTTAATGGCGTTGATGTAATCCTTCTTGCCAAAGGCATCTATGCCCGCCAAGCCCAGTGCCATAGTGTTATCCGGCTCCGCTTTCAGTGCCTTTTCGACCAGATCGCTAATTGGCGGGCTCATTTTATTGCCGTCGCGCAAGAACATGGCCTGCGCCAACTCCGCCATCACCATTGCCGAACTGCTATCGCGCTGCAACACCTGTTGATAAGCCGTAACCGCTTTGGTGAATTCATTCAAATCCATTTGCATACGCGCAAGGAAAAACCAGTATTGCAACTGCTCGGGTTCATCCGCCAAACGCGCTTCAATCAAACGCACCATTTCACGGGCACGCACGGGATCGGGATTGCGACCGGCGAGATAATCCGCATTATCCAGCTCTTGTTTGAGCTCCTGCGCCAAACGAATTTCCACATCAGCATTACTGCCTAAATGCTGATAAAGCCCCCAGCTCACGGCGACAAGTAAAATACCAATAACGCTTAGCGTTTTAAGTCCAGCCCCCAAGGTACGATTCTGTTGCGCAGCGCGAATATCGGCCTCATCTTCCAGCAATGCGCGTTCTTGCTCCAACTTCAATTGGTCAAACTGCGCCTGATCAATACGACCTGCGGCAAATTGCGCTTCCAACTCCGCAATATGCTCACGAAACAAGCGAACATTTTCGGCAAGGCGATCCGCAACCACTTCACTCGATTGGCCATTTTGCTGCTTGCCGTAACGCACCAGCGGCCAAAAAATAAAACCCAGGGCCAACACACTCAGGAGCGCAACCCCAACCCACAAGGACATCATTATTGTTTCTCCTGTTTGGATTTTTTATTCGCATTTTCAGCTGTTTCTTTATTGGATGAGAGATTCAGCAAACTTTCCAAGCGCTCCCGCTCGGTAGACGACAGACCAGCATCCACTGCCACATCAAGGCGACGGCGCTTGCGCACTATAAGTAGAAGCATAATTACGCCGAAGACCAACAAAAAGACCGGTGCCCCCCAGAGCAACATGGTGGAGGGCGATAACCGCGGGCGATACAAAATAAATTCGCCGTAACGCTCAACCATAAAATCGACAATTTCTTTATCAGACTTGCCGTCCTTGATCATCAACTCAAGTTCGCGGCGCAGATCTTCCGCGATAGGTGAATTGGTACCGGCAAGATTCTGGTTTTGGCATTTGGGGCAGCGCATCTCATCGATAAAGGTTTGATAACGCTGGCGATCAACATCGTTATCAAACTCATGCACTTCAATGGCAGCAAAGCTGGAAAAAGAAATGAATAACAATCCGAGACAAGTGCAAAGTCTTATTAGAGTTGCGCACATAAAGAAGCTTCCGCGGCATTGGATGAAAATTTTGCGCGAGTATAACAACTCATAAGCGAGAGCGGGAAATTTTGCCACCAAGAGCAAAAACCGATCACAAGTGTTTGTTTTGCAACCGCTTTTTGAATTTTCAGCAAAATTTTAATGAATCTGTAAAAAAAAGGTTGACCCAAAGTTTTACATGATTAGAATACGCGCCACCAACAAGGTGAGCGCTGAAAAGCGTGAAATCTTGGGCGGTTAGCTCAGTTGGTAGAGCAATGCCCTTACAAGGCATGGGTCACAAGTTCGAGTCTTGTACCGCCCACCACTCTTACTCACAAGGTAGTTGTGGTTTTTTGTGACGCTGCGGACCGGTAGTTCAGTCGGTTAGAATGCCGGCCTGTCACGCCGGAGGTCGCGGGTTCGAGTCCCGTCCGGTCCGCCACTATTTAGTAATAAAAAAAGCCCCACATCTGGGGCTTTTTTTATGGCTGTAAAAAAGTAAATTACTCACACCCAAAAATATAAAGACTCCATCTCCATAAGGAGCCTTTGGGGATATTACGCTGATTGTCAAAACTATCTATACCGCCTTGTTGTTTATCCCCTGATCCGCCTTGGCAGAATCTTGTTTAATATGTTTGTAAGCGTAGAAGCCCACGTAAGTGATCATAGTGCAGGTTAATGTCACTATCACCAGACCATAAAGAACAATTGAATCGATATACATAGGAACTCCGCGTTTTTGCTTGATGAATTCAGTCTACGCGGGAGCGGAAAACGGGATTTGATCTTGATCAAATCCCGTTGAGGTGTAGCGGAGATGTTTGGAGGAAAATTTAGTTCAGGCTATTAAATATGGGTTTGATGGTTTTTTCCCATACTTGGGCATTTACATCACCGATGTGTTTGTAGCGAATCACACCCTGCTTATCAATCACATAGGTCTCCGGTGCCCCGAACACACCTAGATTAAGCCCTAAACGACCCTCTTCATCTACCACACTAAACACGTAGGGGTTATGCAATTCCGCCAACCAACGCTGCGCATCTTCGCTGTTATCTTTGTAATTGATACCGTAAATCAGAATGCCTTGGGCTTTAAGTGTGTTGAGAAATTCATGCTCTTGCCGACAAGTAGTGCACCAAGTCGCCCAAACATTTAACAAGCTGACTTTGCCTTTAAGCATTTCCTGATTTGCAGTTACCAAACCTTGCGGATTTTCCGGTGCAGGTAATACTGGCAAGTCAAATGCAGGAACAGGTTTATTCAGCAATGCAGATGGCATCTCATTAGGATCTAACGAGAGACCTCGCCAAAATAAAACACCAAGCAATACAAAAATGACTAAGGGAACAAATAAAAATAAACGCTGCTTATTCATTGACTAACTTTCCCACTGGAACTTCTACTGCAGGTGATTCTTGCTTAATCGCTTTGCGATAACGTTTATCAGCAACGGCCAGTACAGCACCAAAACCCATCATCAATGCGCCCAACCAAATCCAGCGCACAAAGGGCTTTAAATGTACACGCATCGCCCAAGCGGTTTCGGTTAGGGGTTCGCCCATAGCGACGTAAAGATCGCGGAATAAACTTACATCCAATGCCACCTCTGTCATGGTGCTGCCACTTGCAAGATAGCGGCGCTTTTGCGGTTTCATTTCACGCAAAAATTTACCGTCTTTCATTACGGTGATCAGGGCTTCTTCTGCGGTGTAATTGGGGCCGTCAATATGGGTAAGTTTGTTGAGGATAAAATCGTATTCAACAACAGTAACTTTCTGCCCCACTTCCATACGAATGTCGCGCTGCTCTGTATAAATACTCGTTAACCCAACTCCGACCGTAGTCGCCGCAATACCAGCATGTGCAACCACCATGGCGAAGTAACTTAAACTCAGTTTTTTAAGGCCAGCAAAAAACGACTCACTGTTGCGCAGGCGATAAAACAAATCAGCAAGCAATGCGGTGACTATCCAACTTGCGATAAAGACAGTCAGCGCGGCGAGGATTTCATATTTATCGCGATAGATGAGCGGGAATACTAAACCAATCATCAGGCTGATTGCCCAAGGCTTCCACAAGAGTTTTACCAATTGCAAACCTGTTGTGCGCTTCCAGTTAGAGAGCGGACCAAATGCCATTAGTAGGCACAGCAAACCCATCAGCGGTAAAAAGAACAAGTTGAAGTAAGGTGGGCCAACGGAAATTTTTCCAAGACTAAGTGCGTCGGCAACCAATGGGTAAAGCGTTCCGAGCAACACCATAATCATGATGATGGAGAGCAAAATATTATTGGCC
>Ga0307408_100001573_pt1 | contig 16859 bp, 15 predicted proteins | sample 322Cmetagenome_FD_202116 | JGI IMG/M metagenome (GOLD analysis project Ga0307408, IMG submission 202116) | Maize rhizosphere microbial communities from greenhouse at UC Davis, California, United States - 322HYB-C-3 | ecosystem: Host-associated > Plants > Roots > Rhizosphere > Soil | place...
GGAAGCCATGTTCGGGCTCGAAGTGGATGTCGGAGGCGCTGTTTTGCACCGCATCGGCCAGCAGGGCATCGATCAGGCGCACCATGGGCTGGCTGTACTCGTCGGAAGAGGCGTCCAGGGTGACCTCGCCGGTCTCGATTTCATGCAGGATGCCGTCGATCGACAATTCGAACCCGTAGTAATGGTCGATGGCGTGGGCGATGTCGGAATCGTTGACCAGCAACGGCACCAGCGTGATGCCCTTGACCAGCATGGCGCTGATCTGGTCCAACGCAACGATGTTGGTGGTGTCGGACATGGCAAGCACCAGTTCGTCGGTTGCCCGTTCGTACACGATAGGAAAAACGCGATAGCGCTTGGCCACTTCCTTGGGGATCAGCTTGAGCGCGACGGCGTCGACCACCAGGCTTTTCAGGTCGGCCGAGCGCGTGTTGAGCTTTTCGCTGAGCGCCTCGCGCATTGTCGCTTCGGTCACGAAGCCGAGCGCGATCAGCAACTTGCCCAGGGGCTCGTTGTTGCGCGTCTGTTCGGTCAATGCGATCCGGAGCTGGTCTTGGCTGATGACGCCTTTCTGGATCAGCAGTTTGCCGAGCGGGATTTTCTGCGTGTCGGCCATGGTGCTTTATCGGGGCGGCGTTTCGAGGGCTTGCAATCGCTTTCGGACGGTGTCGATATTGAAGCCTGGGGGACTGGCCTGCGCCAGTTCAAGCGCGCGGCGGTAATAGGTCTGCGCCAGGCGCGGCTGGTTCATGCGATCGAGGCCGACACCGAGGTTGAAGGCGTAATCGGCGTTGTCGGGCATGGCGCTGAAGGCGCGGAAATAGCTTTGCTGGGCTTCCGGCCAGCGGCCCTGGCGGGCGAACAGGTTGCCGAGGGCGAATTGCACAGGACCGGAGCCGGGGTGCTGGCGCGCCAGGCCGCGCAGCTTGATTTCGTTGGCTTGCAGGTCGCCGGGACGCAGTTCGGTGAGGCCGGCCAGGGCTTCGGGGTCGTTCGGATCGAGTTCCAGCAGGCGCAGGTAATTGCTGGAAGCCTGCCGGCCATCGTGTTCGCGCAAGGCCACGGCGGCCGCGCCGAGCAGGGCGTCGCGATTGTTGGGGTCCTGCAGCAGGGCGAGGTCATATTGCTGGTGCGCCGTGGCCAGGTCGCCGGCCCGCAGGGCGGTGTAGCCATTCTGGACTGCTGGCGCAACCTGTGTCGAGACGGTGCCGCGCACAAACTGGACGCTGCCTGTCTCGCCAATTGCGGTCTTGAGCGGCGCTGCGCTGTGCTCTCCAGCGGCAGCAACCCGCGAGGAGGCCGGGCGACGCGCCTTTGCTGTTGTCTCCTGGGCGCTGGCGGAGGGCCGATCCGCTGCAGGTGCGGCAGCTGGCGCAGGGGGCGCGTTCATCGTTGCGGTCGCGGGCGCTGCGCCTTCCGCGCGGACCTGCCGCGCCGCACGCTCGCTTGCATCGCGCATGGCTTCCGCGCGGATAGCGGGATCGGTGATGGCTGCCAATTGCTCTGGTGTTGGAATTGTTACGTCGGCATCGGGCCGGGTCGCTGGTGCTCTTGTGGCCGCCACCATGCCGGCGCCGGTGGCCGTCGCAGTGCCCGCACTGCCCGTTATTGTGCTCGCGCCGCCGCCCGCCAACCCTTCCGCAGCGGCCGCATTCGCGGCGCCTTCTGCGGCCACGGCCGCAGTGCCTGTCGCCGCGACCGGCAATCCCGGATCACTGCCAGGCGGCGTGACATATGGCGTCACCGGGATGGGGGCTCCTTGCTGTGGGATGGCCTGTGCTGTCGGCGGCGCGCCGGGACCCGGCATGGGAACCATGGGCAGCCGTGCGCCGGGGCCGGGTGCCGACACAGCCCGCCAATAGAAAATGCCAAACGCCGCCAGCAGGGCAAGCAAGGAACCCGCCAACACCATGAGCCGGCGCTGCGACGAAGCAAGCGCGCGCGGCAGCGCCGGCTTGCTTCGGGCGGCGCCGGCGGGAGGACTTGTGTCCCCTGCCGGTCCTGGACCGCCGGCCATCGGGCGAGGGGGCGCCGTCGCACGCTGTGGGTCGCGGTCGCCTGCAGCAAGGCGTGCGCCGGCTGTCGACGGGCGGACGGGCTCGTGGCGCGCCTGCGGCGGCACCGGATCGTGCGCTGCCTCCTGCGCCGCAACAACAGGAGGCTCGGCGTCCAATGGCTCAAGGCGCCAGGCGTCCGGCATCACGGCAAATGCGGGGCCGCCTTCGATAGGTGGCGGCAAAGGTACAGAATCGGCGCCAAACTGCGGCTCCTCTCCAGCATGTTCATGTGCCGCGTCGTGCCCATTCTGCGTGCGTGCGCGTTCGGCCTTGCGCAAGGCCTGCATAAGCAAGCTCATAATTCCCCCGCGGGCCGCGCAGGCATGAGGTAACGGTAGTTGCGGTAATCTCCCGCCAGGCTGGCGTCCTTCACCACAACGGGCCGCAGGAAGATCACCAGTTCGGTCTTGCTGGCGGTCTCGTTGCGGTATGCGAACAGGTTGCCAAGCAAGGGCACGGATCCGATCAGGGGAATGCTGTCCTTCTTGTTGTCGACCGAATCCTGCATCAGGCCGCCCATCACGGCCACCTGTCCGCTCTGGACCTTCAAGATCGACTCCATCTCGCGCGCCTGGATCACCGGCACCCGGCTCTTGACGTTTTGCTTGCTCAACTCGGGGTTCGGGTCCTCGACGTAATCGACGATACGGGTGATGGTCGGCCGCACATTGAGCGTGACTTCATCCTCTGCCGAAATCTGCGGCGTTACGCTCATGACGAAGCCCACCGGTACCGTCTCCACCTTGGATTCATAGGTGGCCGGCGTCGCAATGGTCCCGGTGGAGGTGAGCACGGCAGGCGTCACCTTCAGTGTAAAGAAGATGCTGTTGTCGACCACCTTCAGCAAGGCCGTCTGGTTGTTCAGCACGCTGATCTTGGGGCTGCTCAGTACTTTCACCTTGCCGAACGATTCCAGCAACTGGATGGTTGCCGTGATATTGCCGAAGCGCGTGGTCGGATTTGCGTAGTCGAAAATGAAGATCCCTGCCGATCCGTTGGGCGCGACACCGGAAGGCAGCGGCGTGGTGCCAACCTGGCCCTGGCCCAGCTTGCCGTGGTTATTGATGCGCGCCCAGTTGATGCCTTGCTGGTACTGGTCGCTGAGCTTGACCTCGATGATGGTTGCCTCGATCAGCACTTGCCGCTTGGCGGTGGACATGATGATGTCGAGGAATTCCTGCACCTTTTCGTGCTGGCGGCTGGTAGCACGCACCGATAGCAGGCCGCCTTCGGGATTGGCGATCACCGACGGGGAATTGCGTCCCGGCGCGGCAGCACCTGCCCCAAATGCGGTGTTTGCCGCCAGCCCGCCGACTGCTGCACGCGTCTGCGCCGCGCTGGCCTGTGCGCCCGGATAGCTGGCATCAGGTGCGCCTGCCCCGCTGCCGGCCTGCATCTGCTGCACCATTGCGTTGGCCTGTTCCCGCATCTGCGCCAGCGGATCGGTAAGCGGATCGTTCAAGGTGGTAGGGCGCAGCATGTCGCGAACATTCTTTTCCAGGCTGTACCAGAAATTGTTGTCCGAACGATTGGCGACCGAAGTCGTTGAATTGTTGTTGCCGCCGTTGCCCAGCGAGGTTCCGGCTGTCGGCACCGGATTGGATGGCGTGCCGCCGCTGCTGTAGGCCGAACCGCCCGTGGTCGAGATCTGGGTCGCGATGTTCACGCTGCTATTGGTGCTGCGCGCGATATTGACGTAATCGATCTTGTAGTGGTTCCAGTAAGGCTGGTCCGGCAGCACCACCAGGTTCTTGCCCTGCAGCTCATAGCGCATATCGACCTGCTTGCCGATCCGCGCCAGCAACTGCGGCAGGGTCTGGTCCAGTGCATTCAGCGTCACCGTGCCTTCAATGGCGGGATGCACGTCGACATTGAGCCCGGCGTCGCGCGCCAGCGCAAACAGCACGGACTGCACCGGCACGCGGTGCACCGATACGCTATAGGTGTCCTGCCGCTCAGCAGGACGCGGCGGCGGAAGTGCGGCGCTATGCTGCACCGGTTCCGGAATCGCACCTGCCACTGGCTCAGGCTCGGCCACATGGGTTGGCGACAGGGGAAGTTTCGGTGCAGCGCAAGCCGCAAGCAGGACGCATAACAGGGAAGCCGCAAGGTTCTTCATGTCGTTCGCCGCCTGAAGCAAGTTGCCAGGAGTTTATCGAAAACGATCATACTGCGATTGCCCGGAACCGCCGCGCACGAATAACGGCTGTCTTCAATCGCCTGGCGCACGTGATAGGAATTTACGTAAGGCAAATCCTCGGCGAAGGCCGCCATCAGCGACTTGTCAGCCAGCACATTGATGCGCCGGACGATGCCCTGCGAGCCGCGCGCAATCAGCCTCACCGCGCCGCGGCTGAACAGTTCCGGACCGTGGTAGCCTGCAGCGCGCAGCCGGTGCGACAGGAAGTAAGGGATCTGGTCGCGCGGCATCGGCGGCACACTGAAGCTGTGCGTGATGCGCTCACGCAGTTGGCGCATGCGCGGCAGCGCCAGGTGCTCATCCAGCTCGGGTTGGCCGAACAGCACGATCTGCAACAGCTTGCTGCGCGCGGTTTCAAGGTTGGTCAGCAGGCGCACTTCCTCGAGCGTCTCAAGCGGCATGGCCTGGGCTTCCTCGACCAGCAGCACCACGCGATGGCCGGCGGCGTGGCGGGCGATCAGTTCGGCGTGGAGTGCGCGCAACACTTCATCGGCGCGGCGCCCGCCGGTGTCGAGGCCCAGCTCGGCAGCAATGGCATGCAGGACTTCCCGGGGACCAAGCGTCGGGTTGACGAGGTAGAGCACGTCCACGCCGCGCGGCAGGCGCGACTCGAGCATGCGGCACAACATGGTTTTGCCGGAGCCGACTTCACCGGTCACCTTGACGATGCCTTCGCCCTGGGTGACGGCGTAAAGGAGGGCGGACAGGATCTCCCCGCGCGTATTCCCGCCGTAGAAAAATGCGGGGTTCGGCGTAATGCCGAATGGGGCCTCGTGCAGGCCAAAATGTTGATGGTACATGGCGCCGTGCATAGCTCTAGGGAAGGGCCCTGCAATTGGACCACGTATCGCAAGAATTCGTCGCCCTCCAGCCACGTGCTGGAACTGTGGTGAATCTGCTAATGGGTTTTGCTATGCTTGCACCATTCGTTCGCATACAATGCCAACCACATCATGGATTCGGGGAAGCGGTATGACGAGGCCGGAAAAGGTTCGATTGGGTGAAATCCTGGTACAGCAAAAGCTGCTGTCGGAAGAACAGTTGGGCATGGCGCTGGCGGAGCAGAAACGCAGCGGCCGCAAACTGGGCCGGGTGTTCGTCGAACATGGCTTCGTCACCGAAGAACAGATTTCCGGCGCGCTGGCGCGCCAGCTCAATATCCCGTACATCAACCTCAAGTTCTACCAGATCAGTTCCGACCTGGTGCGGCTGCTGCCGGAAACCCAGGCGCGCCGTTTCCGCGCCCTGGTGCTGGAAGACCGCAAGGGGACCATGCTGGTCGGCCTGTCCGATCCGACCGACCTGTTCGCCTACGATGAAATCTCGCGCCTGCTCAAGCAGACCATCGAACTGGCCGTGGTCAACGAGACCGAGGTGCTGGCTGCAATCGACCGCATCTACCGCCGCACGGAAGACATTTCCGGCCTGGCGCGCGAGCTGGAACAGGAGATGGGTGAAGGCTCGGTGGACTTTGGCGCGCTCGCCGCTGCCAGCCCTGGCCTGGAAGAAGCGCCGGTGGTCAAGCTGCTGCAATCGCTGTTCGACGACGCGGCCCAGGTGCGTGCATCGGATATTCACATCGAGCCGCAGGAAGGCCGGCTGCAGATCCGTTTCCGTATCGACGGCGTGCTGCACCTGCAAACCGAAGCCGATATCAAGATTGCGCCGGCACTGGCGCTGCGCCTCAAGCTGATGTCCGACCTCGATATTTCCGAGAAGCGCCTGCCGCAGGATGGCCGCTTTGCGGTGCGCGTCAGGAATGCCCGTATCGACGTCCGTATTTCCACCATGCCGACCCAGTATGGCGAATCCATCGTCATGCGTTTGCTGAACCAGAGCGGCATGACCTTGCGGCTGGACGCCATCGGCATGCCCAAGCCGTTGCTAGACCGCTTCCGCGCGGTCGTAGCGCGGCCGAACGGCCTGGTGCTGGTGACCGGTCCGACCGGCAGCGGCAAGACCACCACACTGTACTGCGCGCTGGCCGAACTGAATTCGATGGAGAAAAAGCTGATCACCGTCGAAGACCCGGTGGAGTACCGGCTGGCCGGCATCAACCAGGTCCAGGTCAACGAAAAGATCGAGCTGGATTTTGCGCGCGTGCTGCGCTCCGCATTGCGCCAGGACCCGGACATCGTGCTGGTCGGCGAGATGCGCGACCAGGAAACCGCCCAGATCGGCCTGCGCGCCGCAATGACCGGCCACCTGGTGCTGTCGACCCTGCACACCAACGATGCCGCCAGCACGCCGTTGCGCCTGATGGACATGGGCGTGCCGCGCTACATGGTGGGCAGCTCGCTGCAGGCCGTGCTGGCGCAGCGCCTGGTGCGCGTGATCTGCGAGTCCTGCACCACGCCGTACACGCTGACGCCAAGCGAGCACGAATGGCTGACGCTCGAGCTGAAAGACAAGGTCGACATGGGCAGCTATTTCCATGGCAAGGGCTGCTCGCATTGCAATGGCCTGGGATACCGCGGCCGGGTCGGCGTCTACGAGCTGCTGGAAATGACGCAATCGGTGGTGGACGCCGCCAACGACATCGATCCGGCCGTGTTCCTGAAGGCGGCCACCCAGCAGATGGGCGGCCAGACTTTACGCCGGCATGCAGTGCAGCTGGTGGTGGAAGGGCGTACCACCGTGGCGGAAGCCATGCGCATCAGCCACCAGCTGGAGGATTGACGTGCCTTTGTTCGCCTACAAGGGCCGCAACGCGCGCGGCGAATTGATGCAAGGGGTGCTGGAGGCGGCCGACAGCGGCGCGGTCGCGGACCAGTTGTTCAGCACCGGCGTGACGCCGATCGAGATCAACGTCACCACGGCCGTCGTCAAGCAGGGCGATGACAACCTGTGGGAGCGCCTGACCGAGAAGAAGGTCACGGCGATGGACGTGCAGCTGTTCAGCCGCCAGATGTACACGCTGCTGAAATCGGGCGTGCCGATCATGCGCGGCCTGGCGGGCCTGCAGGAGTCGGCCATCAGCAAATCGTTCGGGCGGGTGATCAAGGACTTGCGCGAGTCGCTTGATTCGGGGCGCGAGCTGTCGGCCGCCATGCGGCGCCATCCGGACGTGTTCTCGGCGTTCTACCTGTCGATGGTGCGCGTGGGCGAAATGACGGGCCGTCTGGAAGAAGTGTTCCTGCGCCTGTTCGACCACATGGAGTTCGACCGCGATATGCGCGAGCGGGTCAAGACCGCGCTGCGCTACCCGACCTTCGTGATCATCGCAATGGTGATCGCGATGATCGTCGTGAACATCTTCGTGATCCCCGCTTTCGCCAAGGTATTCGAGAGCTTTCATGCCGAATTGCCGCTGATGACGCGCATCCTGCTGGCCACTTCGGGTTTCATGCAGGACTACTGGGGCCTGTTGCTGGCGGTGGCGCTGGCCGCCTTCTTCGGTTTCCGTGCCTGGATAAAGACGACCAAGGGACGCTACGAGTGGGACCGCATCAAGCTGCGCATTCCCATCGCGGGCAAGATCATCCACAAGGCGACGATGGCGCGATTTGCGCGCAGTTTCTCGCTCTCCGCGCGCAGCGGCGTGCCTATCGTGCAGGCGCTGACGGTGGTGGCGCAGACGGTCGATAACGCTTACCTGACGTCGCGCGTCGAGCAGATGCGCGACGGCGTTGAACGCGGCGAATCGATCCTGCGCACAGCGATGACGGCGGCGGTGTTCACGCCGGTCGTGCTGCAGATGATCGCCGTGGGCGAGGAGTCCGGCTCGCTGGACGACCTGATGGACGAAATCGCAGGCATGTACGAGCGCGAGGTCGATTACGAACTCAAGACCCTGGCCTCGCAGATCGAACCGATCCTGATTACCTTCCTTGGCGTGATGGTGCTGGTGCTGGCGCTCGGCATCTTCCTGCCAATCTGGGACCTGGGCAAAGCGGCCCTGCGTCGATGAGAATACGATTTCGCAAGCCAATTAGTGTAGCTTTGACGCAACGCCGACGGCAAGGCGGGGCGGGCTACTTTGAGTTTGCGGTGGTGGCGGTCATATTTGCCGTTCTCTGCGGCGTGCTGCTGAATAAATTGCAGTTTTACCAGGAAGAAGCGGAGCGCCTTGCAGCCCAGCAAGTTGTAACGAGCGTGCGTGCGGCGCTTGCCACTAAGGCCGCTTCGTTGTATCTAAGGGGTAACGAGTCCGAGATCGTTGCGCTGGCCCGGCAGAATCCGATGGACTGGCTGGAGCGGCGGCCGCCGAATTATGCGGGCGAGTTCGAGACGGCAACCGCTGGCACGGTGCCGTTCGGTTACTGGTACTTCGACCGTACTTCGGCAACGTTGTCGTATGTGTTAAATAAGCGAGGTTTTTTTGGAGATAGCAGTCCGAAACGCTTGAATTACAAGGTAAAATTCGCGCAGCATCCTTCAAATCTCACACAAAACCACGAAGGACCGGGGCCGGGCGGCGTGACCCTGGAGCAAATTGTTGAATAGGCCGCAAAGACACCCTCAAGTACTCGGAGAGAGCTTAATGAAAAAGTTTCAAGCACCTAAACAACAGTCCGGCTTCACCCTGATCGAATTGATCGTTGTGATGGTGATCCTCGGCATCCTTGCTGCGACGGCCCTGCCGCGCTTTATCAACCTGGGCGCCGATGCGCGCGTGGCGAGCCTGAATGGCGTGCGCGGCGCGATTGCATCATCGGTGGCGCTGGTGCATGGCAAGTGGCTGGCATCGGGCGGCCAGGGTTCGACGGTGACTGTCGACGGCATTACGCTGGACCTGGACACCAAGGGCTATCCGAAGAATGCCGATTACGCAGATATGCTTGCGGTGGCCGGCGTGACGTCGGGCGATTATAAGATTTATGGTCCAAACAGCCCGGCAGGCAACAACAATCCGGCGACTAACGGCAACGAAATCGCCATCATCCCGAATAGCGTAGCAAGCAACCCGACCGGCCTGAAGTGCTTCATCAAAGTGACCCACACTGATGACACGGACGCCCAGCCAGTCGTTTCGGCTGCGCCGCCTGTCGCTGACTGCTGAACTTAATCGGCTTCAAAAGGAACCAGGCTGCGGCCTGGTTTTTTTTCGTCTTCAGCACGGGTCCAGCGGAAGCACGCCGTTCTGCAGGCCGCAGGCTGTGACGACGCGGCGACGTTCGGTGTATTCGAGTGTCGACGATTTTGCGTTGTCGGGACAGGCGGAAGAGTTGCACGCGACGGCGCTAATGGTAAAAACCTTTTTCGCTTGCGCCGTTCCCGGATTGCCCGGCACTTCGCCCTCGCTGAAGGCGAAAGCACTGCAAGTGACGGAGACCGCGAAGCCGGTGTCGCCGCGCAAGTCCAGCGTGATGGGTGCCTGGCTGCAGTTGTTCAGGCGCAGCGCATTGTACAGACCCCATTCAGTGCCGGCGCGCGCCGCCTGCCACGCGCGCGCGGACAGGATGTCCTGCGCTGCACCTGTTTGTTGCGTGGTGGTGAGGCGTGCCGAGGCAACGCCCAGCATGGCAAGCACGACGACGATGACGATCGCCGCGATGTATCCGAAACCGTATTGTTTGCGCATGCTCACGGAAGATTGTCCACATGGACGCCGAATACAAGGCGCACGAGTTCATTGGCCTCCTCCAGCGTGAGATCGACTTCGACGTAGCCGCTTTCCTGCGTGGCGCCGGGGTTCGGGTTGTAGGCGAAACTGCAGGCCGACACATTCCTGGCCACGACCGGGGAATTGGCATTGACCGCGGGACAGGCGCCAGGGGCGGCAAATGCGTAGCCCGAGATCCGGTACAGCGTCTTGTCCTGGCAAACGTAGGAGACCGGCCCTTGCGCTGCAGGGACGACGACGAACCTGGCGCCATCGTAGCCGGCCGGGACGTTCATGCCAGCGCCCGCAAGCTTGACCCGCTTTACACCGATTCCGGCAACAGGCGGCGCAGTGACACTGTCGATGACGCCGCGATTGCTGCCGATGTATACGTCATCAGGGTTCTGGTTGCCGATGACAATCCAGTCGTTGGCCGCCGCACTCACGTCGGTCATCGCGTCGAATTCGGTCACCGTGCGGCCGGGTTCAGCCGCAAGCGACTGGGCATTGTTGATGTCGGGCGCGGTGCGGTAACGGCCGCCCGCCGAAGTGGGGACCATTTCCAGGCATTGGCCGCCGTGGGTGCGCACAGAGTTCGGGACGGACACGCGCACGTCGCGCGTCAGCTTGCGCATGGCGCGGTCCGCTGCATCGCTGAGTGCAGCGCGCCGCGAGGCGTCGAAATAGTTCTGCATCGCCGGGCGGAAGAACACCACCAGGATGCCGGCCAGTATGCCCATGATCACCATCACGACGATCAGTTCAATCAGGGTAAATCCGCGCTGTAGCCTGTTCATGTCCCGGCCCTCAATAGGCGTAGCGCCAGCCGGCCAGCGCGTAACTGGTGGAGCCGCGGCTGACGGTGACCTGGATGCGGACGACATCCGTGTCCGGAACGCCGCCGGACAGTGCATTGCCGGAGGCCGCGGCCACGCTGACCTTGACTGTGTAGCCAGCTATGCCGGGGGTGCCGGTAACGTCGCAGACCGGCTGGTTGTATCCGTCGTAGTCCTTGATCTCATCGAAGGCGGTGCGCATGCAGCCAGCGCCGGGTGGAACGGGCGTGCCCGGGCCTTTAACCGGCTTGAGCATGATTTCTTCCATCATGCCCTCGGCGATGGCCGTTACCTGCTTCGTCAACATGGGGTCGGCGCTTTGTACGCCGGTACGGGCCAGCACGGCCATGACGCCGGCAAGGCCGACCGAAATGATCACCATTGCGATGATCATTTCGACCAGCGTGAAGCCATGTGCGTATTTACTCGACATAGCCCGTCCGTCCATCAATCATCAATGGGGCCTGGCCGGCGACAGCAATCGCACCGACTGCGAAGGCAGTGCCCGCGGCATCCGTTGTGATTTCGCCGCCTGGCTGGAAGTACAGGGTGCGGTCGATGAACACGCCGCCAGCTTCGACGCCGGTGTCGCGGCTTTGGTAAACAAGCGAGCCGTCAGGGCTGCTGAAGTCCTGGTTGCAGGGTGGCGATTGGGTGGCGATTGTCAGCTTTACCGTGGTTTTCGTCAGTGCCGCGCAAACCAGGCGCCGGTGGCTGACCGCGCTCTTCTGGGCATGGCGCAGGGCGCTGGCAATTTCGTTGCGGTAGGCACTGGAGCTGAAGGCGCTGGTCTGGGTCAGGCGCGGAATGGCGATGGCGGAGAGGATGCCGATGACGACCATGATCGTCACCATTTCCACCATCGTGAATCCCCCAGGCGCGCGCTTCAATTGAAGGACTCCCGCACGTGGATGGTGCTCTTGTTCTCGCGCGTGGTCACGCCGAAGTTGGCGCGGGCGGTGGGGTCTTGCGTCCAGATGATGGCCGGGTCGTTCTTGCCGCTTGGATCGCAGGCACCGTTGCGCGAGCGAAGCCAGGCTTGCTGTGCGCCGGTGGACACGACGGTGTCGCTCAGACAGGAGCTGTCCTTGGCCAGCTCGCCAAGATTGGCTGCAATGTCGACGTAGCCCACGCCGTTCGTGGTGGCGTCACGCTTGGGTGGGGTGAGCTGCAGCTTTCCTGTCCCAAGCAGCATGCTGACGGGGGCTGCTACCGTGACATCCTTGATCCCTGGCCCGTGATTCAGGGCGAAGGCAGACGGCAGCAGGATTGTCGTGCTGTCGTCCCGGTTCAACAGCCACGAACTGCCAGTCCAGTATTCGACGCGTGCCGGAATGGTGACGGTACTGTTCACGCCACCGAACGCATTGCTCATGCGCAGGCGGCCGCTGCGGATTTCCAGCACGGCTTCGCAGTGGCTTTCCGAGCTGGTCCCGTCAATGTCCTTCGCGCAGATGGCGATCGTCGTCGGCTTGACCGGCAGGCTGGCAGCCGCAAAAGAATAGGGCAGGTTGGCCCGCACTACGCCTTCGCCCTGGTCAGCAAGGTCCTTCGTAAGCACTTTCGGTGGGCTAAGGGCACCGGGCCCGGGGTTCGCGGTCAGCGGAGCCGGCGCGACCCCGGTGGCCGTGAAACTCAGGTCCTGGACGATGCCCAGCGTGCCGGCGCCATCGACATCATCTTCCTTGTTGTAGTTGGAAGTGACGCTTCCTTGCGCGTTGTATGCCGTGACCAGCACGCCGACCGGCTCGCCCGAATAGGCCCATTTGCGGGCTGGTTTGCCGTTGACAGTTCTGGCCGCGCCATCGAGGGATGTCTTGAAGTAGCTCGGGCGGAACCGCCCGAATTTCCCCGTGCATTTGCCCGCTGCGGTGCCGGGATCGAGGTCGCTGCTGCCCTCGATGTTGACCTTGAGCCCGAGGTAGGTATCGCTGCTGGCCTTGATGTCGATGGTGCCAACCTCGCCCCATCTGCTATTGGTCGATTCTGCCGAGCCGTAGGTGAAGTCGCCAATCGTACCGCTGGACGTGCCATCGTCACCATCCACAGGCTTGCATCGAATGAAGCTCAGGTCGATCTTTTCTTTCGTGCCGTCCAGGCCGTAGTTTGGCGTCGGCTTGTTGGCGGCGTTCAGGGCCGTGACCTTGACACGGAAGTCCTCGCCGGCGACCAGCGTTGCCGATGGATTGGGCCAGGTCACTTCGAACTTCTGTGGATAGGCGACGAACTCTGCGCCGCCTGTCATCGTTGCGCTGGAGTAGTTCGCGGAGAGGTGGATTTTGCCGACATCGCCATAAGTGAGGTTGATGCTGGCCTTGCCGCCGCTGTCGAAGTTCAGGTCGAGCGTTTGCGCGCCGGCGCCGCAGGTCAGGTTCTTCGAACTTCCGCCGCCTTCGATCACGACAGGCCGTTCATCACCGGGCGCAACCGGTGCGGCGCTTCGTGGGGCGACATAGGCGCAACTGAATGACATGCGCTTGGTTCCCGAGAAAGCGGGAACGCAGGTAGTCCCGCTGGTGCTTTTGCTCACAGCGTAAATGTCGACGGCTTGCCTGGTTGCAGATACGTGGTTGTCGATCTTGATGTTGAAACCCAGGTCGTTGTAGACATGCTGGCAGCTTGCGGCATCGCCATCCCAGCACGTAAAGCCGGGAGTGGCGGCTGCGAAGAAAACTGTCTCGGTGCCGGCGTAAGGTACCAATACGGTTGCATTGTTCTGGCCAGCCGGGATGCTGAAATCGTGGGTCGCAATCACCGTTCCACCGGCGTTCCTGACCTGCAGTTTGCCGGACGCCCCGCTGGTGGTGGTCGGGCAAGTGCCACCGCTGCTGCTGGCGCCGCTGCAGGCCCAGACGGTCACTTCGGACGGTGTGCAGGTGAGGCCCGTGCCTTCATGCTCGATCAGGAAGTGGTCGAATGCGACGTCCGGCGGGGGGGGGACCTTGTGGCAGTAGTAATTGGTGTTCGTATAGGAGCAGTCGCCGGTGATGCTGCTGTTCTTGCCCACTTTGAGCGTGTTCTTGGTGAAGACGTCGCCGCCAATGAGCGAGTCTTTCGCGATCGTGATGTCGTCGCCGGAATTCAGGTCGCCATAAAGAATGGTGTTCTTGGCGAAGCTCATGCTCTTGGTCGACTTGATGTCCAGGTAGCCGTTCATATCCTTGGAGAAGGTCACGCTTCCAGCAACGTCGAGCAGCAGCGAAGCGCCTTTGGGGATGATGAAATTTTTCGCCGCGATGAAGTTGCCATTGACGTGCACCACTAGCGGGGAGGCGATGACGATGTAGACGTCCTTGGAGAAATTCATCGCTGGGCAGTTGTACTCGCCAGGCGCAAGCAAGGAACAATTGAAGTCGGGGCCGGTCAGGGCGGCCGGCCAGGTATAGCTTTGCGCGTGCGCCAGCGTGGCGGCACACCACAGGAAAAGGGCGAGGATTGCGCGCGAAATCATGGCGAATCAGACCATGTGGAAACAGAATGTGTCAAGACCGTAACACCGGGCCATAAATAAATTGAGAATCCGTGAAAATTTAGAAAAGTGTAATGTGATCTTGAATATAATCAAGCATCTACGTCGCGGACCTCGCGTAACGTTTTCCTTTTAAATTGGCGGCATGCGACTTTTCTCCAAGGCAAGAAAAAAAGAGGGAATTCTTGTGACGTCCTTCCATGCGGATGGGATCAGCGTGGCGCGCGTCGAGCGGCAGCCTGCCGCCAAACCTGTCGTCAAGCTCGCAGCATTCCATCCGGTGATACCGAGCTTGTCGGCGGAAGCATTGGCGCGCGCGCTGCGCGAAGCACAAGCCGGCAATTTCACAGGCTCGACCTTGCTGTCCGGCGGCGAGTACCAGTTGCTCCAGGTCGAGGCGCCCAATGTGCCCCAGGACGAATTGAAGACTGCCGTGCGCTGGCGATTGAAGGACATGCTGGACTTCCATGTCGACGACGCCACGATCGACGTGCTCGACATCCCTGTCGACAAGACCGCCGGCAACCGCGCCCATTCGATGTTCGCAATTGCGGCACGCAACAGCCTGATCCAGGCGCGCCAGGACATGTTCGCGGAGGCCCAGGTGCCGCTGTCGGTGATCGACATTCCCGAGATGGCGCAACGGAATATCTCGGCGTTGCTGGAGCCGGAAGGGCGCGGGCTGGCCATGCTGTCGTTCGATGCCGCCGGCGGCCTGCTGACGGTGAGCTACGACAAGGAGTTGTACCTGGCCCGCCACTTCGACGTCACGCTGGCGATGCTGCAGGCGCAGGACCTCGAGCGGCGCCACGCGGCATTCGACAAGATTGCGCTGGAGCTGCAACGCTCGCTCGACCATTTCGATCGCCAATACCACTTCATCAGCATTTCACGGCTGATGCTGGCGCCGAGCGGCGTGCCATCGCTGCAGGACTTCCTGTCGGCGCAAATGTACATGCCGGTGGAGTCGTTCGGCCTGGGCGATGTATTCGACCTTGCGGAGGCGCCGGGCTTGCATGCGCCGGCGGAGCAGGTGCGCCAGTTCCTGACCTTGGGCGCGGCTTTGCGCCATGAGGAGCTTGTGCTGTGAGCCAGCAGATCAACCTGTTCAACCCGATCTTCCTCAAGCAGAAGAAGATCTTCACCGCCGTGCACATGGCACAGACGCTCGGCCTGGTGGCTGCGGGCGCCTTGCTGCTTGGGGTATATGGTGCCGTGAAGACAGCGCAGCTGGAGCAGCATGCGTCGGCAGGCCAGGCCGCCACTGCAGCAGCGGAAGCGCGCCTGGCCCAGGCGGCCAAGGATTTTCCGCCGAAGCAGAAAAGCAAGGATATTGAAGCCGAAATAGTGCGCATGCAAGGCGAATTGAAGGCCTTGCGCGACGTGCGTTCCGTGCTGGAACGCGGCGAACTGGGAAACACGGCCGGGTATTCGGAATACTGGCGCGCCTTTGCAAGGCAAAGCGTATCCGGTGTCTGGCTGACCGGCGTCGGCGTGGCCGGCCCGGGCAAGGAAATTGCCCTGGAAGGCAGGGCGCTGCAGCCGGAGCTGGTACCGGGCTATATCCAGCGCCTCACGCGCGAAGCGGTCCTGCAAGGGAAAACGTTTGGCAGCCTTGAGATCTCGCGTCCCGGCGCCGTGCCGGCGGCGCAACTCGCTGGAGCTACTGGCTCGGAAAGCACGGTCGGCGCGCCATATGTCGAATTCCGCATGTCGACGCAGGTGGCGCAGGCGAGGGAGCCCGCGAAATGAAGGCGCTGTGGCTAAAGTTGAGTGGCCGTATCGACGGCATGAGCCTGCGCGAACGCATTGCGATCTTTGTCGCCTCGGTGGCGGTGCTGCTGTTCCTGATTGATTCCATCGTGCTGGAGCCGATGTTCAAGCGAAACCGCCAGCTTGCCGACCAGATCCGCCAGCAGAATATGCGCATCGAGACAGCAAACAACGGCGTAGCCTTGCAGATGGCTGCATTCAGCGGCAATCCCGATGCTGCGGCGGAACTGCAGTTGGCCGGCTTGAAGCGCGACGCCGCAACCATGGCTGGCGCGCTGCGCGCCATGCAGCATGGGCTGGTGGCGCCGGAGAAAATGGGCCAGTTGCTGCAGCAGTTGCTGCGCTCGAATGGCAAGTTGAAACTGATTTCGCTGCGCACTTTGCCTGTGACCGGCATGGGCGGCGCCGCCGCTGCGGATGTGAAGGCAGCGCCCGCACAGCGCGAACTGTTGTACCGTCATGGCGTCGAAGTGGTGTTGCAGGGTGGCTACCTCGATATGCTCGATTACATGGAAGCGCTGGAACGCTCGCCGCAGCAGGTATTCTGGGGCCGTGCCCAACTGGACGCGCGTAGTTACCCCGCTTCCACCCTGACGTTGACGCTGTACACCCTGGGCCTGGACGAGAAATGGATGACGCTGTGAGCGCACGCCTGCTGACCATTGCCTTGCTGGCCGTTCCCCTTTGCGCTGGAGCGCAAGCGCGTGCGGGACTGAGCGACCCGACTCGCCCGCCTCCTGAAATCCTGCAGCGGCAGGCGCCTGGATCGATACCTGTGCCAAGCGGCCCGCGCAAGCCGGTTCTGCAATCGGTCCTGGTGGGTAAAGGCCGCGAAGGCCGCGAAGTCGCGGTGATCGACGGCGAGGTGGTGCGCAAGGGCGAAAGCTTCCACGGCGCCGTGCTGGAGGAGGTGGGCACCAATGTTGCCGTACTCCGTCGCGGCAATAAGACTGAAACGCTGATTTTATTTCCCCTCGCG
>Ga0307408_100001574_pt1 | contig 16855 bp, 12 predicted proteins | sample 322Cmetagenome_FD_202116 | JGI IMG/M metagenome (GOLD analysis project Ga0307408, IMG submission 202116) | Maize rhizosphere microbial communities from greenhouse at UC Davis, California, United States - 322HYB-C-3 | ecosystem: Host-associated > Plants > Roots > Rhizosphere > Soil | place...
CCGGGGAACGGCCGCGTGGTGGTCCGCCGCGATGCCGGGCTGTTTGATCCACACCTTGACGGGGTTGCATTGTCCCGGCTGCGGCGGGACGCGTTGTGCGGTGCATTTGCTGGAAGGCGATCTCGCCGGGGCGTTGGGGATGAATGCGGCCGTGGTGGTGATGGCGTTCGCCGGTGTCGGGGTGATTGCCACGTCCCTGTGGTACGAGTGGCAAGGGCGGCCGGCGAGGGGCGTGCCGCCGTGGCTGGCGTGGTCACTGGCCGGCTTGGTAGTGGCTTTCACGATTCTGCGGAACCTCCCATGGTGGCCATTCACGCTGTTGGCCCCACATTGATGGCGCGACCCATCTTGCGGGTTGCGGGTCGGAAAACCGCCGCCTAGCGTCCGCGCATGGCCATAGAGCAATTCGCCAACCGCTTCGTCTGCGACCTGATCGCTTACGAGCCCGGAAAACCGATCGACGAAACTGCGCGCGAGCTGGGATTGAATCCCGCCGACATCGTCAAGGTCGCCTCCAATGAGAACCCGCTGGGACCCTCGCCGCTGGCGAAGGAGGCCATGCGCAAGGCGCTTGATGAGTCCCATATTTACCCGGACGGCGGTGGATGGAAGCTGCGCAGCGCGATCGCGAAGAAGTTCGACCTCGACCTCTCCAACGTGGTGCTCGGCAACGGCTCCAATGAGATCATCGAGCTGCTCTGCCACAGCTTCCTCAATCCGAAAGCCGAGCTGATCGCCGCGGAGCACGCCTTCGTGGTCTACAAGCTGATGGCTACGCTTTTCGGTGCAAAATACGTGGAAGTGACTGATCCCGAGTTCATCCACGATCTCGAGGGGATGGCGGACGCGATCACGCCGGACACGCGCCTGCTGTTCATTGCCAACCCGAACAATCCGACCGGCACCATGGTCGGCCAAGAGGCACTCGATCGCTTCATGGACCGCGTGCCGGAGCATGTGGTGGTGGTCTTTGACGAGGCTTATCACGAGTTCCTCGACGACGCGCCCGATACCATCAAATACGTCCGCGAAGGCCGCAATGTCTGTGTGCTGCGCACCTGCTCGAAGATCCACGGTCTCGCCGCGCTGCGCATTGGCTACGGCCTTGCACCCAAGGGCCTCGCCGAGGTCCTGCAGAAGGCCCGTCAGCCCTTCAACACGAACGCCATCGCCCAAGCTGGCGCGCTCGCCGCGCTGGAAGACGTGGACCACGTCAACAAGACCAAGGGGATCAACAAGGAAGGCCTTGCCTTCTACGAGGCTGCCTTCCGTGAGCGCGGGCTGGAGTTCGTCCCGAGCGTGGCGAACTTCATCCTCGTGAAAGTCGGTGAGGGTGACCGCGTCTTTCGCGACATGCTCAAGCACGGCGTGATCATCCGCGCGATGAGCGGCTACAAGCTGCCGGACTGGGTCCGCATTTCCATCGGCACCCCGGCGCAAAACCGCCGCTGCCTGGAGGTGCTGGATGCCGTTCTATCAGTCGCCGCAGTCTAAAGATATCCTTTAAGCCTGTTTGACAGTCGAGACGGCTGGGCATATTTCTAACGGCCTCACAAGCTGATGCCCGGATCCGTCGCCTTCCAGGACCAGCGGGAATTCCGTTGCAATCACTGCAGCGGGAGAATTCTCGTCCCCAGAGACATGCCCCCGATGACGGGGCCCTGTCCGCATTGTGGTGGCACGATCACTTCTCCAAGTGGGGCGGATGCGGAGCAACCGCAGCGTCTGGAGGCGAAGGTCGAGGTCCCGGCGGTGGTGGTGGCCGAGAGGCCAGTGCCCATTCCGGTGCCAGTGTCGGAGGTGAAACCGGTATTGGCTCCACCGCCATTGCCGCCGTCTTATCTGGGACGGTCGCCATTTGCCCAGGACCCAGCGCCGCGTGTCGAAGAACCGCCAAAGAACGACGCTTGGTCGCGGGCCGAGGAATTGGCCAAGAGCCATGCGCGTGAGAAGGTGCAAGCCGAGGAACGTGCGGCTGCGGCTGAACGTGCCTTGGCTGCCGAGCGCGCGCTCGCCGCGGAGAGATCCCGGAGCGTGGAGATGACGGCTGAGGCCGCAGGGCGAGCCAAGCAGAAGGCGGAGTCCGACGAGAAGGTTGCAGCTGCCGAAAGGGCGATCGCCGAAGAGAAGTCCCGCGTCGCTGCGATTGCCGCCGAAGCCGAGAAGGCGAAGGCGAATCAAAAGGCCATCGCTGACGAGAAGGCCGCGAGCGACCAACGCTTCCATGCCGCGGAAATCGCCTTGGCGGCTGAAAGGGCGCGTGGTGCCGAAATCGCGGCGGAGGTCGAGAAAGTTCACGCCAAGCAATTGGCCGAATCCGAAGCCAAGGCTGCCGCCATGGAGCGGGCACTGGCGGCAGAACGCGCCCTTGCCGAGGAAAAGGCGCGCACCGCGGAACGGGCGCAGGAGGCTGCTCGTGCCTTGGCATCCGAGCGCGTGCTCGCCGAGGAAAAGGCCCGCGCTGAGGCTAGGGCTCGCGACATCGAGGAGGTCCTTTCAAGAGAGAAGGCGGAAGCCGAGATCAAGTCCAAGGCTGTCGAGGAAGCCCGGCAGTCCGAGATGGCTTTGGCCGCCGAGAAAGATTTGATTGCGGCGCGTGCTGCTGCTGCCGAACGCGCCTTGGCTCAAGAGCGTGCACGGGCGGTGGAAAACGCCGCCGCCGAGCAACGCGCGCTCGCTGCCGAGAAGGCGCTGGCTGACGAAAGAGCCCGTGCGGAAGCCCGCATGCAGGAAATCGAACGTGCTCTCGCGACCGAGAGAGCACGCGCGGAGGCGCAGGCGCTCGCGGATCGCAAGGCACTGGAAGAGGAACGCATCAAGGCGGAGGAAAGGGCCCGTGCTGAAGCCAGGGCCGCTGCTGAAAAGGCGTTTGCCTCCGAGCGCGCCAAAGCGGAGGAGGAACGGCGTCTTGCTGAAAAAGCGAGGGACGAGGCTCAAGCCGCCGCCGAAAAGGCCCTCGCCACTGAGCGAGCGAAGGCAGAGGAAGTGCGGCGTCTTGCCGAAGAAAAGGCGCGTGCCGAGGCGAAAGCTGCTGCTGAAAAAGCTCTCGCTGCCGAACGAGCCAAGGCTGAGGAAGCGCGACGTCTCGCCGAGGAGAAAGCACGCGAGGCTCAGGCCGCCGCCGAGCGGACCCTTGCGATTGAGCGCGCCAAGGCGGAGGAGGAACGACGTCTCGCGGAAGAGAAGGCTCGTGCCGAAGCAAAGCTCGCTGCGGAGAAAGCGGTCGCTGCGGAACGTGCGCGAGCCGAGGAGGCTGCTGCGGCCGAACGTGCGAAGGCTGAGGAGCAGCGCCGACTTATCGAGGCAAAGACCCGTGCCGAAGCCCAGGCCGCCGCCGAGCGGGAGATCGCCCAGCAGCGTGCGCAGGATCAGGAAAAGCTCGCCGCCGCCGACCGCGCGCTGGCGACGGAGAAGGCCCTCGCTGAAGAAAAGGCTCTTGCCGAGCAAAAGGCCGCCGCTGCGGAACGGGCTTTGGCCGCCGAGCGCATGATGGCTGCCGAGCGCGCCCGCGCCGCGGCTCAAGCCCTCGCCGAAGAAAAGGCGACGACTCAGGCGATGGAGAAAGCTCGCGCTGCTGAAAAGGCAGCTGCCGAGGAGCGGGTCCGCGCCGCCGAGCGCGAGCAGGCTGAGGCCGCGCGCAAGACTCAGCTTGCCGAGCGAGCTCTCCAGTCTGAGAAGGCTCTCGCGGTGGAGCGCATGTTTGCCGCCAAGCAGACGATCGAGGTCAGGAGGGCCATGGCTGAGGAGCAGGCGCAGTTTGGCCAGATGCCAACGCAGGCGCCGGCACCATTGCCCGTAGCAGCTGCGTCCGCGGCAGCGCCGGTCATGCCTCCGGGACCGGGTCCAGTCAAACCCGCTCCAGCAAAGGAACACCTCCCCATCGACAGGTCCGCTCCTGCTGGACAGCCCGAGAAGGTGGCTCCGGCCTCGCGTCGCGTCATCATCGTTCCTTGTCTGGTGCTGCTGGCTCTCATGGCCATCGCCACGGGCACTTGGATGTTCCTTCAGCACTCGATGAGCCGGCAGCGCGCGATTGCGAAGCCGACCATCCAACCAAACGTTCAGGCACAGCTTCGTGAGAACGAGTATCTGGAGAAGGGCTGGCAGGCTGAAGCCAAGCAGGTCCTCGGAGAATTCCTTGCCGCCGATTCCGCCGCCGGAAAGGCCGCCTTTTCTATCAATGGCAGCGAGCTTCTGCTCGCCATGGAGCAATTCTATGGTCCCGGTCGCATCGACGATTCGGACACGCCTTTGTCTGGCTTCGCCGTCGAGCAACTCCCGCCGGATGATCGCAAGCGCGGCATCTTCATGATGCGCTACGACCAGCCGCCGCAGTTCGAGATGCGGGATTTCTTCCGTCCTCTCGCACCGGTCGAGGTCGAACGGGGCTTGGAGGAGCCGGGCATGCTGCTGGCGACGTTGGCCCGCGCGGACAATTTCACCTCGGAGCCGGTGAAGGTGAATGTCTTCTTCAAGCGCACTCCCAATGGCCTGCGCCTCGATTGGGAATCCTTCATCCAGACGAAGCACCGCACCTTCCGGAGTTTCACCGAGCTCGCCAATCCCGGAGCCAGCGGCATCTTCCGGCTATTCGTGGTGGAGGACGTTCCTGAGCAGGGGAGAGACCGGACCGGTATGAAGACTTATCGCATGGTCGATCCCGCGCACAAGACGGACTCCGCGCGCGTGAGTGTTCCCGTTGACTCCGAAGCCGGGCGCGCGCTTTCCATTCTCAACTGGCGTGGCGTGAAGGATGGTCGACCAAAGACCCGCACCGCCACGATCGAGCTGGAATGGACCAAGGGGGCGGTGCCCGACCTCGCGGTGAAGCGCTTTATCTGTTGGGAATTCCTTGGCATTGGCGGACAAGCGGTGGAAACCACGCGCAAATGATCGCGTCCACTGATACCATCGCGGCGCTCGCCAGCGGCGGGGGCACTGCGGCGGTTGCCTTGATCCGCGTTTCCGGTCCGCAGGCTGAGGAGGTTGTTGATCGCGCTTGTCGTGGTGCGGCGAGCCGGGCTGAAGAGCGTCGTGCCACTCGTGCCAAGGTTCGTGATGTCGAGGGCCGTGTGCTGGATGATGTCCTGCTTACCGTCTTTCGCGAATCCCGTAGCTTCACGGGTGAACCTGTGGTGGAGATTGCATGCCACGGCGGCCGCCTCGTTACCCGCCGGGTGTTGGAGCGGCTGTTAGAGTGTGGTTCCCGATCCGCTGGTCCCGGTGAGTTCACGGAGCGTGCGTTCCTGCACGGAAAGCTCGACCTGACCCAGGCCGAGGCGATCATGGATCTGATCTCGGCGCAGAGCGATCTCGCGCTGCGTGCCGCCCATGAGCAGCTTGAAGGGGGGATCGGGCGCGAGGCTGTTAGACTGCGCGAGGATCTGATTGGAGTGGTTGCTCATCTTGAGGCGTGGATCGACTTTCCCGAGGAGGATATCGATCCCGACACCGGCGATCTTTTCCTGGCTCGCGTGGCTGCAGCCCGAGACGGCATCGCCAAACTCCTCGCGACGGCGGAGCAGGGGCGGATCCTTCGCGAAGGCGTCCGCACCGTGATCTGCGGTCGTCCCAATGCGGGTAAATCCAGTCTCCTCAATCTGCTACTCGGCAGTGAACGCGCGATCGTCAGTGATGAGGCTGGCACCACGCGCGACACGATCGAGGAAACGATCATCCTGGACGGGGTTCCGCTTCGTTTGGTCGATACCGCCGGCCTGCGCGAGGAAGCGGGTGGAATCGAGCGAGAGGGGATTCGTCGCACGCTTCATGAAGCGGGGCGCGCGGATCTTTTGTTAGTGGTGCGCGATGCGTCGTTGGCTGCAACGGAGAGTTCCGTGGAGCTTCCAGAGAGCAATCGCGCCGTCACTATTTTGAACAAGTCCGACCTCGGCGAGCATGCCGACTGGGTAGGAGATGAAGGTGTGCGTCTTTCCTGCAATACCGGCGTCGGTCTTGATCAGCTCCGCAGCGCCATCCGCGAGTCGCTCGATCTGGGCGAGGCTGACTGGGGCGAACACGCGGTGGCGATCAATACCCGCCACCGCGATTGCCTGCGCCGGGCTGACGAAGCGCTCGAGGCCGCGGAGGTTCTGTTGGAAAGCGCCGCGGCTCCGGAGCTGGCCGCACTGGAATTGCGCGGTGCACTCGATGCCCTTGGCGAGATTGTGGGCAAGGTGGACACCGAGGATATCCTCGGTGCCATTTTCAGCCAGTTTTGCATCGGCAAGTAGCCGGATCAGTTCACTTCAAGCAGTCGCGGATATACCCGATGCCCTTCGTGTAAACTTCTTCCGGAGCAGGGAATAGGTCGCGCCACACTCGCGTCGCGGCGGCGAGCTCGGGTAGCGCACGACCGAACGCCTCGATGGTCAGCCAGCCGGTGTAGCCTTCTTCCTTGAGCACCTGAATGCTCTCGCGAATGGCTGCGTGGCCGGTGCCCGGGGTGCCGCGGTCGTTCTCGGAGATGTGCACGTGACCCACGCTCTTGATGTATTTCCGCAGCGTTGCCGCCGGGTCCTTCTCCTCAATGTTCGCGTGGAAGGTGTCGAACATCGTCGTGAAGTTCGGGTGGTTCACCAGCGCAGCATACTCGGCACCCTGCGCCATGGTGGTGATGAAGTAGCACTCGAAGCGGTTCAGCCACTCGATGACGAGCTTCACGCCGGCTTGCTGGGCATAGTCGGCCACTTCGCGGTGCACCTCGGCGGCGCGTTGCCACTCATCTGTCGTCGGGCCGCTGCCGGAGAACACGCCGAGCGGCTGGTGATAGGGGCCCATCAGGATCTCGGTGCCAGCGGCGTGGCAGGAATCGACGATGCTCTTGAGGAAATCCACCGCACCGGCCCGGCTCGCGGCGTCGGGGCTGCACGGATTGTGCGCTTCGTCCGGGATCACCGTCACGGCGGTGGAGCGCAGGCCCTGGTCGGCGAGCGCCTTGCCGACGACCTTGTAGTGGCTGGTGTCGCCGGAGAAGATCGGCAGCTCCACTCCATCGTAGCCTGCATTCTTCAGCGAGGAGAGGAGGTGAAACTGGTCTTCTTGAAGGGCGCCGGTCCAGAGGAGCAGATTGAAGCCGATGGTCATGGTGGATTTCTGACTAAAGAGCGAGGCTCGGGAGGGCTACACATTTTTCTAGGGTATGTGATTTTGCTTCCGTTTTTGTGAGATTTTTTCTGAATCGCGCTCATCGATGAACGATCTTGTCCACGGCGAACCCAGCTGGAAGCTAACCCTAGACCGGGTCTCGCTGTGGATTTCCTGCCGCGCCGGGCACATGGCCCCGGTAGAGTTCCAGCTTGGTGATCGCACCGTTTCGCCTTATGCGCTGGCGCCATGGACGCCGGATGAAGTGGACGCCGCACTCCCGCCGCTATTGACTGTGCTGCGCGGAGACTTCCTTTGTTTCCCTTTTGGACCTCAGAAAAACGCACCTCCCCACGGTGTTTCTGCAAATGCGGAATGGAAGGTGATCGCAGGCGGTGACGATCGCCTGCACCTCGCCATGGACGATCCGGATAGCGGGGGATGGCTGGAGAAAATTGTCATTCTGCGTGAAGGTGAGACCGCCGTTTACTCCGAGCACCGCATTTCCGGGGTCTCAGGAGACTATAGCTACGGGAATCACCCATTGATCGACTTCTCCAACCTGACTGAGAACGAGGGCTTGGTGAGCGTTTCGCCCTTCCGCTGGGGCTCCGTCTATCAGGGACATTTCTCGAATCCGCTCCAGCGCGAGTATGGCATCCTGAAGCCTTCGGGGACCTTCTCCGATCTTCGCGAGGTGCCTCTGGCCACTGGCGGGACGACGGATGTTTCGAGGTATCCGACGCGCCAGGGTTTCGAGGATCTCGTGATGATGCACAGCGAGCCTGCGACGGCGGAGCAGCCGTTTGCGTGGTCGGCGGCGGTGCTCGATGGCTATGTGTGGTTCTCTCTGAAGAACCCGGCCGACTTTCCCTCGACCATCCTGTGGATCTCCAATGGCGGTCGCCACGCTGCGCCATGGGATGGCCGCCACCTCGGCCGCATGGGCATCGAGGAGGTCTGCTCCTACTTCGCCGATCCCGTCGATGTGTCCCGCTCGAATCCGCTCGCTGCGGATGGTGTGCCGACGACGCGTCATTTCCGAAAGGATGAGACCGTCTCGTTGCGTCTCGTTCAGGCGGTCGCTGCTGTGCCGGACAAGTTCGGCCGCGTGACCTCCATCGTTCCCGTCGGTACCGGCAAGGTCGTGATCACCGGTGAATCCGGCGCAACCGTCGAGTCGTCCATCGACTGGAATTTCGTTCTCTAACATCAAGGCATCCGCAAACAGGACTTTGAGTCACCTACTGCCCAACATTTACCACCCAAGATCATGAAACTTCACAATGCCATGTGGCCCGGCCTGGTCGGGAAGGAACCCGGCACCGACCACCCGCCGATCGCTCTCGATCGCATGCTCGAGATGACCGCCGCCGCGTCCGTCAACGGTCGCAAGTATGACGGCGTGGACCTGTTCCTGTTTCACCCGCACACCGACCCCGACGCTTCCGACGACGCGATCAAGGAGATGGCCGACAAGATCGCCGCGCATGGCCTGAAGGTCGGCTCACTGGTTGCCCCGGTTTGGCCGGGCACCGTCGGCGGTTCCGCCTTTGGCTCGGCTGACGACCGCGGGAACTTCGTTCTCGCCGTCGAGAAGGCCTGCCGCATTGCCGACATCCTCAAGGCTCACGGCGTGCGCGAATACGGACTCATCCGCATCGACTCCGCCGGTGGTGTCCACGATTGGTCGGAAGATCCCGCGGGCAATACCAAGAAGATCGCCGAGACCTGGCGTGAAGCCGGCAAGGTCGCCGCACAACACGGCGAGCGCCTCGCTGCTGAAGGCGAGATCTGTTGGGGTGGCATGCATTCGTGGAAGGCGATGATCGACACGCTCGAAGCGACCGGCATGCCGGAGACCGTTGGCTTCCAGGCCGACCTCGCCCACACCTACCTCTACCTCATGGGCTACAATGCTCCCGAGGCAGCCCTGCTCAAGGAAGGCTACACCGAAGAGGAATTCTGGCCCGCCTACAAGACCCTCACCGATGCGTTGCGCCCATGGACCATCGACTTCCACGTCGCTCAGAACGACGGTTCCGTTCACGGCACCGGCAGCCACGATAAGACCGGCCGCCACTGCCGCGCCGATGATCCGAATGGCAAGCTGGACATCGCCAAGTGCTCCACCTTCTGGCTGCAGGACGCCGCCGCCCGAGGGATGAAGCACATCTGTTGGGACGGTTGCATGTTCTCCAACGAGATCCTCGAGGACGCCCGCACCTGGGAGACCATCCTCGGCAAGATGATCGAAGTCGACGATGCGCTCTGAAGCGGCGGCCACTCCATTCACCATTATTCAGGATCCATCTGCCATGGCTGCCCCGACTTCAATTCTTGCGGAGAAACTGCACGAGTATCCTCATCACGATGTCATCGACGGAGGATCGGATTCGATTCTCGATGACTGCCTCAATCAAAACGACGGGGTGCTGCAGCTTCTGCACCGCTACGCCGGCCGGACATTCTGCACGCCGGGCAAACGTCTTCGTCTGGATGAGAAATCCTACTATCCGGACTACATGGGCGGAACCGGCCTCGATGAAGTCTGGATGTGCTGCACCGTGCCCATTGTGACCGGCGTCATCGATACCCGCACGGGAAAGGCGCCGTTCCGTGAAGGAGAAGCCCACGTTCTCACTCCGGGCGGGCAAGTCATCTCGCTTCAGGATCTGATCGAGACCAATCCTGAAGCCGTCATGGGAGAAAAGCTCGTGGCGCTTTCCCAATCCCTGTTCGGCAGGGTCACCTGGCCGATCGTGTCCAAGAAGTTCGACAACCTGAACCCCATTCCCCATCACCTTCACTGGTCGAAGTGGGAGGTTTACGACATCAATTCCTTCGACAACCCCGGAGTCAGCCCGTCGCACTACCACACCACGGCCATGGGGCTGTATCCGTTCGTCACCAAGGACCAGTTCCTTGCCTGCATGCAGCGTTGGGGTCAGGGCGAATACAACGGGGTGCGGCACTTGTCGCCGCACACTATGATGAAACTGGATGACGGCTTCGTGATGCCGAATGGCGTGCTGCACTCGCCGACGGACCTTTGCACGCACGAGCTTCACGTCACGATGGACGAGCATTTCCTGGCCGAGGACCTGACGCTTGACGGAAGGATCGGAGCGGCCGATGCGTTCTACGCCTGCCGGGAAGAGGACTATCCGAAAGACCGGCACGAAGACTGGGAATACCTGGTGGACAAGTTCGACTTCGAGGCGAACCAGGATCCCGACTTCGTTCAGAAGAATTCGCGTCCGGCCATCACCGCCAAGGAATTTGCCGGCGACGGAGTGAACGCACGGTGGATTGTTTACGGTGACATCCTCGGTGACCAGAAGTGCTCCATTCTCCGTCTCACCCTTGCACCCGGAGCCAGAACGAGTTTCCGCCCGGAAAGCCCCGCGCTGTTCCACACGAACGGCGGACGTGGGCGGGTCGGAAAACTCGAAGTGCGCTATCACCAGGACATGAAGCTCGGCGAAATCTATCCCGAGATCGGATTCATCACCCAGGCCGCGCTGAATCGCGGTGGTGTGGAAATCGAGAACACGGGAGATGAACCGCTCGTGCTGACCTTCGACTTCCCGCAACACGCGCATTCCCAAACACCCGGCGCCGCATGACGCCGTTTTGAATCAAACATCAACCCAGCAGACGCACCCTCTTCCCCATCATGAAAAAGCAACTCCGCATCGGCCTCATCGGTTACGGCTTCATGGGCCGCACCCACTCGAACGCCTATTCGCAGCTCAGCCACTTCTTCGACACCACTCACGTCCCGGTCCGCCAGGCAGTCTGCGGTCGCGACGAGGCCAAGGTGAAGGCCTTCGCCGAAAAGTGGGGCTACGCGTCCTACGAAACCGACTGGCGCGAATTGGTGAAGCGCGAGGACATCGACGCCGTCGACATTTGCACGCCGAACGACTCGCATGCCGAGATCGCCCTCGAGTGCATCAAGCATGGCAAGATGATCCTCTGCGAAAAGCCGCTCGCCCTCAATGGCACGCAAGGCGAGGAAATGGTAAAGGCCGTCGAAGCCTCCGGCCTGCCAAACCTCGTCTGGTACAACTACCGCTTCCTGCCTGCCGTCACCCTCGCGAAGAACATCGTCGATGCTGGCGAACTCGGTCGCGTTTTCCACTACCGCGCGAACTTCCTGCAGGACTGGACGATCTCGGAAGAGCTTCCTCAAGGCGGCGCCGGCCTCTGGCGCCTCGATGCCGCGGCCGCCGGCTCCGGCGTCACCGGCGACTTGCTCGCGCACTGCATCGATACCGCGCGCTGGATCAACGGCGACATCGTGTCGGTTAGTGCGATGACCGAGACCTTCATCAAGGAGCGCGTTCACACTGCCACCGGTGAAAAGCATCCCGTCACCATCGACGACGCCTGCGCCTTCCTCGCCCGCTTCGAGAACGGTTCGCTGGCGATCTTCGAAAGCACCCGCTACGCCCGCGGCCACAAGGCGCTTTACACCTTCGAGATCAACGGCGAGAAGAAGTCGCTGGCGTGGGATCTTCACGACCTGAACTACCTCTCGTACTTCGATCACGGCGTCGCCGGCGATCGTCGCGGCTGGACCAACATCCATGCCACCGACGGCGATCACCCCTACTCCGGCAACTGGTGGGTCCCCGGCCTCTGCCTCGGCTACGAACACTCGTTCACCCACGAGTTGGCCGAGTTCTTCAAGTCGCTCGACGACCCGAAGGCCGAGAAGCGCTACCCTGACTTCCGCCACGCCCTCGGCACCCAGTACGTCTGTGACGCCGTCCTCGAGTCGGCCAAGAGCGGCCAGTGGGTGAATGTGAAGACGGCTTGAGTCGATCCGCTTTCAGGCGCCACCGGACCATTCGGGCCGGTGGCGTTCTCGTTTTATTTGGCACCAGCGAGCAGATGCGGGGTTTGCGGATCGACAGTCTTGCCGATGGCAGATATCTCGGAGGCCGGTCTCCGAGGCATAGATGAAGACGAGAATTGGAATCACACTCATGGCGGGGCTGATGCTGACCGCGTGTGATGACCGGGCGGAAAGGGAGGCTGACAAGGCGAGGGCCTTGAAGGTCGTCTACATTGCCGGGCGGGAGATGGATGAGGCTCGTCGCAGGGCCGACCGGCCGGATGCAACGTCCAGGGATCATGAGGAATACCGGGCCGCTCTGGACAGGCTGGAAAAGCGCAAGGCGAACGCCGCGGCCGTAGGGGTCGAGGATTGGAAGATCCAGAGCGAAGCCCTCGCCGGAAGCGTGGATGCTACGAGCGAGCGCGCCGTGAAAACCTTGGCCGATGCGGAAAAAAGAGACGCTCTTAAACGGGCAGAAGAGGAGGCGAATCTCAAGTGAGCGGACTAGCCGCATCTGATGCGCACTTGCCCTTGCCGAAGGAAGCACTCAAACCCACGGCATGCGACTCGGTTTTCTCGCTTCCCATGGCGGCACCAATCTGCAGGCCGTGCTCGATGCGTGCGCCAGCGGGGAATTGTCCGCCACTCCAGCAGTCTTGGTGACGAACAACCGCGGCGCGCACTGCATCACCCGTGCGCAATCCGCGGGTGTGGCGGTTCACGTGCTCAATGGCGTGACTCATCCGGACCCGGAGGCGCTGGATGCGGCCATGTTAGACTCCTTTCGTGCCAGCGGCTGCGAGTGGATCGTGCTCGCGGGTTACATGAAGAAGATCGGGCCGCGGGTGCTGGAGGCATTTGGAGGCAAAATGATCAACATCCACCCGGCGCTACTGCCACGTCACGGAGGGAAGGGGATGTATGGCATGAACGTCCACCGCGCCGTGATCGAGGCGGGAGATGCCGTCAGCGGTGCCACGATGCATCTGGTGGATGGCGAATACGACGAGGGACCGATCCTTGCGCAAGCGGAGGTGCCGGTCCTGCCGGGCGATACGCCGGAAACACTGGCGGCCCGCGTTCTGGAAACCGAGCACCGCTTGCTGGTGGCGACGCTGCGTGATCTCGCGGAGAGTACAGAGCAGCTGTGACTTCCAGACGGGTTCAGATTCTCCTATGCCAACTCTCAGGAAGAGTCCGGCCGGAGTGATAGACGAAATGAAGAACTCGCCGATGCCCCGGCGAGCTGGCTTGTGATGATGCGTGCAGCAAGAGTGGCCGCATGAGCAGGACATCACCGACGGCGGCGAGGCAAGAAACTTCGCCATTCGTTGATGCCCGTGCTGCCGCGTCCGAAGAAGGAATGAGCCCCAACTGATGCGTTCCGGGACTGACCCGCAGCGGGCCATTGGACTCGCCGCAATCGTCGAGGTGAAGTCGGGCGGCGAGGAGCTCCTCCAGCACATCGAGAGGAGGCCGAGCGTAGTGAATGCCGGACTTGCGCGTGGGTAGCTCGTATCCCGATGAGGAGACCTTATCCGCAAAAGGGAACATGAGGTCCTGATGCCAGGCGACCTTCCAGTTGGTATCCGGCGTCTTGTCGAAGGCGATGGCCTGGATGGCTACGGCGGACGATGGTAGAATGCCGTTGGTGACAAGGGGCTCCTTGACGCCTATTGCCGCGGCTTGCACGGATAACAGGTCGAGCAGGCAACGCGTGCCTGCCGCGCCTTCCGCGAATGCTTCGTCACGCAAGGTCTCCAGTAGACCTGATTCAAGGCCGGACCTAAGCAATCCGTATCCGTTGCGAGTAAGGTCCATATCAATCACCACGCCGTCTCAAAGACCCGCTTGCCGATCATCTTCCCGCCTTCGAGGTCGCGATGAGCTTGTGCGAGTGACGAGGGGGTGAGGACGCCGCCGTGCTCCTTCATGGTGCTGACGATGCGGCCGGCATCGACGAGGGTGGCGACCTCTTTCAGCAGGTCGTGTTGCGCGATCATGTCCGGAGTCTGGAACATGGAGCGGGTGAACATGAACTCCCACGAGAAGGTCACGCTCTTCGGCTTCATGAGGCCGATGTCGGGGACGGTCGGTGACTCGACGATGGCGGTGATCTTGCCTTGTGGAATGATGGCCTTGGCCATGTTTGCCCAGTGGCCGGTGGTGTCGGCGAAGCAGGCGATGTAATCGACGGTGGCGATACCGCGCTTGTCGAGTTCCGCGGTCCAATCGACCGAATGATCGATCACCCGGTGAGCGCCCATTCTTCGGCACCACTCGACGGTCTCCGGTCGCGAGGCGGTAGCGATGACGGTGAAGCCGGTGAGCGCGGTGGCGATCTGGATGGCGATGGAGCCGACCCCGCCTGCGCCGCTGATGACGAGGAGCGTCTTGCCCTTGCCCTCCTTCAAGTCGCCGGCGGAAAGGCCGAGGCGCTCGAAAAGGCATTCCCACGCGGTGATGGCGGTGAGGGGAAGGGCGGCGGCAGCGGCGAAGTCGAGGGATGCAGGCTTCTTGGCAGCGAGCCGCTCGTCCACGAGCTGGAGTTCGGCATTGCAACCGGGGCGGGTGACATCGCCGGCGTAGTACACCTGATCGCCCCGGCGGAAGTGCTTCACGTCCGATCCCACGGCCTCGACGATGCCGGCGGCATCCCAGCCGAGGATGCGCGGCTCGGTGTCTTCCTCTTTGCGGGCCTGCCGCTGCTTGTAATCCACCGGATTGACCGCCACCGCCTTGACCCGCACCAGCAGGTCTTGCGGACCCGGCACGGGATCAGGGAGGTCGATCTCGACAAAGCAGTCCGGGTGATCGAGCGGGAGCTTCTGCGTCAGGGCGATGGCTTTCACGCTCCCTAACTACTTCACCTCGGGGGTGGCTGTCAGCTTCGCGATTTGGCTTTCCATCACCTTGGCCCAAATCTCGTAACCTACGTCGTTTGGGTGGAGGCAATCGGGCATGATCTCTTTCGCGAGGACCTTGTCATCGTCGAGGAAGGCGTCGCTGACATCGAGGTATCGGATGCGGTCCCCGTCCGCGAAGGTCTTGATGCGGGCGTTGATCTGGTCGTTGAGCTGGCGGAGGCCGTCTTCCGGGTTCGGAGCTCGCGGGAAAATGGATAGCAGGAGGATCTTTGCGTCCGGCTTGCGGTCTTGGAGCAAGTCGAGGATCAGCTTGATGCCATCGGCCGTCTGCTCCGGCGGATCCTGGCGGTGGCCGGTGTTATTGGTGCCGACCATCAGGACGAAGAGCTTGGGATCGACGTTCTCCAGTTCGCCATTCATCAAGCGCCACAGGACGTGCTCGGTGCGGTCGCCGGAGAAGCCGAGGTTCAGGGCCTTCCGGTTGCCATAGTATTTCTCCCAGACAGTCTTGCCGCCGCCTTCCCAGCCCTGGGTGATGGAGTCGCCGATGAAGACGAGATCGTGACCGCCTTGCTTGGCAAGCTTCACCTTGTTCTCATGGCGGGGTTTCCACCAGTTCTCGTTGAAGCGGTGCACCGGAATGGTGGAGGGGCTCACGTGGTTCTCGCGGCGCTGCTCCTCGTAGGTCTTCTTCATCTCCTCCAGCGCCGTCGCGTAGGCAGGGTCATCGTGGACGGACTTCAGTTCCTGCGGATCTTTTTCGAGATCGAAGAGATTCCATTCCTTGGTGCCGAGGAAATACATCAGCTTGTAGCGCTCGCTCCGGACACCATCGTGCGGGGCGACGTGGTGGGTGCGCTCGCCACTATAGAAATAGTAGATCGCCTTCCGCCAATCGGCGGGCGTCTCGCCCTTCAGCACGGGCAGCAGACTCTTGCCCTGAATGCTGGCGGGGATGGGCACACCAGCGGCCTCGAGGAAGGTCGGTGCGTAGTCGATGTTCTGGATCAGCGTTTGATTGCGCGTGCCGGGCTTCACCACACCCGGCCAGCGGACGAGGAAGGGCATCGACAAGCTTTCCTCAAACATCCAGCGCTTGTCATACCAGCCGTGCTCGCCGAGGTAGAAGCCTTGGTCGGATGAATAGATGACCAGCGTGTTCTTCGCGAGGCCGGACTTGTCGAGGTAGTCGAGCACGCGACCGACGCCCTCATCCACGGCGCGGACGCAGCGCAGGTAGTCCTTCAGGTAGCGCTGGTATTTCCAGCGGGTGACGTCGTCAGGCTTGAGCTTGCCAGCCTTCATGTCGGCGAGGAAGGCCTCGTTCTCGGGATCGCGCACCTTGTCCCAGGCCTGCTTCTGGGCCTCGGTCATGCGGCGGTATTCGCCATTCGCACCTTCGCTGGTGAAGAAGTCGGGATACTGGTTTTCGTCCTTGAACTTCATGTCGGCGCCCCACGAGATGTTGCGCGCGATGCTCATCTGCTGCTCCTTGAGTGTGCTACTGCGTCCCTCGTAGTTGTCGAAAAGCGTGGCGGGCTCGGGGAAGGTGACGTCCTTGTAGAGCTCCAGGTGGCGTGCGGCGGGGGACCAGTTGCGGTGCGGTGCCTTGTGCTGGCACATCAGCACGAAGGGCTTCGATTTGTCGCGGCTCTCCAGCCAGGCGATTGCCTTGTCGGTGATGATGTCGGTGCAGTAGCCCTCTTCGTGCTTGCGGCCGGTGGGGCTGATGAAGTCGGGATTATAGTAGGTCCCTTGGTCGAAAAGGATGTCCCAGTGGTCGAAGCCGGTCGGCTCGGTCACGAGGTGCCACTTGCCGATGACCGAGGTCTGGTAGCCGGCCTTCTGCAGGAGCTTCGGGAAGGTCGTCTGGCTGCCATCGAAGCGCGAGCCGTCGTTGTCCGGGAAGCCATTGATGTGGCTGTGTTTGCCGGTGAGGATGGTGGCGCGGGAGGGTCCGCAGATCGAGTTCCCGCAGTAGGAGCGGGTGAAAACGGCGCCGTCCTTCGCAATGCGGTCGAGGTTCGGGGTAGGGGCGAGGTCCTTCAGCGGG
>Ga0307408_100001576_pt1 | contig 16846 bp, 13 predicted proteins | sample 322Cmetagenome_FD_202116 | JGI IMG/M metagenome (GOLD analysis project Ga0307408, IMG submission 202116) | Maize rhizosphere microbial communities from greenhouse at UC Davis, California, United States - 322HYB-C-3 | ecosystem: Host-associated > Plants > Roots > Rhizosphere > Soil | place...
GTGGTGTGTGGTGACACCCTGGCACTGCTCTACACCGGGCACACCTGGTTGGGCGACGTGGGTGACGAACGCTTCATCCGCCAGGTCCAGTGCCTGGCCACCAGTGTCGACGGCGTCCGGTTCGTCAAGCATGGCGCGGTCATCGAGAACGCCCCCCAAGCGGCGATCATGCACTTTCGCGACCCCAAGGTCTGGCAGGAAGGTGGCTATTGGTACCTGATTGCCGGCGCACGCCTGGGCGACACACCGCTGCTGCCGCTGTACCGCTCCACCGACCTGCGTGCCTGGGAGTTTCTCGACTACGTGTCCAGCGGCAATGAAGGCGATGGCTACATGTGGGAATGCCCGGACCTGTTTCGTTTGGACGGGCGCGATGTGCTGCTGTATTCCCCCCAGGGCATGCGACCGTCGGGTTACGAACGGCTCAACAAGTACCAGACCGGTTATCGCATTGGCCAGCTTGACAGTGAATGGCACTTCAGCGGCGGGCCGTTCATCGAGTTGGATAATGGTCACGATTTCTACGCCGCGCAAACGCTGGTGGCCGCCGATGGTAGGCGCCTGGTGTGGGCCTGGCTGGACATGTGGGAAAGCCCGATGCCGAGCCAGGCCCATCACTGGTGCGGCATGCTCGGCTTGCCCCGCGAGCTTGAATTGCAGGGCGATCGCCTTGGCGTGTTTCCGGCGCGGGAACTGGTCGCGCTGCGCCAGGCGCCGTTGCCGAACATCGCGCCGTGGGGGGAGTCGGGCAGCCGCTGGGTGCCGCAGGTGACGGGCGACCGGTTGGAAATCCATGTGCACCTGGATCTGCTCGGTTGCAGCGAAGGCCAACTGGGCATCGCCTTGCGCTGCAGTGCCGATGGGCAGGAACAGACCCTGCTTTACTACGACGCAGCACTGCAACGCTTGGTGCTCGATCGCAGCCGCTCGGGTGCGCAAGTGAACGGTCAGCGCAGCGTGCCGATAGGGCCGGCACAAACACGTCTGCACCTGCGGGTGTTTCTCGATCGCTCGTCCATCGAGGTGTTCGAGGACAGCGGCCGCTTCAGCCTCAGCAGTCGCCTCTATCCCCGGCCCGACAGCCTCGGGGTGAAATTGTTGGCCAACGGCACTGGCGGGCGCGTGGCCATTGCCGACGCCTGGCCGCTGGGCTCGGGTTGGCTATGAGTCATGTCATCCGAGTCGCGAGAAGCGCGGGCGCTGTGGCATGATTCGGCGTCAACCTGACTGGCCGCACTTCGCATGACTTCCGTGAAAGACGTTGCACAGCTGGCCGGCGTATCCCTGATGACGGTTTCGCGCGCGCTCAACACGCCGGATAAACTGAGCCCCGAAACCCTCGAGCGGGTACGTCGCGCCATCGAGGAACTGCAATTCGTACCGAGCCTGTCGGCGCGCCGGATGCGCGGCGACAACCTGCAGGCGCGCACCATTGGCGTGTTCGCACTGGACACTGCGACCACGCCGTTCGCCGTCGAGTTGCTATTGTCCATCGAGCAGACCGCACAGCAGGCGGGCTGGAATGTGTTCATCCTCAACCTGCTGAGCAACCCGCCCACCGACCAGAACATCGACCTGATGCTATCGCACCGTCCCGACGGGCTGATATTCAGTGCCATGGGCTTGCGCCAGGTGAGCATTCCGGAACGACTCAAGAGCAAGCCGCTGGTGCTCGCCAATTGCCTGGCCGATGACCGCCAGTTGGTCAGTTATGTGCCGGATGATGAAGCCGGGCAGTATCGCGCCGTGCATCATGCGTTGAGCCAAGGCTATCGGCGCCCGCTGTGCATCAATTTACCCAGGAAAAGTGTTGCCTGGAGTTTGCGCCAACAGGGTCTGCAGCGTGCCTGCCAGGCATTCGGCCTGGCGCCTGAAGCACTCCTGCAATACGACCTTTCCGATCACGACGCGTACGGTGAAACCGCCGCCATTCTTGATCGGCACATCATTGATGGCCGTCCGCAATTCGACGTCCTGGTCTGCGGCAACGACCGCATTGCCTTTTGCGCCTACCAATGGCTGTTGGGCCGTGGTTTGAAAATTCCCGGCGATGTCGCGGTGCTGGGCTATGACAACATGATCGGCATCGCCGAACTGTTCATGCCGCCACTGACCACGGTGCAACTGCCGTACTACGAAATCGGTCGCCAGGCGGCCCGGCACCTGATCGAGGCCCTTGAGGTGTCAGGCCCGCAGCCGGTGGATTGCCCGCTGGTGGTCAGGGCGTCGCTATAAGGCCGCCAACAACCTGTGGCCAGAGATGCACCTTATTGCTTAAGTGAACAGCATCATGATCACTCCAATCCCTGTGGGAGCTGAGCTTGCTCGCGATAGCGGTGGGTCAGGCTGCATTGAAGTTGTATGTGCCGCCGTCATCGCGAGCAAGCTCGGCTCCCACATTGATCTCGGGTGCTTATGATTCGGTGTCCACGGCAGGCTGCTGCGCCGGCGATGGCGGCAACGACGCGATGATCCGGGCGCGGCACACCTCGAGGATTTCATCGGCCAGGGCGGAATCGTCCGGGCAGGACCGCGACAACATGATCGCGCCGACGACATGGGCCAACATGTCGAGCATCTTCGCCCTCACCTCTTGCTGCGGCGCGTCTTGCCCGGTCTCGTACTGGCTTTCGAGGGCCGCCAGCGTGTTTTCGATGCCGTTGGCAAAAGTCGCCTTCAGCTCGGGCGATTGACGGGCAGCGTCCCCGCACAATGCCGCCAGGGTACAACCGCCGCCCGGGGCGTCACGGTGCTCCCTGGACACGTAGAGATCAACGAACTCTGGCACCCCGACGCCCACACTGTTAATCAGCGATTGCGCCAGGCTGCTCGCCGCCGCTTCGGCCATCAGGTCGGCCTTGGAGCCGAAATGTTTGTAGAAACCGCCATGGGTGAACCCGGCGGCCGCCATCAGATCCGCCACACCCACGCCGTCAAAGCCTCGCTCACGAAACAAGACAGAGGCCGTCTCGACGATATGCTCCCGATTGGCCTGGGCCTGGGCCTTGGTTACGCGCATTTCTCACTCCCTCGTGCTGCTGGAAAATCATGCTCACATCATACATAGATGTCGAGCGTAATCAAATTCGTTGACAGCTTAGATTTCGATCATCATCCTAATGGCAAGCCACTAGCAGTCCGGTGCGCATGACTCGCCCATCAATCCCTGAAGAAGAGAATCACCCATGAACACTCGCACAACCGTTCTCATCACTGGCGCCTCCACCGGCATCGGCGCTGTCTATGCCCAGCGCTTTGCCCAACGCGGACATGACCTGGTCCTGGTGGCCCGCGACAGCACGCGCCTGGAAGCGCTGTCCGCCAAGCTGCGCAGCGAACACAACGTTGCCGTCGACATTCTCCAGGCCGACCTCACCCAGATCAGCGACCTGACCACCGTCGAAGCCCGCCTACGGGACGACGCCAGCATCGGCATCCTGGTCAACAACGCCGGTGCCGCCCAGTCGGGCAGCTTCATCGAACAGTCGACCGACAGCGTCGCGCATCTCGTGTCGCTCAATACCACCGCGCTGGTCCGGCTGGCCAGCGCCATCGCCCCACGCCTGGTCACAGCGGGTGACGGTGCGATCATCAACATCGGCTCCGTGGTCGGCCTGGCACCGGAGTTCGGTATGTCGGTCTACGGCGCGACCAAGGCGTTCGTGTTGTTTCTCTCCCAGGGCCTCAGCCTGGAATTGTCACCCAAAGGCGTCTACGTTCAAGCTGTCCTGCCTGCGGCCACTCGCACCGAGATCTGGGAACGCGCGGGCATCGACATCAACACCTTGAACGAAATCATGGAAGTCGGTGACCTGGTCGATGCCGCACTGGTCGGTTTCGATCGTCGCGAACCGGTGACCATCCCGCCTTTGCAGGAAGAAACGCGCTGGGATGCGTTGCAGGCGGCACGCCAAGGTCTGCTCGGGCAAATCAAGCAGTCCCAGGTTGCCGAGCGCTATCAAGACCTGGCGTGATCGACATTTGGCAGGCACCGGCGCGAAGGACAGCGCCGGATTTTCCGAATGCCTGGCCAGCCTGCTGCCCCCTTATGAGAGCAAAGCACCATGAAGGCATTTTTAATCGACCGCTACGGCAAGCACAGTGGCCGTATCGGCGAGGTACCGGCCCCTGAAGTGGCTGAGCGCGACGTTCTGGTCCGTGTGCACGCGGCCAGCGTCAACCTCCTGGATTCAAAGATCCGCAAAGGCGAATTCAAACTGATCCTGCCCTACTCGTTTCCCTTGGTCTTGGGACATGACGTGGCCGGGGTGGTGCTGCGTGTGGGCTCCCATGTCGAGCAATTCAAGCCGGGCGATGAGGTCTATGCCCGCGCGCCGGATGGGCACATCGGCACCTTCGCCGAGCAGATTGCAGTGAATGAAAATGCCCTGGCCCTGAAACCTGCAAACCTCAGCATGGAACACGCCGCGGCCCTGCCCCTGGTCGCCCTGACGGCCTGGCAAGTGCTGGTGGAAACCGCGCGATTGAAGAAAGGGCAAAAGATCTTCATCCAGGCGGGTTCAGGTGGCGTCGGCACCCTCGCCATCCAACTTGCCAAACACCTCGGTGCCTTCGTGGCGACCAGTACCAGCACCAGCAACGTGCCGTGGGTCAAAGCGCTGGGGGTGGACGTTGTCATCGATTACAAGCAGCAGGATTTCTCAAGCGTCCTGCAGGGTTATGACGTCGTGTTGAACAGCCTGGGCGCCGATGAACTGGAGAAATCGCTGAAGATCCTCAAGCCCGGCGGCCAGCTCATTTCCATCTCCGGACCGCCCACCCCACAGTTCGCCCAGGCCCAGGGGTTTTCCTGGGTGCTGAGACTGATCATGGGCCTGATGAGCAGCGGTATACGCCGCAAGGCCCGCCGAAAAGGTGTGAGCTACGCCTTCGTGTTTATGCGCGCCAGTGGCGCTCAACTGCGCGAGATCACGACGCTCGTTGAGTCCGGCAGCATCAAGCCGGTGATTGACCGAGCCTTCCCCTTCGAGACGACGGCCGATGCCCTGGGTTATGTCGAACAAGGACGGTCCAAGGGCAAGGTTGTCATCAAGATTCACTCAGGAATGTTCGACGAGTGAGACCGTGTCTTCTGCCTGAAGCAACCTAGCCACCCGCAACCCTCGCTCAGGCCATAAAGCCGCCCAGCCGGAAAGCGCCTCGACAATCCTGGGCAAGCCAACCCGGTTGGCATGGTAAAGCAGCCCGCCCCGGTAACGGGGAAAGCCGTAGCCGTGAATCCAGACGAGATCGATGTCATTGGGACTGTCCACGATGCCTTGTTCAAGCAAGTGTGCGGCCTCATTGATCATGGCGAACAGGCACCTGTGGAGGATTTCCTCATCGTCGATTACACGCGGCTCGATACCACGGTTTCGTCGATGGGCCACGAGCATCCTGGCCACATACGGGTCCGGCAGGCCCCGACGCTGGCCTTCTTCGTATCGATAGAAACCCGCCGCCGTTTTCTGTCCGAGACGCCCCGCCTCGTGAAGCTGTTCGATCCAGTTGCAGCGACGTTCCGCAGCGCTCAACTGATCGATTCGGCCCTGCCGGTTTCGCCAAGCGATGTCCACGCCCGCCAAGTCACGCAGTTCGAAGGGGCCCATCGGGAAACCGAACTGTCGGATGACCCGGTCCACATCCTCTGGAGCCGCTCCCTCCTCCAGCAGGAAACCCGCCTCGCGCTCGCGAACGGCCAATAGACGGTTGCCGACAAAACCATAGCAATTGCCCACGGCGACAGCGGTCTTGCCCAGTCGTGCGCCTAATTGCAGCACCGTCGCCAGGACCTCAGGTTGGACCTGCGGCGTCCTGACCACCTCAAGCAGCTTCATGACGTGCGCCGGGCTGAAAAAGTGCATGCCGATGACATCGCCCGGGCGGGTGGTCACGGCAGCAATGGCCGCGATATCGAGGTATGAAGTATTCGTCGCGAGGATCGCACCCGGCTTGGCGAAGCGGTCCAGTTGCCTGAACACTGCCTGCTTGACGGCGAGGTCTTCGAACACGGCCTCGATAATCAGATCGGCGCTGGCAACGCCTTCAATACTCGAATCGAACTCGATCAGCGCAGCACGCCGGACGGCCTCATTGGTATCTAGCCGACCTTTTTCCAAGGCGCTGGTGAAGTAGCGGTCGATGGTCGAGCGACCACGCTCCAATGCTTCGGTCTGTGTGTCGATCAGGCGTGTGGCGATGCCAGCATTAGCCAGGCACAACGCAATGCCGCTGCCCATGGTACCCGCACCGATCACCGCAACGATGTCGACGGGGCGTGTGGGGGCTTGCCGGGCCAATGCCCGGCATCGGGAGGTCAGGTCCCGTTCGGCAAAGAACACGTGCCGCAATGCCCTGGCCTGTTCACTATGGCGGCGAGCGATGAACCGTTCACGCTCGTTCGCCATCCCCTCGGCAAAGGGAAGCTGAGAGGCACCTTGCAGTGCTTGCAGGGCGATGGCAGGCGCCTCCTGGCCCGCTGCCTTGCGAATGATCGCCTGGGCGCGTTCGTGGAAAACCTGCGAGGCGAATTCAGGCACCGAGCGATCGCAGGCCCGAGGAATGGGCTTGTCCATGACCTCCCTGGCGAAGTCGCCGGCACATGCCAGCACCGAGGCGTCGCTCAATCTATCCAGCAAGCCGATCGATAACGCCTGTGCCGCACCGATACGCTCTCCCTCCAACACCATCGCCAACGCCACCTCCATGCCGCACAAGCGTGGCAAGCGCTGCGTGCCCCCCGCTCCGGGTATCAGCCCCAGGCTGACTTCCGGCAAGGCGAACTGCGCATCAACTGTGGCCACCCGATAATGACAGGCCAGGGCCAGTTCGAGCCCGCCACCGAACGCCGAGCCGTGCAGCGCTGCAACGATGGGTTTCGACGCCTGTTCAATTGCAACCAACACATCAGGCAGATGAGGTGCCTGCAGGGGCAGATCAAACTCCTTGATATCGGCGCCGGCGATGAACGTCCTGCCGTGGCAAGCAATGACGATCGCCTTGATGGCGCTGTCGGCCAAGGCTTCTTGCAGCCTTGCGAGCAACTGCTCCCGAACCTCCTGCGACAGGGCATTGACCGGTGGATTGCCGATGATGACCTGGCCGACCTCACCTTCACGTTGGAGCACTACAGTGGCGTGCATCGGTTACCTCCTGTTGAATGGCTTGGATTACAGAAGCGACAGTGGATAGCTGACAATCACACGCACATCGTCAGCGTCCCGGGCGAAGTCCGCTCGATAGGTGGCGCTGCGCAGACGGGTGCTCATGCCTTTGAGCGAACCGCTCTGCACCACGTATTGCAGCTCGATGTCGAGTTCGCGTTCACCGTCGGCATCCGCGCCCGTCACGTCGGCCCGGCTGCCGCGCACATAGCGGGTCACGAAACTCAGGCCCGGCACGCCGACGCTGGCGAGGTCGAAGTCATAGCGTGCCTGCCAGGAGCGCTCGTCCTTCTCGGCAAAATCGCCCACCTGGACGAAGTTCACCAGGTAAGGATCGGTGCCGGCCACGTAGGGAAACGCCGAGTCTCCAGACATCTTCTGGTAGCCCAGCCCAAACGAATGGCCTTTGAGCTTGTAAGTGCCCAAGGCGCTGAAGGCGCGGTTGTCGATGCGCCCGCCACGCGCCTGGCCGTCGCTGTCACTGTCAAAGAAGCGGACATCGCTGGTGAAGCTGCCCCAGTCGCCTTTCCTGCGGTCGGTCAGGCCCAGGAAGCGCTGCTTGTAGACGTCTTCCAGGACGGCATATTGGGCAATCAGATCGGTCGTCGCGCTGGCATGGAAGATGCCACCGATAAGGTTGAAATCGCCGCCATCCAGTGGGCCGCTGAAGCGGCGGTTCTTGTTGTTCAGCTCAAGACCGGTGGAGCCCGACTGATCCCTGTACACCGTGCCCTGGATCCGTGCCGCGGTGAGTTCAAGGGGCTTCCATTCGTTGACCTGCACCTGGGCGCCTTCAAAGGTCTGCGGCAACAAGCGACCATTGTTGGCGGCCAGGGTCGGCCATTTCGGCAACAAGGTTCCGACCCGCAGCTGGCTGTCCGAAACCTTGACCTTGAGGGTGCCGCCAGCCTTGGAATAATTGTCGGGAACATCGCCATCGTCCTGGACCGGCAGCAAGCCGGTGCCGGCACGCCCCGGCCCGGAATCGAGCTTGATGCCCAGCATGCCGATCGCATCGACACCGAACCCGACGACGCCAGGAGTGAAGCCGGACTCATAACGCAGGATAAAACCCTGGGCCCATTCCTGGCGTTTCGACTGGCCCGAGCCCTCGCGAAAATCCCGGCTCATATAGAAATTGCGCATTTCCATGGAAGCCTTGCTGTCCTCGAAAAAACCTTCGGCGCCTGCTATCGGCAGATAAACGGCAAAGCCAACCCCTGCCGCGCAGAGCGGCATTGTTTTTATTGATTTCATGACTGCTTACCGAGAAGAAGCCGAGCGCTGCCAATGTGCTCCTTGACGCGCCGGCCAAGTGGAATTCAAACGCGCTTCAGCGCACCTGAGTCAGATAGTCCTGGGCCTTGCCCGGAATTTTTTCATTCTGGACCGCGCCCAGGAACTTGATCGCCCGCTCCACGTCGGTATCCGTCAGGTACGGGGTTTTCGGGAACGACTTGCGATTGCTTTCCCAAGCGGCGGCATAGACCTTGTCATTCACACCGTCGAAGCGACTGCGCACGGCTTTCATGGCTTGCTGCGGTTGTTCGTTGATCATCTGAGTGGCATCACCCAGGGCGGCCAGGAAGGCCTTCACGATGGCCGGGTTGTCCTCGGCCCATTGCCGGCGAGCGCTGAGGGCGATCGATGGATAGCCATCCAGCTCGGCGACCATGCCCTCGGACATGTCCAGCAGGGTGAAGCCTTTGTGATCAATGACCGCACTGTCTGAAGCCGGCGACGACAAGGCAAAGCCATCGATCTTGCCTTGGCCGAACGCTGCCAGCATCGCCGCGCCGTTATTGAGATAAAGCAACGTGAAGTCTTTTTCCGATTGCAGGTGAGCCTGCTGGCCAAGGAAACGCACCAGGAAATCGGCGCTGCCACCGGCGCCGCTCACCGCCAGGCGCAGGCCCTTGAACGCGGCCAGGCGTTGCTCGACGGTGGAATTGGCGTCCAGGCCGAGCCGATCGGCGACGTCCTGGCGAATGACCACGTTGCTGGCGTATTGACCGACCATGCGCCCCAACAGCGTGATATCGGCGCCCTTGATCTTGGCATTGATCGCGTTCTGGGTGGCGCATGAGCAGAACTCGACCGAACGGCTGGCGAGCCCAGAAGCCGCCGCACCACCGCCCTTGAATTTCACCAGTTCCACATCCAGGCCGTGCTTTTCGAACAGACCGCCGTCGAGTGCGACGAACAACGGCATGTGCACGAAACCCTCCGTCCCCAAGGCGACCTTGACGCTCTCGGCCGCTTGCGCCTGGAACGAGACAGCACTGAGTACGACGCTGAGTCCTAAAGCAGAAATAAAACCTTTGATAGACATGATGCGATCCTCTGTTTTTGTTGTTGTGATGGTGTTGCTCAGACCGACATTTCTCGCTCGTCCTGTTCTTTCTTCCACGGCATCAGGTACGTCTCCAACGCGCGAACCGCCGCCTGGAGCAGCAATGCCAAGGCGATGATGGCGATCAGCGCGGCGAATACACCGGCCGTGTCCAACTGCCCCGCCGCGTCCTGCAACAGGTAGCCCAGGCCGCGGTTGGCGGCCATGATTTCGCCAACGATGGCGCCGATCAGGGCATAGGGCACCGAGAGCTTGAGGCCGGTGAACACCCACTGGATGGCCGACGGCAGTACGACCTTGGTGATCAGGTGGTGCTCTTTGGCACCCATCAGGCGCAGGATTTCCAATTGCTCACGCTCCACGGCACGGACGCCGCTGTAGGTGTTGAGAAACACTAGGAAGAACACGATGGTGGCGGTCAGGATGATCTTCATTTCAATGCCGATCCCGAACCACATGATGAACAGCGGCGCGAGGGCAACTTTCGGCAGGCTGTAGATGGAGGTCAGGATCGGGTCCAGCAGCTTGGCGAGCAGCGCGTTGCGCCCCAGGACCAGGCCCACCGTGATGCCTGCCAGGGCCCCGAAGAAGAAGCCCACGAGGGTTTCCACGACGGTGATCCAGCCGTGGGCGAACAGCCGGCCACTGGCGACCAGTTCAACGAAACGCCGGCCGATTTCCAACGGCGAGCTGACGAAGAATGGGTCCACCAACGGGCCGGAAGCGAACTGCCAGGACAAAAAAATCCCAGCGAAGATGGCGAGACGACCGAGAAAAATATTCATGTGCAGGGTTCTCCAAGACTGGGCCTTCAGGCGTCGTGATCCGGGGTGATGATTTCCCAAAGGTCGCCACAGAGTTGGTGGTAACGCGGGTTCTTGCGCAGCTGGATGATGTTGCGATCGTCGCCCAAGGGGATGGGCACATCGCGGACAATCGTGCCCGGCCGCCCGGAAAACACCAGGCAGCGATCGCCCAGGGCCACGGCTTCGTCCAGGTCATGGGTGACGAACAACACGGTTTTCTTGAGCTGGCGGCTGAGCTTGAACAGCTCGGTCTGCATGCGAATCCGCAGTTGCGCATCCAATGCGGCAAACGGCTCGTCCATCAGCAGCGTCTCCGGGTCATAGGCCAGCAAGCGAGCAAGGGCGGCGCGCTTGCGCATGCCACCGGAGAGCTGGCTCGGGTAGGCCTTTTCATGGCCATCGAGGCCAACGAGGGTCAGCAACTCGCGGATACGCGCGTCACGCTTGGCCTTGGGCACGCCCTGGATTTCCAAGGGCACGGCGATGTTGCCGGCCACGTCCCGCCATGGCAGGAGATGATCGCTCTGGGTCATGTAGCCGGTGCGGCCGTTGACGCCTTGCACAGCCTCGCCTCGGTACAACACCTCGCCGGTGGTGGGACAAAACAGACCGGCGACCATGTTGAGCAAGGTCGACTTGCCGCAACCGGAGGGGCCGATGATGGTCACCAACTGGCCTTGCTGAATATCGACGTTGATGCTGTGGGACGCCTGCTTGGCGACGCCTTTCACCGTGAAGGACTTGGACACATCACGGAAGGAAACCACCGTCGGGGCGGTCACCGTGGCGCTGATCGGGGAACTGCGCGACTGGATGGCGATATGGGGACTGTTCATAGAGACCTGCTTGTTTTTATGAGTCTGAAATGAGCGTTGTTTGATTATGCGAGCGTGATTTCCAGGGTAAAGACAGCTGTTCCACACAATGGAACAGCCCTCCCTTACGCCATGATCGTCAAGCCGTCCAAGGCCATCACCCCGCTTCCGGCAGGACGCACCAGCAATGGATTGATCTCGGCTTCAATCAGGCGCTCGCCCAACTGCATGGCCATGTCCGAGAACGCGACGATGCAGTGCGCGGCGGCTTCGATGTCGGCCTTGGGCATCCCGCGATAGCCGTCCAGCAACGGGTAGGTGCGCAACTCCCGCAGCATCTGCCGGGCTTGCTCGAGGTTTACCGGAAGCAAGTGCAAGGTGGTGTCCTGGAACAACTCCGCCGTCACCCCGCCCATTCCCAGCAGCAGCGCCGGGCCCAGCTGCGGGTCGCGGTGAAAACCAAGGATGAGCTCCTGTCCGCCCGTGACCATCTCCTGGACGAGGAAGGTGGGCGGCTCGAAGCCCACATGACTGCTGACCTCGGCACGCATGCGCTCCAGCCGCGCGCCGACATTCGCGGCGTCCAGATGCAAGGCCACGCCACCCACTTCGCTCTTGTGCGGGATCTGCTCGGAAAGGACCTTGAGGGCGACGTGCCCGCCCAGCTCTTGCGCGGCCTGAGTGGCTTGAGCCCCATCACGAACCACTCGTTCCCGCGTCACCGGGATACCGAAGCTGGCGTACAGGCGTTTGCTGCGTTCTTCATCGAGCGGGCCACTTGGCAGGTCCTGGACAACCTCAGGCCGGGCCTGCGCACTGCCTGGCTGCTCGGATGGCTCGTTCCATGTGGCTTGTGCCGCCAATGCCTTCAGTGCGCTGGCGCAACTTTCCGGCGCACTGAAGGCCACGCCCCCCGAACCATTGATGCGCCGGGCCGCAGCCGGGGCATGGGGGCTGATGTACGCCAATACCGGTTTATCGGAGCTGGCCAGGCTGTCGCCAATGGCATCGGCCATCAGGTGGGGTTGGGCAACACCGGAAGAGCCCACGACGCTGATCACCGCATCGAAATCCGGACTGTCGAGCAGAATGCCAATGGCCGCGCGCATCAGCTCCGGCTGCAACCCCGCCAAGGTCAAGTCGATCGGGTTACGGTCCAGGACCGCCTGGTCGCCAATATCCAAGTCACGCAGTTTCGCTGCGGTCAGCGCGCCGGGCGTGGGGGTTTCGAAACCACTGACGCCGAGGCTGTCGGCGATCAAGGTGCCCGCGCCACCGGTCGAGGTCAGAATGGCGACCCGTCGGCCACGCATGACCCTGCCACTGGCCAGCGCAAAGGGAATGTCCAACAGGTCAGCAAACGTCTCGGCCCGAATCACCCCAAGCTGACGGAAATAGGCGGAGTACAGAGCATCGGAGCCGGCCATGGCTCCCGTGTGGGAGGCTGCCGCATGGGCACCTGCTTGGGAGCGTCCCACTTTGAAGACCACGACAGGCTTGCCGGCATCGCGAGCCTTGCGCGCCGCACGGGAAAATTTTTCACTGTCGCGCAAGCCCTCCAGATAAAGGGCAATGACCGAGGTCGCGGGATCGTCGGCCAGATAATCGACGAAGTCGGCGACATCCAGGTCGACCTCGTTGCTGGTGGAGATCAGTTTGGAAAAACCGATGCCGGCAGCGACGCCACGGGACAGCAGCGCGCCGAGGATCCCGCCGCTTTGCGACACCACGGCGACACGACCGGCCAGCAGCTCGTCCATGTCCAACGCACCGCTGGCCGACAGCGTGATCCGCTCGGTCAGGTTGACCAGGCCGATGGTGTTCGGGCCCAGGATCCTCATCGACCCACGAGCCGCTTTCAGCTCGTCCTGGCGCATCGCACCTGCCGTACCGGTTTCACCATAACCACCGGCCAACACAATCGCTGCGGGGCAACCCAATGCCGCCAGCTCGGCGACGGCCTGGTTGGCGCGCGCCGGCCCCAGGAGAATGATCGCCACGTCCGGCACTTCCGGCAGCTCGGCAATGCTGGGGTAGCAGCGCAGCCCATCGATGTCTTCATAACGTGGATTGACGGGATACAAGCGCCCCTGGAAACCGTGCTTGCGCAGGAACGCGATGGGCCGGCCCGAAGTTTTGCGAGCATCGCCCGAGGCGCCGATGACGGCGACGCTGGCGGGACTGAGAAGGCGTGCAATCTTGTTCATGGTTCAGCTCCGCTCGGCCTTGCGGGCAAGGAAGGCGGCAACCGATTCCTGATGCTCGCTGGAGGTGTAGCAAATGCCCTGGGCCTGGCTGCCCATGGCGAAGATCTGGCTCTGGGTGAGCTCGAAGGTGTTGTTCAGGATCGACTTGCTCAAGGCCAAGGCCGTGGCGGATCCACCCGCGAGTTGCAACGCCCAATCGTGGGCTGCCGGAAGAAGATGATCGTGCTCGACGACGCGATCGATCATGCCGATCCGCAGGGCTTCCACCGGCGCCACCGTGCGCCCGCTGAAGATCAGTTCCTTGGCCTTGGGCAGGCCGACACGACGAGGCAAGAAATACAGGCCGCCACCATCCGGGATCAGGCCGCGGGCGATGTAGCTCATCGCAAAGCTGGCCTGCTCGGAAGCCACGATAAAGTCGCAGCTCAGCGCCATGTCGCAGCCCAGGCCCGTCGCGGCACCATTGACCGCGGCGATGGTCGGCTTGGGCAGGTTGTGCAGCAACGACACCGTATGGTGCACCCGTTGCTGGCGCTTCCAGCCATTGAACGCCACGGAGCCGGCGGGTGCGCTCATGCGTGCCTGCATACCCTTGATGTCGCCACCGGCACAGAAGCCCTTGCCGGTTCCGGTCACGATCAACGCTTTGATCGAATTGTCGGACGCAATGTGCTCCAGATGCTCGATCAACAATGAGCGCATGTCGTCGCTGATTGCGTTGCGCGCTTGAGGACGATTGAGGGTCAGGGTGGCGATGCCTTCGACAACAGACAGTTCGACCGGGCAAGACAATTGCTCAGGATTGGTCATACGGGTGCCTCTTTTATTATTCGGTTGATTGACTGCCCGGCGCTGAGCCAAGCTTGGATTCAATCTGCGGGAGAGCGAACCTGATGACAACGCGACCGTTCCACCTGTTGGAACAGGATGAAGCTGGCCTTGCTTCGGCAAACGTTCCCGGGCAAGGCAAGGCGCCACTCAACCGATCCCTTGAGCGCGGCCTCGATTTGCTGAGGGCGTTTCGGCCGGGCACCGAATCCCTGACCAATGGTGATCTGAGCGAAATCGCGGGTTTGTCGAAATCCACCGTGAGTCGATTGACCCAGACCCTTGTTCACGCCGGTTTCCTGGATTACGACCCGACGATGGGCACCTACCGACTGGCGCCCTCTCTGCTTGGGCTGGCGCATTCGATGTACCACGCCAGTACGCTGTTGCAGGTCGCCACGCCGTTGATGTTGCAAGTGGCTCGCGAACATCAGGTCAACGTCAGCCTCGCCGCCGCCGATGGCGACGAGATGATCTACCTGGAGTCGATTCGCTTGGGCAAGCGCAAGTCGCCGCGCAATGTGCTCGCCGGGCAGCGCTTGCCCATGGACGTGACGTCCCTGGGCCGGGCTTATCTATCGGGGCTTGACGAAGGACAACGCCGGCCATTGCTGGAACTGTTCAGCTCGCGCCGATGCGAGTCCCGCGCCAGCCAACTGATCCAGGAGATCGACGATGCGGTGAGGCATGTATGGGCGACCGGGTACTGCGTGGCTTCGTGGCAGCCGGAGGTCATGGCGATTGCCACTCCACTTGGGCACCCGGCCTATCGAACCCATGCGCTGAACATCAGCCTGGCGACCGTTGAAACAGCGCAGGAAGTGGAAGCGCGTTATGCCACGGTGCTGCTGGATCTGGCGCAGGCGATCAGGCAGGCACTGGCAGACGCCCGTGCCGACTGATCGTCAGCGCCCCCCTTACCAAACAGCAATATGCGAATCCGCCCGAGGTTCGGTACCACCACACAACACACCGCTGACCGGGTCGCGCAGGATGATCTGGCCGCGACCATAGTCGGTCAGGTCGCTGGCGATCTGAACCTCATGCCCCCGTCGCGCCAGGGCATTGGCCAGGTCCCGTGAAGCCCCGTGCTCGATCCCGACCTTCATGTCGCCCAGCCATTGCCAGCGCGGTGCGTCCAGGGCCGCTTGCGGGTTCAGGCCAAAATCCACCAGGTTCATGACCATCTGCACATGTCCCTGGGGCTGCATGTAGCCGCCCATCACGCCGAACGGGCCAAGGGCTTCGCCATCGCGGGTAAGGAACCCGGGAATGATGGTGTGGAAGGTCTTCTTGCCCGGGGCCAGGCAGTTGGCGTGGCTCGGGTCGAGGCTGAACTCCTGCCCACGGTTCTGCAGGGCGATGCCGCTGTCGGGCAGCACCACGCCGGAGCCGAACCCGTGGTAGTTGCTCTGGATGAACGAGACCATGTTGCCCTCGCCATCCGCCGTCGCCAGGTACACCGTGCCGCTGGCGTGGGGATCGCCGGGCTTGGGCGGTTGGGCCTGCTCGCCGATCTGCCCTCTGCGATGGGCGCTGTAGTCATCGCTGAGCAGGTCAGCCACCGCCACGCGCATGTGCAGGGGGTCGGTGATGTAATGCAGGCCGTCGCTGTAGGCCAGCTTCATCGCCTCCAGTTGGCGATGCCAGGTCTGTTGGCTGTCACGCTGATCGAAGTCGAAACCTTCCAGTATCTTCAGGGCCATCAAGGCCACCAGGCCCTGCCCGCTCGGCGGGATTTCCCAGACATCCACGCCGCGGTAATTGACGTGTATAGGGTCGACCCACTGGGCGCGATAGCCCTTGAGGTCCGAGGCGCGCAAGTAGCCGCCGTTGGCCCGGGAGTGAGCGTCCAGGCGCTCAGCCAATGCACCGCGATAAAGGCTTTCGCAGGCGGTGTCGGCCAGTTCCTGAAGCGTGCGCGCCTGGGCCGGGTTGCGAAAGATCTCCCCGGCCCGTGGCGCTCGGCCGTCGATCAGGAACGTCTCGAACCAGGTGTCCAGGACGGCGTCCCGATGGGGTGCGAACTCGTTCACGGCGATCTGCCATTGATGGGCAACCACCGGCGACAGTGCAAAGCCGTCCCGGGCCAGGCTGATGGCCGGTTGCAGCAGCTCGGCGAAAGGCAGCTTGCCAAAGCGTCGGGACAGCTCGGCCCAGGCCGATGGGCAGCCGGGGACCGTCACGGGTGTCCAGCCATAGACCGGCATTTTTTCATGGCCGGCAGCCTTGACCGCCTCGATGCTCAAGGCCGCCGGCGCATGACCGTTGCCGTTGAGGCCATGCAGTTGGCCCTTGCACCAGACCAGCGCGAAGGCGTCACCGCCGATCCCGCAGCCCGTGGGCTCCACCACCGTCAGCGCCGCCGCCGTGGCGATGGCGGCGTCGATGGCATTACCGCCTTTTTGCATGATCTCGATGCCCGCCTGTGCCGCCAGGGGCTGGGACGCGGCGACCATGCCCCGACGGGCGAAAACGCTTTGGCGTTGCGATGGATAAGGGTATTCGTAGGCAGAAAATTTAAGCATGACTAAAACTCTTCAATGCAGGAATTCAGTGACCGGGGAACGTCACAACACGCGACTGAGAAACGCCCGGGTGCGCGGATGAATCGGGTGACAGAAAATCTGCTCCGGCGGCCCCTGCTCGATAAGCTCGCCCTGGTCCAGGACCA
>Ga0307408_100001578_pt1 | contig 16829 bp, 12 predicted proteins | sample 322Cmetagenome_FD_202116 | JGI IMG/M metagenome (GOLD analysis project Ga0307408, IMG submission 202116) | Maize rhizosphere microbial communities from greenhouse at UC Davis, California, United States - 322HYB-C-3 | ecosystem: Host-associated > Plants > Roots > Rhizosphere > Soil | place...
CGCCGTCAAAATCATACAGCCGCGCTGCCTGCCATCGCTGGCGCTGCCCGTGGCGGTTGAGGAGGGCGACGCCGACCTGCTGGAAATCACCTTCGATGGCGGCACCCAGGGGAGGTCGCACGACTTCCGCCCCGCCTTGCCCCTGATCTTCAAGTATTAACAGCCATGATGAAAAACCGTTCCCAGGGTGGCCTGGTCTATTCCACCGAAACCGGCCGCATGTGCCCCGCCTGCGGCAAGCCGTTGGCGGACTGCGCCTGCCAGGCCAACGCGAAAGCCGTCCCGCGCGGCGACGGCAATGTGCGGGTGTCGCTACAAACCAAGGGCCGGGGCGGCAAGGCCGTGACGCTGGTGAAAGGCGTGGCGCTCGATGACGCGGCGCTGGCGGCGCTGGGCAAGCAGTTGCGCTCCGCCTGTGGCGCCGGCGGCACCGTCAAGGATGGCGTGATCGAGGTGCAGGGCGATCACCGTGAATTGCTGTTGGCGGCGCTGGTCAAACTGGGACACCGGGCCAAGGCGGGGTAAGGCGGTGCCGCACGGATGGAAACGGTACTTCCAACTGATCCCGGCTATGTCTAAACTAAGGGGCTGAAACCCACTTCCGGCCAAAACTAGCATGGGCAAGGTTGCCGCTCCCGTATTCCTGTTGAATCTTTCCGTCCGCCGCACCGGGTTGGCCTGGCTGGTTTCCCTTCCGCTCTGGCTTGGTGCGATGCCGGCCACGGCGCAGCAGGTGGTCAAAGTGGGCGGATATGACTTTCCGCCCTTTGTCGATAAAGCCCGGGGCGCCACCAGTTTGACGCTCGACCTGATTAACGCCCTGAACGCCTTCCAAAAAAAATATCATTTTCAATTCGTCGAGACTTCGTCCAAGCGCCGCTTCATCAACTTCGACGAAAAGAAGTACGACCTGATATTTTTCGAGTCCATCGAATGGGGCTGGCAGGGCAAGGATGTGGAAGCGTCGGACGTGATCATGCAAGGCGGGACGGTCTACATCACCCGCGCCGACCGCTATAAGGACCAGCACTATTTCGACGACCTGACCGGGAAAACCATCTGGGGCATCCTTGGCTACCATTACGGATTTGCCAATTTCAATTCCGACCATGAATTCCTGAAGAAAACCTTCAACGCCCACATGACGACGTCGCAAGATGGCTTGATCGAGGCGGCGGTGTCCGGGCGCGCCGATATTTCCGTGGTGGTGAAGGAGTATTTGCAGATTTACCTGACCAGGCATCCTGGCGTGCAACGGAAAATCCTGATTTCGAAGAAATTCGACGCGGTGAACTTTTATACGATCCTGGCGCGCAAGGGCGTCAATCCCGGCATCAGTGAAATGAACCGGCTGCTGGCCGAGATGGAGAGCGCCGGCATTTTGAAAAAACTGTGGGGAAAATACAATTTGAAATAGCGGCTGCGTTGCAATCGCGACAGAACCGCCGAGCTATGCCATTTTCGGTATGGCTTTCGTCAAAAAATTGATTAGTACCCGGGCGGCGTGCGGATAACAATGGGGATACAAACCCCATAAGAGGAGACGCCATGTTCCGCCATCCCGCCGCCGCCGCGCTGCTTGCCGGCGCCTTGCTGTGCACCCCGGCCACCGCCGCCATCAGCACCCTGAAGTTCAAGGTCGCCGCCGCCGGCGAGATAGAATCGGCCAGTATCACGTGCGTGGAATCGACCAGTGGCGGCTGCACCGTCATGACCGGCGTCCACGGCGATCCCAGCCCGGTGACCCACCGCATTGCCAGCGGCGGCACCATCGAACTGAAAAATCCCGGCGGCCGCCTGCATTACTGCGTGGCGCTGAAGGAACAGATCGATTGGCCATCCTGTCTCGATGGCAGCAATGCCGGGCTGCTGGGCGCCTCGCGCACCGTCAACAAGCTGCTGTGGGAGTGAGCCGCCGGCCAGCCCCGCAACCCCGTCACGGCGCCTCCCGGGGCGCCTTGTGTTTGCCGGCCTATGATACCGTTTTTAATATCGATTTTGATTTTTAATTCATTGGAAACATATCGATGGCAGCTTTAGTATTCCTACATCGCAACCCGCCTTATCCCGGATCGCCAAACGGTCCAGAGCGGGACAATTACAGGAGAATTTTGCATGTCGGAGACTAAGAAAAAAGTTGCCCTGCGCTCCGCCGAATGGTTCGGCACGCAGGATAAGAACGGTTTCATGTATCGCAGCTGGATGAAAAACCAGGGCATTCCCGACCACGAATTCCAGGGCAAACCCATCATCGGTATTTGCAACACCTGGTCCGAACTGACTCCGTGCAATGCGCATTTCCGCAAGCTGGCCGAGCACGTCAAGCGCGGCATCCTCGAAGCGGGCGGCTTCCCGGTGGAATTCCCAGTGTTCTCCAGCGGCGAATCGAACCTGCGTCCGACCGCGATGCTGACCCGTAACCTGGCGGCGATGGACGTTGAGGAATCGATCCGCGGCAATCCGATGGATGCGGTGGTGCTGCTGGTCGGCTGCGACAAGACCACGCCGGCCCTGCTGATGGGCGCCGCCAGCTGCGACATTCCCGCCATCGTGGTGTCCGGCGGCCCGATGTTGAACGGTAAATTGAATGGCAAGAGCATCGGTTCCGGCACCGCCGTGTGGCAGTTGCACGAACAGGTCAAGGCCGGCGAAATCTCGATGCACGATTTCCTCGCCGCCGAGGCGGGCCACTCGCGCTCCGCCGGCACCTGCAACACCATGGGCACCGCCTCCACCATGGCCTGCATGGCCGAAGCGCTGGGCACGACCCTGCCGCACAACGCCGCGATTCCCGCCGTCGATGCGCGCCGCTACGTGCTGGCCCACATGTCCGGCATGCGCATCGTGGACATGGTGTGGGAAGACCTGCGCCTGTCGAAGATCCTGACCAAGGAAGCGTTTGAAAACGCGATCCGCGTCAACGCCGCCATTGGTGGCTCGACCAACGCCGTGATCCACCTGAAAGCCATCGCCGGCCGTATCGGCGTGCCGCTGGAGCTGGAAGACTGGACCCGCATCGGCAAAGGTACGCCGACGGTGGTGGACTTGCTGCCATCGGGCCGCTTCCTGATGGAAGAGTTTTATTATGCCGGCGGCTTGCCGGGCGTGATCCGCCGCCTGGGCGAATCGGACCTGGTGGTGCACAAGGATGCGCTGACCGTGAACGGCAAATCGCTGTGGGAAAACTGCAAGGATGCGCCGATCTACGACGATGAAGTGATCCGTCCTTTGAATAAGCCGTTGCTGGACGATGGCGGCATCTGCATCTTGCGCGGCAACCTGGCGCCACGCGGCGCGGTGCTGAAACCGTCGGCCGCCACACCGGAACTGATGCAGCACCGCGGCAAGGCGGTGGTGTTCGAGAACTTCGAACATTACAAGGAACGCATCCTCGATCCGGACCTGGACGTCACCAAGGATTCCGTGCTGGTCATGAAAAATTGCGGCCCGAAAGGTTATCCGGGCATGGCGGAAGTGGGCAACATGGGCCTGCCGCCGAAGCTGCTGGCGCAGGGCGTCAAGGACATGGTGCGAATCTCCGATGCGCGCATGAGTGGCACCGCCTACGGCACCGTGGTCTTGCACGTGGCGCCGGAAGCCATGGCGGGCGGTCCGCTGGGCGTGGTGCGGGACGGCGATTACGTCGAACTCGATTGCGCCAACGGCAAGCTGAACCTGGATATTTCGGACGCGGAAATGGCGCAGCGCCTGGCGGCCCGTGCGGAACAGCATGTCGAAGGCGCCAAGTCGGGCTACCAGCAGCTGTACATCAACCACGTGCTGCAAGCCGATGAGGGCTGCGACTTCGATTTCCTGGTTGGTATGCGCGGTTCCAAGGTTCCGAAGCATTCGCACTAAGCCATCGCACAAATTAAGGATAGACCCATGTTGCTCGTACAGTTCAAGAAAGAAAACGGAGAACGCCGCGTCGGCCTGCTGGAGCAGGACACGATCCGCGAACTCGAAGGCGTGACCACCACCTACGCCCTGGCGCAGGAAGCCATCCGTGGCAAGACCGGCCTGGCGCAACTGGCGCAATCCAAAGCCGGCGCGCAAACCCATGCCTATGCGGATGTGCTGGCGGGCGGCCGTTTGCTGACGCCGCTGGATCACGAAGATAGCGCTCACACCTATGTCTGCGGCACCGGCCTGACCCACCTGGGCAGCGCCGACACCCGCGACGCCATGCACAAGAAGATTGGCGGCGACGTGGAAACGCTGAGCGATTCCATGAAAATGTTCCGCATGGGCGTGGAAGGCGGCAAGCCGGCGTCCGGTACCCCGGGCGTGCAGCCGGAATGGTTCTACAAGGGCGACGGCTCCATCGTGGCCGCCAACGGCGAAGTGCTGAACATGCCGGACTTCGCGCTGGACGGCGGCGAGGAACCGGAAATCGCCGGCCTGTATGTGATCGGCGACGATGGCCAGCCGTACCGCCTCGGTTTCGCGATCGGCAACGAGTTCTCGGACCACGTGACGGAGCGCCAGAATTACCTGTACCTGGCCCACTCGAAGCTGCGCGTCTGCGGCCTCGGCCCGGCGCTGTTGGTGGGCGACTTGCCGGCGCACGTGCAGGGCGTGTCGCGCATCCTCGACAAGGAAGGGAAGGTGCGCTGGGAAAAAGCGTTCGTCAGCGGCGAGCAGAACATGTCGCACACCATCGAGAACCTGGAATACCACCACTTCAAATATGGCCTGTTCAACCGTCCGGGCGACGTGCACATCCACTTCTTCGGCACGGCAACCCTGAGCGTGGCCGACAACATCAGCGTGCAGGCCGGCGAGAGCTTTGAAATCGAAGCCCCGGCGTTCGGCCCGGCATTGCGCAATAAATTGGCAGTCGTTGCCACCACCTATGCGAAAGTGAACCAGCTGTGAGCGTGACCATTACTGTAACCGGACAGGCATTCATCAACGGCCAGGCCGTGCAAGGCAACGGCGGTTCGTTCCAGGCCTTCGACCCGTCGCAGCGCAAGCATATCGCGCCGGCGTTCAACATGGTCGACGTGGAACAGATCAATGAAGCGTGCGCGCTGGCCGGCGCCGCCTTCGATACCTTCCGCGCCGTGCCGGACGCGAAACGCGCCGACTTCCTGGAAACCATCGCCGCTGAAATCATGGCGCTGGGTGACGCGCTGATCGAGCGCGCCATGGCGGAATCGGGCTTGCCGCGCGTGCGCCTGGAAGGCGAACGTGGCCGCACCTGCAACCAGTTGAAGCTGTTTGCCGACCTGCTGCGCGAAGGTTCGTGGCGCGACGCCCGCATCGATACCGCGCTGCCGCAGCGCACCCCGCCGCGTCCGGACTTGCGCATGCGCCTGATCCCGGTCGGCCCGGTCGCCGTGTTCGCGGCCAGTAACTTTCCGCTGGCGTTTTCCGTGGCCGGCGGCGACACCGCGTCGGCCCTGGCGGCCGGCTGCCCGGTGGTATTGAAAGCCCACTCGGCGCACCCGGGCACCTCGGAACTGGTGGCGCGCGCCATCGTCAAGGCGGTGGCGCAGTGCGGCTTGCCGGCCGGCGTGTTCGCGCTGTTGACCGGCACCGGCAATGGCATCGGCCAGACCCTGGTGGCGCATCCGGCGATCCAGGCGGTCGGCTTTACCGGTTCGCGTTCCGGCGGCACCGCGCTGATGGCGGTGGCGGCGGCTCGTCCGCAGCCGATTCCCGTGTATGCGGAAATGAGCAGCATTAACCCGGTCTACCTGCTGCCGCAGGCGCTGGCGGCGCGTGGCGACGATATTGCCAAGGGCTTTGCCGGTTCGCTGACCATGGGCGTGGGCCAGTTCTGCACCAATCCCGGCCTGGTGCTGGGTCTGGAAGGCGCGGCGTTCGACCGTTTCGCCACCGTCGCGGCCGAAGCGCTGGGCGACGTGCAGGGCGCGACCATGCTGACCCCGGGTATCGCAGGCTCGTTCCAACGCGGCGTGGCGGCTTTGGCCGGCCAGTCGTGCGTGACGACGCTCATCAACAGCAATGACAGCGGCGTGCAGGAATCCGGCAAAGGCGCGCCGGCGCTGTTCAAGACCTCGGCGGCGGAATTCCTCGCCAAGCATGAATTGCATGAGGAAGTGTTCGGGCCGGCATCGATGCTGATCGCCTGCGCCGACGTGGCGGAAATGGTGGCGGTGACGGAGCGCCTGGAAGGCCAGCTGACGGCCACCCTGCAGCTCGACGAGGGCGACTTCGGCGCGGCGGAGCAATTGCTGCCGGTGCTGGAGCGCAAGGTTGGGCGCATCCTGGCCAACGGTTTCCCGACCGGTGTCGAAGTGTCGACCGCGATGGTGCACGGCGGGCCGTTCCCGGCCACCGCCGATGGCCGCAGCACGTCGGTGGGCACGGGCGCGATCAGCCGCTTCCTGCGGCCGGTGTGTTACCAGAATTTGGCGCAGGCGTTGTTGCCGGAGTCGTTGCAGGATGGTAATCCGTCGGGCATCTGGCGCCGTGTTGATGGCGCTCTCGGCAAGGCGTAATTTTCGCGGTATGCAGGCATGGCGGCTTAAGCGTTCCGCTTAAACCGCCCTACGGAAGCCGCCATGCCGGCACAGAGTTAAAATAAGATTCAGGAGACATCATGACAAATCTGGCCAAATTCGGCAGCTTGCAAGGCAAGCGCGTATTCATCACGGGCGGCGGTACCGGTATCGGCGAATCGCTGGTGGAATCGTTCGCGGCGCAGGGCGCCTCGGTCGCCTTCGTCGACATTGCCAGGGACGCCAGCCTGGCGCTGGTCGAGCGCGTCCGCGCCGCCGGCCACCCGGCGCCGCAATTCCGCTATTGCGACATCACCAACATCCCCGCGCTGCAAGCGGCCATCGCGGAATGCGCGGAAGAACTGGGCGACTTCGACGTGCTGGTCAACAATGCCGCCAACGACCAGCGCCACAATATCGAAGACGTCACGCTCGAATACTGGGACCAGCGTATCGCCATCAACCAGCGTCCGATGTTCTTCACGTGCCAGGCCGTGCTGGCGGGCATGAAGAAAAAAGGCGGCGGTTCCATCATCAATATCAGCTCGATTTCGTGGAAAGCCAAGGGCGGCGGCTATCCGGTCTACGCCACCACCAAATCGGCCGTGATCGGCCTGACGCGCAACCTCGCGCGCGACCTGGGTCCGCACAATATCCGCGTCAACACCGTGACGCCGGGCTGGGTCATGACCCAGCGCCAGATCGACCTGTGGGTCGATGATGCGGCGGAAGAGGAAATCAAGCGCATGCAATGCCTGCCGGGCAAACTGATGCCCGAGCACATTTCCTCGATGGTGCTGTTCCTGGCCGCCGACGACAGCAAGATGTGCACGTCGCAGGAATTCATCGTCGACGCGGGCTGGGTTTAAGACCCCGGCAGGCCTGCGTCCTGCCCGAACGCACCGGCTCCGCCGGTGCGCTGTACGTTCACGTCCCAACCTTCGATGAAGAACTCCATGACCAATTTGCGCCCGCATCGTATTGCCCGGCCAGCGCGTTCCACGTTGGCATTTTCCGTCCTGGCACTGGCCATTTCCCACGCATGGTCCGCGCCGCTGGCCAGTCCCGATGGCCACCTGGCCGTCGACGTGAGCGTCGGCCCGGGCGGCGTCGCCCGCTACACCGTGACCCGCGACGGCGCCGCCGTCATCCTGCCATCGACCCTGGGCCTGCGCCTGCGGGGCGCGGATTTTTCGCGCGGGTTGACGCTCAAGGAAACGTCGGACGCGGTGCGCGTCACGGACCGCTATGACATGGCGGTCGGCAAGCGCCGCCAGATCAGCTACAGCGCCAGCGAACAAACCTACACACTGGAAAACAGCCGCAAGCAGCGCATCGCCATCACGTTCCGCGTGTCGGACGACGGCGTGGCGTTCCGCTACGTGGTGGCCGAAGGGAAGCTGCCAGTCAAGAAGTTTATCGACGAAGCCACCAGTTTCGCGCTGGGCAAATCCGCGCAGGGGTGGCTGCAGCCGATGTCGGTGGCGCAAACCGGGTGGGCCAACACCAACCCGTCGTATGAAGAGCTGTACAAAATGGGTATTCCCGCCGGTACGCCGTCGCCATCGAAATCGGGCTGGGTGTTCCCGGCCCTGTTCAAGACCGGAGACACGTGGGTGGCGTTGACCGAAGCCGGCATCGACGGCACCTTCCACGCGTCGCGCCTGCAGGCGCAGGCGCCGGGCGGCGTGTACCGCATTGGCGGTCCGACGAAGCCGGAAGTGTTCACCAAGGGCGCGTTGCTGGCGGAAACCACCGGCACCCTGACGTCGCCATGGCGTGTGCTGACCATCGGGTCGCTGGCGCAGGTGGCCGATTCCACGCTGGGCACCGACCTGGCCGCGCCGGCCGTGGGTGCGCCGGTGGGCCAGCCGGGCCGCGCCTCGTGGAGCTGGGCTATCCTCAAGGATGACGCCACGGTCTATGACGTTCAAAAGAAATTCATCGATTACGCGGCCGACATGCGCTGGGAATACACGCTGATCGACGCCGACTGGGACCGCAAGATCGGCTACGACAAGGTGCGCGAATTGGCGCAGTACGCGGCGTCGAAAAATGTCGGCGTGCTGGTCTGGTACAACTCGTCCGGCCCATGGAACAAGACCGAATATTCGCCGAAAGGCAAGCTGCTCGAGCGCGATGCGCGCCGCGCGGAATTCGCGCGGATCAAGGAGATGGGCGTCAAAGGCGTCAAGATCGACTTCTTTGCCGGCGACGGCAAGTCCATGATCGCGTATTACGTCGACATCCTGAAGGATGCGGCCGATGCCGGCTTGCTGGTGAATTTCCATGGCGCGACCCTGCCGCGCGGCTGGGCACGCACCTATCCGAACCTGATGACGATGGAATCGATCCGGGGCTTTGAATTCGCGACCTTCGAACAGGCCAACCAGGATGCGGTGGTCAAGCATGCGGCCATGCTGCCGTTCACCCGCAACCTGTTCGACCCGATGGATTTCACGCCGGTGGTGTTTGGCGACATCCCGAACATCAAGCGCGCCACGCGCAACGGTTTCGAATTGGCCGAGTCGGTGCTGTTCCTGTCGGGCATCCAGCACTTCGCAGAAATCCCGGAAGGCATGGCCAGCGTGCCGCCTTATGTGAAAGCGTTCATGCAACAGCTGCCGCGCAGCTGGGATGACAGCAAGTTCGTGGACGGCTTCCCCGGCCGCTATGCCGTGATCGCCCGCAAGGCGGGCGACACCTGGTATGTGGCGGGCATCAATGCGGAGGAAGGGGCCAAGACGCTGGCGCTGGACTTGTCGTTCATCGGCCAGGCCAAGGGGGAACTGATCACCGACGGTTCCGGTGCGCGCGATTTCACGCAAGCGGCCATCGAGGCGGGAAAAACAACTCACATCACCATGCAACCCCACGGCGGCTTCGTCGCGGTATTCAAACAAGCAAATAAGTAACAGGGAGACTCACATGCGCCTGATCATCAACAAAACCATTTTCGCGGCAGCGGCCGGCCTGCTGGCCACCGCCTCCTGGGCCGAAACCGTCGTCACCATCGACGCCGCCAAACCCGGCGCGGTCATCAACAAGAACGTGTATGGCCAGTTTGCCGAACACCTGGGCACCGGGATCTACGAAGGCATGTGGGTCGGCCCGGAATCGCCCATCCCGAACACCAAGGGCTGGCGCAATGACGTGGTGGGCGCGCTGAAGGAATTGCGCGTGCCGCTGGTGCGCTGGCCTGGCGGCTGCTTTGCCGATGAATACCACTGGCGCGAAGGCATCGGCCCACGCAAGGACCGTCCGGTGAAAGTCAACACCACCTGGGGCGGCGTGGAAGAGCCGAACTGGGTCGGCACCCACGAATTCTTCGACCTGGCCGAATTGCTGGGCGCGGAGACCTACGTGAACGGCAACCTGGGCACCGGCTCCAACCAGGAAATGGCCGAATGGCTGGAATACATGACGTCCGACACCAAGTCCGGCCTGGCCGACCTGCGCCGCAAGAATGGCCGCGACAAGCCGTTCAAGGTCGACTATTTTGCGGTTGGCAACGAAGCGTGGGGCTGTGGCGGCAACATGAGGCCATCGTATTACGCGGACCTGTACAAGTCGGCCACCACGTTCCTGAAAGCACCGCATAACAACCGCCCGAAATTCATTGCCAGCGGCGGCAACGGCCAAGATCCGTCCTGGACCGAAACCCTGTCGAAGGAAGTGAAGTCGAACATCGACGCGATCAGTCACCATTACTACACGATCCCGACCGGCAACTGGGATGTCAAGGGCGCGGCCACCGGATTTGGCGAAGACCAGTGGATCTCCACCATGAAGAACACGCTGGAGATGGACAAGATCATTGCCACCAACGTGCAAATCCTCGACAAGAACGATCCGGAGAAAAAGGTCGGTTTCTATGTCGATGAATGGGGCACCTGGTACGACGTGGAAAAAGGCACCAACGCCGGTTTCCTGTACCAGCAAAACAGCTTGCGCGACGCCGTGGTGGCCGCGCTGAACTTCAACATCTTCCACAACTATGCGCAACGCGTGCGCATGACCAACATCGCGCAAATGGTCAACGTGCTGCAGGCGATGATCCTGACCGACAAGGACAAGATGCTGAAAACGCCGACCTACCACGCGTACCACATGTATGTGCCGTTCCAGGATGCGACCTCCCTGCCGGTGGCGATCAAGGATAACGCCGCCTACAAGCTGGGCAACACGGCGGTGCCGCAAGTGAGCGCCTCGGCGGCGCGCGGCAAGGATGGCAAAGTGTACCTGGCGCTGATCAACACCAATCCGAACAAGGAAACCGACGTCACCGTCAACGTCGCCGGCGGCAAGGCGGGTGCGCTGCAGGGCCGCGTGCTGACGGCGGGCGCCATGGATGCGCACAACACCTTCGCCAAACCGGACGCGGTCAAGCCGGTGCCATTCACCGCGCAAGCCAAGGGCGGCAAGCTGACCGTCAAACTGCCGGCCAAGTCGGTGGTTGTGGTGAACGTGGAGTAAGGTGTGAAGAAGACTGCCTTGTTCCAGGCGCTGGCGGTTGCCGGCGTCCTGACCCTCGCCGCCTGCGGCGGGGGAGGTGCGGGAGGCAATTCCGCACCGGTGGTCAGCGCGCCCGTCACGCCGACCACGCCGACCACGCCAACCACGCCAACCGATCCGGTGGCGCCAGTCACGCCGTCGCAGGCCGCGCTGGCATTTGCCAACGTTTCGGTGCACGATCCGTCCGTTATCAATGCGAACGGCACGTTCTTCGTGTTTGGTTCGCACCTGGCGGCGGCGAAAACCACGGACTGGATGAACTGGACCAGGATCGCCGATGGCGTCAACGCGGCCAACCCGCTGTTCAACGACGTCACGAAGGAACTGGCGGAAACCTTCGCGTGGGCGCAAACCACGACCCTGTGGGCGCCGGACGTGGTGCAACTGGCGGACGGCAAGTTCTACATGTATTACAACGCCTGCAAAGGCGACTCGCCCCGTTCCGCGCTGGGCGTGGCGGTGGCGGACAAGATCGAAGGGCCCTATGTCAACAAGGGCATCCTGCTGAAGTCCGGCATGTGGGGCGAGATCAGCGAAGATGGCAAGACGGTCTACGACGCCACCAAGCAGCCGAACGTGGTGGACCCGCAAGTGTTCAAGGACAAGGCGGGCAAGCTGTGGATGATTTACGGCTCGTACTCGGGCGGCATCTTCATGCTGGAAATGGATGAAGCCACCGGCAGGCAAAAGCCGGGACAGGGCTACGGCAAGCACCTGATGGGCGGCAACCATGCGCGCATCGAGGGCGCCTATGTGCTGTATCACCCGCAGACCGATTACTACTACCTGTTCACGTCGTGGGGCGGGCTCGATGCCAACGGCGCCTACAACATCCGTGTGGCCCGTTCGCGCAGCGCGGACGGTCCGTATGTGGATGCCAAGGGCGTCGACATGGCCACGGTGAAAGCCAATCCGGCCCTGCCGCTGTTCGATGACGCGTCGATCGCGCCGCATGGCCAGAAGCTGATGGGCAACCACCGCTTCGAACTGGCCACGGGGGAAACCGGAACGGCGCTGGGCTATGTCTCGCCTGGCCACAATTCGGCGTACTACGACAAGAACACGAAGCAGTCGTTCCTGGTGTTCCACACCCGCTTCCCGGGCATGGGCGAGGCGCACGAAGTGCGCGTGCATGAATTGTTCATCAACGACGATGGCTGGCCGGTCGCATCGCCGTTCCGCTATGCGCCACTGTCGAAGTCCGTGCCATCGCAGGCGGCAACGGTGACGGCGGCCGACGCGGCGGGCAGCTACAAGGTGATCAACCACGGCAAGGATATTTCCGCGGCCATCAAAACGTCGCAAAATGTCAAGCTGGGCGCCGATGGCATGGTGACCGGAGCGGTGACGGGCAAATGGGCCCACAAGGGCGGCAACAACGTGACCATTACGCTGGATTCGGGCGGTGCGTTCAGCGGTGTGCTGTCGCGCCAGTGGAACACCAACGCCAGCGCCTTTGTCGTAACATTCACGGCGCAGTCGGTGGACGGCGTATCGCTGTGGGGCGCCCGCACCGGCAACTGAAGTCTTGACGTAGCGCCAATCCCGTAGGGCGGCTTCCGCAGGGCGGAAGCCGCCGAACGCGCGCAGCACCAGCAACAAAGGAACCACCATGAAACGCATCTTATCCATGGCCGCCGCCCTGGCAATAGCCGCCACCTCCCACGCCGCCCAGGTCGAAGTCCACGACCCCGTCATGGCCAAGGAAGGCAACAAATACTACGTCTTCAGCACCGGCCCCGGCATCACCTTCTACAGTTCCACCAACATGAAGGACTGGAAGCCCGAGGGCCGCGTATTCGAAGGGCAGCCCACGTGGGCCAGGTCGGTGGCGCCATCGTTCGACGGCCATATCTGGGCGCCGGACGTACACCACCATAACGGCAAATACTATTTGTATTACTCCGTGTCCGGCTTTGGCAAGCTCGCTTCCGGCATCGGCGTGACGGTCAACAAGACGCTCGATCCCAAATCGCCCGAATACAAATGGGTCGACCAGGGTTTGCTGCTGCAATCGGTCCCGGGCCGCGACCTGTGGAACGCGATCGATCCGAATATCGTCATGGACGACAAGGGCACGGCGTGGATGAGCTTTGGTTCCTTCTGGACCGGGCTGAAACTGGTCAAGCTGGACGCCAGCCATACCAAACTGGCGGAACCGCAGGAATGGAAAACCATCGCGGCGCGCGCCCGTCCCGCTTTTACCGCCGATGATTCGGGCGGCCCGGCGGAAATCGAAGCGCCGTTCATCTTCAAGAAGAACGGCTACTACTACCTGTTCGCCTCTTGGGGCCTGTGCTGCCAGAAAGAGAAAAGCACGTACCACGTGGTGGTGGGGCGTTCCCGTACGGTCACCGGGCCCTACCTCGACAAGGATGGCAAGGACATGGCGCAAGGCGGCGGCTCGCTGGTGATCGCGGGCGACAAGGACTGGATCGGCGTCGGCCATAACAGCGCGTACACGTTCGACGGCAAGGATGTGCTGGTGCTGCATGCGTATGAAACGGCGGACCGCTACATGCAAAAGCTGAAAGTGCTGGACATGAAGTGGGACAGGGACGGCTGGCCGGTGATCGACCAGAAGGAATTGAACCGTTATCAGAGTAAGTTGGTACGATGAAAATCAAACTTGTAGCCATTGCCGCGGTGTTGCTTGCCTCGTCCGCGCACGCCGCCACCCTGTTCCCCCTGCAACAGGTGCGCCTGCTCCCCAGCCCCTTCCTCGACGCCCAGCAAACCAACCAGCGCTACCTGCTGGAACTGGACCCCGACAAATTGCTGGCGCCATACTTGCGCGAGGCCGGCATCACGCCGGCCAAGGACAGCTACGGCAACTGGGAATCGACGGGCCTCGACGGCCACCTGGGCGGTCATTACCTGTCCGCGCTGGCGCTGATGCATGCCTCCACCGGCGACGAGGAAGTGCTGCGCCGCCTCAATTACTTTGTCACGCAACTGAAGCTGGCGCAGGACAAGCAGGCCGACGGCTACCTGGGCGGCATCCCTGGGGGCAAGGCGGCATTTGACCAGGTCGCGCAAGGCAAGCTGCAAGCCGATAATTTCTCCGTCAACGGCAAGTGGGTGCCGTGGTACAACCTGCATAAGACCTATGCCGGGCTGTATGACGCCTGGCGCCTGACCGGCAATGCCGATGCGCGGGCCATGCTGGTGCGTTTGGCCGACTGGGCGCTGGCCCTCTCGCAACACCTGTCGCCGGAACAGATGGAAACCATGCTGCGCAGCGAACATGGCGGCATGAACGAGGTGCTGGCGCAAGTGGCGCACATGACCGGTGATGCCAAATACCTGGAGCTGGCCAAACGTTTCTCCCACCAGGCGATCCTGAAGCCCTTGGCGCAGGGCCGCGACGCGCTGACCGGCCTGCACGCCAATACGCAAATCCCGAAAGTCATCGGTTTCCACCGCATCGGGACGTTGGCGGCCGACAAGCAGTGGAAGGATGCCGCGCAATTCTTTTGGCAGACCGTGGTGGACCACCGCACGGTGGCCATCGGCGGCAACAGCGTCAAGGAACACTTCCACGACGACAAGGATTTCAACCCGATGGTGCAGGAAGTGGAAGGGCCGGAGACCTGCAACACGTACAACATGCTGAAGTTGACGGAACTGCTGTACGAAGACGACCAGCAGGGCAAGTACACGGATTACTACGAGCGGGCGCTGTATAACCACATCCTGTCATCGCAGCGCCCCGGCGCCGGCGGCTTCGTGTATTTCACGCCGATGCGCCCGAACCACTACCGCGTATATTCGCAGGTGGACAAGGGCATGTGGTGCTGCGTGGGTTCCGGCATCGAGAGCCATGCAAAGTATGGTGAATTCATCTACGCCCATGACGGCGAAGATGGCAAAACTGCGTTGCTGGTCAACCTGTATATCCCGTCCACGCTGGACTGGAAAGAAAAGGGCGTGCGCCTGCGCCAGGAAACCCGTTTCCCGGATGAGGAGCGTTCCACCATCACGGTGGAGCAGGGCGGCGCCTTCACCTTGAAACTGCGCTATCCGGGCTGGGTGGCGCAGGGCGCGTTGAAAGTGCGCGTGAATGGTAATCCGGTGAAAACCAATGCGCTGCCGGGCGGCTATGTGGTGTTGAAACGCGACTGGCGCGCCGGCGACAAGGTGCAGGTCCAGATGCCGATGACCACGCGCCTGGAGCAAATGCCGGACAAGTCCAATTACTATGCGGTGCTGCACGGCCCGATCGTGCTGGCCGCGAAAACGCAACCCTTTGCCAATGAAAAGCTGAATTTCCTGGCCGACGATTCGCGCATGGGCCACATCGCGCAGGGGCAGGTCTGCCCGCTGGAAGCGGCGCCGCTGCTCGTCAGCGATACCAAGGCCTTCATGCACCGTTTCAAGCCGGTCAAAGGCGAACCGCTGACGTTCACCGCGCCGGGGCTGGTGCAGGGCAAGGATGCTGCTTCAACACGCTTCATCCCGTTCTTCCGCCTGCACGATTCGCGCTACATGCTGTACTGGCAGCACACCACACCGGCCAACCTGGCCGTGATGCGCGAAGCCACGGCCAAGGCCGAAGCGGAGCGCCTGGCGCTGGACGCGCGCACCATCGACCAGGTGGCGCCGGGCGAACAGCAGCCGGAATCGGACCACTTCTTCAAAGGAGAGGGCGCCGATGCCGGCATCAATAACGGCCGCCACTGGCGCCACGCGACCGGCTGGTTCAGCTATGAGTTGAATGACCGCGACCGGCAGGCCAGGGTGCTGCGACTGGTGTTTTCATCGGGCGACGCGGGGCGCAAGTTCGATATCGTCATCAACGGGCAGTTGCTGCAGACCGTGGAACTGGCGCGCGGGCAGGGCGACGGGATTTACACCCGCGACTTCACCTTGCCGGCGGGCCTGGGCACGAAGATCAACGTGAAGTTCGTGGCGCACCCGGGTTCCGTGGCGGGCGGCTTGTATGGCCTGCGCCTGTTGAAGGACTGATCAGGCTGGTGCACGGTAAACTGGTGGCGCTGCGATTTACTCCGCTGCGGCGCCAACTTCGTAGGGCGGTTTCCGCGCAGCGGAAGCCGCCATGCATGCAATACCACCGGCATCTGCGACACCGGTTGTGCACGTACGGCGGCTTTGTAAAAGCAGCCCTATGCTATGCACCGCTCCGGCAATTGCGTCGCCATGAAGCACGACTTTACGACGTTCATCGCGGATTGTTGGAAGCCTTTCTGCGACGCTATTTCGCGCTGTTCTTGCCGGCCTTGCGATGACGCCTGCCGCGCTTCTTGCCCGAAGGGGAGGAGTCCGGCGCGGGATGTGCCTGTCGGCCGGGTTCATTGCGTGGCGGGGCCGGATCGGTGGCGTGGGTTTCGTCTTCGGGGAAGTCGCGCAGCAACTGGAAAAGCGGAATGACCTCATGATGCATCGGAGGCTTCTCGGTGTAGCGTTGCTGGTGAGGCCCGACCGGAACAGCCGGTTTTGCCTCCGGTTCGCTTGATTCCGCCGGCTGGTTTGGCCCGAACATCCGCGCCGTCACCGTCCGCCGCACGGTGCGGCATTCGTCGGCGCGCACCCAGTCCTTGTAGCCCGGAAAACGCAGCCAGACCGCCTTCCACGCATTGCGGTTGCCGCTGCCTTGCAGGTTGGCGAAAGCCGACGGCGACAGGGTGAACCGGCCATATTTGATCGCGGAGTTCTGCACCACAGCATAGTAAGGCTGTCGCCCGAAGCTGGCGCGTAATACCGTGCCTTCCGGCAGGAAGACTTGTTTCCATTGGAACCCGTTGGCGGCGTCCACCTCCGGTGTTTGCTCCCGCTCCTGCGCCTGCTGCGGCCGCATGGCAGCGGCAAGCACATCGCAAATCG
>Ga0307408_100001579_pt1 | contig 16814 bp, 18 predicted proteins | sample 322Cmetagenome_FD_202116 | JGI IMG/M metagenome (GOLD analysis project Ga0307408, IMG submission 202116) | Maize rhizosphere microbial communities from greenhouse at UC Davis, California, United States - 322HYB-C-3 | ecosystem: Host-associated > Plants > Roots > Rhizosphere > Soil | place...
TGGGCGCAATCGGCTGGCTGAAGGCGACGGCGACCAACGGCGTCGGATCCTACAAGGCGTCATCGCGGCTGTTCGTGCCCGCCGGCCATTATTACCTCGGCACAACCACGCTAGAGATCACGCATACGCTGATCATCGAGGGTGACGCCACCGGCATGACCGGCTCCGCCCAAGCGACGAAGCTGCGCTGGGACGCCGGAAACACCGGCATCCGCATCCAGCGCTTCAATACGTCGGGCGCCAGTGCCGTCGACGCGGTCACCCATACCGGCGGGGACGGCACGATCCTGCGCGGGCTGCATTTGTACGGCGGCTTTGCGGGCAACGAAGGGGAGTTCCACGGCATTCACGCGAAGGCGCGCGTTTGCGTCGATCATTGCGCCGCCGAGAACTTCGAGGGCGACGGCTTCTTTGCAGAAACCAGCGCCGGATCGGGAACGGCGAGCGAAGGCAACGCCAATATCTCGCAAATTATCGGCGGGTCCTTCAGGAGCAACCGCAACGGGATCTACGTCAGCGGCAGCGACACCAACATCTGCTCGATCATCGGCGTCGATGCGAGCCTCAACCGACGCTGGGGGATTTTCGACAAGTCGTTCCTCGGCAACAGCTACTTCGGCTGCCACGCCGAATCGAACGGCATTATTCCCGGGTCGACGCCGTGCATCGTCAGCCACGCCGGCAATCGCTATTGCGTCAAAAAGGACCAGGGCGCAGCTGCGTCGACCAACGCGCCGTCCGGCACGACCGCCGACAATTCATGGTGGTATTACATGGGCGCCGGCGGCTCGTCGGTGGGCCTCAACATTCCCACCTGGTCATCGGGCGGCAGCTACCGCGACGGCGGATCCTACCGGTCCGATGGCGGAGGCAACGCGAACAATTTTTGGTCGGGTTGCTACATCGAGGGTGGACAAGGCTATGCGCAGATCGACGGGCCAGCACTCGTGTGCGGCGGATCGATGCGTCCGAACGTCAGGGGCGTCCCGGTGTTCTACGCTGTTGGAAATGGCGTGGTTTCCACCGGCAACGTCTATGGCCTGAACCTCAGCTTCAGCGGAACCGATCATACGATTGGGTCCGACACTGCGACCGACCCGGTCGTCAATCTTCGTACCGGCGGAACCCAGAGCGGCTTCTATTGCTGGCGGAACAGCGCGCTCGACGGCTACTTCATCAACATCCTCGGCACTTATTACGTGAACGGGACGAACGGTGTTCGTCTGCGGGCCGGGGGAGCCGACATTGCCGTCGCGCATTCGGGCGGACTTGCGGTCACGGGAGCCGTCGCGGCGAGCGGGGCAATCGGATATGGGGCCGGCGCCGGCGGCGCGGTCACCCAGACGACCAGCAAGTCGACGGGTGTGACACTCAACAAGCTGTGCGGCCAGATCACGACCAACGCGGCGGCACTCGCGCCCGGGGCCGCGGTTTCGTTCACGGTCACCAACAACCAGGTTGCAGCGACCGATGCGGTGAGCCTGGTGCTTGCGTCGGGCAATGCCGCGGCGGGCACCTACAACTACCAGATCGACAAGGTGAGCGCGGGATCGTTCGCGATCTCGATCAAGAACATCTCCGCGGGAGCGCTGTCGGAAGCGCTGCTGTTCAATTTTTCGATCAGCAAGGCGGTGATCGCATGAGCATCGGCGCAATCCCGATCAGCGCGGCCGCGATTTCCGCGCAGAGCGATTCAAGCACAAGCGGGAAGAGCCAGCCGCCACCCAAGCGCATCATCATTGCGGCCGGCGATCCCGTCGTTCTGCCCGAACCGCGCTGAGCTCCACGAAGGAACGAGATGACACTTCTTCTGAAGGACCCCGCAGCGGTCCTCGACTACGCCATCGACTGGGGAGCCGAATATCTCGGTGAAGGCGACCTGATTGCCGAAAGCAGCTGGTCGGTCGATCCCGAGGAAACCGAAGGCGTTGCGGTTGTCGGCAGCGACTTCGGCGAGCGCCTGTCGACCGTGCAGGCCAGCGGCGGCATCGCCGGCCGCGTGTACCGGCTGTCGAACCGCGTGGTCACGCAGTCCGGGCGCACCGACGAACGGTCAATCGTGCTGCGTGTGGAGAAGCGCTGATGGTCGCGCTGGCGCAGCCCATCATCACCATGAGCGAGGCGCAGGCCTATGTCCGGATCGAAACCGGCGAGGAGGAAGCGCTGCTGGCGGGACTGATCCGCACGGCCAGCGGATTATGCGAGGCGTTCATCAACCAGGTCGTTGTCGCTCGCGACTTCGAGCTCGACGTGCCGGCGAGCAGCGCCTGGGAGCGCCTGCCGCTCACGCCGGTGCGTTCGATGACCGGGGTTGCAGCGGTGGATTCAAACGGTCTCGCGACGCCGCTTGGCAGCAGCGACTTCACCATCGACATAGATTTCAATGGCGACGGCTGGGTGCGGGTTGCGCAGCCCGGCAGCGTGTCGCGGCTTCGCGTGACCGGCCGCGCCGGCATGGCGGATGACGAAAATGGTGTGCCTGAGCCGATCCGGCAGGGCGTGCTGCGGCTGATTGCCCACCTGTTCACATCGCGCGATGGCACCGATGGCGAGCCGCCGGCGGCGGTGACCGCGCTGTGGCGGCCCTATCGCCGCATGAGGCTTTCGTGATGACTGTCTCCATCCACGCCAAGCGGAGGCAGCGATGACCGAGTTCGCCGGGACGCTGCGCGAGCGCGTCACCATCGAGCAAGCGATCTCGTCGCGCAACGCAATGGGCCTGCAGGAGCCGGGCTGGCAAGAAGTCTGCCGCTGCCTGGCGGCGGTGGCGCTGGAGACGGTAGGCCCGGAAAGCGAGGCGCAGGCGCTGAGCGCGATGCCGCGCTATCGCGTGACGATCCGCAAGCGCGACGGCGTCGGGCTCGACCAGCGGATTCGCTGGAACGGCCGCAGCCTGATGGTCCGCCAGTTGCTCGACGACCCGCGTGCGAAGGACCGGATCGTCATGCGCTGCGAGGAGGTGCGCGCATGATGGGTGACGTCGTCAAGCGCGGCCAGGCGCTGGCGCGCGAACGTCAACGGCGGCGCGTGCAATCGGTCGCGCGGCAATTGCGCGAATTGTTCGGCAGCGCCGCGGTCGAAACAGAAGAAGCGCGGGTGCTGGTGCGCGGGCGCGGCCTGATCAAGCGCTGGCTGATTGACCCCAAGCTGCGGTTTCTTAGTCGAGGCCTGAAATGAGCGCCGGCGGTGCGCTGCAGACGGCGATCGCCGCGGCGCTGACTATGGTCGAGGGATTGACCGGCGTGTTCGACGGGCCGCCGGCGCGCGCGGCCTATCCCTATGCGGCGCTCGACGCGACGACCGAGACCGACTGGAGCCACAAGAGCGGCGACGGGCGCGAGGTCCTGGTCGCGATCACCTTGTGGGACGATCAGCCGGTGCGGCTGCATGCGCTTGCCGACGACATTGAGACGCAGTTGCGAACGCTCGGCACGACGGTCGGCTGGCAGCTGGTAACGATGCGGCTGGTGAGGCGGCGGGTGGTGCGCGACGTCGCCGGGCCGTGGGCTGCGGCGATCGATTTTAGAGCGCGGATGCTGGCGGCGTGAGCTCTGGCGGGGCCGATCAAACGGACCAGGCTAGGACAAATATACCGACGAGAACTCCAGCTACACTAGTGATCGCACCCAAGATAACTACAAACCAATACTCTTCTGGCGAAGTCCGGCGGTCGAAACGCCGCAAATATGCCCACTGTCCGATGCCAGTGCTGAGTGATCGCCAGACATCCCAGCCGCAGAGGGCAGCTCCGGCGAGCAAGAAGATTCCGAGGACGATGTTCGTGGTCACAGACCGAGCTTAGCCCGCGACCGGCGCTGTGCAAGCTGGGCCACGCAGATCGACAGGTTTGAAGAACAAAGGAGAAAGAAATGGCGGCGGAACGCGGCAGCGCATTCCTGCTCAAGATCGGCGACGGCGCGGTGACCCCAAGCTACGCGACGGTCGCCGGGCTGAAGACCACGCAACTGTCGATCAACGGCGATCCGGTGGCGATCACCAACAAGGGGAGCGGCGGCTGGCGCGAGCTATTGTCCGGCGCCGGCGTGCGATCGGTGTCGGTGGCCGCGAGCGGGATCTTCACCGGCAGCGCGGCAGAAGCGCAAGTGAAAGGCCTGGCATTGTCGGGCGCGCTCGAGAGTTATGAATTGAGTTTCGAGAGCGGCGACCGGATGCGCGGTCAATTCCTGGTGACTCGGCTTGAATATGCCGGCGATTTCAACGGCGAGCGCAATTACACGCTGGCGCTCGAAAGCTCCGGCGAAGTGGTCGCGCTGTGACGGTTCCAAATGCCCATCGCGGCGAGGCCAGCATCGAGGTCGGCGGCGAACGCCTGCTGCTTCGCCCGACATTCGGCGCGCTGGTCGCCGCCGAAGAGGAGCTGGGATCGCTGTTCGAGATCGTCGAGCGGGCCGCCGAAGGGGCGTTGAAGCTCCAGCAGATCGTCGCCTTGTTCGACCATCTGTCGCGCAGTCGTCCCGAGGGGATCACGCGCGAGCGCATCGGCGAAGCAGTGGTGGAGAAGGGCCTCGCCGGCGTGACGCCGACACTGAAGCTCGTCCTGACGCAGGTTCTCCAAGGGCGCTGATGGATTGCTTCGGCCGGTGCGCAGCGCGTCTCAGCAGCGCTGCGTCAACCCTGCTTGGCTGGAAGCCAGACGAGTTCTGGAACGCGACTCCGGCCGAGCTTGCGCTAGCGCTCGAGGCGCCGGCCGATGCGGCCCAAGGTCCCGACGTCGCGACGATCGCGGCACTTCGGCGCCAATTTCCTGACGACGAGATCGATCATGGATGAGGAAATCGAGCGGCTGGTCGTCAGCGTGCGCGCCGACACCGCCGGATTCGCGCGCGACATCGCGACGATGCGCGAACAGCTCGAGGGACCGCTGGTCTCGGGTGCCGGCCGGGCGGGACGCATGATCGACAACGCCCTCGCGCGAGCGATCACGACCGGAAAATTCGGCTTCGAAGACCTCAAGAAGGTCGCGCTGTCGGCGATGAACGAAATCGCCCAGGCGTCGCTGCGCGGCTTGTTCAGTTCGGTCGGCGGCAACGGTCTCGGGTCGGGATTGATCAACGGGCTGAGCAGCCTAGTAGCTTCGCTGTTCGGTGCGCCCGGCCGCGCTACCGGCGGGCCGGTGAGTGCGGGTCGCGGCTATGTCGTGGGCGAGCGTGGGCCGGAAGTGTTCGTCCCTGCGAGCAGCGGGCGGATCGAACATCTCGGCGGCCGAGGCCGTGACGTCCGGATCGGGATCACGATCCAGGCTCCGGCACCGTCGGATCCGCAGGTTTTGCGGCAGTCGAGCCGACAGGTCGCACGCGCAATCCGTTCGGCGCTGGCGGACCCGCGATGAACCTGTGGTTCACGAGGCCCAACGCGAAAATCGTCGGGACGCACGTCAAGCGGTTCGACCCGCTGCACTGGTCGGTCGACTTTCCACGCGGGGCGATCGCGAGCCTCGTGACGACGCCCGACGCGCATGGGCTGGCCGTCCAGTGCGAGTTCCTGCGCAAGGGCGACTTGGTCGGCCTGATCTGGGAGAGCGAGGACAAGCTCTCTCATCCGGCCCACGCGCGGGAAACCAACCGCGACTATTCGCACTGCCAGCTCAGCTTCCGCTGGCAGTCGAGTGGAGTGATTGGGCTCGACGCGCTCAACGGCCCGACGCTGACGATCGAAGGCAAGGATGCTGAAGGCGATTTGCGATCCTGGTTCGTGCGGTTGTGGAATTATGCGGACGGGACGCCGACCGACGCGGAAGTGACCCTCGATTTTTACGCGCTCGACGGCGGGTTCAGCCTGCCAGCAGACGCGGATCGGGTCGATCCTGCGCGGATCGATCGCATGTTCATCAGCTTCGTCGCGCCGGGTTACGTCGAGGCTTCGACCGAGACGTTCGCGGCGCCGGTGCAGGCGACGGTGACGATCACCGACATTCGATGCGACGGATCGGGCAGCGTACTCGCGATCAGCGATGCTGTCGCCCCGGAGCATGGGCTGCGCATCGCGTCTGCTTACGACGATCAGTACAATTTGGCGCCGGAGCGGCTGGTCGAGGCGATCGAGCGGCTCGGCTATCGCGGGATCGTCAGCCACTACATCGGGATGAGCCATTATTTCGCGCTGACCGGTGCGGGCGAGCTCGACGCGACGCGGACGCTCAACAGCGCTGCGCTCGCCTGGCACCGCGATTTCGCGCGAGCGTGCAAGTCGCGTGGGTACGAATTGATCTGGTCGCTGTCGTACGAGATCCTCGACATGTTTTGTCCGGCGGCGTGGAAACAACGCGCCTATGACGGATCGCCGGCACTGACGGGGTGGGACCCGCCGTCGGCGCTGGTGTCGCCGGCCAACAGTGCGGCGATCGACTTCCTTAAGAACGTCGCGACCGAACTGGTGGCGATCTCGCAGGAAGCGGGATTGCAGCCGCAGGTGCAGATCGGCGAGCCTTGGTGGTGGGTGAAGTCCGACGGTGCGATCTGCCTTTATGACGCTGCGGCGATCGCGGCGTTCGGCGGCGAGCCCGTGGAAATCGCCAATGTCGGGGGCAGCCTGACTGCAACGCAATTGCAGTTGCTCGACGAAGCGGGCGCGATGCTGGCAGCTTCGACCGCCGCGGTCACAGACGCGGTCAAGGCCGGAGCACCGGAAGCGAAGGCCTTGCTGTTGGTGTACCTGCCGACGGCGCTCGATCCCGCGGCGCCCGAGCTCAAGCGCGCGAACCTGCCGATGGGCTGGGCCAAGCCGGCGTTCGATGTGCTGCAGCTGGAGGATTACGAATGGGTGACGAGCGGCCGGATCGGACGCCGCGAAGCCGCCTATGCCGAGGTCGAGGAACGTTTCGGCTATCCAGTCGCCGAACGACATTATTTTTCCGGGTTCGTAGCAACGCCCGAAGATCGGACGCAATGGCACGACATCGTCGACGCGGCGCTCGACGCGCGGGATCGCGGAACCGCCGAAGTCTTCCTGTGGGCGCTCCCACAAGTGCTGCGCGACGGCCTTACATTATTTGGGAAGGAGCAGGCGGTGACGCCTTTCGACGACGTGTCGTTTCCGATCGAGATCGGCCAGGAAGCCAGCATCGCACCAAGCTTTTCGACCAACATCGTGACCAGCGCGAGCGGCTATGAATCGCGCAACGCCAACTGGGCGCAGGCGCGGCTGCGGTTCGACGCCGGGCCGGGCGTTCGCGGAGACGCGGAGCTGGAGACCCTGCTGACCTTCTTCCGCGCGCACCGCGGGCCGGCGGTCGGCTTCCGCTTTCGCGACCCGTACGACCACAGCTCGAACGGGATGACGGGAGCGCCGACACCTGGCGATGAAGTGATCGGAACCGGCGATAGCGACACTGATCGGTTCGCGTTGGTAAAACGATACGGCGAGAGCGAGGCGCGGCGGATCACGCGGCCGGTATCCGGAAGCGTCCGCATTGCGGTGAATGGCAGCGAACTAACCAGCGGCTGGACGCTGCAGGACAAGGGCCTGATCCAATTCACGGTGCCGCCCGCGGCGGGCGCGGCGATCACCGCGGGCTTCCTGTTCGATGTAGCGGTCCGCTTCGAGCAGGACCGCCTCGAGGTGAACCGTGCGACCTTTCTCGCCGGAGAGGCGCCTTCAGTGCCGCTGGTTGAAGTACGCGAGGACTGAGCATGAGCATTGCCGATGGCGAGCTGACCAGCCTGGCACTGTGCTGGCGGCTCGAGCGCTCTGATGGGGCAGGAATCGCGCTGACGAGCCACGACCAAGCGCTGACCAGAGACCAAATCGCCTACGCGCCGTCGCCTGGCATGATGCCGGCCTCGATCAAGCGAAGCCTCGGTTTGGAGCCGGATTCGACCGAAGTCGCGGGCGCGCTGAGCTCGGACGCGCTCGACGAACAGGATCTGGCGCTGGGGCGCTGGGACGGCGCGACGATGCAACTCACGGCGATGGATTGGGCCAATGCGGAAGCCGACCCAATCGCACTGCTCGCGGGCGAGGTCGGAACGGTAACCGTCGACGGCGAGGGGTTCACCGCCGACCTGCAGGGCGCGGCCGCAAAGCTCGACAATCCCGTTTGTCCCGCAACCTCGCCGGAATGTCGCGCCATGTTCGGCGACAAGAGATGCCGGGTCGATCTCGCGGGACGAACGATCACTGCAAGGGTGATCGAGGCCGACGGTCCGACGCTGACGCTGGATACCAGCGTTGATGACCGATTTGTGTTCGGTCGGTTGCGCTACATGAGCGGGGCGAACTGCGGTCTCAGCAGCGTGATCCTTTCTGCGAGCGGCACAGCCATCCAACTGCGCGATTGGCCGCGCGCAGCGGTCGAAAGCGGCTGTCGCGTCGATATCCGCGAAGGCTGCGACAAGCGGCTCGAAACCTGCGTGTCGCGCTTCGACAATGCGGCCAACTTTCGCGGCGAGCCGCACCTGCCTGGCAACGACCTGCTGACGCGCTACCCCGGAGCTTGAGCAATGAAGATCGATTATGCGGCGCGCGCTCGCGCGCTCGTCGGCACGCGCTTCCGCGCGCAGGGTCGCGGCGAGGGTGGACTCGACTGTGTCGGAGTTGTGCTGGCGACCTTCGGGATCGACGCGCGGGCGCAGGAGCGCGACTATTCACTCCGCGGCGATCATCTGCACGAGTTGCGCGAACAGCTTGTGCTTCATTTTCGACGCGTCCGCCCAGCAGAGCTGCGCGCAGGCGACGTTATGGTGCTCGAAGCAGGCAAGCATCAGTCTCATCTCGCTGTCCGGACCACCGATGGATTTGTGCACGCTCATGCCGGCATTCGCCGGGTGGTCGAGACGCCGGGCATGCCGGAGTGGCCGATGCTCGGTGTTTATCGCATGCGCCGGAGCTGAGCCTTGGCGACACTCGTGCTCAGCACCATCGGGACCGTCCTGGGCGGACCCGTCGGAAGCGCGATCGGTGCGCTCATCGGTCAGTCGATCGACCAGGAACTGCTTGCGCCAGTCCGGCGCGGACCGAGGGTCGGCGACCTTAGCGTTCAGACCTCCAGCTACGGCACGCAAATCCCGCGGATTTACGGGACGATGCGCGTGGCGGGCAGCGTGGTCTGGGCCACGGACCTCGTCGAGCATGCCAACACCGGCGGCGCGAAGGGGCAACCGGATGTGACTTACACCTACACCGTATCGATGGCGGTTGCGTTGTCGTCACGCCGCGCGGGGTCGATCAAGCGGATCTGGGCGGACGGGAAGCTGCTGCGCGGCGCCGCTGGCGACTTCAAGGTCGGTACCAAGTTTCGTTTCCACGACGGCAGCGAAGACCAGCTCATCGATCCGTTCATCGGATCGGTTGAGGGAATTGCGAACACGCCGGCGTACCGCGGCATTGCGCTGGCGCTCTTCGAGGACCTGGAGCTGGCCGAATTCGGCAACAGGATCCCGTTCCTAACCTTCGAAATCGAAGCAGACGAGGAGCCCCCGACCGTCGGGATGGTGCTTTCGGACGCCTCCAACAGCTCGATTACGGCGGGGACTGACCGCACGCTTGGGGGATACGCAGCCTACGGTCGATCGATCAAAGAGGCGATCAAGCCGCTCGTCGACTCCTTTGGTGTCGGCCTGTTTGATGACGGTGAAGTCCTGCGTCCGCCGAGGCCTGGGGTTCGCTTGCCAATCGCGGCCGGCGAACTTGGCAATAGCGCCGAGCAACAGCCTGTGCCGCGAATTCACCGCGAGCAGACTCCGGTGCGCGCTGTACCGGCGGCGCTGCGCGTGACCTATTACGATCCGGCACGCGACTATCAAACGGGAGAAGTGCGCGCGAGCGCGGGAGAACAGTCGGGCGGCGAGAAGCAGCAGGACCTTCCGGGTGTATTCACTGCCGGCGACGCGAAAGCGCTGGCGCAGGAAATGCTGGCGCGTGCATGGTCGTCGCGAGACCGGCTGACATTGCGCCTGCCGCCGGGAAGGATGACGCTGGAGCCGGGCAGCGAGGTCGACCTGTCGCTCAGCCCGCCCCACTGGAAACTGGAGACAGTCACGATCGAAGGTTTCGTTCCCGTCATTGAGCTCAGCCCAACGGTGGCGCGCGGAGTTGGCGTAACGGCGGACGCAGGCCGGATCGTTTCAAATCCCGACTTTCTTTCCGGCGCGATCAGTATCGCCCTACTCGATATTCCAAACGTGCTGGGATTCGCCTCGACCGAACCGACCTTGGTGCTGGCAGCGACCGCGACCGGTAACGGTTGGAAGCGCCGTCCGGTCGAGATTGAATTCGCGGGTCAGCGGATCGCCGCGGAAACGGCTCGTGGCAAGAGCTTGCTGGGACATGCGCTAACCGCGCTCGGGCCCAGCGCGACCGACCTCATTGACGAGCAGAGCAGTGTCGAAATCGAACTGATCGACACCGATCAATGGCTAACCAGCTGCAACGAGGAAGCTCTCGCGGCTGGCGAGAACCTCGCCTTACTTGGCAGCGAGATTTTCCAGTTCGGAAACGTCGATTCTCTAGGGGACGGCCGGTTTAGATTGAGCAAGTTGCTGCGCGGCCGTGGCGGTACGGAATGGGCCTGCGCCGCGCACGACGTTGGCGATCGGTTCTGCCTGATCCGGCCCGGCACCTTGCAGGCGATCATCCTGCCGATCTGGAGCCTCGGCGCAACAATCAGCGCTTCGGCCGATGGCGGCGCGATCGCATCGACGCAATTGGAAGGCGAAGCGTTGCGTCCCCCATCGCCCGTCAACCTCACCGCACAGCGTGAGCCGAATGGCGATCTCTCCGTCGCCTGGACTCGCCGCAGCCGACAGGGATTTGCGTGGGTGGACGGGATTGATGCGCCGCTTGGCGAAGCGCGAGAACAATATCGTGTCGTGATCAGCGGCAGCCAAGATGGCCTCGAATCGAGTGTCGATGAACCCGCTATCGTCATCGCTGATGCTGTCCTGAGCGATCTCGGCATCGGTCCGGCGTTGATTGAAGTGCGGCAGGTCGGCGATCTTACCGCATCCCGTCCCGCCCAAATCAGCATCAACCTATCCTAGGAGCAGCGAATGAGCGGCACCCCGCGTCTTGCCCTTCCTTTTCTGAGCCCCGGCCAGGCGCAGAAGGAATTCACCCATAACGAAGCCTTGCAAACGCTCGATTTCCTGATCGCAGGCGCGGTGGAGGAGGCTCCGCGACCGGATCCGCCGGCGACCCCGACGGTTGGCGCCTGCTATATCGTGGGAGACTCCGCGACCGGCGCCTGGGCCGGGAAGTCACAGGCTGTGGCTGGATATTCGACTGGCGGCTGGCGATTCATTGCTCCGATCGACGGGATGAGCGCCTACGTCAAGGCGAGCAAAATTTGGATCAGCTACCAATCCGGATCCTGGGAACTGGGGGCCGTCCGCGGGCTGAAAGTGATGATCAACGGAGAGCAGATCATCGGCAGTCGTGGCGTCGCGATTGCGTCACCGGCCGGGGGGTCGACGGTTGACGCCGAAGCGCGAAGCTCAATCGATCAAATTCTTGCCGCCCTTCGGACGCATGGGCTCATCGAAAGCTGACACACGCAGCAAGATTTTTCGCCAAGTCGGTTCGACTGAGGCTTTTCGGCAACAGAGCAGGCCATTCGCAAGCTTGCACGGCAACAAGCCCTCTCATAATGTGTTTCCGCGGTTCATTACTTAAAACGCATGTGAAAGGGGACAAATATGCGCAAGCTGGCCATTGCGATGGCGCTCGCATCGACTGCACTTGCAACGCCTGCCGTTGCACGGGATCATTCGGTGTACGTGGGCCTCGAAGGCGGCATCATGTGGGTCGAAGATTCGCCTTTCGACGTCACGGACAATGTGACCAACCCACAGTTTGTTACCGATCACAAGACCGGTTGGGACGTCGACGCGATCGCTGGTTATGACTTCGGCGCGGTCCGCGTTGAAGCCGAACTCGGGTACAAGCGCGCAGGCATTGATGCCGTAAATTCCGTCGTCGCGTCGTTCCCGGCCAGCGGTCATGCCAGCGTGCTGTCCTTGATGGGTAACGTGCTGTTCGACTTCGGCGATGAAGACGGCCTCAGCGGCTACGCTGGGGGCGGCGTTGGCATTGCTCGTGCCAAATACAGCTTCGATGCTGCCGCGCTGCCGCCTTACATCGGCGCGGTCGCCTTCTCGGACTCGGACAGCCGCCTCGCATGGCAGGCAATCCTTGGCGCGCGTTATGCCGTCAGTCCCAACATCGACGTTGGCCTGAAGTATCGCTTGTTCAATGTTTCGCGCCTCCAGTTTACCGACACGTACCCGACCGGGGCGACAACGACCGTGGCAGCTGATGCGCGGGCGCGGTTCCGTTCGCACAGCTTGCTGGCAAGCGTGATCTACAACTTCTACGCGCCGCCGCCGCCGCCGCCGCCACCTCCTCCGCCGCCGCCGCCGCCGCCTCCCGCGACGCAGACGTGTCCGGACGGCTCGGTGATCCCGGCAGACGCGACGTGCCCGGCTCCGCCGCCGCCGCCGCCGCCGCCGCCGCCGGCCCCCGAGCGCGGCCTCTAAGCGGCAGGCAAGGACAAGAAATACCGGTCCGGGCACTCGCCCGGGCCGGTTTTCTTTTACCTGTCGTCGTCAGCGAGCTGGTCAGCTCACGCTGGGCTAGCTGCTCGACGCTACCCAGCGGGGCGCGGCCTGGTCCCAACCATAAAAGTCGTCGCTGTAAGCGAGCTTCCCGTCCTTCACCTGGACTGTGAGGTAGGTGAGGACGATGGGAACGCCCTGGCGGAGCTGCACGCGGATCTCGGGCTCGTCGGACGGTGCCACAGGATCCTGGCCGAGCAGCCAGCGACCGAACCGGCGCGCATCCTCGACGCGGACGCAGCCATTGCTCAAATTGCGAACCTGTTTGCCGAACAACCCCTTTCCGGGAGTGTCGTGCAGATAGATGCCCTCAGGGTTTGGAAACGGGAATTTCAACCGGCCCATCGAATTCATCGGGCCGGGATCCTGCCGGACGAACAGGTGCGTCTTGCCCGAAGCCGCCGCTTTCCAGTCGACGGTGGCGGAGTCGATCACCTTGGGATTCTCGCTCCACTCGTCAATCACGTGATAGCCGCGCGACTTGAGGTACCCCATGCCTTGCCTGAGCACGGTGGGCGCAATCGTTTTGCGCACCAGATGATCAGGCGCGTGCCAGTAAGGATTGTAGGTTACATAAAACATCATGCTGGAAATGAGCGGGGTCGGCAGCTCGTTCGTGCCAACGATGACTTTCATCGAATCGACGGCTTGCCCATTCTCGAACATGGTGAGCAGCTGCGAACCGGAATCAACAAGTACGAACCGGCCCCGCGCGGGGATCGACCGCGCCCGGTCAAGGTTGGCGAGTAGCCGCGGATCCGGGACGAAATTCCCGCTCGCCTGCGCTTCTGCCCAAGCCGCATCGCGCAACTGGCGGTAAACTGGGTTCAGCTCCGAAGTTGTGACCAGATACTGCGTCAGCGATGGCGCGGCCGAGGCCGTCAGCAGGATTTCCTCGGTGCGCGTCCCCTGCGGTTTCAGCACCGGATAAGCGTAGATCATCCCTTCGGTCGGGCGCTTCAGCGCCTGGACGTAGCGGACCCAGGCCACCGAGAGAATCCGTTCCGCGTTCGCCGCGGAGGCCGGATTGGTGCGCGCGGCGGCGGCCGCCGCCTGCACTTGCGCGGCAAGCTGCGGACCCTCGGCAAATCCATCGAACGGCGCGCGGTTCAGGATCGCAAGGAGTTGCGCAACGGCCGGATCCTCCACGCCTCCGCGAAACCAGATCGGCTTCACGTGATAGGTGTCGTAGGCGGCGGTCACGTCGGCGGAGACGGCGAGGGAAGTGGCCGCCGGCTGCGCCGAGCCGGCGGAGCTCGCGAGCAGTGCGACGGCCCCGAGGCCAATCAGCAAGCTCGATTTGTACTTCCGGTGCACCGCGGGTCCCCCATCGTGGAAATGCTTGTCCTGTGAAGGACATTAGAGTCGATTATCAGCAATCCAACCTGCATTCGCGATGAACTGAAGTGCGGCAGCGCTGGCTCGACGCGCAGCGGCCGCTTGTGTTTGACGCGGTTGAGCGGATAGGCGGCGGCGACTGAAAAAGAGGATTTTGAGAACGATGGACGTCAACGGAATGGCAGCGGTAGTGACCGGCGCGGCATCGGGTCTCGGAGAGGCAACCGCGCGAGAGCTGGCGCGGCGTGGCGCCAAGGTTGCAGTGCTCGATCGCGACGCGCAGCGCGGGGAGCAGGTCGCAAGCGAGATCGGCGGCGTCTTCTGCGAAGTCGACGTGACGTCGGACGAGAAGGTCAAGGCGGCATTCGAGAAGGCACGCGCGGCCCATGGGCAGGAGCGCATCCTCGTCAATTGCGCCGGGGTTGCCAACGCCGCCAAGACGGTTGCCCGCGACAAGGAAACGAAGGCCGCGAAACTCTATCCGATGCAGCAGTTCGAGCTGGCGATTCAGATCAACCTCATCGGCACCTTTCGCTGCATCGCTACCAGCGCCCTCGGCATGGTCGACCTCGAGGCGATGGCCGACGGCGAGAAAGGCGTGATCATCAACACGGCTTCGGTCGCCGCCGAGGACGGCCAGATCGGCCAGGCGGCTTATTCCGCCTCCAAAGGCGGCGTGCTGGCGATGGCTCTACCGATCGCGCGAGACCTGATGAACGAGGGCGTTCGGGTGAACACCATTCTGCCCGGCGTGTTCAAGACGCCGATGGTGGCGATGATGCCGCCGAACGTCCAGGAAGCGCTGGGCGCGCAAGTGCCTTTTCCGAAGCGCTTGGGCGAGGCCGATGAATATGCGCGCCTCGCCTGTTTCATGATCGAAAACGTTTACATCAACGCAGCTGCGGTCCGCCTCGACGGCGGGATCAGGATGGCGCCGCGCTGATGAACGATTACGCGCGTCTCCTCGACGATTTGGCCGAGGCGGCGCGCGAAGCCGGCGAGGCGATCCAACAGATCGTCCGCCGCGGCTTCGAGGTCGAAGCCAAGATCGACTCCTCGCCGGTGACCGAAGCCGATCGTGCCGCAGAGCTGATTATCTTAGCGGCACTTGCCCGCGCCGCGCCCGGCGTGCCCGTCATCGCCGAAGAGGAGGTCGCCGCGGGGCGCATCCCGGCGCACGACCACACTTACTTCCTTGTTGACCCGCTGGATGGGACCAAGGAATTCGTTCGGGGCGGCGATGACTACACCGTCAACATCGGCCTGATCGAGAATGGAGCGCCCAAGCTGGGCGTCGTGTTCGCGCCTGCCACGAGCCGCCTTCATGGTGGATGGGTCGGATCTGACGCCTGGCTGGATGAAGGCAACGGGCGGAAAACCATCCGAACGCGGCCGCGCGGCACACAGGTGACCGCAGTTGCCTCCAGATCTCACCTCAATCAGGCCACCGTCGATTATCTCGAGGAAGCCGTAGGCACGTGCGATTTCGTCGCTGTCGGCTCGTCGCTCAAATTTTGCATTGTCGCTGAAGGTGCGGCCGACATTTATCCGCGCGCCTCGCCGACCAGCGAGTGGGACACGGCCGCTGGCCACGCCGTCCTCCTCGCCGCGGGCGGGCTTGTCCACGGTCCGGATGGCGGCCCACTACGGTATGGAAAGCGCGCGTTCCTGAACCGCGCGTTCGTCGCCACTTCGGGATGGGAGCCACCGCGGCTCGACCGTTACCTGGAGCCGTTCAGCGGCGGAGGTGATGTCCCGCTCGGCGTATAAGTGCATTTGATTACTCCAGCGGAAACTCCGTCCAATTCGGAGATATTTCTTCGCTCGGCTGGAGAGAGCGGCTCAATCGCAACGACCGCACCTCAAACCGAGCGGCTTCGATCCGGACGTGCAGGTCCATCGCCAAGCCGTAATCCTCTTCGACCAGGCTTAGCGAAGTGAGGATCAGACGAGCATCATCGAGCGCCCTGGATACATCTGCAAGCCAGCGAGCCCGGGAGGCCGCAGGCAGTTGGGTCGGTACGCTGGACACTTTAGCCCCCCGGCAGTGATTTCCTCGCTTACTTATTGTTGTGCCACCATCCCAGAGGATCACTCCATCTCGGAGCCAAAACCGTCTGACTTTTCTCCAGAATGCCTTTAATCGACGTTCTGCTCGGTGCGGTCTCTATTATTAGAGGGTCCCTATGGACGCGTATTCGAGCGAAACCGGCAATTCGAGCACCCTTAATCGGCCACCAGTTTTGTTGGCCGCGAGCAGCAGTGCCGCGATGATGCGCGCGGAGCGGACAATCGATGCTCATGGCCTTCGCATTGGGGCCAGACTGCCAATTGAAGAGGCCCTTGCCCGAATTAAGACGCAGCCGTCGGCAACCGCTGTTTGGCTCGAGTTCGACCGCGACTGTGGCAGCGACATGGATGAACTCCTCAGCCAGGTCAGCGAGGATGTTTCGCGTGGATTCTACGCTGGCGTGATTTCGGTGACGCAGCCCCTGCTCGATGCGGTCAGCGCCCGGATCGACGATCTCGCTATCGAGATCGTAGTAGAAGGGGACGAGGCGCAGCGGGCGGCAGCACTTACAATTGCTGTCGCTGCGCACGAAGCGCCGTTTCAGATCTCCGACATGGCGGCCGACCGTAACGCCGAGCGCCTTCGTCAGCTTAGCGAAGAAGTCAGCCGCATTGCCTCGACCCTGGCGCGACTGTCGTCCGGTCCAGTCATGTCGCGTACGGCGCTAGAGCCGATGGCCGGCACCGATCTTCCGCCGCTGTCGGCCGATACGGTTAGAAACGTCATCCGCGCCCGGCGGCTTCGTGCACGGTTCTTTCCCGAAGAGCTGTTCGCAGATCCCGCCTGGGACATGCTTCTCGACCTGCTGCAGGCCGAAATCGCCCAACTGCGCGTGC
>Ga0307408_100001582_pt1 | contig 16809 bp, 16 predicted proteins | sample 322Cmetagenome_FD_202116 | JGI IMG/M metagenome (GOLD analysis project Ga0307408, IMG submission 202116) | Maize rhizosphere microbial communities from greenhouse at UC Davis, California, United States - 322HYB-C-3 | ecosystem: Host-associated > Plants > Roots > Rhizosphere > Soil | place...
TGATATTTGCAACGGTATATACTGGAGAGTAAAACTCGCGGGCCGTAAAGAGTCCGAGAGGTTTATAAGTGGCAACACCAGGCGACAGGTTTCTGTAAGACAGGTTGCGTTCGCCACGTTTGGTGTTAATAATTAAAACGCCGCCTCCCCCTCGTATGCCGTAAATGGCGGTATTGCCAATGCTTTTTAGTACCTCAATACTTTCCACATCTTGTGGCACAATCATGCTCAAATACTCGGGCTCTACATATACGCCGTCTATAACCAGCTGCATCGGTACCAAGCCCGAAAATGAGCTATACATACTGCGTGTTGAGTAGGCAATGCCATTTTGAACAATAATACCGGCAACCATACCTTGCAGGCACTGAGTAAGGTTAAGGCAATCCTGCAGTTTGTCGGCCTTAATTATAGCATCAGCATTTCCTGCACCGTTAAGATTACTGGAGTTAGTGAGCACAGGTTTCTTTTCGGCAATCTTTACTTCTGCAAGCATAATGCTTTTACGTAGAAGCCCGTTTTTCCTCATCGTTTCAAAATCTGCTTGCCTGGACTTTAAGTAAGCCATTAGATTTTGATTAACATTGATTTCAAGTGAGGGGGCGTTTTTATTTCGGGTAACCAGTTGCGGCGGTATCTGGTCAATTTCTATATAAACTTTCTTCTTTCCTTTAGCGCTTCTTGCCTGAATCACAAATGTTGTACTATCATTAAAGCTCAATCCGGGGAAGTTAAAGCGGCCATCTGCATTGGTTAATGTATCCATTATCACCCCATTGCCTTTAGATGGCAACAAGATGACCTTGCCCCCCACCACTGGTGTTCCATTTGGATTAACTACCCTGCCTCTAATGGTAATGTCCTGTTCTGGCGGAAAGATATTTCCGGGATATGAATTGGTAATAATACTGCCCCAGTTGTACCTGCGCCAACCCTGTGTAAGCAGTAGATTATCAAGATGTTTTTTTCGTTGAGGGTTATTGTCAATAAAATAGTAGTTAGGGTTTTCAATATAGCCTTTGAGATCTGAACTTAATAAGAGATTAGAAAGAATAGTGGCCTCTTTCAGATCATCAAAAGGTACAAGGCTTTCATTGATAACAGAAACTGAAAAATTACTTATTAAGCCGGCTACAGAAGTGTCTCTGGCTGAAAAATTTAGCTCAACTTTCTGGCGTTTATTATAAGTCGCTTTATTACTGGCTATCTCCACTTTGAAATTAGTTGGCTCGATGAAAGTTAAGCGTTCGGCGACAGGTTGCATGGATGGAGAAAATAGCGTGAACTGCAAAATTCCGCCAGGAAAGCGTTTTTTAGGCAGCATCGTTGAAAATGATGTGTTGCTAAGTTTTGTTTTTGATATATATTCTATCAACCCATTGTTTTGGGCAATTAAGGTTAAATCGCCCTGTCCGGAAAGTCCATTACTTAAAAAGATCCTGATAAGCAGGCTGTCGGAATTGGTGTTGGTAACACTTAACATATATCCTTCTGCCTGCACTTTAGGAAGCTCGGCTTGCTTTTCGACTCCATCGGTGGATTTGATAATTGCTCTATAGGTATTTCCTGCTTGAGGCAATAAGCTAAAGTTTCCCATGCCAGCATGTTCGGATGAGAATTCGGTGATGGAGTTATTATTCTGGTCGACGATAGTTCCACGAACTTCGCGGCTAAGCCCATCGCTACCCACAGCTTTGAATCCAACTTTTGTGCGAATACCACTTATAAAGCTTCCGCTTTCGGGAAAAAATTGAATATCTATTTCTGATGTGGTTGCTTTAATTGGAAATGTTTTATTAACGCTGGTGCTTTCATCGAGTTTGACACTTGTGTTAATTTTTCCGGACTTTAAGATAAATGGCTGGGTATTGGTGAATTTTACCTGAATCCTCCCTTTGTCGTCTGTGATGCCTTTGCCAGAGGCAATGCTTCTGAAATCGAGTTGTACGAAATATTTAACCTCTTTATTGGACAAAGGGGCGCCATTAATATCCTGATAAATAATATCAGCAGTGACATGCTCTTTGATCCCGGTTTTGCTAAACGAATAATTTACAGAAGTGTAGATTTGATTGCTAAGGGCATTGCCAATCTGAATGGTTTTGTCAAAATAATACTCTTCGCCAAAATTGCGCATCCAGGTGGTGTAGGCCCGAAGCCGGTAGTTGCCCTCGGATAGCGAGTCGGAAAGTACAAAATCTCCAATGCCAAGTCCAGAAGTTAGAGGTAGCCGAAGAGATTTTTTTATCGAATCCTTCTCATTAATAAGGTCCACATAGAGGATTTTGCTTAGTCCCGATAACCGATTATCATCCGCATTAACTACATAGGCCTTAAGCCAAATGCTATCACCGATGCTGTAATATGGCTTGTCGGTATGTATGTGAACCTTTTCCTGAGGATTTTTTCGCCTATACTGGTTAAGTTTGTCCAACAACGTTTTTAGAGGGTCGTCATCTTGCCACATAAACCCAAGGCTGGCCAAGCAGCAAAATAAAGTTGTGAGAAATGTAAGGCGCCGGTTCATAAGAGAGGGGATAAAATAAGAAAAGCCTCAATGTATTAAGATTGAGGCTTTTATAATATATATAACTTTAATAATCAAAAAGTGTTTTTCCACATCATGCTTTCTACCGGCCGGGTGGTTTTGTGGTTGTATTTGGCGTTGCCTTTGCTATTATAAAGGGTCTCAATCTCGCCGGCAACTTCAAAATAAATCAGTTGCCCGATAGGCATTCCAGCGTATATTCTAACGGGCTGCGCTACAGATATTTCAAGCGTCCAGGTGTTGCAGAAGCCCACGTCTCCCTTGCCTGCGGTAGCATGGATGTCGATTCCTAAACGGCCTGTACTCGATTTTCCTTCCAGGAAAGGAACATGCGAATGTGTTTCTGTGTATTCAACAGTTACCCCCAGATATAGCGTGTTTGGCTGTAAAACATAGCCTGCTTTTGGGATTTCAAAATGGTCTATTTCATTATGGTGTTTGGCATCCAGCACCCGATTTTTATAGGTAGCAAGATACTTGCCCAAATGGACATCGTAAGAGTTTGTGCCGAGGCTTTCTTTTTTAAAGGGTTCTATAATAATGGTTCCTTTTTCAATTTCCTCTAAAATGCGTTTGTCTGAAAGAATCATAATTCTGCGAAAGCGTTTGGGGCTATAAAACTAGCAAATTTTTACCCGAATGACAGCAGTTAATAATTATATAACTATTTCTAAAAGCTTTTATCTCATTGCCTATTAATTGTTATATATGATAATTTAAGATAATTTTGCTCCCTGATTTTGAAGCAAGCTGTAAGGAGAACCATACTGCTTTAAAATTTGCTAAATTAATTGAAATTTAAACAGATATGGCTCTGGCTTATTATAAGCACCTTGATAGTACTTCCGCTTTCGGGGTTTGGAAGATTGAAGAAAGTGCGGACGAACTCTATGCTCAGCTACAGCTGAATGATGGAGAAAAGGCTCATCTTGAGACGTTAAATAACGGAAAGCGCAACCTCCATTGGCTAAGTACACGGGTGTTATTACGCAAAATGCTTAACACCGATAAGTATATTGACTGCCAGGTGGATGAACACGGAAAGCCATACCTGGTAAACTTTCCCCACCATATTTCGTTAAGCCATTCTTTTGACTATGCGGCGGTAATTATAAGCGAAGATAAGCCCGTTGGGATCGATATTGAATTAGTTAAGACGAAAATCGAAAAAGTGGCAAGTAAGTTCTTAATAGACGATGAGCTTGCTTTTATAGACGCCGAACAAAAAATAGAGCATCTGTACGTTTGCTGGTGTGCCAAAGAAGCTATTTACAAATTACAAGGAAAACGTAACGTTTCCTTTAAGGATAATATCAGGCTGAATAGCTTTCCATATAGTGCCGATGGACATTTCGATGCCGTACTGGAAGTTGGTTCCGAACTTACTTCGTACGATGTGCATTACGAATCCTTCAAAGATTATATGATTGGGTATGTAGTGGGCTGCCGCGAATTGGTTGCGAGTTAAACAGAATAATGAAGAATAAAAAAGTTAGGTTTCAGGATTGGGGACTGCTTGATTATCAACAGGCCTGGGATAAGCAGGAGGAAGTATTTGCAGGTGTTGTATCCCAAAAAACAGATAACCGAAGCAATGGAACCGAAAATCCTACAGATAATTTTTTGGTATTTGTTGAGCATCCTCATGTATATACACTCGGCAAAAGTGGCAAGCCAGACAATCTGTTGTTAAATGAGGATGGCTTAAGAGATAAGCAGGCATCCTATTATAAAATAAATAGGGGAGGGGATATCACCTACCACGGGCCTGGCCAGATTGTTGGTTACCCTATACTTGACCTGGATAATTTTTTCACCGACATTCATTTGTATTTGCGCACCCTTGAGGAAGCCATTATTCTAACATTGGCGCATTATGGTATTCAGGCGGGCCGTTATCCAGGTTACACTGGAGTTTGGTTAGATGCAGATAATGAGAAAGCCAGAAAAATCTGTGCGATGGGAGTACGTTGCAGCCGTTGGGTAACTATGCATGGTTTTGCCTTTAATGTAAACGCCGACCTTAGTTACTTTAAAAATATTGTTCCATGTGGAATAGATGACAAGGATGTAACTTCTATGGAACGCGAGTTAGGTTATAAATTGAACATTGACGAGGTAAAAGCCGTTTTAAAACAAAAAATCGCAGAACTGTTTGAAATGGAACTCATAGCTTAATTACAAATGTTCTTCAAGAAACCGGCGATAATTATAGCAGTACTAGTATTAATATCGCTGGTTGTTTTGTATTCTCAGTTTAGTCCCACCAACTATAGTTTCTTTCCCCAATGCCCTTTTTACAAACTAACTGGGTTCAATTGCCCTGGCTGTGGTTCTCAGAGGGCGTTACATGCCATATTGCATGGCGATTTGGCAGCAGCCGTAAATTATAATTTGTTGTTTGTAGTTAGCCTGCCTTTTATAGCCGCTTACTTTGGGCTAAAGTTTCTATCAATAATTAAAGGTGGCGGAATGAATCTATATTTATTTGATAACCCTAAAGTTCAGATGTTAGCAGTGCTGTTTGTGCTAATATTCTGGTTCGTAAGAAACCTTCCGTTTCCTCCTTTTAATTTTCTGGCTGCCTAATTTTCGAAATGTTGTAAATGGTTGTAATCCTTTACGATTGTTTCTAAAAACTCTTCGTCGTCTTTTTTTAAACTATAGCGAATGTTCAGGTGCTCTTTTATACGATTGGCTGTAGCGTGTATAAGCGGATAGTTCTGGCTGCTGCGAAAGTTGCTCAAGACTTCATGCACAATTTCTATCTCTTTATCAGATAGGTTTGCCGCTTCGGGAAATACTACTTCGTAATCAGAAGATGGAGGCATAAATGCCACGTGGCTAATGTCCGTGCGTGGGTGGGTGCGTACTACAGTAGTTCCTGCAACCATATCGCCAATGCGTTGTTTTTTTTCTGATGCAGCCACGGAAACCAAAGCAGCTAGTCCCGAGGTAACCGACATATCTACAATCCGGAACAGCCACCTTAGTAAATATTGCCCAATGGTCGGCCTTGCTCCGTCGAGGCTTATCACTTTTATTTTCAATACCCGTTTGCCAATACTCTGCCCGTTAAAGAAAACTTCGCAAACAAGATCGTAAACACCATATAGAAGGAATAGCCCGCCAAATACCAGAACTGCAAGCCATTGTTCTCCAGCAAAGAGCTCTGTAAGGCCTGATGTTACCACTACCAGAAAGAAAACCAAGCCCCAGAGAAGCCCATCGAGCAAATAGGCTAAGAATCTCGGGCCGAAGCCTGCCAATTCGTACTCAATATCAATATTTTGTGATGTGGTTACTCGTACGGTTTCCATGGGAAATAAATATTCCCGAATTTAATTTTTTTGTTGATGATTTGAAATTTGTCGCTATTTTAACTGAAAATATTCCTGCCTAAACCAGCAAATGAAAGAAAGCCTGTTTGTTAAGCAAAATTCGTCAAGATGGGAGCGTTATGAGAAAGAGCGTACTGGCGATCCAGATGAACTGGCTGAACGTTTTATTGCCATAACGGATGACCTGGCTTATGCTAAGACGTTCTTCCCCAAATCCAAAACCACAGCTTACCTAAACGGCCTGGCAGCCCGGTTTCATCAGTCTATTTATGTAAATAAGAAGGAGAAAAGTAACCGTTTTAAAGAGTTTTGGGTTGTAGAATTGCCCTTGTTGTTCAAGAAATATCAAAAACAGCTTCTTTATTCTTTCCTATTCTTTATCGCGTTTTGTTTTATGGGTGCTTTATCGGCTAAATACGACGATACTTTTGTGCGTTTGATTTTAGGCGATGGTTATGTTAACATGACCAATGAAAACATAGCGAAAGGAGATCCTTTTGGGGTTTATAAGAAAAGTGACGAAATTTCTATGTTTTTCGGCATTGCTGTAAATAATATTTTCGTTTCCTTTTATACCTATGTAAGCGGCATATTTTTTTCGGTAGGTACGATATATAACCTGGTCCGTAATGGAATTATGCTGGGTTCTTTTGAGTATTATTTCTTTAGTAAAGGCCTGGGTCTAGAATCAGTGCTAGTAATCTGGATACATGGAACACTTGAAATTTCGGCTATAGTAATTGCCGGTGGTGCTGGGCTTGCTTTAGGCAATAGCATACTTTTTCCAAAAACATATAATCGGATGGTGTCTTTAAGGCAAGGAGCCAGGGACGGGATGAAAATAGTTATCGGCCTGGTCCCCATATTTATCTGCGCTGCTTTTTTGGAAGGCTTTATTACACGGCATACCGAAATGCCCTGGTGGTTGAGCGTATCTATTTTGCTATCGTCGCTAGCATTTATACTCTGGTACACTATTATCTACCCCAACTACCTATCACAAAAAATAAATAAACAAAACCCTGATGGAAAATAAAGTAGAATTACGCAAGGTTCGCGATTTTGGTGAGTTGGTAAGCGATTCATTCCTCTTCACAAAGCAGAATTTGAAGCCCCTTTTAAGGGTGTTTTTTACTATTTGTGGATTTTTTCTTGTGGCTGCGGCAATTGCTAGCGTATTTTATCACTTAAGGCTCTTTAACACTCCCGGCAATGAGAGTATTTTCAAAGCGAAGCAAGTATACGGCGTAGAGTATTTCGTCAATTTAATTTTTAGCTGTTTGAGTTATTTCGCGGTAGCCTTAACCACCTTTAGTTATGTCAACGTATATCTCGAAAAGGGCAAGCAAGTGCCAACAATGGAGGAAGTTTGGGGGCATTTTAAATATTATTTCTGGAGATTTCTTGGCTCGCAGATTGTACTGTCAGTACTGTTTTTCGTCGGGTTTATATTGTGCTTTATTCCTGGAATCTACTTGTTTCCAATAATGTCCTTAGTTACGGCAGCGTTAATTTTTGAAAACGCGGGCCTGGGTTATGCATTTGACAGGGGATTCAAACTCATAAAGGAAAACTGGTGGACAACTTTTGGCGCCTTATTCGTGACTATGTTTGCAACCTATCTTTTAATGGCCGCGATTGAATTTCCGGTTGGAATTTTAAGTGGTGCCGGGCTTTTCCTGGATATCAAAGTATCAATGCCAGTGACAATACTGATTGTGGTTTTACAGGCCTTGTGCCAGGTGTTCTCTATTGTCCCCTACGTCACGGCGTCTTTATGCTATTTCAGCCTGGTTGAAAAGAAAGAAGGCGCAAGCCTCCTGGATAAAATTGATTCTATCGGTAAAGGAGGCTCTACTGACGGCCTGTCTGAAGAGCAATATTAATATGCTAAGGTTTTTACTTATCCTGATATTTTCGAGCATTTTTGGCTCTATCCTGGCAAAACCTAATTTGCCGCCTAGGCTGAGGCTTGATAGCAGTTCTGTTTCGATACGGAAATTTAATGATGCTGCCCTTGCAGAATATAGGGCAGATCGGGATTTCAATTATGGCGATGTTAAAATCGACGTTTCTCCTTCCCTATGGGATAGGTTTTGGAGGTGGTTCTGGAACTTGTTTGGAGATGCGGTAGGCGATGCCGTTTCGGGAGGCAGCTTTAAATATGTATTTATAACCCTGGGAATTGCAGCTATCTTGTTTGCTATTTTTAAGCTTTCGGGAATGGATATCGGGATGGTTTTTACTGGAAAGTCGAAAGAGATAAGCTTGCCATTCGAAGAATCTCTTGAAAATATACATGAAATCTCATTTGATGAAGAAATAAGCCAGGCGGTAAACAACCAAAACTACAGGCTGGCAGTGCGCCTTTTATACCTTAAAAGCCTCAAAAAATTAAGTGATGGAGGGCGCATTGAATGGCGTCCAGATAAAACTAATTCGCAATACGTAAACGAAATCAGTCACCCTGGCCAGAAAACCAGTTTCAAACGGCTCACTTTACAGTTTGAATACGTATGGTATGGCGATTTTTCCATTGACAAGGAAAGCTTCCGCAGAATTGATACATCTTTCACTGAGTTTAACAGGGGGCAATATTAATGAAGGATCTAAAGATATATGTAGCGGTTGCCTCCGTAATACTTGGAGTGTACTTCCTTGCCATGTACAATAAGCCTAAGCCAGTGGATTGGACGGAGAGCTTTTCAAGAAAGGATAAAATCCCATTCGGGACTTTTGTCCTTTACGAGCGGCTTCATGATATTTTTCCTGGTTCCAAGGTTATTGCCCGTCGGGATGGCGCTTATTCAGTTTTCACAGGCCCAGATTCCGAAATAAAGCCAAGCAACTATATCATCATTGCCAGTTCGGCTAAAATAGGAGTATATGATTTCGAGAAGATGGTAGAATACATGAGGCGGGGAGATAACATATTTATTGCATCTTATTACCTCGGCGGCGTTTTGGAGGATTCGTTAAAGCTTAAAATAAATAGCGACATGAACCTCTATAACAAAAAGAAATCTTCTTTGAGGTTTGTTAACCGGGCTTTAAATCCTGAAAAAAACTATGTGTTTGATAAGGGGATCGGCCAACAGTATTTCAGCAAGTTTGATACTGCAAGAGCTGTTATTTTAGGCGTTAACCATAAAGGAAAACCAAACTTTATTAAATACCCATTTGGTAAGGGCGCTTTATATGTAATGCCCAGCCCATTCTATTTTACAAATTATAATATGTTAAAGCCTGATGGGGTACAATATGCTTCAAAAGCCTTGTCGTACTTACCGGCCAAACAGGAGATTATATGGGATGAATATTCGGCACTGGGAAGCGAAAGCGAATCTAATATGATGCGGGTTTTCTTTAAACATACTGAGCTTAAATGGGCATATTATATCGCCTTGTTTAGCCTTTTAGCATTTGTGGTTTATGAGATGAAAAGAAGGCAGCGCATTATTCCTGTTGTTGCGCCTTTAAAAAATACCTCAATAGAGTTTGCCGAAGTGGTTGGCCAGGTATACTACCAACAGAGAAACAATACGAATATAGCCAATAAGCAGGCTTCTTACTTGTTAGAAGGAATCAGGTCGAAGTACAATTTAAAGACGGCTAGCCTTGATAATGAGTTTGCTGAGAAACTTGCCAGTAAGTCGGGAGTTAAAATTGAGCTGATTTCTGCTTTGATAGGGCAAATAAACCAATTGAGAAAATACAGTAGCGTAAGTGATATAGAGCTTATTGAATTAAATAAAAATATTGAACAGTTCCATCAACAATCAAGATAATATGGAAGAAGAAATTTTCGAACAACGAGTTGATTTAAGCAGCTTAAGTACTGCAGTAGATCAGGTCCGGGCATCGCTTGGTAAAATTATTATTGGCCAGCAGCAAATGGTTGAGTTTTTAATTGCCGGCATTCTGGCTGATGGGCATATCCTTATTGAAGGTGTGCCTGGTGTAGCTAAAACACTTACAGCCAAACTTCTGTCAAAGTGCTTTGATGCAAGGTTCTCCCGCATTCAGTTTACGCCAGATTTAATGCCTTCTGATGTTTTGGGTACTTCCGTATTTAATCCTAAAGAATCTGTTTTTGATTTCAAAAGAGGCCCCATTTTTGGCAACGTAATTTTGGTTGACGAGATAAACCGGGCCCCTGCAAAAACGCAGTCGGCTTTATTTGAAGTAATGGAGGAGAGGCAGGTCACCATTGATGGGAAAACATACCTAATGCAGGAGCCCTTTATTGTGCTTGCTACTCAAAATCCGATAGAACATGAAGGGACTTACCGCCTGCCAGAGGCGCAGTTAGATCGTTTTCTGTTTAAGATAGAAGTAAGCTATCCATCCTTGGAGGAAGAAACGGAAATCCTGCTTCAGCAACACCAGCAAAAGAACTCTGATAAACTTGCAGACGTTGCGCCGGTGCTTTCTGTAGCTCAAATCATTGAACTTCGCAACCAGGTGAGGGCATTGCACGTGGAACCTAAGCTTTTAGAGTTCGTTGCTAAAATCACCTACGAAACGCGTAACAGTAAATCTCTTTTGCTGGGAGCTTCTCCTCGAGCTTCCTTAGCCATCGTTAATAGCGCAAAGGCAATTGCCGCAATACAGGGGAGGGATTTTGTAACTCCTGAAGATATTATTAAGGTAGTGCCGCCAGTATTGCGCCACAGGGTAATCCTAACAGCTGATAAAGAAATGGAAGGAGTTACCACAGATGAGGTGCTGAGCCAGATAGTGCATAGGATTGAGGTGCCAAGGTAGGTTATTGGGGAGTGATTAGGGAATGTCATTAACGTAAGTGGTTGGTGAGGCACGAATGCTATTAAGTTAAGGCTAGAAGTTGCAGGTGGAGACACCGGCAAGGGGCACCTATCCGCTGTTGGTGTCCCCACCAGCACTTAACTTAACGACATTGGTGAAGGCACCAACCAGGGCAGATGCCGGTGTCTCTACCGGCACCTTTGAATCCATTAAGTTAATGACATTAGAGATTAGAGACTAAAGAAGCTTTTTTAAGTTAAGGAAACAAGTTTGATGGATTTTAAACTGATACTTCGCAAGTTTTACAAAGATTTATTTTTAGGAAAACGGCTCTTTATTGGCTTGAGTTGTTCAGTTATCTTATTTATACTGACGTTCTTATTTCCCTGGTTTGGGGACTTGCCTTTTCTAATGTTTTGGGCGGTGATTCTGCTGTTAGTAGTGGATGTAAGCTTACTTTATCGAACTTCTAATGGTGTTTTTGCCCGACGTAATGCGCCCCTGCGATTAAGTAATGGCGATGAAAATCCCATTTCTATTTATCTCGAAAATTTTTATGGCTTTAAGGTTAATATCGGCGTTATCGACGAAATACCTGTTCAGTTCCAAAAACGAGATGTTTGGTTTGAATCGCAGCTTGCGCCAAATCAAAATAAGAAAATTGAATATCAACTTAAGCCATTAAAGCGTGGCGAGTATGAGTTTGGAAGTATTCATGTTTATGTAAGTTCACCTCTGGGCCTGGTTCAAAGACGGTACAGCTTTGAGCAAAAGGAAGTGTTGCCCGTATACCCATCTTTTCTTCAAATGAGGAAGTATGAGCTTATGGCAGTTTCTAACCGCTTAAGCGAAGTGGGGGTTAAGAAAATTCGGAAGCTTGGCCATAGTATGGAATTTGAGCAGGTAAAAAACTATGTGCCAGGGGATGACTATCGAACAATAAACTGGAAAGCCACAGCCCGCCGGGGCGAAACCATGGTTAACTCATATACCGATGAAAAGTCTCAGCATGTTTATTGCGTGATAGATAAATCGCGGGTTATGAAAATGCCATTTGAGGGCTTAAGCTTGCTGGATTATGCAATTAATGCCAGTCTTGTACTTTCTAATGTTGCTATTCGCAAAGAAGATAAGGCCGGACTGATCACTATCTCAGAAAAAGTTGGTGCAGTAGTTCCTGCCGACAGGCGCCCTATACAGCTTAACCGCATTCAGGAAGTTTTATTCAAGGAGAAAACCCGTTACCTGGAAACCAACATGGAGGCTCTTTACATAACAATTCGTAATACCTTAAAGCAAAGGAGCCTCGTTGTTTTGTTCACCAACTTCGAAAGCCTGTCTGCGTTAGAAAGGCAACTACCTTTTTTAAAAAGAATTGCAAAGTTCCATCTGTTGCTGGTAGTGTTCTTTGAGAATACAGAGTTGAGAGCGTTAAGCCAGAATGCGGCGAAAGATGTGGAGGGAATTTATATTAAAACTGTGGCAGAAAAATTTATGTACGAAAAAAAGCAGATTGTTTTAGAGCTTGCAAGGCACGGAATCCAATCAATCTTGACTGCTCCTCAGAATTTAACTGTTAATACAATTAATAAATATCTGGAAATCAAATCACGGCAATCGATCTAATTAAAGCCCCTCATCGTCCATATCCCAGTCCTGCCCAAAATCTTCAGAATCAATATCCCGGACTTCCGTTTGTACCATTTTTACTTCAAAATCATCCGACTTATCCACAACATAGCGTATACCCCAGTCGTCTTTAAAGTCATCGTTTGCATCAAATGACCTTATCCATTTAATAAATTCAAGCCTGAATTCTTCAATGCCATTTCTGATAAGCTGTACGTAGTCATTGTTGTTAATGTCAATCAATCGGGCAAATAACACCGCTTCAAACATTTCCCTAACGGCAAACTTAATCTTCATGGCATTTTCCATCTTTAGGGAATACAAGCCTCCACCTTCGGCTCCCGCGATTTTAACTACAATCATCATGGCGTTACTCACAATCTGGCCTTGCAGGTCATCCCGTTGTTCATCGTCTTTCAGATATTCGGCAACATGTTCTGCAAGATTGAGAAGCTCTTTCGCCTTTTGGTAGACTGGTAGATTTTCGATTTCGTCTCTCATGTCGCAATTTACTTAAATTCTGATAATTAGCTCTTGTTTTGCGGAAAAGCAAAAATGCGGCTATGGTATAAATTGGCGCGAAAAATATTCAACAGATAAATCATACTAATTTTATCTTTGCGGCTATGAATATTCTTTTACTTGGTTCTGGCGGAAGGGAAAGCGCTTTTGCCTGGAAAATCGCACAAAGCCCATTACTTAACCAATTGTTTATTGCCCCTGGAAATGCCGGCACCGGAGCCTACGGCAAAAACGTAAACATAAAACCAACAGATTTTGCTGCAATTAAAGATTTTGTGCTGAAAAACGCTGTTAATATGGTGTTGGTTGGCCCGGAAGAGCCTTTAGTTAAAGGTATTCATGATTATTTTCTTGCTCACGATGAAATAAAGGACATTCCGGTTATTGGCCCACGCGAACAGGGTGCACAATTGGAAGGAAGCAAAAACTTTTCAAAGGCATTTATGCGCAGGCATAATATTCCAACGGCGGCTTCTGCATCGTTCACTAAAAACACCTTAAGCGAAGGTTTATCTTATTTAGAAACTCACAAGCTTCCTGTAGTATTGAAAGCCGATGGACTTGCGGCGGGCAAAGGTGTGTTAATCTGCCAGACATTAGAAGAAGCACAAACCGAACTTGTAGCTATGCTTCAGGATGCCAAGTTTGGTGAAGCGAGCAGCACAGTAGTTATTGAGGAGTTTTTAACCGGTATCGAGCTTTCTGTATTTGTACTTACAGATGGACATAGTTACAAAATTTTGCCAGAGGCGAAGGATTACAAGCGTATTGGAGAAGGCGACACCGGTTTGAATACTGGTGGTATGGGTTCAATTTCTCCGGTTCCATTTGCTGATGCTGCCTTTATGAAAAAGGTTGAAGACGAAGTGGTTAAGCCAACCATATATGGCTTAAAAGCTGATTATATTCCATACAAAGGGTTCATCTTTATTGGGCTGATGAATGATAACGGCCAGCCTTTCGTAATTGAATATAACGTACGTATGGGTGACCCAGAAACCGAAAGTGTTATGCCAAGGATTGAAAGCGACTTTGTTGAGCTTTTATTGGGTGTGGCTAACGAAAACCTTGCGGAAAAAGAGTTTAAAGTATCTGATAAAACAGCGGCTACCGTAATGTTGGTTGCCAGCGGTTATCCAGGCGAATATTTAAAAGGAAAAGCTATATCGGGAATTGAAAATATAAAAGATTCGCATGTTTTTCAAGCTGGTACAGTATTGGAGGATGGCCTTGTAAAAACAGCGGGCGGACGGGTTATCGCTATTACATCATTGCAGGATACAATGTTTGACGCAGTGCAGCAGGCAGTTACCGATGCTGGAAGAATCTATTGGGATGGAAAGTATTTCCGTACTGATATTGGCTTCGATTTGTTGTAAAAAGCGAATAAGCTAAAAAGAAAAAGGCTTTCAGGGAGTTTCCTGGAAGCCTTTTTCTTTAATCCTTGCTTTAATATCAAGGGGCAATAGTCCAAACAATCGCCTCTTACTTTGCCTCCTTCGAGAAGATATCAGCAAGGAACGATTGTAATTCTTCTCCTCTTAGGTTCTTTGCTATAATTACTCCTTCTGGATTAATTAAAAAGTTTTGAGGGATTGAGCGGATGCCATATTTAACAGCAACTTCATTATTCCAGAACTTCAGGTCAGAAACGTGAGTCCAGGTTAGTTTATCGGTAGTGATAGCCTTTAACCATGCTTCGCGATTGTTTTCACGGTCCAGTGATACCCCTAAAACTGTAAAATTTTTATCCTTATAAGTATTGAAAGCCTTCACCACATTAGGGTTTTCCTGGCGGCAGGGGCCGCACCACGATGCCCAAAAATCCAGTAGCACGTATTTACCCCTAAAGCTTGAAAGTTTAACCAGTTTCCCATTTGGGTCTGCTTGTGCAAAATCGATAGCCTGAGCGCCAATAGCGGTCCTTCTGATGCTTTCCAGAGAAGTTTTGAAGGCAGATGCTTCCCTTCTGTTTTGGATCTCTGGAGCCAGCGAGTTAAACAAAGTATCCAACTCGGGCGATTCAGGGTTTGCAGTTGCAAAGTTTTGCAAAGCGATGAAGCTGACAAAGCTTTTAGGGTTGTCGTAAATAAATATCTTATTGATGGCATTACGCTCTGCAACCAGTTCGTTATAACGTGCTTGCAGGCCAGCTGTAAATTCTGATGATGCCTTTTTTTCTGCCGGTGCCGTTTCGTACTCGGTATTTAGCGCAACTATTTTGGTGTTAACCGGCTTAAGCAGAGCTAAAAGTTTCTGTCCGTCCTCATTTATCTTGTTACCGGCAACAACTGCTTTAGAAAGCGAATCGGGGCTTTTTACTGTGGTTGTACCTTCAACCAGATACAAAGTAATTACATCAATCTTAGATTTCTGATTGAGGCTTCTCAATCCAACACCTTTATAATCCATCACCAGGGCAGCCATAGTGATAGCGTCAACCTGGCCGGTGAAGGTGAAAGTGCCGTCCTTCATTATCAATGAGTCTGCCCTCTGGGCTCCGTATTGGGTATAGGTTAAATAGACCTTAGAAGGGGCATCTATTTTGCCAACCTTGCCCTGTATTGTAAAACTGAACTGAGCCTTTAATGCTAAAGGAATCAGTAAAAGCAGCGAAAAAAATATCCGTTTCATCACAATCAATTATCACTAAATACTAATCTACACTAATTTTTGGTAAGTGCGCCACCATAAATCAGGCATTTCTCCTGAAACTGCAATTTGGTAATCCTCATAGCGGCAAGGAACTAAATGGTAGCGTTCGTTGCCCGACATGCCAACCGGATAGGGCACCTGCATCCACCAACGATCTGATTTTTTGCTTTTTACGAAGATTAACTCATGAGAGTTATCGCTTAATGAAGCCCTGTATATTAAGTATTGCGATTTAGGCTGCAAAGGGAAATCCTGCTTGCGATTATAAAAACCATCAATAAAATACCATACCATTTGTGCTACAAGCATAGCCGTTTGTCCGTTTTGGTCATAAGCGGGGTTAAACTCATAAAACCCGATTGAACTTAATTTATCACTCATGCCAGCATAGCGTGTTAACTGGCAGGCTTGCTCGCCATAAAATCCATTTGGCGTAGCGTTGGCGTTGCCGCAAGCATCAGATGACCTGATTGCCGAAATATCGAAGCTGATCATGTTGGCGTTTCGGATCACCGGTTCGGCAGCTGGCATATTGTTGGTGAAATCACCGAGGCGGTTAACATCAAACAATAACTTTTCCATCACTCTAAGGCTCTCCTGGTTTACAAAATAGGTTTGGTACCCAATATTGCTATAGTTAAAGAGATAATTAGGCTGGTGAAGAAAGATCTTATTAAGATAGGCATTCGAATGTGTCTCAATTGATTCCATATCAATAGAGTCATCCAGATCGAATTTGGAGTCAATAACAACGAGGTCCGCCTTTTGCTCAAGTTCTTCATACGCCATGTATTGGGCATAGGTTAAGTCCTGGCCCCCACCGACAATTAAAGGAAGGACATCTTTTTTGATCAGTTCGGCAACCACCGTTTTCAGGGCAATATAAGTGTCGCTAACGCTATGCCCCGCTTTGATATTTCCAAGGTCAACAATTTTAGTGTTATAAGCACCCTGGTAAAGGTTGTACAATTTTTCGCGAATATAATCGGGCGCCAGGGCGGTGCCTTCGTTATTTACGGCGTTGCGTCCCTCCAGCACGCCAATAATGGCAATGTCGAATTTTTCCTCATCCAGGTTAGGAAAATCAGTTGTGAAAATCTCCACCTTAGACCCTAGCTGGCTTGCCAGGAAGCCACTTTTCGAACTCAACTTTTTCGTATCAACAGGTGAAAAAAAATCAACTAAAGACATCTATAATTTGGGGGTTTGTTGCTGTGTTTTCTCTTTGGGTTGAAAATCAGTAGGATAAGTAGAACGTACCTTCTGCCGGTTTTCGCTCAAATATCAACTTTATTAAATACTTTTGAAAGCATTTTCAAATTTTAAGCCGGATGATACTGGTTACTG
>Ga0307408_100001583_pt1 | contig 16796 bp, 19 predicted proteins | sample 322Cmetagenome_FD_202116 | JGI IMG/M metagenome (GOLD analysis project Ga0307408, IMG submission 202116) | Maize rhizosphere microbial communities from greenhouse at UC Davis, California, United States - 322HYB-C-3 | ecosystem: Host-associated > Plants > Roots > Rhizosphere > Soil | place...
GCAACCATGAAATGGCGGCACTGGGTGCCGCGAACGCGGCCAGCGGCCTGTTCGGGGGCTTCCCCATTTCGGCCAGCACCTCCCGCACCCCGGTGGCGGTGGAGTCCGGGTCGAAATCCCAGCTCACCGGCGTGGTGGGCGCGGTCCTGGTGCTCGGCTTCATGCTCGCTGCTCCCGGAGTCACCGAGTTCCTGCCGTCCACCACCCTGGCCGCCATCGTGATCGCGGCTGCCGCCGGCATCGCCGACCCCGCAGGCGTGTGGCGGCTCCTCGGCATGAGCCGCAGCGAATCGCTCGTGATGCTTGTGGCGTTCCTGGGGGTCGCCATCCTGGGCGTCCTCCCGGGCATCGTGGTCGCCGTCGGACTGGCGATCCTGGACTTCCTGCGGCGGGCCTGGGACCCGTACCGCGCCGAACTGGTGGACGTGCCCGGCGTGCCCGGCTACCACGACGTGAGCCGGCACCCCGACGGCGAACGCGTCCCTGGCCTGCTGATCCTGCGCTTCGACGCGCCGCTGTTCTTCGGCAACGGCGCGCTGCTGGGGTCCTTCGTGCGCAATGCCCTGGAGGAAGCCCCGCCCGGCACCGAACGCGTGGTGCTGGCGGCCGAGCCCGTCACCGGCATCGACACCACCGCCCTGGACGAGCTGATCCAGCTGGACGAATGGCTGGAGCGGCACGGCGTGGACCTGGTGTTCGCGGAGATGAAGGGGCCGGTCAAGGACAGGCTGCTGCGGTATGGCATGGGCGCCCGCTTCTCCCCCGAACACTTCTACCCCACCACCAGTGAGGCGGTGCGGGCGTTCCAGCGGGAGGAGCGGGAGCCGTAGCCGCCGCACCCAAGCCGCGGCCCGCCGTCGTACGTCCCGTTCCCTTCCTACATTCCCATGCCGCTTGTTGCCGCCGGACCAAACGCCAGGACCAGTGCGATCACGGCCAGCGCCACCGCGACAGAGCGGCTGGCCAGCCGCCTCCACGGCAGCATCTTCTCCCCGGCTATGAAGGCACCGATCAGGGCCATCCACCCGACGTTCATCACGCCAAGCGCAAACAGCGCCGTCATCAGCGCCCAGCAGCAGGCCACGCACCACGCGCCGTGTTCCACGCCCATCCGGACGGCACCGGCGTAACCCGGCCGCATCCGGTGCAGGATGAAATCCATGGGCGAGCGGCATTTCATTAGGCTGACGTTCTTGGCGGGCGTGAGCTGATAGACAGCCGCCATCAGGAGTACGCCGGCAGCAACGTAGCGCCCGCCCTGGTCGGCACCGAAAACCCCTGGCGCCAACGCGGCGGCCCAGACATAAAGCGCATAGGCCGCCAGCCCAAAGACCGTCCATGAAGCCAGATAGCCGGCCACGAAGACGGCAGTGGACCCTGCCGGCGCGTACCGCCCGGTCTGGCGCCGGTGCCGCTGGATCCGGTGGTAGGCCACCACCATCGGCGCCACGGACGGGAACATCATGGCTGCGAGCATCACCACCCACGTCAGGGTGAAGAAGCCGACCGGCCCCGGCGCCGTCCAGATGCCCATGTCCATCCCGGCCATCTGCGCGGACGTGAATGCCCAACTCGCAGCGGCAAGGAGCAGCAGGGCAGCCACAAGGCCGGCCTCCCGCGGGTCAGCGCGGGAGGCTTTCGCCGCCGACGGACTTGTGCCGTTCCTAAACAGTCTTCTGTGTTCCACCGGCCGGCCGCTCAGGCCCTGCCCTTGGGAGCGCCCTCCGGCATTTCACTGGCAAAGGTGAAGCCGGATGTTTCGCCGTAGACGCCGTCGAAATCGATACCGAAAAGGTCCACATGTCCGGGCCCTTTTCCAATGCGGAACTCGGGGGCGAAACCGTACATCGCGTTCTTCATGGTGGTCACACCGCCGTCGGGTCCGGGCAGCGGCTCGAACGTGATCCGGGCCTTGTCCGAAACCGAGGCTGATGGCCTGTCGCCGACCGTCAACTCGACAGCGGCACGCTCCAGTCCCAGCCACTCGCCATACAGGCCGGCAAAGTCGCCGAAGGGGCCGCCGTCCTGGCCGCGCAGGATGGTTTCCAGCGCATCCACCTGGTCGTCGGATGCGGACTGGTCGACAACAACACCAACTTTCCAGCCGCCAGCCGACAAATTCCTGGGGAACCACCCAACGAACGCGAAGTCGACGCCGGAAAGGTCCGTGCCATCATGGTTCCCTTTTTCGATGTGGAACACGTTCAGGTTGCGGCACTCGCCATTGGGCCCCGTAGGCGGGCCGTCCACGGGGCACGGACATATCAGCTGGCACGGGCAGCTGCCGGCATATGTTCCAGACATTTTCCACGACACAGGATCCTCCTCACCTGGCGCCACCGCCCGGCAGAAGTGGCCCGGATCCGGCGCCTTATTCCGTGGAAACAGGGTCAACGGCCCCGTTAAGGCTGACGCTAATCCTCCGGCTATAGGCAGTCAATATGCCGTGATACCCAATTAACGGGCGCGCCCTGGGCAACAAGTTTCGCCACCGGGACTGCCCTTGCCACCGCGGCGCGGCGCGACCGGCGGCGTACCCTGATGCCATGGAATCCGAGGTCCGGAACGTGTCCCTGCGCACCGGCATCACGGTGCCGTGCCTCATCCAGGGCGGCGCGGACGCCAAGCCGCTGCTCCTGCTGCACGCGTGGGCCGAGTCCCGCCGCTGCTTCGACCGCCTATTGCCGGGGCTCGCAGGCTTTCGGCTTTACGCGCCGGACCTCCGTGGCCAGGGCGAGGCGGACAAACCGGAGGACGGCTACTCGCTGGCGGAGCAGGCCGAGGACGCGGCCGCCATCCTGGACGGCGTGGACGTGGAGACCGCGTTCGTCCTCGGGTCCTCCAGCGGCGGCTACGTTGGCCAGCAGCTGGCCGCGGCGCATCCCGGTCGGGTGGCCGGGCTGGTCCTGGTGGGGTCGCCGCTGAGCCTGCAGGGCCGGCCGGCGTTCACCGACGAGGTGGACCTGCTGGCAGACCCTATCGACGAGGACTGGGTCCGGGCGTCGCTCTCCTGGTTCACGATGCACCAGCCCGTTCCCGCGTGGTATCTGGAGGACCGGGTGCAGGAAGGCGTCCGGATGCCTGCGCACGCGTGGAAGAAGATCCTGGCCGGTCTGACGTCAGCGGCCCCGCCCACGGAAGGCGGCGCCATCCGGACACCCACACTGATCATCTACGGCGGCCGGGACGACCTGCTGCCGCTGCAGGACCAGGAGGTCCTGGCGGCCCGGATCCCGGGCGCCGTGCTGAAGGTCTATCCCGACGCCGGGCACCTGGTCCTGTGGGAGCACCCGGACCGGGTGGCCGCGGACGCCACCGCGTTCCTGAACACGCTCGGGTGACCGCGGCAAGGGCAAGAGCCCCCTACTCCCCCTTGCGCCGCACCATCTCCCCGATCCACGTCGGCGCGAACGGCGACGTGCAGCCAGGCGGCGTCGGATAGTCCTTCAGGACCTCCAGCCGTTCCCCGATGGCGAGCGCACGCTCCCGGTATTCGGCGTGCTCGATCCCGACCTGCGCCAGGCACGTGTTCATCGCCCACTGCAGCCGGTCCGGGGCGTCCTTCATCTCCGCCTCGATGGTGTCCAGCAGGCCCGTCAGGTCCAGGCCCTCGGGCTTCTTCACCACCCGGTCCGATGTCAGCGCCCAGCCCCCGCTGGCCACCACCGGGTCCGGGTCGGCCAGCCAGGCTACGCGCAGTTCCTCGGTGTGCGGGCTCTTCTTCACCACGTAGTTCACCAGCCAGTCCTGCACTTTCGGGGAGCGTGCCTCCCGCAGCATCGCATCCAGCTCGTCCCGCCCGAACGCCTTGGGCCGGCAGATGAGCAGTGCCAGCAGCCGCGCCGCGGTGTCGCCGGTCCCCCACAGCCTGACCGCGAGGTCCTGCTGCGTCTTCAGCCGCTTGGCCACCGCGCGCAGCTGCCCGAGGTTCACGCCGTGGTCGTCGCCGTGCCTCTCGTTCACCGCGCGCATCTTCGCGTCCTCGAGCCCGGCCAGTTCGGCCAGCACCTCGTCCAGCTGCGTGTCCGCCGTCGTTTCCGCCACGTCTGCCTCCCCATCCATTACGGTCCGGATTTCAGCGTACGACGGCGACGCCCGGGTTGCGGCACGCGGCCAAAAGAGGCTCTCTTGACAGCGCCACGGTCAGGGAGTCTGATGCCAGTACCTGCGCACATCAGAAAGAAGGCGGTGGCCATGGCCGCCATCCAACATCCTCCCGCGGACCCGTCCCGCCTCCGGACGGGAGCCGCCCTCATGACGCTTGGCGGGCTGGCCTTCGTGGGATACGCCGCGGTCTTCCTGGTTCTCAATTTCAGCGGCGCCTTCCTTGAACTGGGCATCGGCCCGGAGCAGGTGGACACGGGGAAAGCGGAGATCGAGGCGTTCAGCCCGCAGCTGTCCCACTACATCAGCCATGTCCATATCGCCCTTGCCGGCTTTATCGCGGCGACGGGCCTCGCCATTGCAGGACTGTCCTGGTTCGGCGTGCGCCGGGGAGAACGGTGGGCCTTCGTCACCGCTGTTGTGGTCCCGGTCGTCGGGCTCGCCGTGGCCCTTCCCGCGCACTACCCGTGGGGCCTGGCCACGCTCGGGCACTTGGGTCCGGTCTACCTCGCCGTCCTGGTCTTCCTGGCGGGGGTGGCGGTGGCCTACAGCGGCATGCGAAGCCCGCAGTGAGTGTCGTGCGCTGAAGCGTACGACGGCGGCATCCGGCCTGTGGACCTTCGCTGACGTTTGGTGCGGGGTTGGCTAGGGTGGAAGCCCGCGCTCAAGGACGCAGCATGGACTCCCACCCGGCCAACCCCAACGATGCAGGACCCTTCTTCCACGGCACCAAGGCGGACCTGCAGCCCGGGGATCTGCTGGTTCCCGGCTACGCCTCCAACTACGGGGAACGGAAGTCCGCGAACCACATCTACTTCACGGCTACCCTGGACGCGGCCACCTGGGGTGCCGAACTCAGCACGGGCGAGGGGCCCGGCAGGATCTATCAGGTGGAACCCACCGGCCCGTTCGAGAACGACCCCAACCTGACGGACAAGAAGTTCCCCGGCAACCCCACCCGGTCCTACCGCACCCGGGAAGCCCTCCGCGTCCTCGACGAGGTCAAGGACTGGCAGCCGCACTCCCCCGAGGCGCTGCAGCACATGCTGAACCACCTGGTGGAACTGAAGCGCCAGGGCATTGAGGCCATCGACTAGGTCCGGTTACTCTCCGGAGCCGCGCCAACCATATTGCCCGTTGCTGTCAGAGCGCAGCCCGGCGGCGCAGGAGCAAGACAACGGCGACTGCGGCGCACAGCACCAGGCCGCCGGCCACACCGGCCATCGCCGGAAGGCTTAGCACGGCACCCGGGTTGGCTGGTTGTGCCGCGGCTGCTGCGCCACCGGCACCGGCACCGCCTGCCGCGTTTTCCTCCAGCGGAGCCGCTGTGGCGGGTGCCGCCGTCGGAGGCTCTATCACCGTCAATGACTTGTCGCCCCGGTTCACCACCACAACAGATCCGTCGCGCCGGACAGCCATCCGGCCGGGATCGTCCCCGCTGGCTATGGTCTCGGAGGCAGCGGCCGCCCGGGCGGGAATGACGGAGACCGTGTCGTCCAGGCTGTTGGTGACATACACCGTCCCGTCGGCACCGGCCACCACCTCCTGCGGCGCAGTGCCCACGGGAATCCGCCGTGCCACGGCGGTGCCGCCGGGTTCTATCACCGCCACGTCGTTGGTGAGGATGCCGGCCACGTACACGGTCCCGTCCGGCGCTGCTGCAATCCCGTGGGGCTGGGCCTTGGCGCCGACGTCGATGGTATGTGAAGGTGCCGGAGCGCTGGCCGGCACCACGCTGACAGTGCCGGCCAACTGGTTGGTGATGTAGGCGGTCCCGTCCCCGGCCACGGCCGCCTCCACCGGAGACGGCCCCGCCTGGATGTGGCGTTCCACCCAGGCGTCACCGGGCTTCACGACGGACACCGAGTTTTCGGCCGAGTCCACGATGTACAGGAAGCCTCCCGGCCCGACCGACAGCCAATGCGACCCGCCGGACACCTTGATCGCCAAGGTGACTTTGTCCGTTCCCGGGGCCACTACACCAATTTCCCCCTGGCCGGATCCACCGGACTGGGACACATACAGCGTCCCGTCCGGCGTCACGGCCAGCGACGTCGGGAAGTGGGCCGCCATGGTGCGGGACGGCCTGGTCTCCCCGGGCGCGTAGACGCTGATGCTGCCATGGAAGTCGTAGTCACTGACATAGAGGGTGCCGTCCGGCCCTTCGGCGATGCCCAGCGGCTGGACGCCGGGACCTACCTCGAGTCCGGCGTCGGCGTGGGCAGGAAGCACGACGACGGCGGGAGCCAGCAGGAGCGCGGCGGCGGCTGACAGCGTGGTGGCCGCCGCCCGCAGCGGCTGGCGCATCCGGCGTCGGCCTGGTTCCCTGTGCGGCTGCGCGGCGCGCCGCAGAGACATAGTTTTCACGTGTTTCCCCCAAAACTGTGGCCGCAGTCCGGCAACCGTCTGATCCTACCCGGCCCGCCGGCTGCGCCCGCAGCGGGAGCTGCAGCAGTGGCTGGACGGGGCACTGAAAAGTTTCCCCTAGGCTTAGGAGCATATGCACCGGCCCGGCTCTGCGGCCGGTGCAACTTTTGTCGCACCAACTCAGGGGGAAGTTGTGAAGGTAGGACTGGGGCTCACAGGAATTGTTGCAGCCATGGCGCTGGCGGGTTGCGCCGGCGGAGAGACCGCCGCACCCGCCCAAGCGCCGGCAGCGGTGGCAGCGGCTGAACAGCCCACGACCGTGGGCGGGTACGAGGGCTGGTGGAATGCTACGCCGCTGTCCGGGGACGCCACGGGACTGCCGGAGGAAACCGTGGCCGTAAACGTCAGGACCGGCAAAGTTGTCGACGCCTTCAACCGCGCACTGAACGACGCCGGCAAGGTCACCAATGTCTCGGATGTGGACTACACCGTTGTCCCCGACCCTGCCTGGCCGGCGGATTCCGTGGTCATTATCGAGACAGCCACAGGCCAGGTCATCGACAGCTTCCCCGTGGACCAGAACGGCGTACCCGTCCACCCGTAAGCATCCGGTCCACGAACGCCATCGAATTGCCAAACCGTTACGGCGGGGAACGGCTGATTCTGGAACCGGGCCCGTCCCGTGATAATCCGGTAGGTATGTCTCCTTTATCCGGACCCGCCACAACGTCATCAGCCGAAGAACGCAGCGCCCGCATCGCCGTCACTCTTTTCCCGCTTCTCATCCTTGCCGGCGGCGCCGTCGCGCTTGCCGCACCGTCCGCGTTCACCGGCCTGGGTCCCTGGATCAACCCCCTCCTGGGGCTCATCATGTTCGGCATGGGGCTGACGCTCACTCCCCCGGATTTCGCCGTCATTGCCAAGCGGCCCGTCCCCGTGGTCATCGGCGTGGTGGCCCAGTACGCCATCATGCCGTTCCTCGGCTGGCTGGTGGCCGCGGCACTCGGACTGCCTCCGGCGCTCGCCGCGGGCGTCATCCTGGTCGGCTGCTGCCCCGGCGGCACCGCGTCCAACGTGGTGTCCTACCTGGCCAAGGGCGACGTGGCCCTGTCCGTGGCGATGACCACCGTGTCAACGTTGATCGCTCCGCTGCTGACGCCACTGCTTGCCCTGTGGCTGGCCGGCCAGTACATGCCGGTGGACGCCGGTTCCATGGCGTTGTCCATCGTCCAGATTGTCCTGTTCCCCGTCCTGCTGGGACTCGTCATCCGCGTCTTCCTGCCGCGCCTTGTCAACAAGGCCCTGCCCGCCCTGCCCTGGATTTCGGTCCTCGCCATCACCGTCGTGGTGATTGCCGTAGTGTCCGCCAGCGCCAAAGCCATCTTCGCCGCCGGGCTGCTGGTCCTCGCCGCCGTCATCCTGCACAACGGCCTGGGCTACGCCCTCGGGTACGCCGCCGCCCGCCTCTTCAAGCTGCCTGTCCCGTCGCGGCGTACGACGGCGATCGAGGTGGGCATGCAGAATTCCGGCCTCGCCGCGGGGCTGGCCCGGCAGTACCTGACGCCCGAGTCGGCGCTGCCCGGCGCCATCTTCTCCGTCTGGCACAACGTGTCCGGCGCGCTCCTGGCTGCCTACTGGCGCCGCCGCGGCACCCCTGCCGCCCAGGACAGCGGCAAGGTCCCGGCAGCGGTGACTGAGTAAGCGAACGCCCGGCGCCGCCGTCGTACTGAAATCACCGGTCCGTCTTGACCACCGTGAACAGGACCGCAGAGTCCTCCTCGGCCTCCAGGCTGTGCAGCCCGTCCGGGACGATCAGCAGGTCCCCGGCCTTGCCCTGCCAGGCCTCGCCGCCGGACTTCAGCCACACGGATCCCTTGATCACGTAGACAGTGGCCTCGCCCGGGTTCTGGTGCTCGCTCAGTTGGGTGCCGGCGCGGAAGGCCATCACGGTCTGCCGCAGCCTCTTTTCGTGGCCGCCGAACACGGTGTCGGAGGCCCGCCCGCTGGAGACCGCCGTGGCGGCCTCGAGCTGCTGGCGGGCCAGGGCGTCAATCGATATCTTCTGCATGCGGACACCGTACCCATGTGGCGGGGCCGGGGCCAGAGGCTGCCTCATCCGGCGCCCGTGATCTGCGCCGGGGCGTCGGACTAGCGGAATGCCGGGATCAGCACCGGGGTGTTCTTCTTGTAGGCCTCGTAGTCGGGCTGGCCGCCCCACTTCTTGTCGGCTTTCTTTTCCAGGGGCGGGATGCCGCTGCCCTTGATGAGCAGGAACGCGATGAACACCGGGGACAGCAGGGCAACCCACTGCCAGCCTTCCAGGACCGGCACAGCAATCAGCAGCACGCCGATCCAGAGCACGATTTCACCGAAGTAGTTGGGATGGCGGGACTTGGACCAGAGCCCGGTGGAAATGAACTTCCCCTCGTTGGCCGGGTCCGCCTTGAACCGGCGCTTCTGGCTGTCCGCGACGATCTCGATGCCGAAGCCGGCGGCCCACACCACAAAGCCGGCGAGTGCCCACCCGTCCAGCGCCACGCGGGTGGCGGAGGTGATGGCGATCCAGGCAGCGGCGGCGGTGAGGACCACCCAGAGCCCCTGCAGCGTCCAAGTGTTCAGGAAGCGGAAGAACGAGGGCTTGAGCTCGTCGAACCGGTCGTCCTTGCCGTGCCTGCGGACGCGGCGGAACAGGAAGCTTCCCAGCCGCGCCGCCCACGCCACCACCATGGCCGCGAGCAGCAGCGCCCGCGCATCCACGCCGGGGGTCAGCAGGACCAGCAGGACGGTGATGGAGATGTAGGTCAGGGCGCCGGTGAGGTCGTAGTACGTCTCGGTCTGGGCCTTGAACGCCGGGATGAACGCCAGCCACTGGATCAGGAACGCGGCTGCCACCCCCAGTGCGAACAGGGGGAAGCCGCCCACCGCGCCGCCACCCTGGCTACCCGCGACGGCGACGAGCGCCCCCACCACCACCGCAACCAGCAGGATAATAAGCGCCTTGCGGTCTGCGTCCTTCATTCGATCCGTCCTCTTCCCTAAAGCTAAGCGGCACACTGCCCACTAGGTCTTCGGAGCAGGAACGCTGTTGTATGGGCCGTTGCGGGAAGGCACGACGACGGCGCCCGCCTGGTGCCTTACCCGGCGCCCCGCTCAAGATCAGCCAGTTCCGATTCAAGCTGCCGGGTCAGGTTCCGCAGGCGCCGGAGGTGTTCTTCGGATACGCGTCCGGGCTGCGATGTGACCTGCGCGTCCACGTCGAAGACGGTATTGGGGCTGTGCCAGACGTTGAACCATTCGAGGCCGTGGCCGAGCGCGTCGCGTGTTACCCCTTGCAGCAGGAGCAGGGGTTCGCGGACGTTCGAGCTGAGTTTGTGGGCCAGGTCGGCATCTGCGGCCACCGCCTGGACCTGCCTGGGCCCTCCGGCCGGATGGTAGCCATGCTCGCGCATGAGGCCAAGCAGTGAGGCGTTCTCCAGCAGTTCCTTGGTGAAGTGCGGAAAGAGGTCGCGGGGAACCCAGGTCCTCATGAATGCTACCGGGACGTCTTCCAGGTAGCGGATGCGTTCGATCTTCCACGTGTTGGTGGTATTCAGGGCGTTCACCGCCGGCTCGGGCGGGGCCGCGTGTTCGACGGAAAGGACGTGGGTCCGGAGCCGCTGGCCGTGCGCGGCGGCCTGTTCGTCCAGCCCGCCGGCCCGCTGCAGGTGCCGGCGGAGGACCGGGGCGGCGGCCACGACGCTGCCGCGGCCGCGCTGGCGGCGGATCAGTCCAAGGTCGGAGAGTCCGGACAACGCCTGGCGTACAACGCTGCGGGAGACACCGAACTGTTTCTGGAGTTCCTCTTCGGTGGGAAGGGGCGACCCGGGCAGCAGGGGCCGTTCCACGATCTGCCGGTGCAGGATGTCCCGGATCTGCGCATGAAGGGGCGGGCCTTCCTCCCGGTTCAGGCCGTTGGCCCGCTCCCGGGGCTCTGCCCCGGCTGGTTGCACACTCACTCTGACTCCTTTGCCGCTTGAGCACATCTTAGCCCCGAGGCCTGGCTTCCCCCGCTTGACGGGTGATCCAAACCACAGGTAATGTACGTACTAATTGTACGGACTTGATCCGACGACTGGAACATACAATGACGTAGAAAGGTCGAGTAATGACACAGATGCACTTGAGGACCGGGCGCTCACGCTTCCCAATGTTTGCCGTCCTCCAAAAGGTCCCCGCAGGCATGATGCTGATCCCGCTCGTACTGGGCGTGCTGATGAACACCTTCGCGCCCGAAGCCCTGAAAATAGGCGGCTTCACCACCGCGCTGTTCAAGGAGGGCGCCCTGACGCTGATCGCCGTGCTGATCCTCGCCACCGGCGCACAGATCACCGGAAGCCACAGCGGCAAGGCCGCCGCCTCCACCACCACCGTGGTGCTGGTCTGTAAGACCCTGATCCCGGCCACGATTGCCGTGATCCTGGGCCTAATGGTCGGCATCGACGGCATCGCAGGCGTATCGATCCTGGCGATGCTGGCAATCTTCGGCAACAGCAACGGCGCCCTGTGGCTGGCGTTCGCCGGCCAGTACGGCGACGAACGGGACGAGGGCGCCTACGTCGCCAGCGCCTTTGATGACGGGCCGTTCCTGGCCCTGATCTTCCTGGGCGCATCCGGGCTGGGCGACATCCCGGTACTCGCCTTTGCCGCGGCACTGATCCCGTTCATCATCGGCCTGATCATCGGCGCCGTGGACCGCGAGTGGACGAAGGCCCTGGACCACGTGCCGAACATCGTGATCCCGTTCATGTCCTTCGCAGTTGGCACCGGCATCAACCTCAAGACCGTGCTCACCGGCGGTTTCGCCGGGATCTTCCTCGGGTTGATCGTCGTGGTGTTCACCGGAGGCCTGACCTATCTCGGGTACCGGTTCATCCTTCGGCGCGGCTCCAAGAGCGGCATCGGGTTCGCCGCCGGCACCACGGCCGGCAACGCCGTCGCCGTCCCCGCAGTAGTCGCCGTCGCCGACCCAAGGTTTGAACCCTTCGTCGCCTCCGCTTCAGCCCAGGCCGCCACCGCCGTCCTCGTGACAGCGCTGCTCGCCCCGATCGTCGCGTCCTGGGCCCTGAAGCGGGCCGGGGGCCTGCAGCCGGCCGACCCGGTCATCGCCGCAGTCTGAACCTTTCCCTGCACATCCCCTTCCTGGACGGAGAACCCATGCGCGACCCGCGCTCGGTGCGCTGCACCTACTACCTAGAGTCCGAAATCGACCCCGAAAAGGCCGCAGCCATCATGGCCGGCGAGCAGTCCAGCGGCACGTTCCTGCCGGTCCCCGGTGAGTCAGCCCGGATCCGTGAACGGCACGCCGCACGCATCTCGAACGTGCAGGAGCTCGGTTTTTGCCGGCCCTCCCTGCCTTCACGGTCAACCCCGGAAAAAGTCCGGGCTGCCCTTGTCACCGTCGATTTCCCCATGGAGAACGTCGGCACGGACCTGGCCACCCTGCAGACCGCCATCGCCGGCAACCTCTTCGAACTGGGCGATCTCTACGCCTGCCGCCTGCAGGACATAGCCCTGCCCGAAGACTTCGTCGCCGCCCACCCCGGCCCGGCATTCGGCATCGAAGGGACCCGCAAACTCATCAGCGACGTCCAGGGCGTCATGGTCGGCACCATCGTCAAGCCCAACGTCGGACTCTCCGAAGAGGAGTTCCGGCTGGTGGTCCGCGACCTGGCGATGGCCTCCATTGACCTGATCAAAGACGACGAACTGATGACCGACCCCGCGTACCTGCCCCTGGAACGCCGGGTCGCCGTCGCCACCGAAGAAATCCGCGCCGCCGAGCAGGTCACCGGCCACTCCACCATGTACGCCTTCAACATCACCGGCGACCTCGCCGGCCTGCGCAAGCGCCACGACCTCGTCGTCGAAGCCGGCGGCCGCTGCGTGATGCTGAACATCCCGGTCATGGGGCTGCCCGCCCTGGCCATGCTGCGCAGCTTCGCCGAAGTCCCGATCCACGGCCACCGCGCCGGGCTCGCCGCATCGATGCGGTCCAAGGCCCTGGGTATGGATTACCGGGTCTGGCAGCAGATGGCCCGCCTCGCCGGCGCCGACCACCTGCACGCCAGCGGACTGGGCAGCAAGTTCTACGAACTGGACGAAGAGGTGGCCGCGAACATCCGCAGGCTGCTCGAACCCCTGGGTGAGACCATCGCACCGCTGCCCGTCCTGTCCTCCGGCCAGAACGTCACCACCCCCGGACCCACCTTCGAAGCCGTCGGCTCCACGGACCTGATGATGCTCGCCGGAGGCGGCGTCGCCGCCCACCCCGACGGCCCAGGCGCCGGGGTGCGCAGCCTGCGCCAGGCATGGGAAGCTGCCGTGGACGGAGTCCCGCTAAATGCAGCAGCCGACAAACTCGCCTCGACGGGGGACAATGCACTCCTGCACGCAGTCCAAGCCTTCGCGAAAGGTGCCTGACATGCCCGCGTTCGGTTTCGTCGCCGACGACCTCACCGGAGCCGCCGACGTCCTGGCCCAGTCCCACCGCTACGGCCTCGAAGCTGTCCTCGTCATCGGCGACGCGCCGCTGCCCGCCGATGCGGACGTCGTCGGAATCGCGGGGCCCTCCCGGTCCCTGGCCGGGGAAGCCTTCGACACCCTGGTCCGCAGGGACCTGGCAGGCATCGCACCACTGAACCTGGAGGTGCTGCTCTACAAGGTCTGCTCCACCTTCGACAGCTCCACCACCGTTGGCAGCATCGGCCGCGGCATCCAGCTTCTCCATGAGCAGTTCCCCCTGCACGGTCCGATCCCCGTGGTCCCGGCCCAACCGGGGTTCGGCCGGTACACCGCCTTCAGCAACCACTACGCGACCTACGCCGGCAAGACCTACCGGCTGGACCGCCACCCCGTTATGTCCCGGCACCCCTCCACCCCCATGGCCGAAGCCGACCTGCGCCGGGTCCTCGCCGAACAACTCGGCGGCGCCCGGGAACCGGACGCGATCCACCTGCCCGCCTACGACGACGGCACCTTCAAGGACGCCTGGGCGGACCGCCGGCGGGACCCTGGCGCGCAGGCCTTCGTCGTCGATGCCGTGGACGAACACCACATGGACGCCGTCGCCGAAGCCCTCACCCGGGAAGAGCACGGCCACGGGCCCTCCATCGTCGTAGGATCCGGCGGCATCATGGCGGCCTTGGCACGGACCGTCTCCGACCACGCCCCACGCACCCCCGGACCGCAGCGGCCCTCGGGACCCGTGCTGGCCGTCAGCGCCTCAGCATCCAGCACCACGGCAGAGCAGATCAACGACGCCCTCACCCACGGCTGGGAAGACGTTCCCGTCCCTGCCGGGCTGCTGCAACGCCACGACCCGGCGGCCGTGGCAGTCCTGGATGAACGGGTCTCCGCTGCCCTGCGGGCCGGGAGGAATGTTGTTGTCCACACCACCCGCGGCGCTGCGGACCCACGCTACGGAACGGCCGCACCCTTGGACGCCGGCTACGTGGGCGCGCTGATCGGCGGCGTCGCCGCACGAATGGCTGGCGCCGGGCTCACCCGCGACATCGCGGTCTGTGGCGGCGATACCTCCAGCCACGCACTCATCGCCATGGGTGTCCGCGAACTCCGGGTCTCCGACCAGTTCGTCACCGCAGGACCAATCCTGCAGCCCGACGGCGCCTCCGCCGTCGCCGGCTGCCGGCTCGTCCTCAAGGGCGGCCAGGTGGGTCCCACCGACATCCTGCGCCGCTTCGCCGGACAAACCGCCGGCTAAAACTCACAAGCAATTGCTCCACGCATCACCAGAACCAACGAAAGGCGGCCCCCAATGCGGGCAGTAGTAAAAAACGCGGCCGAGCGAGGCGTCAAGTACGTCACCGACGCCGGAGACCCCAAGGCCACGGAAGGGTCAGTCGTCATCCAGGTAGGGGCCGCGTCGCTCTGCGGCACCGACCGGGAACTCTACGAATGGACCCCCTCCGCCCAGGCCTTCAACCTCAACCTCCCCGTCATCCTCGGCCACGAAGGCGCGGGCACCGTCGTCGAAGTCGGCGCCGGTGTTACCGGATTGAAGGTCGGCGACCAGGTCGCCCTCGAAAGCCACCTGACCTGCGGACAATGCTTCCCCTGCCGCACGGGAGATGCACACACCTGCGAACGGACCGGCATCCTCGGCATGCACATCGACGGTGTCTTCGCCGAATACGCAGCGGTCCCCCAGGACATCTGCGTCAAACTCCCCACCGGACTGTCCCTGGAATCCGGCGCCCTGCTCGAAGCCGCCGGCGTCGCCGTCCACGCCATCCAGCGCGCGAACTACTCCGTCGCAGGACGCGCCGTGCTCGTCAGCGGCGCAGGACCGGTCGGCCTCGTCGTCGTCAACCTGGCACTGCTCATGGGAGCCTCCCACGTCATCGCCGTCGACCCCAACCCCTACCGCCGCGCCCAGGCCGAAAAGCTCGGCGCCATCGCGCTGCACCCCAACGACGGCATCGTCGAGCGCTGCCGCGAACTCACCGGCCGGCGCGGCGGCTTCGACGTCGCCTTCGAATGCTCCGGCGCCCCCGGCACCCTGGCAACCCTCTTCGAAGCCGTCCGCCGCGAAGCCACCGTCATCACCGTCGGACACCCCAGCCGCCCCGCGGAAGTCGATATCGCAGCCCACATCAACAAAAAAGGCATCACCCTGCGCGGCATCTTCGGCCGCCGGCTCTGGGAAACCTGGGAACAAAGCCTGCTGCTGCTGGACTCCGGAAAACTGGACCTCGACTGGCTCATTACGCACCGCATGAAACTCAGCCAGATCGATGAAGCGGTGGAACTCCTCACCGGGGACGCCTGCAAAGTCCTCCTCATCCCCGACCTCGGCTGAACGGGCCCAGGTAACCAGGCGGGGGTGTGCACGCCGCATGCGCACCCCCGCTCATCCGCGAGTACCCTGATCCCCATGAGCACCCGTGACACGCCCGCGCAGATCGGCGACCTGCCGCCCCTCGGCAGGCCGGCCACCAGCGCCCTGCTCCTGGCCGGCATCACCACCCTGGCCCAGGTGGCGGAACACCCTTCCGGCAGACTCCTGGCCATGCACGGGGTCGGGCCCAGGGCCATCCGCCTCCTCGAGGCGGCCCTGGCCGAGCGCGGGCTCGGCTTCGCTCCGGAACCCTCCTGACCGTGGCTGGCGCCATCGGTTCCCTGGCCCGCCGGGCCAAGGCGACGTACGACAACCTTCCCCTGCCGTTCCCCGTGGTCGCTGCGATGGCCGCGGACCTCCTCCTTGCCCGGTTCCGTCCCCTGCCGCTGCCCGGACCGCGTGCCCTGCACCGGGCGGCAGGGACCGCGCTGGTGATGGCCGGCGTCGGACTTAACGCCTGGGCGCTGGCCGAACGGCGGCGCCGCTCGCCGGGCCCCTTCGCGCTCGAGCGGCCGGAGGAACTGGTGACCACGGGCCCGTACGCGTTCACCCGCCACCCCATGTACGTAGGCTGGTGGCTGATCGAACTGGGCGCGGGAACGCTGGCCGGCTCGTCCTGGGTCCTGGTGACCATGCCGGCCGAACTGCTGGTGGAACACCCCTTTGTCCTGGACGAAGAGGCCACGCTGGCCGGGCTTTTCGGGGCCTCCTACCGGGAGTACGCCGGGAACGTGCCGCGCTACCTCGGGCTGCCGCGGGCATAGGCGACGGCGGGCAGGGCCATCTGCCCACCCCTCCGGCTCCGAACGCAGAGTAGGACGCACCACGTGTGCGCCTGCCCGCCGAGCCAAGGAGCAGCATGAACCCCCGCCTTCGAAACTGGCTGACCGCCTACGTGGTGGGCGCCGTGATCTTCGCCGTCCTGGACGTCGCATGGATCCTCACGGTGGCAAGCCCGCTGTACAAGAACCAGATCGGCCACCTGCTGGCGCCCAGCACCAACCTGGCCGGCGCCGTCCTCTTCTACCTCATCTTCGTGGCGGGCGTGGTGCACTACGGCGTGCGGCCCAACGATCCGGACGCCACGCTGCGGCAGCGCGTCACGGGAGCGGCACTGTTCGGCGTCTTCACCTACGCCACCTGGGCCCTGACCGGGTTCGCCGTGCTCAAGGACTTCACCGCCGTCGTCGTCATCACCGACATCCTGTGGGGCGCGGCCGCGTGCAGCATCGTCACCTGGCTGTCGGCCACCGTCCTGAAGTCGAAGCTCAGGAAGCGCAGCACGGCGTAGCGTCCTGCCGGCTTTTCGGTAGTGTCTGACCATGGACGCCGACACCCTGGTCAACTTCCTGCTGGTCCTCTTCTTCGTGCTGCTGGGCGGGGTGTTCGCCGGCACGGAGATGGCGCTGGTCTCGCTGCGCGAAAGCCA
>Ga0307408_100001584_pt1 | contig 16793 bp, 7 predicted proteins | sample 322Cmetagenome_FD_202116 | JGI IMG/M metagenome (GOLD analysis project Ga0307408, IMG submission 202116) | Maize rhizosphere microbial communities from greenhouse at UC Davis, California, United States - 322HYB-C-3 | ecosystem: Host-associated > Plants > Roots > Rhizosphere > Soil | place: USA...
GGGTGTGACGGTGGCATCGGTCGACCTGGGCATTGATGACTGGGCGCCCAATGACATGCGCGTCGATTCCATGGTGGCGCGGCTGCTGGACCGCCTCAAACAGGCCGGCGGCGGCATCATCCTGATGCATGACGCGAATGCCCCCACGGCCGATGCGCTGCCGGCGCTGCTGAAGGCAATCCGTGACAACGGCTACAAGGTCGTGTCGCTGCGCTGGGAAGACAGCGCAGGCTTATCTACTCCTTAAAAAGTGTTCATGAAGATGAAGAAAATGAGTATCCTGGCAGCCCTGGCGTTATCCAGTGGCGCCGCGTTCGCGCTCGAGAGCCCGAACAAGCAACTGGATGTGTCGGTGACCGTCAATCCTGACCAGACCCTGTCGTATACCGTCAAGCGCAATGGCCAGGCAGTGCTGCTGCCATCGCCGCTGGGCCTGACCTTGGCCGGCGAGGATTTTTCGCGCGGCCTCAAGCTGGTGGCGACGTCGCAGGTCAAGCCGGTGTCGGAACAATACACGATGGCGGTCGGCAAGCGCGCCGCGATCCGTTACCAGGCCAACGAGCAGGTGTTCTCGCTCGCCAACGCCGCCGGCCGCAAGATGGACGTGGCATTTCGCGTATCCGACGATGGTTTGGCGTTCCGCTACGTCGTCGCCGATCCGAAAATCGGCGCCAAGCGCTTTGTCAGCGAAGCGACCGGCTTTGCGTTCAGCCCCAAGGCGCGCGCCTTCCTGCAGCCGATGGCGGTGGCCAAGTCCGGATGGGGCAAGACCAATCCGTCGTATGAAGAGCATTACCAGGTCGATATTCCGGTCGGCCAGCCGTCGCCCCTGAAGGCGGGCTGGGTGTTCCCGGCGCTGTTCAGGAGCGGCGACACCTGGGTGGCGCTGACGGAAGCGAACATGGACGGCAGCTTCCACGCCTCGCGCCTGGCCACCGATTCGCCCGGTGGCGTGTACCGGATCGCCGGGCCGACAGCGCCGGAAGTGTTCACCAGCGGCGGCCTGCTGGCGGAAACCGGCGGCGCCCTGGTTACGCCGTGGCGCGTGGTTGCCGTCGGGACGCTCAACACCGTGATGGATTCCACCCTCGGCACCGACCTGGCGGCGCCTGCCGTCCAGTTTGACGCGAAGCTGGTCCAGCCCGGGCACGCATCGTGGAGCTGGCCGCTGCTGAAGGACGAAGCCACCGTGTTCGACGTGCAGAAGAAGTTCGTCGACTACGCAGTCGACATGAAGTGGGACTACACCCTGGTCGACGCGGAATGGGACAAGCAGATCGGCTATGACAAGATGGCCGAACTGGTACGCTACGCCGCCGGCAAGGGCGTGGGAGTGCTGGTCTGGTACAACTCGGCCGGCGCCTGGAACGACGCGCCGCAGACGCCGCGCAACAAGCTGCTGACGCCGGAGGCGCGAGCCAAAGAGTTTGCCCGCCTGCGCGAAATGGGCATCAAGGGCGTGAAGATCGATTTCTTCGGTGGTGACGGCGTGTCGATGATCCAGTACTACGTCGATATCCTGAAGGATGCGGCCAAGGCGGGCCTGCTGGTGAACTTCCACGGCGCAACCCTGCCGCGCGGCCTGGAGCGCACTTATCCCAACCTGATGACGGCCGAAGCGATCCGCGGCTTCGAGTTCACCACCTTTGACCAGCGCGACGAAGACGCGGTACCGGCCCATGCCGTGAATGCGGCCATGATCCGCAACCTGTTCGACCCGATGGATTTCACGCCGATGGTGTTTGGCGACAAGGCGCAGATCAAGCGGATCACCCGCAACGGTTTCGAGCTGGCTGAATCGGTGCTGTTCCTGTCCGGCATCCAGCATTTTGCGGAGATCCCGCAAGGCATGGCAGGCGTCCCCGAATATGTTCGGTCCTTCCTGCGCGACCTGCCGCGCCGCTGGGACGACAGCCGTTTCCTCGCCGGCTATCCCGGTTCGCATGTTGCCGTTGCGCGCAAGTCCGGCGACATCTGGTATGTGGCGGGCATCAATGCCGGCAAGGGTGAACGCAGCGTAGAACTGGACCTGTCCTTTATCGGCGACCGCAAGGGCGTCATGATTACCGACGGCGTAGGCCAGCGCGAATTCAGCAAGGCTGAACTCAAGGCGGGCAAGGTGCGCGTGACGATCAAGCCGCGTGGCGGCTTCGTGGCGGTGTTCCAATGAAACGACGTCTCCTCAGCGTTGCGCTGGCAGGCGCGTTTGCCTTCTCAGCGAATCCGGGCCTGGCCGCCGCACTGCCGCAAAGTGGCCTGGACAAGAACGGCCACCTGCAGGCGGCGCCTGTCGCCGCCCAGGATGGTTTCGCTTATGTGCGCCTGTCGGATGGCGTGCAGTTCAGGGTTGGGGGCGTGACCAAGAACGTGATCTTCTATGGCCCTGCCACGGTGCGCGTGAACGCAAACCTGGGCAGCAACCACTGGACCAGCCCAAGCCTGGTCGTGGTGGGCAAGCCGGGTGGGGCCAGCTTCAAGCTGGAGGAAAGCCCCGCCGCCCTGAGCATCCGGAGCGCCAGGCTGCGCATCGACATCGACCGCAAGACCGGCGCCCTGAGTTTCATGGACAGCGCCGGGCGGCTCTACACGCGCGAATCGTCACAGCCGCAGTCGGTCAAGCCGGTCGAGATCTCCGGCGCGCCGTCGTACGAAGTGGAGAACCGGCTGGTGCTCAAGCCTGACGAGGCGATCTTCGGCTTCGGCTATACCGACAGCGAAAAGGTCAACCGTCGCAACCAGGACCTGCTGCTGGTGCAGACCAACCTCGGCATCATCATTCCGGTCATGATGTCGTCGGAACGCTACGGCATCCTGTGGGACACCTATTCGAAGATGCGTTTCCAGGACGGGCCGGAAGGCGCGCGCCTGTGGGCCGAAAGCGCGCCGGGCGGCGTCGATTACTACTTCATGGGCGGAAGCTCGATGGACGACGTGGTGGGCGAGTACCGGCGGTTGACGGGGGAGGCGCCAATGTATCCCAAACAGGCGTTTGGCCTGTTCATGAGCAAGGAGCGTTACCCCACGCAGTCCCGTATCGTCGAAGTCGCGGAGAAGTTCCGCCAGGAGCAGTTCCCCCTCGACTACATCGTGCAGGACTGGCAATACTGGGGCGGCGACAAGGACGGCACCTGGAGCGGCATGGCCTGGGACCCGGTGCGTTTCCCCGACCCGCGCGGCATGGCCGACAGCCTGCACAAGCTGCACATGAAGCTGATGGTCTCGATCTGGCCGTCGATCGGCAACGATACGGCGCTGGCGAAGGAACTGGACCAGCACGGCCTGCGCTTCGAGCCGCTGCACTGGATTTCGCGCAAGGCGCGCGTGTACGACGCCTATAGCCCGCTGGGCCGGAAAATCTATTTCAAGCATGCGAAGTCCGGCCTGTTCGACAAGGGCGTGGATGCGCTGTGGATGGATGGTACCGAGGTGGAAGTGGGCTCCGCCGCCTGGGACGCGGCGCAGAACGAGGCCGACATCAAATCGCTGGGCAGGAATGCCCAGGGCGACTTTTCCCGCTACCTGAACCCGTATACGCTGCTGACAACGCAGGGCACCTATGACGGACAGCGCGCGACCAGCGACAAGCGCGTCTTTACGCTGACGCGGTCGGCATGGGCCGGCGCACAGCGCACGGCCGCGGCCTCCTGGTCGGGCGATATCTTCGCCAACTGGGAAACTTTGCGCAAGCAGGTCAGCGGCGGCGTCAACGTGACCATTACCGGCAATCCTTACTGGACCCAGGATACCGGCGGCTTCTTCGTCAGCCGTGACTATCCGCTCGGCGAAAAAGACCCTGCCTACCGCGAACTGTTCGCACGCTGGTTCCAGTATGCCGCCTTCAATCCCATCATGCGGGTGCATGGTACCGACATCGAGCGCGAGCCTTATGTGTTCAAGGACCTCGACCCCGAAGTGTACAAGTCGCTGCTCGATGCGGCGCACCTGCGCTACCGGCTCCTGCCTTATACCTATGGACTGAGTGCAAAGGTCAGCAGCGAACATTACACCCTGATGCGCGCCTTGCCGATGGACTTTGCGAACGACAAGGCGACGTACGGCATCAACGACGCATTCATGTTCGGACCTTCGCTGCTGGTGCATCCGGTGACGCGGCCGATGTACCGCATCCAGCCGCCGCCGCCGGCAACCATTCCCGCCGAATTCCTGCACACCCCGGATGGCCGGCCTGGCCTGGCGGGCCAGTACTTCGAAGGGCGCAACTTCGAGGTGCCGAAAGGGCAGGTGATCGACAAGACCATTGACCACTCGTGGCCCGCGCCGCCGCTGGCCACGATTCCGGCCGGTTTGGCCGGGCTGGACGACTTCTCCGCGCGCTGGAACGGCACGCTGGAAGCCCCGGAGGATGGCGAATACGAGATCGGCGTGGAGGGCGACGACGGCTACCGCCTCTATCTCGACGGCGCGGCTGTGATCGAGCGCTGGGAGAATGGCGGCAAGCGGCTGGCCACCACGCGCATGGTGCTGCGCAAGGGCCAGCGCGTGAAGCTGGCGCTCGAGTATTACCAGGCCACTTCGGACCGCAGCCTGCGCCTCGCATGGCGCACGCCGAGCGCCATGCGCGCCATGGCGGCGGACAAGCCGGCCATGGACACGCAAATGCGCACCTACCTGCCGCAGGGGACCGCATGGTATGACTTCTGGACCAACCAGCGCCTGGAAGGCGGCCAGGCGGTGCAGCGGGACACGCCGCTGGACATCCTGCCGCTGTACGTACGCGCGGGCAGCATCGTGCCCCTGGGACCGGTCATGCAATACGCCACCGAACAGCCGGCCGCGCCCTACGAAGTCCGGATCTATCCGGGCGCCGACGGCGGCTTTACGCTGTATGAGGACGATAACGAGACCTATGCGTATGAAAAGGGACAGTCCGCCCGCGTCCCGCTGCGCTGGAACGACAAGGCGAAGACGCTTACCATTGGCGCGCGTATCGGCAGCTATCCGGGCATGGCCCGGCAACGCACCCTGAACCTGGTACTGGCCGGCCCGGATAACGGCAAGGGCATTGCTGCGGCCCGGGCCAGCCGCATGGTGCGCTACACCGGCAAGCCGGTGGTCGTGAAGTTCTAGCGGGGCTGGTAGTGCCACTCGACGCTGTCGGTGGCGCTGCCGGCGGTGACATCGATGCGGTTGCTTCCTTCGGCCAGCCGCAGCTGCCATGTCGCGATGCGGCCGGTCACCGGCTGCGTGCCCATGTCGGCGCCGTTGAGGCGCAGGCTGGCCTTGTCCTGGTTGCTGTACACCTTGACTTCCACGCTGGCCTGCTGGCGTTGCGTGTGGCGCCTGGAAGTGATGTGCGCCATCGGCGCCGCGCTCCAGTTGGCCTGGTACCAGAAATACGCATCCTTTTTCACGCTGCGGTCGAAGCTGACCAGTCCCTTGTCGTTGAAGCCTGGCGTATCGCCTTCATTCCGGCCCGCCGAGGGGAAGTCGAAGCCGACCCAGATGAAGTTCGCCCACAGCCATGGCCGAGCCTCCAGCTGGCGCCAGGCAGCTTCGTGGTACAGGGCCTGGTACTGCTCCGGGTGCCAGCGCCCGCCTGGCTTGGGCCGCTGCGGCGGGTCTTCCTGCTGCAGTGCGCTGGCCCCGGCGCCGTACTCGCTGACCGACAGCGCGGTGACGGGGCGTTTGGCGTGATTCCCGTCCAGGAAGGGGCCAAGGTCGGCGAACTCGCCATCGTACCAGCCGAAATAGACGTTCGAGCCCACGGCGTCGGTATGCGAGGCTTGCGGACCATCGATCGGGCCGCAGCAGTTGGCGTAGACAGTCGGGCGGCTCGCGTCTTCCTCGTGGGCCAGGCGCTGCAGCGACGACAGCACGCGCGCGCTGTGCTCGTCGGACTGGTAGATCTCGTTGCCGAGCCCCCACACCATGACCGATGGATGATTGCTGTTCTGCCGCACCAGTTCGCGCAGCTGCTGCTCGCTGCTGGCCAGGAACTCCTTCGAACCGTTGACCGCTGCCGTCAGCGGCAGCTCGGTCCAGACCAGCCATCCGGCACGGTCGGCATGGTCGTAGGCGCGTTGCGGATGCTGGTAATGCGCGTAGCGCAGGCCTGTCACGCCGAGATCGGACAGGATGCGGTAGTCGGCATCGATGTCTTGGTCGCTGGCCGCGATACCTTTGCCGGGCAGGGAAGTCTGGTGTACGTTGACGCCGTGCACGCGGTAGCTGCCTCCGTTCAGCAGCAGGCCGCGTTGCGGGTCGAGCCGGATGTCGCGGATCCCGGCCGGGAACGAGAGCCGGTCGCGTGTGCCGGAACCACCTTCCGCCTCGGCCAACTCGGCTTCGCTGGTGTAAAGGTAGGGATCGCGCACGCCTTGCCAGAGATGCGGGGCAGGCAGCGCCGCCTGCAGCGCGACCTGCACCGTGCTGTGCGGGGGGAGCAGCACCGGCTGGCGCGCCGAGGCCACTACCTGCCGGGTGGCGTCGCGCAGGCGTGCGGTGACGACAGCATGCACGGCGCGGCCGCTGTCGTTGCGGGCGCGTGCCGTCCACGACAGCGCGGCGCGCTGCTGCGTCACGTCGGAAGCCTTGAAATACACGCCCGGGCCGCCGTAGTCGAGCATGTCGAAATGGATAGCGCTGGTCGAGACCAGCCGCACGTTGCGGTACAAGCCGCCGTATAGCGTGTAATCGCCCGCCAGCGGTGCCACGCTGCTGCCAGGTGCGTTGTCGACCCGTACCACGATTTCGTTGCCGCCATCCTGCAGCAGGTCAGTGATGTCAAAACGGAAACGCGCAAAGCCGCCGGCATGGCGCCCCGCATGGCGGCCGTTGACCCACGCTTCGGTCACCAGCAGGGCGCCGTCGAACTCGAGGTAGTGCCGCTGTTTGTCGCGTGCATGCGACAGTTGCAGCGTGCGGCGGTACCATGCCGGTCCGCGGTAGCCGTCGAAACTGTGCGGCACGGTGACTGCTTGCCAGCCATGGTCGCCGGTCTTGTGGAAAAGCCACTCGCCGTCGAGCGGGATCGTTTGCCGCGCCTGGGCGCCGGCGGCCATTGGCGCCAGCAGCGCTATGCATAAGCATGTATGGATCGGATTCATAGCGGGGCATTGTCCCTGCTGCAGCCGCACACTTCAACTACCCTGCTAGATTTCATTGAACGCATTGGTATTTTTCACAATTGCGTGCCGCCATGGCGCCTTGCAAAATCCGATGCCATAACGGAGACAAAATGATGACAACCGCATACAAACGCATCGTGGTCGTCGGTGGCGGTTCGGCGGGCTGGATGGCTGCCACGGCGCTGGCGACGGCGCTGCCCGGCAGCAGCGTGGAACTGGTCGAATCGGAGGAGATCGGCATCGTCGGCGTCGGCGAGGCGACGTTCCCTTCGATCCGGGCCTTCCACCGCATCCTCGGCATCGATGAAGCGCAATTCCTGCGCGCCACCAACGGCACCTTCAAGCTGGGCATTCAATTCTGCGATTGGCGCGCGGCCGGCGAGCAGTATTTCCACACATTCGGCGATATCGGTGGCCTGGGCGGCCCGCAGTCGCTGTGGGGCCAGTTCCGCCGGGTCGCCGATGCCGGCCTTGGCACGCTCGGCGAGCAATGCCTTCCGAGCGTGATGGCCCGCGAAGGCAGGTTCCAGGGCGCTGCTTCGGAACAGGAGCGCCAGTTCAACTACGCCTACCATTTCGACGCCGTGCTGTATGCCACGTTCCTGCGCAGCCTTGCATTGCAGCGCGGCGTGCACCGTACGGAAGGGCGGATCGTGCACGCCAGCCGGCGCACCGACGGTGGCGTAGAACAGCTCAAGCTTGCCGATGGCCGTGTGGTCGAAGGCGACCTGTTCATCGATTGCTCCGGCTTCGCCTCGCTGCTGCTTGGGCGTACGCTGGAAGAACCGTTTGTTGACTTCAGCCGCTGGTTGCCGGTGGACCGGGCCTGGGCCTGTCCCTGCGAACGCAGCAGCGCCGCGCTGATGCCCTACACGCGCGCCACCGCGCTGGAAGCCGGCTGGGCGTGGCGCATCCCGCTCAGCAACCGAACAGGCCACGGCCACGTCTTCGCGAGCCGCTACATCGACGAAGAGCGTGCCCGCGAACAGTTGCTGCAGCAGCTCGACGGCGCTGCGGTCGCCGAGCCGCGCCTTTTGCGCTTCACCACCGGCCACCGCGCGCGCTTCTGGTCGCACAATGTGGTGGCGCTGGGCCTTTCCTCGGGCTTCCTGGAGCCGCTGGAATCGACCAGCATCTTCCTGGTGCAGAGCGGTCTCGGTCGCCTGATCGAACTGTTGCTGAAAGGCGGACGCCCGGCCGAAACGGCTGTCGCTGCCTACAACATCGGCATGGTGCGCCAGTTCGAGCGCGTGCGCGACTTCATCATCCTGCATTACTGCCTGACAGGGCGCCGCGACAGCCAGTTGTGGCGCGACATGGCGAACATGGAGCTGCCCGACACGCTGGCTTTCAAGGTCCACGCCTGGCGCCAGGCCGGCGTGCTGCACCAGTACGACGAAGAGGGCTTCGACGCCACCAGCTGGCTGGCGATCCATGCCGGCATGGACCATTGGCCCCAGCGCGCCGATCCATCGCTGTGCGACATGCCGCTGGAGGACGCCCAGCGCGCCCTGCGCCTGCGGCGCGACAGCATTGCGGCCGCGGTGGCGGCCATGCCAAGCCACGAGGAATATCTCGCCAGCGTGCTGGCGCGCTGAAGGAAAACCCTAAAGGAATTTTGATGAAACGCCGAGACCTGCTGAAACACCTGGGCGCTGCCATGCCTGCAGTTGCGCTGTCCGGAGCGGCGCGCGCCGCAGCCGACGCCATTGCGCCGGAGGCCAGCCTGCCGATCGCTGCGGGCCCGTTCAAGCCGGAATGGGATTCGCTCGACAAATACCAGGTACCCGAGTGGTTCCGTAATGCCAAATTCGGCATCTGGGCCCACTGGGGACCGCAATGTCAGCCGGAATTCGGCGACTGGTATGGCCGCCTGATGTACGAAAAAGGTTCCGACGCCCACAAGCACCATGTGCAGCAATACGGCGACCCGGCGCAAGTTGGCTTCAAGGACATCATCAGGCAGTGGAAAGCCGACAAATGGAATCCCGATGAACTGGTGGCCCTGTACAAGAAGGCCGGCGCCAGGTACTTCGTGGCGCTGGCCAACCATCACGACAACTTCGACCTGTACAGCAGCCGCTACCAGCCGGAATGGAATTCCACCAGCATCGGTCCGCAGAAAGACCTGATTGCCGGCTGGAGCAAGGCCGCCCGCGCCAACGGGCTGCGTTTCGGCGTCAGCGTGCACGCGGCCCACGCCTGGACATGGTACGAGCCGGCACAGAAGTACGACGGCAATCTGACGCGGCTCGACGGCGCGGGCAAATGGTGGGAGGGGCTGGACCCGCAAGGTTTGTATGCGCAGCGCCATCCGTTGAGCAAAGGCGGCGGCGAAGGCGGCGTATCGGACCAGCAGTGGCATTGGGGCGGCGGGGCCTCGGTACCCGACAAGGCCTATGGCGAAAAGCTCTTCAACCGCACGCGCGACCTGATCGATTCCTACGATCCGGACCTGGTGTATTACGACGACACCGTGCTGCCGCTTTGGCCCGTCAGCGATATCGGCCTGCGCCTGGCAGCCCATATGTACAACCGCAGCATCGCCACCAAAGGCAAGCTGGAAGCAGTCGTCAACGGCAAGATCCTCAATGAACAGCAGCGCCGCAGCATGGTGTGGGATATCGAGCGCGGGCAGAGCAACCGCATTGAGGAACTGCCATGGCAGACCTGCACCTGCATCGGCAGCTGGCATTACGACCGCCGCGTCTACGATAACCGTGCTTATAAGAGTGCAAAGTCAGTGCTGCATACCCTGATCGATGTGGTCAGCAAGAACGGCAACCTGCTTCTCAGCGTGCCGGTGCGCGGCGACGGCACCATCGACAGCCGGGAGCGTGCCATCGTCGAGGAAGTAGGGCGCTGGATGGCAAAGAATGGCGAAGCGATTTACGACACCCGTCCCTGGGCCGTGTTTGGCGAAGGCCCGGTGATGGAGGAAGCGGCGGCTCCGATGTCGGGCGCCGGCTTCAACGAGGGCAAAGGCAAGCCGTTTTCCGCCGCCGATATCCGCTTTACCGCCAAAGGCGATGCGGTGTATGCGTTTGTCATGGGCTGGCCGGAGGATGGCAAGCTGACCATCAAATCCTTGCGCAGCGCCACACCGCACCTGACCAGACGTATCGCGCGTGTCGAGCTGGTAAGCAGCGGACGGCCGCTGGCCTTCCGCCAGTCTGCGAACGGCCTGCACGTGACGCTGCCCGCGCACCAGCCGGTACTTAGCTATGCCAATGCGCTGAAAATTACCTGATCTTGCGGCCTTGCGTTTTTTTCGTTTGTTGTATTGGTGATTTTCGCAATTGCCGCTGCGTAGGACGAAAGGCAGAATGGTTTCATCGCGGAAGCGAGACAAAAAAACCAGATAGAGAGACAGTCCATGACCATCCAAATTCTTGCCGCGCACAGCGGCGAAATCGCAAGCGCGGCCTAGGCGCAGCGCGGGCGCCGGGCCAATCCCGCCCGGCATCCCACAGCAAAGCGCAGTCCACGGACAGACACGGTCGCGTGCCCGCGCAAATGAGCAAGCCGTCATTACACTTATAAGTTAGAACGAGAGGATTCAGAGTGAAACACTTGAAGAAGACAGCGATCGCCGTGGGGGCGGCACAAATCGCCTTGCTGGCAGCCGGCGGCGCCTTCGCGCAGACCGCATCGGAAAGCAAGGATAGTTCGAATACCGTGGTGGTAGTCGGCCAGCGCGCAGCGCTGGAATCCGCGCAGAAGCGCAAGCAGGACGCAGAAGAGATCGTCGACTCGATCGTGGCCGACGACATGGGCAAGCTGCCGGACAAGTCGGTAACCGAGGTGCTGCAGCGCATGCCGGGCGTCACCATCGACCGCACCATGAACCGCCAGGACCCGCAGCAGGGCGTGGGCGACGGCATCATGCGCTTCGCTGCCGAAGGCACCGGCGTGTCGATCCGCGGCATGAGCTATGTGCGGTCCGAGCTGAACGGCCGCGATTCCTTCTCCGCCAACGGCGGCCGTTCGCTCAGCTTCGAAGACGTGCCGCCGGAACTGATGGCCGGCGTGGACGTCTACAAGAGCCCTTCCGCAGAGCAGATCGAAGGCGCCGTGGGCGGCCTGGTCAACCTGCGTACGGCCATGCCTTTCGACTTCAAGGGGTTCAAGGGCGCCGTCTCGGCGGAAGCCTCGCGTTCCAAGCTGCGCGGCGAGACCGCGCCATCGTACTCGGGCATGGTGTCGAACCGCTGGGATACCAGCTTCGGCCAGTTCGGCGCCCTGATCGACGTGGCGCGTTCGCAGATCAAGACCCGCAGCGACGGCATGTCCGTCTCGCCATTCATCCCTCGTACCGATGCCGTCTCGGGCGACAACAGCGGCGCGCTGCGCTGGATTCCGAACGGCGGTTCCTGGAACCGCGGCAACTTCGACCGCGACCGCGAGGGCTTGTATGGCGCCTTGCAATGGAAAAAGGACACCCTGTCTTCGTCCCTGACGTACTTCCGTTCGAAGTATGAGCTGGACTCCACGGAAGCATCGCTGTTCCAGACTGCCAACCCGGCGACCATCGTGCTCGATCCGGGCGCAACCTTCGACGACAGGGGGGCCCTGTTGACCGGCACCCTGCGCGCACCAACCGAACCTGGCGTAGGGTTCGGCACCAACACCCGTGCCGTCGGCCGTGCAGCCGATACCCGCGACGTGGCCTGGAACCTGACCTGGCGCGCCAGCGACCGCTGGGTGTTCAAGACCGACCTGCAGCACATCAAGGCAAAGACCGACGGCTTCGACAACACCGTCGGCCTGGGCGGCTACATGCCGAAGGAAACGCTGGACCTGCGCAGCTCGCCGCCGCAGTTCGGCTTCGACGCCGCGGATCGTGCCCATCTTGCCAATCCGGCCAACTACTACTGGGGCTTCGCCCAGGAGCACCGCGACGAGGCCGAGGCGACCCAGACGGCGGGCCGCCTGGACGCCAAATTCATCTTCGACAGCCCGGTGCTGCAGGACCTGCGCTTCGGCGTACGCTTCACCGACCGCGAGGCGGAAACCCGTTCGACGCACGATTCCGAATGGGCGCAGATCACGCAGCCCTGGGCAGTCGGCGATTCGTGGCAGCCACTGAGCCAGCTGGCCTACCTGAGCGACCCGCGCTTTGCCGGCGGCACCACGCCTGTCTCCTTCGGTAACTTCTTTGGCGGCAAAATGCCGACGCCACCGCAATTCGTGGCGCCCGACCTGTCCTGGTCGCTCGGCTCGCCGCCGGGCGGCTTTGCCAAGCTGCATAGCTACACCGACATGGTCTGCAAGACCTCCCCTTGCTCGCAACACTGGACGCCTGCCAAGTTCGGTGACGACAAAGGCCTGAACGTGCAGCGCGAACGCACCAAATCGGCCTACGGCCAGCTGCGCTTCGGCTCGGATAGCTGGCTGCCGTACCCGGTAGACGGCAACGTCGGCGTGCGCGTGGTGCGCACCGATATGTCGGCCGATGGCTATACGCTGTTCACTCCGCCGACCAATCCGATGCCGGGCGTGCCGATCATTCCGGCGCAGGCCGACAAGCAGACGTTCAACAACAGCTACACCAACGTGCTGCCAAGCCTGAACCTGCGCCTGAAACCAAGCAACGAGCTGCAGTTCCGCGCCGCCTTCTCGAAAGGGATCACGCGTCCGGACTTCTACCAGATGCAGGCCTACACCACCCTGAGCCAGGACGTGAAAACGCACCAGGACCCGGCGACCAACCAGGCGGTGCTCGATTCGATCAGCTATAAGGGCGATGCGCGCGGCAACCCGAACCTGCGTCCGGTGCGCGCGAACAACTTCGACCTGACCGGTGAATACTACTTCGGCAAGAGCAGTTCGCTCACTGTGGCGCTGTTCAACAAGAAGCTGAAAGACGTCATCATCGGGCGCACTTCGACCTATACCCTGACTGACACGGCCGGCCAGCCGCACGACTTCCTGATCCGTTCGCAGGTCAACGACGCATCGGGACGTGCACGCGGCGTGGAAATCGGCTACCAGCAGTACTTCGACAAGCTGCCTGGCCTGCTGTCCGGCTTCGGCATCTCGGGCAACTACACGTACATCGACAGCGTCATGAAACTGGGGCATCCGGTGACCAGCACCTGGTGTACGCCGAAAGACACGCTGGACGCCAACCTGGCGCGCGACCTGGCCGGTTGCGATACGGACGGCCACGTATTGGGCGGCCTGCCGATGGTGGGCATGTCGAAGAATGCATACAACCTGGCTTTGCTGTATGACCACGGCCCGCTGTCGGCGCGTCTCGCTTATTCCTGGCGCGGCAAGTACCTGCAGGCGGCCAACGCCTACGGTACGGCCGACGGTTCCGGTATCGACCGCAATCCGGACAGCCCGAACAAGGGCCAGGCCTACTCGGTGAACTTTGCCCTGCCGACCTGGGGCGGTGCTTACGGCCAGCTTGACATGGGCCTGCACTACAAAGTGACGGAGAATCTGAGCTTTGCGTTCGAGGCGCAGAACCTGAACAACGCGCTGTACAAGCAGTATATGCAGCAAGGCATTGGCCTGATGGACCGCTCCGCGTTCTACACCGGCCGCCGCTACACGCTGCAGGCGCGCTACTCGTTCTAAGAAGTACCGGCAGCACGCCCGCCCGGCGTGCTGCCACTTTGACCTCATGGACAACCGCATGAAGAATTCCCCAAGCCGCCACCTGGCGGCGTTTTGCTTGTCGGCCATGCTGGCGGCGCACGCCCTTGCCGGCCCGGCGCCGATTCCCCAGCTGCTGCACAAGGACGGTCGCTATGCGCTGATGGTTGACGGCAAGCCGTTCACCGTGCTGGGCGTCCAGGCGCACAACTCCAGCAATTATCCCGCGGCGCTAGGCCAGGTCTGGGCCGCAGTCAAGGACGCTAACGCCAATACGCTGGAAATCCCGGTGGCCTGGGAACAGCTGGAGCCGGTCGAAGGCAGGTTCGACTTCAGCTTTGTCGACACGCTGGTGGCGCAGGCGCGCCAGCACAAGGTGCGCCTGGTGCTGCTGTGGTTTGGCACCTGGAAGAACACCGGGCCGCAGTACACGCCGGAGTGGGTGAAGTTCGACAACCAGCGCTTCCCGCGCATGGTCGGCAAGGATGGCAAAGGCATCTACTGCCTGTCCCCGTTCGGCGAACAGACGTTGAAGGCCGACGCCAGGGCGTTCACGGCGCTGATGGCGCACCTGAAAAAAATCGACTCCGCACAGCGCACGGTGATCATGGTGCAGGTCGAGAACGAGGTGGGAACCTACGGCACGGTGCGCGACTTCGGAGCGAAAGCCGAAGCGGCGTTCCACCAGGCGGTGCCGGCCGCGGTCCTGGCCCGCAAGAAGCCCCCGGTTCCCGGTGCGGCGAGCGGCAGCTGGGCGGAAGTCTACGGGCCGTATGCGGACGAATACTTCCACGCGTACGCGGTGGCCAGCTATATCGAAACGGTCGCCAGGGCAGGGCGCGCGGTGTATGACTTGCCGATGTACGTCAACAATGCCTTGCGCGACCCGCTGGAGCCGATGGCGCCCTGGAAGGGGAATTTCGCCAGTGGTGGCCCAACCCATGACGTGATCGACATCTACAAAGCGGCCGCGCCGCACATCGACATTGCGGCGCCTGACATTTACCTGCCGGAGTCGGGCAAGGTCGATGCTACGCTGCAGCAGTTCCAGCGTCCGGACAACGCCCTGTTCGTGCCGGAGATGGGCAATGCCGCGGGCTATGCGCGCTACGTATACCAGATCCTTGGGCGCGGCGCGATAGGCGTTGCACCGTTTGGCATCGATTACGCCGATTACAGCAACTACCCCCTGGGATCAAAGCTGAAAGACAAGGCGATGGCGGAGCCCTTCGGCAGGATCTATGCTGCGTTCCGACCAGTGGCGCGCCAGTGGGCGCAATGGTCGCTGGAAGGCCGCACTTACGGCATCGCGGAAGGGGACGACCGCAAGCCGCAATCGTTCGTGGCCGGCGCCTGGAAGATCACCGCAAAGTTCCGCGAATGGCAATTCGGCAATGCCAACAAGGACGACCTGCCGCCCGGCACGGAGTCGCCCAATGGCGGCGCTGCGTTGGCCCAGGTGGGCGACGATGAATTTATCGTGGTCGGGCAGAACATCCGCCTCGGTTTCGAGCACAACGCGGGCAAGCCGTCGATGTATGCACGCGTGGAAGAAGGTCACTTCGACGCCGATGGAAAATGGGTCATGGAGCGCAACTGGAATGGCGACCAGACCGACTGGGGCATCAACCTGACGGCACGCCCGACCGTCATGAAGATCAGGATGGGAACCTATGTCCAATAACGCAATCCGCAAGATCGTGATCGTCGGCGGCGGCACCGCCGGCTGGATGACGGCCGCCCCGCTGGCGCTCAAGCTGGGCAAGTCGTGCGAGGTGGTGCTGGTGGAGTCGCCCGAGATCGGTACGGTCGGCGTCGGCGAAGCGACCTTGCCGACCATCCGCTACTTCAACCAGGCGCTTGGCCTGGACAACGCCGATTTCGTCAGGAAAACGCAGGCGACCTTCAAGCTGGGCATCGAATTCAAGGACTGGGGCCATGTGGGCAACCGCTTCTTCCACGGCTTTGGCGATTTCGGCCCGGCGATCGAGAATCGCTCGCCGGTGCAATACTGGCTACGGCTGGCGCGCGAGAACAAGGACATGCCTTCCTACGAGGAGTGGTCGACGTCGACGGCCATGGCGCGCAGCAACCGCTTCATGCTGCCGTACGGCGACCAGCCCGCGGTCACCAATGCCTTCTCGTACGCTTTCCATTTCGATGCCAGCCTGTATGCGGCCTACCTGCGCGACTATGCGACGCAGCGCGGCGTGCGCCGCATCGAAGGCATGATCACGGAGGTCGAACAGCACCCGGAGTCCGGTTTCATCACCGCGGTGAAACTGAAGGACGGGCAACGGGTGGAGGGCGACCTGTTCATTGACTGTTCGGGCTTCCGCGGCCTGCTGATCGAAGGGGTCTACAAGGCGGGCTACGACGACTGGAGTGCCATGCTGCCGTGTAATAGCGCGCAGGCCGTGCCGTGCGAGAGAACCGACCCGCTGGTGCCTTACACCCTGTCGACTGCGCGCAGCGCCGGCTGGACCTGGCGCATTCCGCTGCAGCACCGCACCGGCAATGGCCATGTGTACTGCAGCGGCTTCACCACCGACGAGGAAGCCGGGCGCGTGCTGCTGGAAGGGCTGGACGGCCGTGCGCTGGATACGCCGCGCCAGCTGCGCTTTACCACCGGCCGCCGCCGCAAGTCCTGGATCAAGAATTGCGTGGCGATCGGTTTGTCGAGTGGCTTCCTTGAACCGCTTGAGTCGACCAGCATCAATATCATCGAGAATTCGGTCGGCTGGCTGCTGCAGTACTTCCCCGACCGCGATTTCAGCCCGGCCCTGGCCAATGAGTTCAATCGGCTGGTGTCGCAGCGCTACGAATTCGTGCGCGACTTCATCATCCTGCATTACAAGGTCACGGATCGCAATGACTCCGAGTTCTGGCGCTACTGTGCCGGCATGCCGGTCCCGGACACCCTGCAGCACCAGATCGAGTTGTTCCGTGAGACCGGCCGCGTCGTGATCTATGACCCGGAGGGTTTCTCGGTGCCGTCGCACGTGTCAATCCTGATGGGGCTTGGCGTCGTGCCCAAAAAGGTTGATCCACTGATCGACCTGATGGACCTGGACCGCCTGCAGGAGCATTTCTCCAGGG
>Ga0307408_100001585_pt1 | contig 16789 bp, 7 predicted proteins | sample 322Cmetagenome_FD_202116 | JGI IMG/M metagenome (GOLD analysis project Ga0307408, IMG submission 202116) | Maize rhizosphere microbial communities from greenhouse at UC Davis, California, United States - 322HYB-C-3 | ecosystem: Host-associated > Plants > Roots > Rhizosphere > Soil | place: USA...
ACCTACTATGCCCTCATGTTGTATTCATATCAGGGGAATAAGAAACTGGCAGATGAAGTGCTGATTAAAGACAAGGTTTCTTTTTTGAAAGAGTTTCCTTTTATGAGCCGAAACCGAGCAAAAGCATTCAATTATAAAGACCCGGGGCATGTTTGTAGCAATGAAAATATTGCCGGGCTACAAAAGCGGATAGAACGCTTGCTGGGCTTTAAAGGAGCGGAAAGTTCTTTCCAATTATATGAAGAACACGACGCTGATGGCGTGCTGTTTGAACGCCGCTGGCGATTGGTTGATGCTAAAGGCAAAATTTACATCAGTGGGAGCACCCGCTATATGGATGAGGACTTCGCGATAGCCCAGGAAAAAGCTAATATGGAAATAAGGGAAGTGTTGAAATATATTGGCACCGAAGCTAGCTATGAAATCAAGAAGGAAAAAAAGTGGGTGGTAAACCTTAAAGATCCCACAGGCGAAGTAATTGCTACCCGGAAGCAGAGTTTCGGCACCGAAGCTGCTGCTAAAGCTGTCCGGGGTGAAATTATTGCCTTTGCAAAAGAGGTAATTTCTGCCGAAAAGATATTTATTGTTGAGCACATCTTGTTGCGCCCCAGAAATAAGCCCGGAGCTGAGTTTCCGGAGGGAAGCCCGCTGTTGCCTATTTGTCTTAAGCCCAATTGCGAGGTTTGCGGCGAGGAAGACCCCTATTCATTCAGATTAACTATAGTGCTCAATGGAGAAGCCGGGCTAGCCAACGCAGGCATAGCGTATCGCCGTTTTGCAGAAGATACCATCCGCAAGGAAGTACCCGCGCACTTGGCTTTAAAAATATGCTGGGTAAGTACATCGCAATTGCTAAGCTTCGAAAGCCTGTATTGCGCCTGGCTTGCAGAGTTAGCCCAGAGGCAGCCATCCAGTCAGTTCCTGCACGATAAGCTCATTGCCTTGCTGAATGAATTTAATCAGCTGAAAAGTGTATATCCTAAAGCCTCACTGCACGATTGTGTGGATGGAAACGATGAAAATCGAGTTTACCTTAATCAAACCATTATCTAATACAAAATAAACCTCCTGTTATGCTACCTATCCAAAATGATTTTCCAGAATTTGTTCCAGACCAGCTTCTTACCTCAGAGCATCTGAACTTGTTGTTCGGATACCTGGAAGAGCAAGGCCGGCTTACGCGAACAAACCTGATTGGTATCGGCATTGTATGTGGATTGGAAATTAAAATAAACTCAGATGCTACAGCCCTTACTATAACAAAAGGCTGCGGTATCACATCCGAAGGGTATTTAATTGCGGTTCCTGAGATAACTTACACCTCCTGCAAAGCCTTTGATCCAGTACAGGAACGGATTTACAGTCTTTTTGTTGATTCATCAAAAAACAAGCGGTTTAACATAGATGAGCTGAAACAGGCAGCGGTAGAAGAGGGTACCACCAGCCTCTCGAAGGAATACTTGTCAGATAAGGTAGTGTTGCTCTTTGTAGAAATACTAGAGGAAGGCGCCAAGAATTGTAACCCTAACTCCTGCGATGACAAGGGCATAAATGTCACCGTTAGTTTTAAACCATTATTGGTTAGCAAAGCTGATGCAGAATCTCTAAAAGCAGGTGCAAGTACGGAAACTTCAGTTTCGGTAAGCTTGCCGCAACTAAAAATGCCGAGGTTTGATGTTACAGCAACGCCGCTGGCAAGTTCGGCAGCAGTGTTTGAGGCCTACAGAAAAATATTAAACGCCACCTTTTTGGCTAAAGCAGAAGAGGTGCTTGGTAAAGCTTTTACGGCGCTTAGCCCCATTCTGATTGATGTATATACCAGTAATCCCTTTGCGGGTTTGGCAGCAAACTTTAAGTTTCTGCACGATGCAAGCATTAATGAAAGCCAACTGCTAAACCTTCAATACTACTACGATTTATTTTCTGATGCTTTTCAAGCCTATGAAGAATTGCGGCGTAGCAGTATAACGGCAATCGGTATCTGTTGCCCCGATTCTAACTTGTTTCCGCGGCATTTGCTTCTAGGGCTTGCCATTGGCGATAAGAGCTCATCTGCCCAGTACCGGCATCATTTTATTCCTTCGCCAATTTTAAGCGGAAATGCCCGGTGTGTTAAAGGCCTTCGCATGCTGTTTCAGAAGCTGGTATTGTTGTTTCAGCAGTTTGAGGTTCCGGTACCACTAATTGGCAAGGCAAGAGAATTAAGAAAAGCGAATAGGCTTGACGAGAATATCAAAATAACACCCGATAAATTTGGCGATGTAGCACACTCGAAGAAATCCATTCCGTACTACTATAAAGTTGCCAATGGCGAGCCTAAGCTTTTCGAAAGCTGGTGCCCGGATAAAACTGCCGAAGGAACGGCGGATACAATACTGTCTTACCATGCCGGTAAATACAACACCGAGGACGAGGAAGTATTAAAGCCTCTTTTGTTTGAATTAGAACCCTATAATTTTCTAAGGATTGAAGGGCATATCGGCAAGCCTTACCAACATTCTTTAAGAAATATTATCAGTATAAAAGACAAGTTTCGCCTACCGTTTAGCGTGGTTGCCCTCAGCGCAGATGTAAAAGCAATCATTCGGCAGGCCAGGGAGCTAAACGCAGGCAGAATCACCGGCGCTACAAGTGACGAAGAATTCAAGTGCCAGTTTGAGGGGCTGGAAGCTCTTTACGACACGATAGCGGCGGAGTTAACATGTATGCTCTGTAAGGAAATGAAGTATTTCTATAACCTGCCGGGCGAAGATAGAACACTGGCCACACCGGCTTCCACCATTCCGCAGGTAACTTTGCTGCAAAAATGCGGCCCGGCTTTTCGGTTTAAGCCAGGTAGTTTTGGGCACGAGTTTGAGATATACTTTAACAAAATAAAAAACCAGGCATACATCAGCGCGGATTTCTTTTTGTCATCCTCGCCAAGCCTGGCTGCCTCAAGGCAAAATATAGGCTGGGCATTGCTTTATTATATAGAAAAACTCTCAGAAACAGTTACCGCAGATTTAAATAGCTTTAACTTATTGGCTTTTACTGTCCGCTATAAAGATCTGTTAAGGGTTGCAGAGGCCATCAAACAGATGTTGCAAAACGCGGAATCTTCTACCGACAACTTTAAGTATGCTGAAGATGTACTCGATCATGTTGATGCTTTAATATATGCCTGTAAACAAGCTAAACTAACAAGTTTATATAAAGAATATGTACAACGATGGCTAGAAGTACTAATGCTGCAGCGCCTGGCCTATTTCGTTAGAAAACATCCGGGAATACAGCATAAAGGCGGGGTAACTATTGGGGGCACGTTTATCCTGGTTTACCATGAAAAAAACGATGAAAGCCCTAACGAGCGAGAGTCAATTACTAACGTAGATACAATTAGAGCTTTTGCAGATTTTAGGAGCGGGCCTGCATTTTCACTGGCTGGCGAAGAGTTGGAACGGGAAAGTTCAAAAGCCAGTTTAAGCAAGACTGCTACCGCCGAAGGGCGAAGCTTAAACACTGTATTGAAAGAACTTATCAGTTCAGCTACAAGGGTTGAAAATGAAGTAGATGAATTAATTACAGATATATCGGATGGAACTGTTATTGCAGATTTCTATCTGCCGTATTTATGCTATTCAGATTGCCCGCCCATCAATTTCATTTTAAAAGAGGCTGAGCCAGCTGAAGAGCAAGTTAACATAGAGATCAGGCAAAAGGAATACTGTATAACAGATTCCAATTCGTATCCGGTAGAGCTTTCTCCTGCTGGAGGCTCTGCAACAGGAGAAGGGCTTACCGATACGTCTGGCAATGTTACTTTCAAACCATCGTCAGTAAGCCTGGCCGCCACCGAAAAACAAAAAACAGTTACTCTCAGCTATAGCAAAAGCGGCCAATCAGATACTGTAGATGTTATTGTATATCAGAAGCCGGTTGCCGCGTTTAATGTGCAGCCAGGCACAGCAGCACCAAGGCAATTTCTATTTAGTAATAAGTCTGAGTTTGCCAGCACATTTGAATGGGATTTTGGCGATGGGACGGTATCCAGCAACGAAAACCCGAACCATGTTTTCGCCACAGACGGAACTTTTGTAGTAAAGCTTACTGTCAAAAATGTTGTCTGTACATCATCTACAGAGCAAAGAGTTAACGTACAGGTGCCTGTAACTAAAACCTGTCTTCCACTAGAGGGAATTGTTAAGCAATTCAGGGAGTTATCCAGTATAGATGAACCCAGGTTCGAGCCCTTCAAGAATATATTCCAGCGTTATGCCGATGCGGAAGAATTGTTTAAAGAGATGGAAGTGCTTGTTTCCGAATCTATAGATAAACAGATTGATTTCTTTGCTTCAAAGTCGATTCCGTCCTTTTTAAATCGCTGCCTTACAGAACTAATGCGCCTGGCAACTGGCAGCGATGTGCAGTTGTTAGCAATGGCTTTGTACCGTATTTTGGTGAGCCTGGCGCTTTACATTGCCTGCATCCAAGGGGAGGATATTGATAAAGCCAAAGTTAATCTCGAGAAAATATTTGCTCTGATTGTATCTCATCTCAAAGCGCTCGAACCTGCAATTCCAAACTTGCCTCCAGAAGTGAAGGAGCAGCTAAAAGCCTTGCTGGCAGAGTTAGAGGCAGAGAGCCAGCGCGTAAAAGCCAATCAGGAGGAGGCTAAAAAGCCCTTGTACCTGAAACTTATAGAAGAAGCCATTGCTATAATTAAATCATTTAACCTGTAAATTTTGGAGAAGCGAAACACCAATATTATCGGAAAGCAATTGGTTGATATTGAGTTCAACGGAACAATGGATGCCCTTTCAATACAAAAGCAGGTAGATAATCTGTGCAAAACACAGTTGATTCCGGCACTGGAAGCTTTGCTTGGCCGATACAATACCCCAGGCGACTTAATTAGAATAGACCGGATGGTTGTGGAGTTAACAGGATTAAGCCTGCACGATTTTGAAGGCACCTTTGCAAGCAGGGCATTAAACGAAATAGAAAAGGTGCTGCAGGAGAAATTGAATAATGCAGGAGTATCTGCGGAACGGATTGCTGAACCTGCAAACCTCATGCGCCTGTTAGGTTTCTATCTTAAAAATGGTTTCATGCCCTGGTGGAGTACAATTAAAAATATTGAGGGCTGGCATAACTACTTACTGGATTTGTTTGAAAATTCCTCGCAGTCCACAAGTACCGAGCTAAGGGTATTACTCAAAGAAAGTAATGCAAGAGCCAGGTTTATTATTGGACTTAATGATAACATTTACTGGAGTTTAATTAAGAATATATTACCTGAAATTGCAAGTTGTCTGCAGGGCGATTTAGCAAGTATTTTGGCGCATAAGTGGAGCCTGCACATGCGTAATCAATTAGAGTTTATCTATATGAATTCGCTGTTGGATGCATGGGCAAACCAGGATACTGCAGTTCAGGTACTAGACGATTTTTCAGCCCTGCTACTTAAAGGAATGCAAGAATTAAATCCCAAAGGAGTAGGCTTGGTTAGCCCCGCAAAACTACAGTTGGAAGAACTTCGCAATGCCTTTTCCCAATGGCAGCAAAGTAACGGCACGTGGACGATGGATTTACAAAGCCCGGATACATCTAGCGGCGACATTCAGCTAAACTCTATATCGGGCTCTACAAGCCCGGCAGGCGAGCCTATCTTTATCAATAATGCCGGCCTGGCTATTATTGCACCCTATTTATCCATGTTGTTCAGGCAGGTAGATATTTTGGTAGAAAGCCAGATTACTCATCCGTCAAAGGCTATTGCATTAATCCAGTTTCTGGCGAAAGGTTCGGAGGGCTATGCCGAGTTTGAAACGGCTTTTCCTAAAATATTGTGCGGGGCCATGCCAGCGGAAGTGTTTGCGTCCAGCCCTCTATCAGCAGAAGAGAAAAGACAAGCTATATACCTTTTGGAATCGGTTATTGAGCATTGGGCGGTTCTGAAGAATACCTCGGTACAGGGCTTACGCGAAGCCTTTCTGCAAAGGGAAGGCAGGCTCCAGTATCAAAACAATGAATGGGTTTTGCTGGTTCAACAAGAGTCCTATGATGTTCTCTTAAGCCATATCCCATGGAATATAAATTTAATCAGGTTGCCCTGGATGCCAGCCTTACTAAGAGTCGATTGGTTTTGATTTAATTAGTTGATATAGAGTTTTATGTGGTTTTTATGTAATGCTTTTTGATTAAAAGAAAGAATGTTTTCTACCGCCGAAAAAACGAGTAAAAACTCAAGTATTGCCAGAAAGCAAATGGGCAATGCTACGTTTTTTCGTAAGGCTGGGGAAGAAACATTCTTTGCGGCAAAAGAGCAAGGCTCTTTTTTTAATTCGGGTGTGCAAGCCAAATTAACTGTTAGCCAGCCCGGCGATCCATACGAGAAAGAAGCCGACCAGGTAGCAGAAAACGTAATGCGCATGCCCGAACCTGCGACACACGCGGCTGTAGGCAGCCAGCAGGATGAGCTGCAATTAAAGGAAGAGAAGGAGCCTGAAGAAGTGCAGCCAAAGCTGGAGGCAGCACAAATAAACAGCATACAATGCAAGGGAGAAGAGGAACCTGTACAGGCTAAACTTTTTTCCAACATACAAAGGAGCAATGATGCCCTCGGCAGCCAACAGGAGTTTTTTGCAGATGCCAGCGAAAACACTCTGGAAATAAGCCGGAAAGGAAATTCTATTTTTCACTCAGACGTGGTTCAGAGAAGTGGCCGCGGCCCACCCAAGAGTTCCCAGACATTTGAAAACACATTAAATAGCTCCAACGGAGGTGGCAGCGCTTTGCCTCAATCTACCCGGAGTTTTATGGAAAGCCGCTTCAATGCCGACTTTGGCGGAGTGCGTATCCATACCGGCAGTACAGCCGAAACGCTGAGCAGGAGCATCCACGCCCAAGCCTTTACGCATGGAAACAATATTTATTTCAACAGCAACAAGTACTCGCCAGATACTGCTGATGGAGGGCTTTTGCTTGCCCACGAGCTAACCCACACCATCCAGCAGGGAGCAAGTAAAACAAATTCGCAGTCGGGTAACATCTCCAGAAAACCCATCATTCAGCGCAGTAGCGAAGGTTCTGTAGCTCCGCAACTAAGCAATGCTGTAGCAAAAGCCAAATCTCAGGAAGGAAAAGTCAATGCCAATCTGGAAGGTGCTGATGGCTACAGGGAAGGCTGGCAACACCTTATGGATTACTTTAAAACTTCGCTTGGTGAAGATAAAATCGTAAATCCGGGACAGCCCTATGCCCAGGGCGCAGTGAGTTCAGAACATATTAAAAAGAAAAGCAGCATAGAAGGAATGCCGCCTGCAGTGCCCCGCCCTTCGTCAAACGGCCCTTATATCCGCGACGCTATGCCTAGCTGGTGCGGTATCTTTGTTTTCTGGGCACTGAACAAGTCTGGTGTACCGATGAAGAAATGGGAGCTAGGTGGCCGAAATGTGTTGCCAGAAGCAGCCAGGACAGCCGGAAGTATGCCACAACCAGGCGATATTGCCTATCGGAATGAATTCTCTCACTTCGCCATTGTAGAGAAAGTTAGTGGAAGCACAGTAACCACGGTCAATGGAAATACCTCTGGCGAAGATAACCTTGGTGCACAGGTGCAAACCCGCGACCACCCGCTTTCTAACTGGACCGCCTTCTTTGACCCGCTAAAATTGAAAGATGGCAGCCTTACGAATAGTGAAGTTGTACCCGAGAAGCCTAAAAGCTTAAGGGAATTGCGTAGAGAACTCTTTAATGTTAACCGAAAAGAAGAAGCTGGTACTGAGAAGGAGGATGAACTGCAACGGAAGGAAAATCCTGCAAATGAAGGTTCCGGATTGAGCAATTTATCTGTCGGCTCAGATGGTAAATTATCATCTTCTAAGGGTATAGCCCAATCTCAGGAAGAGCAGGTACAGGCCAAAGAAGATGACAAGCAAGAACAGGAGAGTAAGTCCAAATTAAATGAACATAGCCTGCAGCGCAAGGCTGGCCCAGATTTCAGAAACGATCTGCCAGGTGGCCATTCATCGCCTTTGGCTAAACATTATTCAAACGAAAGCACAAATTTACTGTACAACGGCTTAAGTACGGCCGCTTATCCATCCATTCAAAAACAGGAAGAAAGCGGCGAAGAAACCAGGGGGCCGCCGGTTCAGTTAAAAGCCGCTGATGGCTGTATTCAATGTTCTTGGTTTGATAGCGCGGTATCGTTGGTAAATTCTGCTATTGACTATGCAGCCGAAGGGCTGGAAGCCGGAAAACGCTTGATACTGAATGAGGCTAGGGATTTTGCTATGGCGATTCCAGGCTACAAAGCTTTGCGTGTAGTGCTCGGTGAAGATCCAATTACCGGCGAAACCATCGAACGAAACGGCCATAACTTTATTGAGGCTGCCTTTGATATTATGCCGGGCGGCAGGCTGCTGCATCAAAAGCTTACCGAGTTAGGTGCTTTACTGGAAGCAGAACAATGGCTCGACAGGCAGATCATTACTATCGAGGCACTGGTGTCTGGCGTAATTGGCAGCATAGAGCGTTTCTGGAATGGCATCACTCTCGAACGCCTGGCTTCACCTCGCCAGATATTTGAGGATGCCGGAAATATCCTTTACAGTACCATTCGAAGTATTGTTGATTTCGCAGTTACAGCCGCAACCGAGCTGCTCGAAACGGTTAAGCGGTTTCTTATAGAGCAGATTGTCAGCTTTATACGCACACAAACTACGGCTTATCCGCTGCTGCGTGTGATATTGGGCCGCGACCCGGTTACCGACGAAAGCGTTGAAAGGAATGGTACAACTATTCTGGACGCCTTGCTTGAACTGGGTGGCGAAGAAGGGCAGGAACAACGCAAGCAAATGCGGGAAACGGGCACTTTCCAGAAGGTAGCCGGCTGGATTGACGAGGGTATTGCGGTTTTTGGAGGGGCTTACGATGAAATAAAAGCAGGCTTCCTATCTATCTGGAACAGTGTGAGTATCGATATGCTAATGCATCCCATCGATACCTTTAACCGCATTTATGCAACATTCTCTGCTCCGCTAACGCGAATATGGAATTTCGTAAGGCAAACTGCTGTCGTCATCCTTCGCTTTATTAAGGAAGTGCTGATGCGGCGCTTATCAGAATGGGCAAGGACCGTTCGGGGTTACCACTTGGTTACCGTTATCATTGAAAAAGACCCATTCACAGATGAAGTAGTGCCGCGGACTATGGAGAACCTGATAAGGGGCTTCATGAGTTTGATGGAAGGCGGCGAAGAGCAGTTTAACCAGTTGAAAGAGTCGGGCGCTATTGAACGTACTACAGCCAGGATAAATGCCGCAGTAGCCAGGCTGAACATGAGCCCAGCCGCCGTTGTACAGCTGTTTATTGATTTGTGGAATTCATTTAGCCTCAATGACCTGGCTAATCCCGTGCAGGCCTTCAGGCGCATACTTGCCAGGTTCGGCGAACCTATAGGGCGGCTGATCGCCTTTGTGGTTGAAATAATCCGGATTGTTATCGAAGTGATTCTGCAGGTAATGAATTTTCCTTCAGATTTGATTGGCAACATTATCACCAAAGCCATGCTCGCCTTTGATATGATTAAGGCAGATCCGGTGGGCTTCCTCAAAAATCTTCTTAAAGCCATTAAGCAGGGCTTTACTCAGTTCTTTGATAATATCCTAAAGCATTTAATAGCTGGTTTGGCCGGATGGTTAATGAGCGAACTAAAAGATGCCGGCGTTACTGCTCCTCAAGATTTTAGTTTGCGGGGCATTATTAGTTGGGTATTGCAGCTCCTCGGTATCACCATGGAGAAAATCTGGGAGAAATTAGCTGCCCACCCTCGCATAGGCCCTCAAAGGGTAGCCAGAATACGGAGCATGATAAATACCCTGGAAGGAATTTGGGCCTTTATCAAAGATGTACAGGAACGGGGAATTGCCGCCATCTGGGATAAGATAAAAGAGCAACTCACTAACCTTTGGGATACGGTTCTGTCTGCTGTTAAAACATGGGTGATGGAACAGATTGTGAACAAAATGGTAACCAAATTGCTTAGTATGCTAGACCCAACCGGAATTATGGCCGTGGTAAACAGTGCAATTGCTTTATACAGCGCCATTCAGTCTTTCATCAAGTATTTGCGCGAGATGCTTCAAATAGTAAACTCGTTTGTTGAGGGCGTGGTTGAAATTGCCAGCGGCAACACCAAACGCGCTGCCGATTTCCTCGAAAGTACTCTGGCCAGAAGTATCCCGGTTATCATTGGCTTCCTTGCCAATCAGGTGGGACTAAGCGGTGTAGGTAGGCGGATAGGCGAGATGATTGAAACCGTTCGCGGGCTGGTAGACCAGGCATTAACCTGGCTGATAAATAAGGCAGTAGATTTGGGCGGGCGCTTGCTTGATATGGGGCGGGCAGCCGTAGGCAGGGTATTAACCTGGTTGGGCTTACGTAAGGAATTTACCAATGAAAATGGCGAAAAGCATACGGTTTCACTCCAGGGATCTGGTGCCAATGTGCAACTAATGATTGAAAGTACGCCAACGCCATTGCTAACCTTTATTAATCAGTTCGCTGCGCAACCCGGCTTGTCTCCAAACAAAGTACAGGCGGCAAATGATGCACGTGCCTATGTAAACTCAGACGTAATTCCGGTAATAAACCAATTGAAAGCTGTTCCTGAAGGCGGTGACACCACAGCGCTCGAACAGCAGTTACTATCAAAAATGGTTGCGCTTACAGAAAAGCTGAGGTTGTTGGCCGGTTCAACGCAGCCATTGAGTGACCATATTGATAAATACACGCTGGAAGGAGCTGCCGGCACGTTTGCATCCATGCCAAAACCGCCAGGCGATAAATTTACTGCAGACCATATACCTCAAAATGGGTTGTTTGAAATCGCTATGGACCTCGGAATTTTCGATGCAAACTCGCCAATGGCACAACATGCAGCTAACCGAACCGATGCTGGATATGCAATGAACGAAGAAGATAAACGGCATAAAGCCGGACGGACCTGGGGTACAAGGGGTAGTATAACCAAAGCCAGCTTCAGAACCCGGATGAATACCCAACTAGCTTCGATTTCGGGCTTGACGGAGAAGAAGAATGCCGTTGTAGAAGGAATCAAAGCAGATAAAAATGAAGACATAGCGGAGATGCGGGCTGTGTATGGGCGAGGCCTCGACAATGATGTATGGAAAGACGTGCGCGATTTGCCACTGTCTCAAACAGATAAAACTGAGCTGCAAACCCGCATTCGTAATCAGGCAAATTCAGGGCTCAGCTTGCTTAACTCACAAAATTTAGACGCACTAAAAGCTTAGCATATGGCAACAGAATTTTTTGATAAATGGCTGTCGTTTTCCTCCGGGAAAAGCATAGCTGAAATAGAGTTCTTCAATCCTGAAAAAGAAAAGGTGATTGATTTACTGGGAGATGCCGCGGCAAAGAAACTTAGCGCCTTTGCAGAACATGGATCAGGCTCCTTATTTGCCTTTTATTCTGATGATGGCATAGCATCAGACGAAGCGCCTGTTGCCTGGCTGGACAGCGAAGGCTCACCCTGTATCGTAGTCTGCCACAATTTCCGGCAGCTTTTGTCCCTGCTGCCTTATGGTGCCGGTTTGATATATACGGTTGCAGCAGTTATTGAAAACAATCTTGGCGCCGATGAGCAGCTTTTTCTTCAGAAGGCCCAAAACCGCTTGGCTAAAACCAGCCCTGAACTATTAGCCGATGCCAGGGAACGGTTTCCCGGGCTGGATGAGCTTTTAGATTGGCTCAAGGAGAATTCAATTCCTGTAAGTACAGATCCTGTAAAAGATATTGTTAGCGCACATCTGGCCAATGATGGTTTAACCCCTTGGCTGGCTGAAAACTTATCATGAATAATCAAAACTATTCGCCATGAAAACACAAGTCCGCTACATACGCCGCCGCTCCAGAAGTAGCTCTCATGAAGGTAACTTCTTCAAGAAAGAGAACAGTTCGGAACAAAAACTTGCCGGTGATTCTATTGGGAATACCTTCTTTAATCCGGCTAAGGCAAGTATTCAAAGAGCCCCTGCAAAGGCGGAGGAAGAAAAGAAGCTCCAGCCGGCGCCCGAAAAGAAAGAAGAAGATAAAAAGGCCCAGCGCAAATCAGAAGAAAAGAAGGAAGAGGAGAAAATACCCAAACCCGCGCCAGAAAAAAAGGAGGAGGAAGACAAGAAGCTGAAAAGAAAGGCCTCTTCAGGGCAGTCAACCGGGGCTCATCGCACTTCAAATTACGTTAACTCTTTAAGCAGTAGTGGAAGCCCCTTGCCCGCTGCAGCCCAAGTATTTTTTAGCCAGCGAATGGGGTATGACTTTAGCCATGTGAAAATTCATACTGGCAGCGAAGCCGAGCAGTCGGCAGCAGACATTAATGCGTTGGCTTATGCCTACAAAGATCATATCGTTTTCAATAAAGGCCAGTACGACCCAGAAAGTGCAGAAGGTAAGAAACTGCTTGCGCACGAGTTAACACACGTGGTTCAGAATTCTCCAAACATAAAACGAAAGGTTTCATCCAACTATTCTGACATTGACGATTACCTAAGCCGGGGCTTTTTTGATTGGGCAATAACCGACGCGGATACCTACCGGGTGATATCCACCTTTTACACCATTCAATCATCCGAAAGCAAAAGAAACTTTTACGACACTATTAAGCACATGCATTCCGACGGAAACCTGTCAACTTTTTTTGATCAAGTACCTTCTGATGCAGAATCAGGCCATGTATCACTTCTAAGCCTTGTAAGGCGTATTAGAGATAATAAGCTTAGTAAGGAGGAAATGTTGGAGTATCAGCAAAGCCTCGCCTGGGTTACTAATGCCGCAGAAGCTTTGGATGCGGTTGCAGTTATAAATGGAATGCTGCCTAAGGATCGGTTTATGTCATTATCGGCAGTTAATCGCACAGAATTTGACACCTTTTTAAGCCTGATTCCCGAAACAGACGACCCCAAAATCTTAAAAGCCATTCAGAATTTTACCATTCTGAACCAAGGCACTAACATTGCTCTACTGGGCGCCTATACGCGTTTGCACCTTGTGGTACAGGCTTATATGAAAGGGCTCACACTTGAGGAGTTTCTGGCGGGAGAAGCAAGTGGAAGAGGCTACGGAAGCGCCCCTGCAACTAAATGGAGCAGAACTTCCACAGCGCAAAAAAAACGCTGGAAAAAGCGCTTTGATAAAGTGTACACCGATTTAAAAACAAAAGCCAGCCCGGAGATTATAGCTATGTTAAACCGTGCTATTTTGAAAGGCGGAGGAATAAAGTTCGATGAAGAAGCGTGCGAACGAAATGGTGCTTTTGCATTCTCCAATGGCACCAACTGGCTTACCGTGGGTATCCACTTTGTTCAAGCAGCAGAAAAGAACCTCAACCTCGTATACGCCAATATCTCGCATGAGATTGGGCATGATGATTATGGCAATGAACAAATTTCTGAGGTAATGGATGAAGCTCTAACCCCAGCGGAGCAAGCGGCCGCCAATGCGTCCGGGAATTCGTTGTATTCGGCATATGGCTACCTTGAGAGCGAAATATATGCAGAGCTGCGAGAGCATAAGTACGTTATCATAGGGAAGAATCCCACTGATGATCCCGATAGCGATGTAGAAGAAAATTTAAAGCAAATCCTCGTGTCGATGGGGGCAGTAGTTAGCGGCCCTTTGCTTATCGCATTTCGTAATCGAATTTCGCGGGATGTAAACATATCTGCCAGTGCCAGAAGCTTATTTGATACGAAACTTAAACTTGTTTTTCCCGGATTAATTTGAGAAAATTGATTAGTCCTAAAAAAAACATCATCTACTAAATATTATGAAGCTAGTCTCCTTATCTGCCTCGCAATCAACAGGATTGTTGCAAACAGCTATAGATGATCTGCATGTTTATATTTCTGATAAATTACAGGAACATCTAAATACAGGCAAGAAGATCAAAAACAGCCATTTAAATGATAGTGGGTTTGATTCCTTCGAGAAGTTGTTTGTCTCCTGGCACTTGCCTGCCGAACTTAGTTTTGATGAGCAATTAGTGTTGTTAATTAGCCTGGTGCCACATTTGCAACCCAATTTTTTCGAACAGATTATTTTGCAGGCATTGCCTAACGGCGGAGACTTTCCTGAATTTGGCGGGGTTAAGGGCAATAACCACAGGGGAGTAATGCCCACGGGCGAAACTATTCAGTTTATTCTGGCTGGAAATGACATTGATAACAGGCTGAAAGTGCAGCACTATTTCAGGGAAGCACATTCCTTTTTCAAATATGGGATCTTATGGATAGAGCCTGTTAGGGAAGGCGAGCCGCAAATGAGCGGGCGCATAGTTGTAGGGCAGGAGTGGATCGATAAATTGCTTTTTGGACTGGAATTTACCCCACGGTTTGGCTTGGACTTTCCTGCCAAGCATATTACCACCACCATGCTTTGGGATGATGTGGTGCTGCATCCCCGAACCGCCCAACAGGTAAAAGACATCAGCAACTGGCTGGAGTTTCATAATCGTATAAATGAAGATGAAAACTTAAAGCGTAAAATAAAGCCGGGATACCGGGTATTGTTTTATGGCCCTTCGGGTACAGGAAAAACCCTTACTGCTGCGCTTTTGGGCAAGCAGTTTAAAAAAGATGTATACCGCATTGACCTTTCGCAGATAGTAAGCAAATTTATTGGCGAGACAGAGAAAAACCTTGAGGGGGTATTTAAAAAAGCAGAAACAAAGAACTGGATTCTGTTTTTTGACGAGGCAGATGCTTTATTCGGAAAACGTACCAATGTTCAAAGTGCCCACGATAAATACGCAAACCAGGAAGTAAGCTACCTTTTGCAACGGGTAGAAGATTATAAGGGCTTGCTTATTCTTGCTTCGAATTTTAAAAACAATCTGGATGACGCCTTTATCCGAAGGTTTCATTCTGTAGTACATTTCCCAATGCCAGGTGCTGCAGAACGGGCAGCGCTTTGGGAAAAATCCCTGCCAAGTAACCTGAAGAAAGACTCCTCTGTCAATCTGCAAAGCCTCGCCTCGCAATTTGAACTAAGCGGTGCATCAATATTAAACGCGGTTCATTTCGCTGCATTACAATGCTATTCCCGCAGTAGTGATAGCCTTTATCAGTCGGATTTAATTGAAGGGGTAAGGAAGGAGTTTTTGAAAGAAGAGAAATCGATATAATACAAGGTGAATGACATTTGGCGATATGAAGGCTAGCCCTTTTCATCTCAACATCGGAGAGATCTTAAAGTTATTATGCGTATTTCCTAAGATCTCTCCTTTCGTCAAGATGACAAAATGCTTCTTCGAGGGCTTGCCTGTCACACACACACACACACACACACACACACACACACACACACACACACACACATTCAATCTCAACTATCGCAGAAAATCTTCCCTTACCGGCGAAAAGCTGTCTACCAATCTTGCCGTTTTACTAAGCAACTGTATACAATGCATTTTTCCCGAAGGGACATAAAACATATCGCCCGCTTTTAAATGCTGAGGTTCTTCTCCCTCCATAAAAAATAGCACTTCGCCTTCAGCAATATAGCTGGTTTGCTCATGTACATGCGAATGCATTGGGTCGGGTTCTGTTTGTGGCCCATTGCTAAAGTCGAGCACTGCGGTAAGTAATTGATCTAAATGAATCAGCCTTCTTTCTATTCCTTCTGCCGGATGCTGAACTTCGGCTTTATCATAATGTAATACAGGCATTTTAATCTGCTTTGGTAAATATTCTAAGTGTGTCGGTTCCTACGGTTATCTCATCATTTAATCTCCCATTAAACTCAGGCGATTTTAACCCTTCCCCCCAGTAATCCCGGCTCGAAAATATCCTTGCTTCATCCCATAAACCGGCTTTTATAAATAATTCGAGCGTTTTAACTCCACCCTCCACAATCAGCGACTGCACATCCATAATGTACAATTGGTATGCAATTAACTGAGGTAGGTAATGGTCAAAATCTTCTACCTGTATAAATTTCAGGTTGCCAATGGTTTCGGTTTTTACATCATTAAACACAATGGTTTCCTGGCTCCCGTCAAAAAGATGCAACGTTTCGGGGAGGTTCAGGTTGCGGTCAATCACAATGCGCCTTGGGTTTCTGCCAGTCCACTCGCGTACATTAAGTTGCGGGTTGTCAATTAGGGCTGTGTTTTTTCCAACCAGAATAGCATCCTCCTCGCTGCGCCATCTATGGCTCAATTGTTTGGCAGTCGGCGATGAAATCCACCGCTGACTTTTATCGGCCGGGGCAAAGAAGTTGTCGGCAGTTTGAGCCCACTTCAAAATAATGTAGGGCCTTTGCTGCTTTACGCGCGTAAAAAAGCGGCGATTCAAAAACTCACATTCCTCTCTTAAAATATTTTCGCTTACTTCAATACCGGCATCCCGTAATTTTGCAATGCCGCGTCCGTTTACATGCTCAAAAGGATCAGGGCAGCCAATAACTACCCTTGGAATACTGTACCTGATAATTAAGTCGGCACAAGGCGGCGTTTTCCCCTGGTGTGCGCAGGGCTCAAGGCTTACAAAAATGGTACTTTCTTTAAGCAATTGTTCGCCAGTGTCCGGGTAACGCCCGAGTACATCGTGTATGGCATTTACCTCCGCATGGGCCTTGCCATATTGTTCATGATAACCTTCGCCAATGATGGTATCGTTATGTACAATCACAGCTCCCACCAAAGGATTGGGGCTAACTTTTCCGGCACCAAGCTCTGCAAGCTCAATGCAGCGGAGGATATATTTATTTTTGTCCAAAATCC
>Ga0307408_100001587_pt1 | contig 16782 bp, 16 predicted proteins | sample 322Cmetagenome_FD_202116 | JGI IMG/M metagenome (GOLD analysis project Ga0307408, IMG submission 202116) | Maize rhizosphere microbial communities from greenhouse at UC Davis, California, United States - 322HYB-C-3 | ecosystem: Host-associated > Plants > Roots > Rhizosphere > Soil | place...
CGAGCCGAGCATCCCGAGGGTTTCCGCAGCTTACCCGTCTCCCGTCTCCCGCTTCCCGCTTCCCGGTTTACTCGTAACGCAGCGCCTGAATCGGATCAAGCATCGCTGCCCTTCTCGCCGGCCACACGCCGAACACCACTCCCACGGCCGCCGAGAACATGAACGCCATGATCACGGCCGACGAGGAGATCTGTGTGTTCCACTGGAAGCTGCGGCTCAGCATGTAGGCTGTCCCGGAGCCGACCAGAATGCCCACGATGCCGCCCAGGATGCACAGCACGATCGCCTCGATCAGGAACTGAGACAGGATGTTGGTCCGCGTCGCACCAAGGGCTTTCCGGACACCGATCTCCCGCGTCCGCTCGGTCACCGACACGAGCATGATGTTCATGATCCCGATGCCGCCCACCACCAGGCTCACCGTCGCGATCCCGGCGAGCAGCAGGCCGAACACGGCCGTCGTCTCCCCTAACGTGTTCAGGAAGTCCGACTGGTTCCGGATGTTGAAGTCGTCCTCCTTCCCCGGCCGAAGCCGGTGCTCGCGACGCAGCACCTTCTGAATCTCCGCCATCGCAATGGGTATGTCATTTTCGCTGCTCGCCAGCACGTTGATCGACCGAAGCCGGTCCGAGCCCATCACCCGGAAGCGAGCCGTGTTGAGGGGGATCAGGACCTGCTCGTCGGGATTGCCGAAGCCCATGCCCTGACCCTTGCTCTTGAGTACGCCGATCACGTCGAACTGAATGCCGCGAATCCGCACCTGCTCACCCACCAGCGCGATGGGGTTGTCGAAGCCGAGCAACTGTGCCACGGCCGGCCCGATCACCGCGACGCGAGCGCGCGCCGCGTCGTGCGCCGGCGTGAACATCTTGCCGGCGTCGAGCTCGAACTTGCGAACCTCGAGATAGTTGGCCGAGGTCCCGATGATCGAGGTGTTGGCGTTGCGGTTGTTGTACTGGATCTGCAGCTGGCGCTGCATCTCCGGCTGAACGGCGAGGATGTGCTCGGCGTGGTCCTCGATCGCCTTCGCATCGTCCATCGTCATCTTGGTCTGGTCGCCCACGCGGATGCCGCCCATGCCGAACGCCTGGCCGGGCATCACCGTAAGCAGCGTCGTGCCTAACGCCGAAATGCGGTCCTTGACGGCCTTCTGTGCCCCGTTGCCGAGGGCGATCATCGCAATGACGGCGGCGACGCCGATCACGATGCCGAGCATCGTGAGGAGCGAGCGCAGCTTGTTCGCTCTGAGCGCCCCGAGGGCGACCGTTATGATCTCGCCGATGAGCATACGTGTCGGTTCCTACTGGCGTGCCTGACCGCCGCTCGGGCGCGCCGCGGCGCCACCTGCACCGCCACCCGGTCGCGGCTGCGACATGCCGGGCACGCCACCCATGCTGCGAATCCGGTTGTTCTGCTCCTCACGTTTCGCCTGCATCGCCGCGGCAGCGAGTAGTGCGACCTGCTCGCCTTCCTTGAGCCCACCCAGCACTTCCGTGTAGTCGTAATTCGCGACGCCGAGCCGAACGATGCGCGGCTTGTACACACCGTTCTCGGCCACGAAGACGAGGCTCGGGCGTGCGCGGCGCGACGGAAACTCGCCCGCCTGGACCGGCGTGGACACGCCACCGCCACGCTCCGGAACGAAGCCCCGATCGCCCTGCGAACCGGCCCCGCCGCGCTGACCCGCACCGGCCGACTGTCGGCCGGCGCCCCGGCTCGAGTCTCCACTCGCGCGCTGTCGCTCGCGCATGCGGCAGGCTCCCGCGACCCGAGGATCGAGGCCGATCGACTCGTAGACCTTCTGTGACTCGGTGCGCATCGCCTGGAAATCGAGCTCGCCGCTCTGCACGCGTGCGCGGAGACCCGCCAGCTTCTGCTCGGCATCCGGATGCTTCGCGAACGTTGCCTTCACCGCGTCGCAATCCTTGTCGCTCACGTCGGGCATCTGGCCCATGCGACCGTTGGGCTGCTGGCCATCCTGGCCCGGGTCGCTCACCAGCATCACCTCGCCGCGCGAGACGTTAGGTGTCCCGGCGGACGGCGTGGCGTTGGCGCCCGGCCGGCCGCCATTCCCTCCCATGCCGCCGCCAATCGAGGCCGTCTGCGCGCGAATCTGCGCCTGTACCGAATCGGGGTTGAGGCCCAGGGCGGAGGCGGCCGTCGCGAATTCGCGGAGGTTCCGAATGGCGTCGTTCGGTACGGCGAGCACGTTGTCTCGCCGCTCGATCAGGATCGACACCTCACCGTTCATGCCGGGCTTGAGCAGCCCCTCGAGATTGGAGATGGTGATGAGCACCGGGAACATCGTCACGCTCTGCTGGACGACGGCCTGCGGCTCGATCTTCTCCACCGAGCCGCGGAACGGCCGGTCCGGGTAGGCGTCGACGGTTACCGTCGCAGCCATCGCCGGCTGGATGGCGCCGATGTCGGCTTCGGTGACGAGGGCGCGTACGCGGACCTGGTTCAGGTCCGCCATCTTGATCAGCGTGGTGCCGCCGCCGAACGAGCTCGTGCCCGACGTGATGACCTGACCTAACGAGACCGTTTTCTCGATGACCGTGCCGGAGATGGGCGCGCGGACCGTGGCATCCTCGAGCCGTTGCTGCGCGAGGTCGAGGTTTGTGCGCGCCCTGACGAGTGCCGCCTGGGAATTCGCGTAGTCGAGCGCCGCGGTTTCATGTTCCTGTGCCGTGATGATCCGACCCTGGAACAGGTCATCAGAACGCTTCTTCTGGGCCTCGGACACCTGCAGCTTCGCCTCGGCGGCGCGCACGTCGGCAAACGACTGGTCGTACTGATTCTTTACGTCACGGGTGTCGAGCTGGACGATGAGATCGCCCGGCTTCACCAGCGTGCCCGTCTCGACGGGCATCTGGGTGATCTGTCCCGATGACTTCGACTTGACCTCGACGACGTTGATCGGCTCGACCGCGCCGGTGGCCGACGCATCGACGACGATGTCCCGACGTTCCACCGGCGCGATGGGAATCGGGACACCCGCGGCCTTCTTGCCGGTGCAGGCGACGACGCCCACGACGACTGCTGCGACACCGACAACTATGGAATGACTTAAGCGTTTCAACGGAGTAAGCCTGGTAAAGAGGACGGCTTTCGTTAGGTACGGTCGGTGGACGTGAGCCGTGGGCGGCTACATGTCCTTACCGGTCAGCGTCTCGATCTGGGCCTTGGCAACGCGCGCATCGAACCGCGCCTGAATGAGAGCCGCGCGCGCCTGGTTGAGCGTGACCTGCGAGCTGAGCACGTCGAGGAACGTCGAGGCTCCCAGCTGGTATCGTCGCTGCTGGACGCGAAGGTCCTCTTCAGCGGCAGCAACGGACGCCATCTGAATCTGCACGCGTTGTTCTGCGCTGCGGAATGCGCTTAGGTACTGCGTGAGCTGCTGTTGGGCGGCCAGCCTCGCGTCGCGAAGCTGCGCCTGAGCGACTTCCTCGGCGACACGGGAGCGAACGATCTGCTCTTCGCGCGCGCCCTGGTTGAAGAACGGGAAATTCAGACCGAAGCTCATCGTCTGCGAGTAGGCATAACGATCATTGCCCCAGCCGAAGCGGCTATCCTGCCCGTTGCCGCCGCGGTTGAACGACAGCGAGACCGTTGGAACGTACAGCGAGATGGAACTGCGCACGTTGGCCTTGGCGGCGGCGTAGGACGCCTCCGACTGCACGACGGCCGGGCCGCGGAGCGCGAGCGCGGCGATCTCTGTGCTATCGGTGCTGAGCTCCATGGTGCCTGACGAGTCGTCGGGCGTGGCGGTGACGACGAAAGGCGTGGCGACCAGCCGCGTGAGTGACGCGTTCGCGATGTTCAGGTTGCTGCGCGCCTGAATGAGCGACAGTTGTGCGTTGCCGACCTGGATGATCGCGCGGAGCGAGTCCGACTTCGTTGCCGCGCCGGCCGCGACTTTCGCGGACGCCGTCTTCAGCTGTTCGGTTGCCTGGTCGAGCTGCGCCTGGGCTGCGGCCTCCATTTCACGTGCGGCGAGCACAGCGTAGTACTGCTGCTTGACGTTGAGGGCGACGTTGTACTGCTGCAGCACCTCGTTCGCTTCGGATGCGTCGACGTTGGCCTTCGCCGTGTTCAGCCTGTAGAACCGGGTGCCGCCATCGAGCAGGTCGACGTTCATGCGGAGCCCGCTCGAGTACTGCCATGCTGCGCCGGTGAACGGCACGAGCTCGCCCTGCGGGTTGAACCGGTCGCCGTTCTGCTTGCTCGCGCCGGTGTTGAAGCTCAGCGTCGGGATGAAGGCCATGTATGCCGTGCGCACCGACGCCGCGTTGGATCGTGTAGTGCCGGCCGCCTGGACCGTAGTTGGCGAATTGCGCTGCGCGTGCTTGACCGCTTCGTCGAGATAAATAGGGCGTGCTACCGAATCGGCGCTCGCTTTACCAGCGAGCGCCGACGGGAGGAAGATCAGTGCCGAGGTGACAGACGTTAGGGTTGCAAAAACCAACCGATTCACTTTGAGGTCTCCCGCTTTTCGTTAGTCCGGGGCTGGATGATCGCCTCGAACCGCTCGCGCTGCTTCTCCGTCGTCAGGAGTGCTCGCATCTGCGCCCGACTCCGCGAGCGAATGGAGTCCATCTGGGGCTTGATGGGCTTGAAGAGCGAGTCGAACTGCCGATGGCGGTCGTCAAGGATCGAGTCCCAAGCGGCGCGCTGAGCGGCGTTGAGGTCGAGTCGATCGTAGAGCAGCGCCCTGGATACTTTGGGGTCGCTGCAGACGGTGGCGTCTCGCATCCAGACGCGATCGGCGGTGAAGCCCAGCGCTCCGCCCACGAGGACGGCGCCGAGCAGGAACATCATGGCGAGGCTCTTGGAGCGCTGCATTGCCAATCCTCGTCAGGGTGAAATGATCGAACGAAGCGTCGCATCCCGGCTGCGGCTCGGGCCCCGCGCAATGGTAGGTCCGGCGACCGGAATCACCGACGCCGACTCCATGACGGCCTCGTACGCGAGTCGCTCCTGCCGCTCACGCTCGCGCAACAGCGCGCCTCCGGTAAGCACCGCGGCCAGCACTGCCGCCGCGAGCCCCACCCGCACCCAACCGTGAAACACACCATACCACTCCGGCGCTTCGCCAGCCGTGGCGATGCGCGCCATGATGCACGCTTCGAGCGTTTCCCAGTACGACGCGTTGGGTGCCGGCGACGCATACACGTCGCGAAGCACTCGCGTCACCTCCTCGTCCTCCCACTCGGGAGGCGTATTCCGTTCGATCCTCATAGCTCGCTCCGTACTCCACTCAGCGCCTGGCGCAGTCGTGCCCGCGCGTGGTGCAGATCCGACCGTGCGGTACCCTCGGGAATTCCGAGCAGCCGGCCGATCTCCGCATGCTTGTACCCCTCGACATCGTGCAACACGATCACCGCGCGCTGCCGCTCATTCAGCGTCGACAACGCGCCGGTCAACCGGCGTCGCAACTCGGCCGATTCCGCCGGGTCGCGAAATGGAGACGCAATCGTATCGGCCAGGGCATCCGCGTCGCGCACCTTCTTGCGCCGCGTGATGTCGAGCGCCGCATTCGCGACGATCCGGTTGAGCCATGCGCCGAACGCCTGGTCGGGCAGGAATCGATCGAGCGCCCGGAACGCGTGAAGGAACCCTTCCTGAACCGCATCCTCCGCATCCTCGTGCGTCAACACGATCGCCCGGGCCACGGCATACGCCCGCCGCTGATGCAGACGCACGAGCGCCGCAAACGACTCCGTGTCGCCGCGCTGGGCGGCGACGACGAGTGCGTGTTCGCGCTCCCGTGCCGACGGTTCAGGCAGCGTGAGCACGGCGGACGGCGCAGGGAGCGGCAGAGCAGCAGTCGTCACAGAGGCCAGTGATCGGGTCGCCTCTAGAACGCGCCGCTCTCGTGAAGCGTTGACCTGCCAACATCGTCCTCCTGGTCACATTCCCGCGAGCCCGAGCGACTCGGCGCTGGCCTTCATGGCGTCGGTCACAAACTGGATATGCCAGTCGAGATCGACGCCCAGATCGGCCGCGCCATTGACGACATCGTCGCGGTTCACGCCGCGGGCAAATGCCTTGTCTTTCATCTTCTTGCGGACCGAGCGCGCATCCACTTCATGGACGCTCTTCGACGGACGCACGAGCGCGGTCGCGGTGATCAGCCCGGTCAGCTCGTCCACCGCGAACAGCGTCTTCGCCATCCGTGAGACACGCGGCACGCCCGAATAGCTGGCGTGGCCAAGAATTGCCTCGAGGACATCTTCCGGGTAGCCGTGCTCGCGGAGGACGCGAACGCCAGCCGCCGGGTGCTCGTCGGTGGGTGAATGCGCGGCGTTCGGCCAGCGCTCGTAGTCGAAGTCGTGCATCAGCCCCGTGATGCCCCAGCGGTCGGCGTCTTCGCCGAAGTGGCCGGCGTAGGCGCGCATTGCTGCCTCTACGGCGTACATGTGCTTTCGCAACGAGTCGCTTGCCGTGTACTCGTGCATGAGTGCCAGGGCGGCCTCACGAGACGGAATTGCGGAAGTCGTCATCAAGCGTGATGGAATGAAGGTCGGACGATGAGCCACTGGTAAGATGGGGGCGGACGCCGGGCGGTCCAAACCCCAAGGTCGTTTGCCGGTTCCCGATGGTCCTAGGTCTTGTTGCTGCGACGGGCCGTCACGAAAACGGCCTCGACGTGGCAACGGCCGCGGACGGCGTCCGCCAGGGCAGGGGACGGGCAGACCAGAAAGGACTTTCGAGCGGCCTTGAAGACCGGAACGTCGGGCAGGCTGTCTCCGATGTAGTCGAACTCCGAGTCCCCCAGCACGCGCCGGATCGACTCAAGCTTGCCGTCGCCCTTGGCGTTGTGCCGCGCGTCGCTCGCGATGACGCCATCGAAGAGCCCGAGATGGCCGGCGACCGCATCCGCGACCTGGCGGTTCGCCGCCGTGGCGAGAACGACCCTTCGACCAGTGGCGCGCTCGCGCTTCACGAATTCGACCACGTCATCCCGATACGGTAATCGCGCCGGGTCGAGCGATACGTGGCGACTCACAAACTCCTTGAACCCCGCGCGCCCCCGAAGAACCATGAACGGCATGGTCGGCACAAGCCATGGCCGCGTTCGCGCCAATACCCTGAGTGAAAGGTGAAGCGTGTCGCCGTCGATGAGCGTGCCATCCAGGTCCACAATGAGCGCGACGGGATCGGTCATAAGCGGGCAGGCCGCGGTTAGAGCTGATGGCTGATGGCCGATGGCTGATGGCTCGCACCAACGCGCATTCGCGCGTTAGTGCGATGGTCCCATGCTTCCCCGACCGCGCCCGGTCTTCCAGAGCAGGAGAAGCGGAAGTGCGGCGAGCAGAATTACGCCGTTCAGCAGGTAGATCTTCGAAAATGCGAGCACGCTCGCCTGGGCGGTGATCTGTCGGTCGAGCACGAACAACGCCTGCTGCTTGGCGACGATGGGGTTTACGCCGTGCGCCATGAGCCCGCGCGCGATCATGTCGAGCCGCGAGGCGCTAGCTGCATCCCAGGCCCCGACGTGCTCGGTCAGGACGGCGTGACGCGTCGCGATGAACCGCGAGAGCAGCGTGGCCATGAGCGCGATGCCGAGCGACCCGCCAAGCTGCCTCGTTAGGTTGTACAGTCCGGTGCCCTGCGCGAGCTGTTTCACCGACAGCTCCGCCATCGAGGCGTTGGTGAGCGGGACGAAAATGAGGCCGAGGCCAACGCCACGCAGCACGAGTGGCCAGAACAGATCGTCGGTGCCACTGTCGAGCGTGATGCGCGACAACTGCCACATCGCGACCATGAACAGCGACGATCCGATGACGATGGTGTACCGCGCATCGAGTCGGCGCGCATTGCGGCCGACGAACGCCATCGTGAACGCCGACGCCAGAGCCCCCGGGAGAATGACCTTGCCGGTCTGCCACGCGGTGAACCCGTGGAGCTGCTGCAGGAAAATCGGCAGCACGAACACGCCGCCGTAGAGCGACAGACCGAGCGCGGCGGCGAACATCACGCCCGTCGCCAGCTGGCGGCTCTTCAGTACATGGAAGTCGATGATTGGCTCGTCGGTCGTGAGCTCGCGCCAGATCAGCGCGATCGCCGACACGGCCGCGGTCACGGCGAGCGCGGTCACGAATCGGGAGTCGAACCAGTCGTACCGCTCGCCGCGCTCGAGCATCCACTGCAGCGACCCCACCGTGATCGCGAGCAGCAGGATCCCCCAGACGTCGATCTTCTCGGCCCGCTCCTGATGCTCGGCGTCGCGGACGTACGACGTGACCATGATCGCGGCGAGAATGCCGAGTGGCACGTTGATGTAGAAGATCCACGGCCAGTTGTAGTTGTCCGTGATCCATCCGCCTAACGTCGGCCCGATGGTCGGTCCGACCATGACGCCCACACCGAACATCGCCTGGCCGATCCCGGCCTCTTCGGGCGGGAACGACTCGAAGAGCGTGGCCTGGGCGGTGGAGAGCAGGGCACCCCCACCGAGCCCCTGGATCACGCGCCACAGCACGAGCCCGCCTAACGAAGTCGCGGCGCCGCACATGAACGACGCGACCACGAACAGCATGATCGACCCGGTGAGGTAGCGCCGGCGGCCGAAGTACGCCGACAGCCACCCCGACATGGGAATGACGATGACGTTCGCGATGATGTAGCCGGTCGAGACCCACGAGATCTCGTCGATCGTGGCGCCAAGGTTCCCCATCATGTGAGGAATCGCGACGTTCACGATCGACGTGTCGATGAGCTCGAGCACCGCCGCCAGCGTGACCGCGATGGCGATGAGGTACTTGTGCTTGTACTTGTCCTCCGCGTGCGCCGCGTGCGACGACGCGGGCGCCCCCAGCGTGCCGGCTCCGGAGGCCGGACTGACCGTCGTGCTCACGGCGGGGTCACCGGGTCACGACGTGGGCCTCGACGGACATGCCGGGCCTCAGCGGCTGGCCATCGCCGCAGCCGCGAGTTACCTGAATCCGAACCGGCACGCGCTGCACCACCTTGGTGAAGTTTCCAGTGGCGTTGTCGGGCGGCAGCAGTGCGAACTTCGCCCCGGTGGCCGCGCCGATGCTCTCCACCTTCCCTTCCGCCTTGCAGCCGCTGTACGCGTCGACGTCGAACTCCGCGGCGCTGCCGACCTTCACGTCGGCGAGCTGTGTCTCCTTGAAGTTCGCCGTTACCCACACGCCGGTGTCGGCCACGATCGTCATTAGCGGCTGGCCCGGCTGAACGAGCTGGCCGACCTCGACCTGCTTCCGCGACACGATGCCGGACATCGGAGCGGTGACCGACGTGTACGAGAGCTGGAGGGCAGCGTTGTCACGTGCCGACTGTGCACCGCCGAGGCGTGCCTGGGCGAAACGTGCGCCGGCTTCGGCATTCACGATGCCGGCGCCGGCGGCGGTCGCCTGACGACGTACGGCTTCGAGGTTGGCGGTGGCGGCATCGGCGGCCGCCTGCGCGCCGTCGAGCTGCTGCCGTGACACGATCTGCTTGTCCGCGAGGTCCTTGAGGCGCGCGAGATCCGACACGGCCTTCTGGCGATTCGCCTCGGCCGCGGCGATCTGGGCGTCGACGACCTGACGCTGGCTCGAGGCGGTCTGGACCTGGGCTTCGGCCTGTCCCGTCACGCCCCGACTTCCGGCGACCGACCGCGCGGCGGCCAGGTCGGCGTCCGCCTGGGCGAGCCTGACCTTGTACTCGGCGTCGTCGAGGTGGACGAGCTCCGCGCCTTCCGTCACGTGAACGTTCTCGGCAACCCGTACCGCGGTGACGTACCCGCCGACCTTCGCGAGGACGGGCACAATGTGTCCATCGACCTGTGCGTTGTCGGTGGATTCGTGCGACCGCCCGTACGTCCACTTCCGAACGCCCCAGATGATGGCGGCGAGCCCGAGCAGCACGACGATCGGGAGTACGATGAATTTGCGGCGCGATGGCTTGGGGGGCTCGGCGGTTGATTCCACGCGGAGACCCGATGGGCTGGACTCGGTTTCGATTGCGGTGGCCATGGATCTGTCGTTATGCAGAAGTCAGCGGATCTCCCGGGCACTACCCTGCGCGCGGGCGAGGGCGATGCGGGAGGTCTGGTAAGCGGCGAGCGCGTCGACGACCTGCGTGCGCGCTCCGTTCAACGAGATCGATGCGGTGAATACGTCAGCATTGCCGGCGACGCCCGCGCGAAAGCGCTCGCTGGCCTGGGCGACTTCCTGTTCGGCGAGCCTGACCCGCTCCTCCGTTGCCGCGACCGCTTCGCGGGCGGAGGCAAGGTCAAGGAGGGCGGTTCTCACCTCGACGGACGCCTGCTCGCGAAGATCGCGTCTCCGGACGTCGACCTCGTGCTGCAGCGCGGTCTGTTCTTCCACGCGGCCCTCACGACGAAGCCCATCGAAGATCGGGACCGAGAACTGCACGCCCCAGTTGTACGTCGGAAGTAACGATGCCCCGTTCTTCCCAATGGTTCCGTAGTCGCCGAACGCGGAGACCGTCGGGAGTCGCTCGGCGCGCACGGCACTCGCCTGCTGGCCGACCGCGGTCCACTGTTCGTCGAGGCTTCGCAGGTCCGCACGCGACCGCAGCGCCTGGGCGATCGCCGTGTTCTCGTCGGGAAGCGTTTCGTCTGTCGGCATCGCGACGAGCGAGTCGCTCAGCGTTAGGCGCGTATCCAGCGGCAGGCCAAGCGTTCGAAGGAGCGCGAATCGGGTCCGTCCGCGGTCGTTCCGGGCGAGGATCAGCTGAGCGCGAATCGCCGCGAGCTGCGACTGCGCGCGCGTGACGTCGAGCCCAACGCCTACGCCGGCCTCCAACTGTTGCCGGGCGACGCGCAACAGGTCTTCGGCGAGCGACGAGTCCGCGATGCGAGCGCCGAGCTGTGCGTCGGCTCTCGCGGCCTGCACGTACGCGTTTGCCGCCGAGGCAGCTGACTGATCAGCGGCGGCCTCGGTGTCGAAATCGCTGGCCGCGGCGGCGGTCCGTGCGCTCTTGATGCGACCGAAAGCGCCAGCGTCGAACAGTGATTGCGAAAAGTGCGCGCGCGCATCGATCGTGTTGACAGGCCCCTGGAGCTCACCGTCGGGATCGAACACCGCCGGTTGGCCGGGCGGTGTGGGAAAGTCGATGCCGAACGTGGCGGTGTTCAGTGTGCGCCCATTCTCGAGCGCCGATGCTGAAAAGTTGGGGAGTATGTCGGCGCGACGCTGCGTGACGCGGGCGCCGGCCTGTTCGGCGCGGTAGCGGGCGGCGACGACGGTGGCGTTCTGCTTTGCGGCGAGCCGGGCCGCGTCGGCCATCGACAGGACAACCGCCTGCGGGGTCGGGGTCTGGGCCCGCGCGGTCGCGACGGAGACCGCTAGAACGAAAGCCGGCAGGAACAGGACGCATTCGAGGCGCTCCCGCACGCCGGTGGTCGGTACTTTCTCGGTCATGGTGTGGACACTGACCCGGCGGCATTCGCTGCCGGAGTCGCGCGGATTGCGTGGAAGAAAAAGTCGGAGAGACTCTCGAACACCTGCTCGTCGGTAACGTCAGTGAGCAGCTTGAACACGTTGCGACGGGCGCACCACGTGGAATGGGTGATCGTGGTCGATGACATGAATCGCGCCGCGAGGATCGGATCGACGCGACGAAAGTCGCCGCGCTCGATGCCGCGTCGGATCTTGGCGGCGATCAGCTCGTTCGCGGGCTTCACGACCTCTCGACCGTAGAACTCGGCGAGGTCGGGGAAGTTGTGGAGCTCGCTGATGACGAGCTTCTGGATCGTCTGGAATTCTGGCGAGCGGACGAAGTTCCAGTGGGCGCGCAGGTAGCGTTTGAGCTCGTCTACCGGGTTGTCCTCGCCCGCCTCCGCGGCTGCCTGGCGGAGCCGATCGACGACGATGGCGCGTACGACCTCACGGAAGAGCTCTTCCTTGTTCGGGAAGTACAGATAGATCGTGCCCTTCGAGACGCCGGCGCGACGGGCGATATCGTCGAGTCGTGCGCCGGCGAGGCCGCGCTCGCCGAAGACGTCGAGAGCGGCCTCCAGGATCTGGCGGGGCCGCTCTTCGGGGAGCCGTCGCCAGCGTGGGCCGGACCGACGTGGCGACCGTTGCGGCGGGGTGGGAGGGCTGGCGGCGTTGCGTTTTGTTCGGTTGGGCATTGCGGGTGCGGCTAAAATAACTGACTGGTCGGTAATTTAGTTGCCGCGGAGCCGCTTCGCAACGGCACCATACAAACCGCACGCGCGTAGGGACTGTCTCAACCTTGGTCATCCGAGCCGACAGGCGAGGGATCGCAGTTGTTCCGAAAGAGGACTCTCTACCGGGAGAATCGCGATCCCTCGCTACGCTCGGGATGACAGCCTTCCGTTCTCCCGTCTCCCGCTTCCGCATCCCCTCATGCGACTCGCTAAACCGTGGCTCGTGTCGGTGGTGGTCATCGTGCCCACCACATTGATCGCCCAGACGCCCGAGCGTCGCACCATTCCCGGCACTGACGTCGCGGTGTACAACATCGCCGGCGTCATGCGCGTCGAAGGCGGCAGTGGGTCGGACGTCTCGGTTGAAGTGACGCGCGGCGGCGCCGATGCCTCCAAGCTGACCATCCAGACCGGGCGCGTCCGCGGTCGAGAGACGCTGCGCGTCATCTATCCCGATCGTCGGATCGTGTACCGGCAGGGTGAGTGGTACCGCGGGCGCTCGCGGACCACACTGCGCGTGGACGATGACGGCACATTCGGAGACGACCACCACGACGATGGCCGCAGCGTCGACATCGTGGGAAGCGGTGACGGGCTCGAGGCCTACGCCGACGTTCGCGTCATCGTTCCGAAAGGCAAACGCGTCTCGGTCTTCCTCGGCGTTGGTGAGGCAAAGATCGACAACGTCGACGGCGATCTGTACGTCGACGTGAGCGCGGCCCCCGTGACCGCGACGCGCACTCGCGGGAAGCTCTCGCTCGACACGGGATCCGGCGAGGTGAAGGTGACCGACGCGCAGGGCGAGGTCGACCTGGATACCGGATCCGGCAGTGTGGAGGTGATGAACGTCCGTGGGCCCTACCTCAAGATGGATACGGGCTCCGGGCGCGTGCGCGGCTCGGACATCGTGGCCGACGAGATCGAGATGGACACGGGCTCGGGCAGCGTCAGGCTCGTGCAGGTGCAGTCGAAGCGCATCAAACTCGACAGCGGAAGCGGTTCGGTGGAGCTCGATCTCCGCTCGGATGTCGACGACGTGCACATCGAGTCGGGGTCGGGCGGCGTGACGCTCGGGATCCCGGAATCGTTAGGTGCCGCGATCCGCATCGATACCGGCAGCGGCGGCATCGATACGGACATCCCGATTCAGGTCAAGAAGGCTGAACACGACTACCTCTCCGGGACGATCGGCGATGGCAAAGGAGAGATCAGCATCGAGACCGGATCAGGAGGCGTTAGGCTCCGACGATCCTAAAGACCACAGGCTAATGGTTACTGGGATTGGTAATTGGATTGGTTACTGGGATTGGTTACAGGTAATCAGAACCCCCGGGATGCTCGTCTCGCAGTGAGCTGAGTTGAGAGGCGTCCCGAGGGTTCAAATCACCGATAACCAATTCTAGTAACCTGTTACCAGTTCACTTCGCGCTGTTTGCGCTATTTGGTCTCTGCAGCCTTTGCTTCGGCTTTGTGCCTTGCAAACTTGGCGTTCGTGAGCTTCACGATCGTGAACGACATCGCGAAGAGGAGCGCTGCCGTGACGATCAGGCCGATGAACGCGGCTTTCTTGTCTTCGGGATAGAGCGACATCGTCGAGAGTCCGGTAGTTATCGGTGGATTCAGGAGACGCGAACCGAGTTCATCACATCGTCCTTCTGGATCTTCTGCACGACATCGATGCCCTTGGTGACCTTCCCGAACACCGTGTGGACGCCGTTCAAATGGCGCGTGTTGTTCTCATCGAGCACGATGAAGAACTGACTGCCGCCGGTGTCCTTGCCTGCGTGCGCCATCGATAGCGCGCCCACCTCGTGGGTGCGAGCGTTGCCCTTCGTCTCGCACTTGATGGTGTAGCCGGGACCGCCCGTTCCAACCCGGCGGTCACCCGCCGGCAGGTCGCGGGAGTATGGGTCGCCGCCCTGGATGACGAACCCGGGGATGACGCGATGGAACTTCACGCCGTCATAGTAGCCCTTGTTCGCGAGCGTCTCGAAGTTCTCCACGGTCTTCGGAGCGTCCTTCTCGTAGAGCTCGGCGACAATGGTGCCGCGATTGGTGTCGAAAGTCGCTGTCTTCATGGCCGGGAAACTAATCGGGAATCGGGAATCGGGCGACGGGGCGACAGGCGACAGGCAACCTAAATCCCGATGCCTGCGGATGGACAGATGGCGGCCAATGCGCACTCGCTGCATCGGGGTCTTTTCGCCTCGCACACCCGGCGCCCGTGGAAGATCAGCAGGTGCGCGAGCATCGTCCAGCGATCTCGTGGAAAGAGCGTCATCAACTCCTGCTCCACCTTCAGCGGGTCCGTCTGACTCGTTAGGCCGAGGCGAATGGCGAGGCGGCCGACGTGCGTGTCCACGACGACGCCTTCGTTGATGTCGAAGGCATTTCCGAGGATGACGTTCGCGGTCTTCCGGCCGACGCCCGGAAGCGTCACCAGCTCGGCGAGGCTCGTCGGAATCTCCCCGGCATGCCGGTCGACCAGCGCGCCCGCCATCGCGATGATGCTCTTCGCCTTGTTCCGGAAAAACCCGGTGCTCTTGATGATCTCCTCGACGTCCTCCTGTCGCGCGCGCGCGAGCGACTCCACGGTTGGATAGCGGGAGAAGAGCACCGGCGTCACCATGTTCACGCGCTTGTCCGTGCATTGCGCGCTGAGAATCGTGGCGACGAGCAGCTGGAACGGCGTGCCGAAATCGAGCTCGCAGTGAGCGTCCGGATAGAGCGCCAGCAACTGATCGTAGAGCACGAGCGCGTCTGGCACCGGACGACGCGCGGCCTTCGGCCCACGTTTCGCCTTCGGCGTCAGCTTGGCTTTCGTCGTAGCCTTGGGCACTGGTCCACTCGTGGCTTTTCGCCCGACGCGCGCCACCGCGCTTTTCTTGCCGACCGCGACCTTCGGTCGCCGCTGGGAGAGCGGTTGCCGAGGGCCCTCGAGTTTTCTTGCCATGGACCGTGTGTGATCAGAATGGAATGTCGGCGTCCGGGTCCGAGCCGGCGATTCGTCGCTCGCGCGACGGCCTGCCTGTAATGCGACCGCGGTCGCGACGGGCGGTCGCGAACGCCAACACGTCGTCGGCCGAGCGTGCATTCAAGATATCGTCGGCTTCCAGCCACGCCTTGCGCGCGATCCCCACGCCGACGACGACATTATCGAGCCCGGCGATGGAGTGGGCGTCGGGCCCGATCTCGACGGTGATGCCGCGCTCCTTCGCCTGACGCAGATAGCGCCAGTCGAGATCGAGCCGGCGCGGATCGGCATTGAGCTCGATCGCCGCACCGGTTTCCGCGGCCTTCTCGATGATCGCTTCCACGTCGACGGCGTACGCCTCTCGCGCGAGCAAGAGACGGCCGGTCGGATGGCCGAGGACGGTGAGGTGCGGGTTCTCGAGGGCGTTGACGATACGGGTGGTCATCGCCTCTTCGCTCAACTTGAACTGCGAGTGGACGGAACCGATCACGTAATCGAAGCGGTCGAGCGTCTGGTCGTCGTAATCGAGCTCGCCGTTGACGCGGATGTCGGCCTCGATGCCCTTCAGGATCCTGAAGTCGCCGAGTGTGGCGTTCAGCTCGTCGATCTCATCATGCTGGCGGGCGACGGCGTCGCGGCTGAGGCCACCCGCGTAGAACGCCGATTGCGAGTGATCGCTGATGCCGAGGTACGACCATCCCCGCGTGATCGCCGCCTGCGCGAGATCGGCGATGGTTGCGACACCGTCGGAGTAGGTCGAGTGGCAGTGCAAAATGCCCCGCACATCGGCCGCCGTCACGAGTCTGGGCAGCGCACGCGCTGCTGACGTGAGCTCGCCGGCCCCTTCGCGCATCTCTGGCGGTACGAGTGGAATGTCGAGCAGCGCGTACAGTGCGTTCTCATCGGCGAGCGGGACGCGCTCGCCGCGGACGGTGCGGACGCCATCGTCGTCGACGAGAAGCCCGCGGGCAGTCAAGGCGTCCGACATCTGCCGGATGTGTCCCTCGCTCCCGGTGGCACGCCAGAGCGCTACCGCGAACTTCTCCGGCGGGACGCAGTGCAGGTCGAGGAGGGTGCCGTCCACGAAACGAATGGCGGCCGATCCAGCCCCGATAGTTGCGTCGACGACTCCGGCTATTCGCGCGAAGGATGCGGCAACCTCGGCGGGGTCGCCCGTCACGGCGGCGACGATGTCGATGTTCCGCACCACCTCGCTGCGCCGGCGCACGGATCCGGCGATTTCCGCTTGCGTCACATCCGGGTGGCGCCTAACGGCGGAGATGAGGCGCGCCGCTTCGGCATACGCGCGCGGAAACAGGGCGAGGGTTCCACTCCTGCGAGCGATCGCGATCGCCTCGGGCATTTGCTCGACCGTCTTCGGGCCGAAGCCTTTCACGGTGGCGAGCCGGCCGTCGCGGGCGGCGGCCTCGAGGTCGTCGAGGCTCGCGATGCCTAACGCTTCGTGCAGGCGCTCGATCTTCTCGGGGCCGAGCCCCGGGACGCGCATGAGATCGAGGATCCCGTCGGGCAGGTCGAGCCGCAACTGTTCGAGGTAGCGCGACTCGCCGCTCTCCACGAGGTCGGTGACGACGGCGAGGGTGGCGCGGCCTATCCCGCGAACCCTGGCCAGCTCACCGCAGCGGAGGAGCGGCGTGAG
>Ga0307408_100001588_pt1 | contig 16776 bp, 17 predicted proteins | sample 322Cmetagenome_FD_202116 | JGI IMG/M metagenome (GOLD analysis project Ga0307408, IMG submission 202116) | Maize rhizosphere microbial communities from greenhouse at UC Davis, California, United States - 322HYB-C-3 | ecosystem: Host-associated > Plants > Roots > Rhizosphere > Soil | place...
CTGAAGATCTACCTTCACCACCACCCATAGGGTGATCTACCGGGTTCATGGCAACACCACGAACTCTTGGACGGCGGCCTAACCAACGTTTTCTACCTGCTTTACCTAATACTTCATTTGCTTTCTCTGCATTTGATACGGAACCAATTGTAGCAAGGCAAGTAGCCAGGATCATACGGGTTTCGCCTGAAGGCAATTTAATAATAGCGTATTTTCCGTCACGAGCTGAAAGCTGTGCGTAAGTACCTGCACTACGTGCAATAGATGCACCTTGGCCAGGGTTTAATTCAATGTTATGAATGATAGAACCCAGAGGAATACTCTTTAATGGAAGAGTGTTTCCTACTTCAGGAGCTACAGCATCACCTGAAACTACAGTTTGTCCAACTTGTAATCCTTCAGGAGCAATGATGTAACGTTTCTCACCATCAGCATAGTGTAGCAATGCTATACGAGCTGTACGGTTTGGATCGTACTCAATTGTGGCAACTGTTGCGGGGATATCTTTTTTATCGCGTTTAAAATCAATCAATCGGTATGACTTTTTATGTCCCCCACCGAGATAACGCATAGTCATTTTACCAGTGTTATTTCTACCACCTGATTTCTTGATAGAAACTACTAACGACTTCTCAGGTACGTTTGTAGTAACATCTGAATAATCGCCACCTACACGGAAACGAGTACCCGGGGTAACTGGTTTAAATCTTCTAACTGCCATGTTCTAATTAAATAGTGCTGTAAAAGTCAATAGTTTCACCATCCTTAAGCGTAATAATAGCTTTTTTGTATTTAGCTGCACGGCCAGATACAAGACCAGCTTTAGTATTACGGCTCTTTGTTTTACCAAATACCACGATGGTGTTTACTGCCTGAATATTTACACCATACATTTGCTCAATTGCAGATTTAATCTGTAATTTATTGGCTTTTGGATCTACTTTAAATGCATATCTGTTTAACTTTTCAGTTAACAATGATGCTTTTTCTGTTAAAATAGGTTTCTTTAAAATTTCCATATTACTTGGCAAATGCCTCCTCCAATGTTTTAACAGAACCTGCAGTTAACAAAAGCTTGCCAGCGTTCAATACATCATATGTATTTAACTGATCTGCTGTAATAACTTTTGCTTTCTTAATGTTTCTGCTTGATAAATAAACATTATTATTAGCAGCCGGTAACACCAATAAAGTTTTTTCGTTAGCAACGTTTAAGTCTGCAACCAGCTTGGCATAGTTTTTAGTTTTGATTGCATCAAATGTGAAATCTTCTAAAACTACGATGTTGTTATCTTTTGCTTTGTAAGATAAAGCTGACTTACGAGCCAATTGCTTTAACTTTTTATTTAGCTTGAAGCTATAGTCACGTGGCTGAGGACCGAAAACACGGCCACCACCATTGAATAAAGGTGATTTAATGTTACCAGCACGAGCTCCACCAGTTCCTTTTTGCTTGTAAAGTTTACGAGTTGATCCGGCAATTTCGTTACGTTGCTTAGACTTATGCGTACCTTGACGTTGATTGGCAAGGTATTGTTTAACGTCTAAGTAAATTGCATGATCGTTAGGCTCTAAACCGAAAATCGCTTCAGGAAGTTGCACCTTGGCACCTGTTTCTTTACCTGAAATACTTACTACATTAACTTCCATCTTATTTATCAACGATTACGTAAGAACCCTTAGCTCCCGGAATTGAACCGCTAACTACTAATAAATTTTGCTCAGGATACACTTTCAAAATCTGAAGATTCTGAACTTTCACACGAGCGCCACCAGTACGGCCAGCCATACGCATTCCTTTGAATACTTTTGAAGGCCATGAAGAAGCACCTAATGAACCCGGAGCACGCATCCTGTTGTGCTGACCGTGGGTTTGGCCACCCACACCGCCAAATCCGTGACGCTTAACAACACCCTGGAAACCTTTACCTTTAGAAGTGCCAACAACATCAACGAAGTCGCCTTCTGCAAATAGATCTACAGTAATTGTGTCGCCAAGAGTTTTCACATCTTCAAACGTTTTGAACTCTACCAGCTTACGCTTTGGAGTTGTGTTCGCTTTAGCGAAATGGCCTTTCAATGGTTCAGTAGTGTTTTTTTCTTTCTTTTCGTCGAAAGCTAACTGAACGGCTTCATACCCGTCCTTCTCGGCGGTACGAACCTGCGTTACAACGCAAGGGCCAGCCTCGATTACCGTACATGGGATATTACGCCCCTCGGCATCGAAAATGCTGGTCATTCCTACTTTTTTTCCAATAATTCCTGACATTTTCTTTTGTTTCTTGTTTCGCCCATCGAAGCAGTAGGGCTTCGCTCAAGGCATAGTAATCCCTCGAAAGGGAGGGCAAAGATAGAAACAATACTTTAATTGTCAAATAGTGAGGGAGTTATTTTTTTTGAGAAATCTATTTTTTTAAAAAAGAGAAGGTATTTGTGAATTAAGAGATTATAAACAAGCTGCAAAAAAGCCCGGGAGTTGCTTAGCTAAGGATCTGATCTTGTTCAGTTCTTGTTAGCTCTTGCTCGGTAAAACGTGCGATTTGCTCAATCCCACCTTACCTATCCTGTTACCATCCCTCATTAATAGTCGAGTTTGGTTGTAATGAATGAAGGTAGACGATCTAAAACTTATGAGAGTGGACATAAGCGCCAGCGAAAGAGAACACGAAGAAGGAGGAATCATTAAACTGCATTTAAGAAGTACTAACGCCAATAAAGTATTGTAACTATTGTGTTCAGTGGCAGCCTAAAGTTCAGTGCTTGACTAAAGACAACAGCCGGCTAAAACAGGTTCCTGCTATTGCTAGCCTGGTGATGTATGTTATTTCGCTGCTTTCTATTACTTTAGTACTGGCACGGCGGAGGTACTATGTACCCAGCAACAGCAACAAGCCGAAACCGTTATGAACTATTTTACTAAGACTGACCTCAAATAATGACGGGCACCTCATTTGAAATCAAAATATTAGACCTTCATTGGATAAAAAACGTCGACGACCCAGCTGATCTTTGCGCTCACGGCCACGTTTTTGTGAGAATTGGAAACGAAGTTATCTCAGACGAAGAAAGTGCAGATGTAACATTAAGTTCAACGGCATTGTACTTAATGCGGACACTTACACAAAACTATAAAAAGGATGACTACGTAAGTCAATTACTACCGTGTTGCGGACACTTTTTTATTGCTGACGAAGGATATAATAGTGTGAATATACTAGGTTGCCCAAACGGCATTGACTGGACCATCATTCATACCGATGATAATAAAGTCCAGCATACTTCTGAATACGGACAACAAGCTGTTGTGGATGAAGCGACATACCAGCAAATCGTTTTGGACTTTGCTGATCAAGTCGAGAACTTTTATAAGAGTAGTTTACCTAAGACAATTCCAAACGATAACTTCGACAAGGCAGGCTACCTGACTTTTTGGAAAGAATGGCGAAACTTGAGAGACAAATGGAAATGAAAACAGCACATGATTTAAATACATCTCTACTATTTTACATCTAGAGGAAAACTTTTTAGAGGATGAAGGGCAATCATCGCACATCGACACCTCTGTGAATGATTTAATATATTCAAAATTCCCAAAAGAGACTTTTTCAGGCACAGTTAAATATTTGTTTGAATCGCCAGGACAAATGCAATCTAGCTCACATCGTATTAGAACCGAAATTGAAAATCAATCCAACCAACAAGGGCGGCCTATGACAGCGCCTTTAAATTATGCCCGGGTGGACGTTCTCAAACTAATTATAATTATTTCCTTTAACTGTCTGTAGATTTGACAGTAGCTTTCTTCATCTGTCACTCCAGCCAAACATTAATGCAACATATCGCGGAGTCTGGAGACTCCTATTTTATATCTCAATCCGTAGAGACGCTTCGCTTAACTCTACGGACAGCGCTGGAGAATAAAACAACTCAATAACTGCATTTAATGCAATTGTTGGCAGTGTTCGCGGAATGGACAGGTTGACGGTGCTTTTATAAAACTAGAGATAGATATTTCCGCCATCGTTTCGCAAGCAGAAATATGGCACCAATGCGTTGCTAAAACCTTTCTGTTTAAATCAATGTTAAGTTTTGGAGTAAAAACTTAATAACCATGAAAGTATATTCAAAAATCATAGCGATTGCTACTATTCCGGTTTTTTTTGCTTGCAATAGCGGAGCAAAGAAAAGTTCGGATGCCGATTCGGTAAGCTCTATGGAAAGCACTGAAGCTGGAAGTGCCGGCACCGCAAGTTATGTTAGGCTAAACTCAGGCACAGAAACTCAAACCATAATTCGCGATACTATTGAAGGAGGCGGATACATCTACGCCGACAGCCGAGAACCACTGGAAAGCGACTTGCTTTTTGTTGATGCAAGTACCAGCGACACGCTGTATGGACCTACCGGAACCATCGTTAATAATGCCCTTGTGAAAACGGACGGCACATGGAAATTGGATGAGGCAAAAATAAAACGCGATGGCGATAAAGTTAAAATCAAAACCGCAGACGAGAAGCTCAAAATGGAAGATGAAGAAATGAAGTTAAAGAGCGGCGACTCTAAGCTTAAAACAGACGAAGATGAGTCGAAAACAAAAACACCTTCCACAAAAGAGAAATCTGATATGGAAGATAACGAAAGTAAAACCAAGCCGCGAAATTAGGATTTAATTATCCGGTGAACTCAGTGAGAAAGAACTGGTTCTCCGGATAATAATCAGTTGAAAAGAAACTCAATATCATCACGCTTTAACTTCTTAATAAAAGCAGAATCTTCACTCACCAGGTCGCCACTGAGATCTTTCTTTCTCTCCTGAAGCTTTAAAATCTTCTCTTCGATCGGATCTTTGCAGATCATCTTATAAGCAAAAATCTTCTTTTTTGTCCAATTCGATGTGTTCGGTCTATGGCCTGCTGCTCGGCCGTGGGATTCCACCACGGGTCTACAAGATAAACATAGTCTGCCACTGGTAAATTCCACCCAACTCCCCCTGCTTTCAAAGAAATAAGGAAAATCTTAATGTCCCTTTTCAGGATAGTGCAACTTACCATATTTATCGCACCATTCCAATACCCTGGAGTTCCCTCCGATTCCATACTTGGCCTGAATTTGATCTTTGTTTAATATCCCTCGTTCATACTCTGCACTACAGAGCGTTTAAACCACTCGCTGTACTTAACTCTTCGGGCTGTGTTACTCGATTCTTTTTCTTTGATTTTCATTTTGTTGACTTGGATTTAGTCAACTTTTTCCAGGACGAGACAAGAAACTAAAAAGCCCGAACTGCATAATGCAATCCGGGCTTCTTTCAATGATTATATTACTTCACATTTACAGTGGTAGCTACAGCAACGGTACCAGTAGTTTCGTATCCAGCTGGCACTTCTGCGTTCTTTCCTTTCATGGTTAAAAAAAGTATGCAAACAACAACACCTAACACGATTGCAAGAGTTTGCTTGTCTTCACCCTCCTGAAAAACATTGCTCGCTGCCAATGGAACATCCTGCCCATCTACTGCTTTAACAGACTTTAATTGAATTTCAACAAAGCCTTCTTTACCTAAGCCCTTTGCCTTTTGGGCTCTCAATACCTGTCCCTTAGCGATAGAGCCTGCAGGAATAACAACTTTATCGCCTACCTTAACATCATATCTTACTTTGAAATCGATGATTTGTCCTGGTGTAATAGCGGCTGAAGAAATTGTAGAAACAGTTTCGAGAGGAATAGAAGTACCGGCATTTATTACCACGCCATCTGCACGTAACTTGAACGACATAAAAAGAACTGACACTGCAAGAAGGCAAGCAATCCTTTTAACATAAGCTGATTTTAAAATTGAGATTAACATAATTGAACTGTGAAAATTAGGGTTTTATATTATATATTAATTTATTAGCAAGATTTTGACGTTGGCTTTCATTATACCGTTTGGCACTTTTTGCTGAACCGTAGATGTTTCCTAAATAAAAGCTCAGGTTGAACACTCCGGTAAGCAAGCCCATTCCGTAATTCTTATTTTTAAAGCTGGAGTAAGTTGCGTAGCCTAATAATCCGTTAATTACAAATGCAGAAAGAGCAGTTTGTTTATGGCCGGCATAGGCGTACCCGGCACCTGGGAGTATTGATAATAAAGCTGCTGTAGATTCCTTCTTTTGTTTTAATGGCAAACTTGTTTCCAACAATTTAAGCTTAGATACCCTCAATTGCGCCGGAAAAGGAAGTGATTGCAACAATTCAAATGAATTTCTTGCTTGTACCCAATCATACTTCTGGGCATTTAAAACTGCTTTAAAAGATGTTAACTTAGACTTGGCATATTGATCTTTGCAATTTTTGAGTGCATCGTCAACTATTTGAAGAGCTTTATCGTAGTTGCCAAGTTTATAATGAAGGGTTGCCAGCTGATAAAGAGTTTCACTTTCAGTTTTCAGAGATTCAGGGCAACGAATTTCGTATGCGTAAATACCTTTTTCGTACTCCTCCAGAGCCCGTAAACAGATTAGTTCATTAATGAATATTTCGGGCGCGTAATTTGTCTGTTGATATTGTATACGCTTTACTTCCAGTAGTGCTTCGCTGAACAGTCCGTCGTTAATTAGCGCTTTTATCAAAAGCAATGAGGGATCACCGTCCTTTACGGTGTCAGAATAAGCGAAGAAGTAAGAATTACCATTATAGTAAAGATTTTGAGGTGCTTTATCATATACAGGATAATCAAGATTCTTAAATCCATTTTCCCTTAATGTAAGGGCATAATTATCCCGGTCATGGCCACATCTGAGAAGCCTATCGGACGTTAAAATAAAAGCCTTGGAAAAACTCGACTCCTTAAAAGATTTCAAGCCAAAGTTTGAACAACTTGGATACATTGGGCATTCCTGTCCTCTTACTTCGCTGATGTATTTTTGGTAAAACCGAATATAATCTACGGTTGACGATTCTTTATCTTTAAAGGACCGGTTAAAATAAGTCGTTTTTGAATGAATTACTTTACCGTCTGCACGCGTTGTGTATTGCGCACTTACAGGAATGACATAAATTATGAAACAAAAAACTACAAAAGCTTTTTGCAGGCTAAGGCGTAGGTTAAACAAAATAAAATTAAGCTGTGCTTATCTAAACTCGGCACAAAGCTAAAAAAAGATAAGTTAGCTACAAACCTATAATGCTAATAAGTTAACTATGGATTATAAAAGGATCGGGCTAAGTAAACTAAATCAGTCTCAATGCTGCGTTAACTTCTCAATCAGTTTTGTGCTTTGCCTTGCCCCCTCCTGCAACCTGTCTGCGAAGAAATCTTTTACCTGATTAAAGTGAGATAAATAGCCGTCCATATCACCGTATTCAATAATTGAAGCCCATTCTCTTACCGCTGAATGAAACTCTAAGTCATCGGCACGGATACTCTTATCATACAAGGCAGTTTGAATAGTTTCTTCCAGTAGATCATCATTCTTAAAAAGATATTCCGCAATGCCCAGGCGAAGGCGAAATGGCGGCGTCTGGCAGATCATATTTTCATATGGATTGATGCCTAGCTGGTGCCATGCATCAACCATTGCCAATAAACTAAGATGCGAATTGGGGCGATAATGGCCGGCTTCTTCAGCCATTTTAAAATCCTTCATGACCTGCTTATCCAGAGTAATAAAATCATGTTCTCCGTGAAATACAAATTCTTTGGCAACCTGAAGCCGTTTCCTTAGATCAGCTTCCTGTTCACAAATCATCATCTTAAACAATTCCGATTCAGATTTTGCATACTGCCTCACCTGTTTACGCGCAAAAGGATTTAAGATCGCTAATCCGGCGTAGACGTGCGCTTTATAGCTGAATATTCTTAAGGTTGTAAGGATTTTAACGTTGTCGATTCCTGTAGAATAAGCCCCGTGGTCCCAAGGATAAAAGCCGGCATTCTTCCAGGCGGTACCCATGCTTTCAAAGCCCATATGTGTAACAGCCTGGGTGTCTGCCATTATTTTATCGTGCTGGTGATAGCTATCAACTTCAATAATTTCAGATTCCAAGGCTTCAAATATCGGGCGAATACGATCGTAATTTTCTTTATCTATCCGATGAGGTACAATAACCAATTTTTGTCCGTGGGTTGAAAACGCTGGGCCATGCAAAGAATGGCAAGTAAAAATGTGAACATCAGAAGGCAGGTATTTTTCAAATGCTTCTATTTCCGGATACTTTACAGAGGTTTGCCCTGCAATTACGGCTCCATATTTTACAGAGTCTGCAGTTGCGGCAACTACTTCGGCAATTTTTGAAGCCTCAACCGAAAACAGCAAAAAGTCTGACTTGCGGGCAACAGCTTTAGCATTTTCGAGAATGGAAACGCTTGTACCCTGAAAAGCGTGCTGTAAAATTTCGGTACGGTCCGGCAAATCGCACCCAAAAACTGAATATCCTTTTTCGGACCATTTACGGGCATACATCGCCCCCATATCGCCTAAGCCTATAATTCCAATATTCATGCTGTAAACTTAGAGATTTTTTGGAGATTGGGAGACGGATTAGAGAATTGAGGTTAGAGGTATGAATAGCGACACAATATCTTAATCGAAGCTTATGGCTGTCCTACTTTTCAAATGCAGTTGCGACAATAGTCCCCTGGTTACCGTTTGCCGGGAACTCTACGTTTAGAAAAGCCGCGATGGTTTTTGCCAATTGATTATTGTAATAGTGCTGTTTCTCCTTTACTTCGCCTAAAGCAGTTGTATCCGGCCCCATGATCATGAACCAGGTGTGATTAGAGCCCGGCCTGCCGATCCCATGTTTTCTCCATGAGTTCCTTCCCCCTCCGCGGCCATGGTCTGTGGTTACAATTAATGTGGTTTTATCGCGGTAATTTTCGTCCGATTGAATCCAATCCCATATGTCACATAAAAACGAGTCAGTTTTGTTTGCGGCGTTTAAATACGAGTCATAATGCCCATTATGGGCATATTCATCTGTTTCGCCATATGCAATTAGCAATAACTTCGGAAGGCTCTTTTTGAAGTACTCCTTCGCATATTGATGGGTAAATTTATCGAAGCGGGTTGCGCTCCAGGGACTTGGTGAGATTTGTTGTAAATGATTTAAATACATCTCTCTCGAACCGAGCTTGGCAGCTCTCGCTGTATCATTGCCCGCATTTATATGTATGCCAGAGCGTTTTTGGTTTATGATGTAATGGAAAACATCCCAGGAAGCAAACACGGCAACTTTATCCTCAAAAGTTTTTTGATGGTTAACAAACTCAAGAATTGTTTCATTAGGATTATTACGGCGGGCGTTGGTTTTAATGCGCTTATCCGGAACCCCAGTAAGCAATTCATTATAGCCGGGATAAGAAAACCAATAGCGGTTTGCCACGTTAACCTTGTTTCCTAACAGGCGATTACCATAAATCTGCCCCTTAACAGCTATGGTTTTCCAAATAAACGGAAACAGTTTCATCCGCCGAATAGTGGGGTCTGCATCCCAAAATGCCAACTTAAGGCAGGCCGCGTCTTTAACATACTTGGTATTACTTATAATCTCAGGGTCTGCCCCCTGAAATATCTCCTGCCAGCGCATTCCATCCATGGTAACTAAAACAACATTTTCAGTTTTGGGTTGAGCCATTAGGGACAGCCGGGAGAACAGTAAAAGGAGGCTAATTGATAATAAAAATCTAGGCTGCATCATAATCCGGGCATTTCAGAGTTTAACAAATAGTACAGAAATCGGGTTTAGTTTTTTGTTATTAATTCATATTTTCACATTGGTTAATTTTTTTATATCATCTATGAAAAACGCTATAAAAATCAGTTTATCAGCCATCTTCCTTTTTCAGGTTTTACTGGCGTATCCAGCCTCTGCGCAAGACTCGTCTGCTGTTAAACCCGCAGCGCCAACGAGCAACACTTCCATCCCATATAAAACAGACCCAAGTTTAAACGGGCAATATCAGGATCTATTGCGGCGCTCATGGACCAATCAGGGGTATAAAGTAATTAATCCTAACCGCCTTGCGCTGCTTTGGAAAAATGTGCAGGATAGCCTGCATGCCGAGAGGAAAAAATATGCTCCGCTTCAAGCTAAGATTAATAGCCAGGCTCAGATCATAGCCAGCCTTAAACAGCGAGCCTCAACTTATCAGCAAAATCTGGAACAATCACGAGCTTCTGTAAACGAGGTTGAACTACTAGGCGGTTCAGTGGATAAATCGACGTATAATTCTATTATGTGGGGTGCTATTATCATTTTGGCCGTTGCCCTGGCCGCAAGCCTCTTCACCGCCGCCCGGAGTGTGCACGAAGCCCGCTATCGGAGGCAACTATTTGATGAAATCTCCGCAGAGTATCAATCGCATAAGGTTAAAGCAAACGAGAAAGAAAAGAAGCTTGCCAGAGAGCTGCAAACAGAGAGAAACAGGGTTGAAGAATTACTTGAGAAAAACAAATAGGCGTTCGCAAGTCAGTTATTACGGCCCTGCGGCAATCTTCCCTGAACGCTTTGGTCGAGTACACTCGGCGCCTTTGGCTACTTACTAAAAGTTAAGCACTAAGGCAATTAATGTTATTTTCATACCTTAGGGGCAAGTTCGCCAGAGTTGTTAGTTTAATTCGGGCAAGAAAAACCTCAAAATATTACTGTGCAAAAATTGTATTTCAAGGCTTTAGCCAGTGCTTTTCTTTTGTGGCTAGCCTGGCCGCCCATGCCTTTTACCGCGCCATTGCTTCTGCTTGCGTTTGTGCCCCTGCTTCAAACTACAGAAGCTTTAATTTTCTCAGATGTAAACAAGAAAGGCAAAAAAATATTCCTGCTTTCCTTTCTGGTATTTTTTATCTGGAATACGTCCTGCATTTACTGGGTTTTTAACTCTCTTAATGCAGTTATGCCATCAGGGCTTGCGGTAGTGATATCCCTGATTCCTTTCGGACTAGCGGCTTTACTTATGTCGGTAGCATTTTGGCTATATTATCAATTGCGAAAGAAGACACGAAGAGGTTGGAGTTATGTTGGACTGGTTTCTTTCTGGATTGGCTATGAATATTTGCACCAAACCTGGGACCTGGCTTTTCCCTGGATGACTTTAGGAAATGGCTTCTCGAGTTCTCACCAACTAATACAATGGTACGAATACACAGGCGTTTACGGGGGAACTCTATGGATATGGCTGGCAAACATACTGGCATTTGAACTGACCCTGGCGAAGGCTTCGGAAGAAGATGAATCATTAAAATCCCAAAAAAGGCTTTTAGCTGCGCTCTTTGCTACGGTAATGATTCCCATGGCCGCCTCCATTGCCATGTATTCGAAATACAAAGAGCGTGAAAATCCAGCAAATATTGTTATAGCTCAACCGAACATTGACCCCTACCAGAAGTTTCAGAGTTTACCGGCATCCGAACAAATTAAACGGCTGATCCACTTATCGGATTCCGTTGCCCAACCCAATACTGAATATTTTATATGGCCGGAAACGGCAATTCCGGAGGGGACGAATGAAAGCCAGATTCAAACTAATTTGAATTATTTAACCATCCAGAGTTTTTTAATAAAATACAGAAATGGCAATGTCCTTTCGGGGATTGAAAGTTACTCGTTATATGATAGCCAAGAAACACCAACCGCCAGATTTTTAGAGGAGAACGGACAATATCTTGATGTATTTAATGCAGCCATCCAAATAGAAAACTTATCTAAGCCTCAGTTTTACCATAAATCGAAATTGGTCCCGGGAGTTGAGCAAACGCCATTTTCATCTTCCCTCTCATTTCTAAAGCCGGCATTTGCAGCATTTGGAGGAAGCACTGGCGGCTATGGATACCAGGAGGAACCAACTGTTTTCTTTTCGCAAAGTGGAATTGGTGCGGCTCCGGTTATCTGTTACGAGTCCATTTGGGGAGGGTACGTTACCGAATATGTAAAAAAAGGCGCTCAGTTTATCGCTATTGTAACCAATGATGGCTGGTGGGGAAATACCTCTGGTAAGGACCAGCATCTGGCTTATGCAAAATTAAGGGCAATTGAAACCCGCCGCTGGGTTGCCCGATCTGCCAATACAGGTATTTCTGCGTTTATCAATCAAAGAGGTGACATAGTTCAACAAAGCAAATGGTGGGTGGCTACCGCTCTAAAAGCCGACATCAACTTAAATGAAGAACTAACTTTTTATGTTAAGCACGGCGACTATATCGCATTCTTCGCAATCTTCCTATCTGTCGGTTTCTTCATCTTCTTAGTGATCAAATTGTTTCAGCCAAACAGGACTTCAGGCACATAACAAATCAGGATACAAAAAACGGCCGGGTATATTACAACCCGGCCGCTTGCTTAAACCTTATCACCCAAACTTTGGAATCCCTCTGTCTCAGGCGTATCTTTAACAATTGAAAACAAAATATTGTTCTTAAAAGAATGTAAAATTCGCTTAAGTTAAGCCTTTATTAATCAGAGCCTTTAAATTCCCCTTTAAAGTTTTCATCTGAAAGGTTATGAGCCCGTTCTTCCTCAAGTTTATGCTTCATCGCTTCTTCCCTGTTAATCATATCTGCCACGCTCGTTTCCGTCAGAATTTTAAGGGTAGCGTCCCGAACGTCTTTCATTACGTCACGGATGCCACAATACAGTTCATTCGTACATTCTTCACAACGTTCATAAAAGTTTAAACTAACACATGGGAGCAAAGCAATGGGGCCATCAATAACCCTGATTATAGAGGCAAGCTTAATATCTTCGGCCTTCTTCATCATATAGTATCCGCCGCCAGCGCCTTTTTTACTACCCAGAAAACCGCTTCGTTTAAGTTCGAGCAATATGGCTTCTAAAAACTTTTTAGGTAACTGTTCTTTCTGGGCGATTTCCGAAATGAGCATGGGCCTGTTGTCTTTATTCCTCGATAAAGCCATCAGCGCCTTTACTGCATATTTAGTTTTCTTGGTTAACACTATTGTTTATATATGGAGTTAATAGCAAACTTACGGATTTTTTTTTCCTTAAATTCTGTACAGACATATATAAAACACACAGTAAAACTGTACAAAAGCGATTTTTGCAGTAAATGAATCCTATAAAAGTTTTAGTAATACCGGATATACGTTTCGCAGAGATACAAGGATGACGACTATACCTACTATCAGCATAATAGTTTTAACCGGCAACTTGCTGGATAGCCTCGCAGCTATAGGTGCTGCTAATGAGCCTCCCAATATCAAACCTAGAACGATTTGAAAATGGTTAAATCCAAGAAATAATATAAAGGTTACCGAGCTTGAAAAAGCGACAAAAAACTCCGTAAGGTTTACAGAACCTATGGTATAGCGGGCACTTCTGCCGCCGGCGAGCAATGTTGAGGTAACAATTGGCCCCCAGCCACCGCCACCTACCGCATCCATAAAACCGCCAGCCACTGCTAAAATTCCTATGTTTTTTGTTTTCTTCTTTCTTTTCTTGGCTTGAAGCGCTTTGCGAATTATAATTATCCCTAAAATCAACGTATAAGAACTCACGATCGGTTTTAAAATATAACTATACTCTTCAAGTGAAGACAATATATATGCACCGGTAATGGCCCCTACAACACCCGGAATTAATAAATTCCTAAATAGCTTATTGTTTACGTTTCCGAAACGCAAATGCATTAAACCCGAAACTCCGGATGTAAATATTTCCGAAGTATGCACACTAGCGCTTGCTGCCGCGGGCGTTATCCCGAACGATAACAAAAATGTAGTTGCACTAACACCATAGGCCATCCCCAGAGCACCATCTATCATTTGGGCGATAAAGCCTCCGAGCATGTAAATCAATAAGTCTGCTGTAAACTGCTTGCTTGCCCAATCAGTTGCAATTGTTACGTTCTCGTACGTGATATAAGTAAACAATAAATGGCCTAAAACCATCAAGCACATCGAGGCGGCAATATACAGCACCACCGTGACTATTTTCTTATGCTTAAATGTTTCAGGTTCGGTATCAACGGCTAATACGGTGGTTATGTCATTTAACTGGCGCACCTTATCAGAGAAATCTCCCGTGAGGGAATTCCTGATTTTTTCCATATTATCCAGCACCTCATCAATTTCGGCAGGAAATGTCTCGTTTAAAACTTCCTTAACCCTCTTGGCAATGGTTGGAGATTTTCCGTTTGTAGAAATGGCGATTTTAAGGTTTCCCTTTTGGACTACCGAGCCCAGGTAATAATCGCAGTAATCGGGGGTGTCGGCAACGTTTGTTAGCACTCCGGCAGCTTTGCAATGCGCTTGAATTTCGGCACTTACTGCCTTTTCATTAATAGCTACAATGGCAAGGCCTACGCCCTGGAGATCGTCTGGCTGGAAAGGCCTTTCTTCTGAAGGTACCTGATGGCTTTTTAGAAAAGAAGCAACTGCCGGAGATATCTCTTTCGCTACCAGCTTAACTTTCGCATTGGGAGTATTATGAAATATCGCACGAAGTTTTTCAAGGGCAACATTCCCGCCTCCTACTAACAACAGATTTAGTTTTTCAAGCTTCAAAAAAATCGGAAAGAGCGTATTATGCTCTTTCCGGATTTCAGGCTTTTCATCAGCCACGTGTGCAGACATTATTCTTTGATTAAAGTTCGCTATTTACCAAAGTTGCATTACGATACTCGGTAAGTTGCTGATTAAACAATTTAGATTGTTGTAAATAATACTCAGCAAACTCCCTGGTAGGCTCGTTTTGGTTAAGCTGATAAACTAAATCGTTGAAAGAAGATGGCAATTCGATTTTTCCGCTTGCTACAAACTTCTCGTCGAAATCTTTAATGATACCTGACTGGGTGTTGGTTTTAACACTTTCTGCGACTAATAAAGCTTTTGCAGAAAGGACAAAGCCAGTATATGAATGATAAATAGCATCAGAGTACTCAGCGGCATTGAATGACTCTTCGCTCCACTGTAGCCTTTCTTCAGCCTCATATAATAAAGTAGCAACAAGATCTATCAAAACACTGGCACACTCACCTACGCCGATTTCTGGTTTGTAAGCTTCAGTTTGTTCCCAGTCGATGAAATCATCAGGAGTAATATTTTCCTGATTGGCAATTGGATTCAACAGGTCATAGAAATAGATCTTGCCTTGTCTGGTGTAATATTGATTGAATAACTCGCCTTCAGTTGAATTCTTAAAGTAGTCTTCAAGCAATGTGCGCAACACTAGCGGGCCACGCTTGCTAGGTACTTTAATAATCTTTTCAGAAGCAACACCTGCACCATCTCCGGTTGGGCCTCCGCCTAACAATACTTGTAAGGCAGGAGCTACCATTTTTCCAATTTTCATACTTGAACCATGGAAACCAATAGCAGCCATAGCGTGCTGTCCGCAGGCATTAATACATCCACTAATTTTAATAGTGATGTCTTTGTTATAAATTAAATCAGGATATTCTTCAAAAATAACTCGTTCTAATTCACGTGTGATACCAGTACTATTGGAAATGCCTAAGTTACAAGTATCAGTACCAGGGCATGAAGTAATATCGGCAACACTTTCGAAACCAGGAGTTGCCAGGCCAAGCTCGTTTAGTTTTTCAAAAACGTATGGCAAGCTAGACTCTTTTACAAAGCGAAGCATGATCCCCTGAGTATTGGTTAAACGGATATCATCGGCTGCAACCTCCTTAACCAAAGCAGCGAACTTGCGTGCAACTGGGGTTTTGATATCCCCGTTCTGAACGCGGATACCTACCGCTACGTAACCATCCTGCTTTTGCTTGTAAATGTTTGATTTTAACCACTGCTCATATTTAAGCGGATTAGTAATCTCAATTACCGGAACATCTGCAGTTGGAAGTACTGGATTTGCCTGAGGGATATCTCTGTTTATTTTAAAGCTCTTAACTTTAATTGCCGGCTGTTCATTTTTAGCCAGCTCTAAGAATGCATCTTTTCCAATGTCCTGAATTAGATATTTTAAACGAGCTTTATGACGTTTAGCTCGCTCTCCGTAACGGTCGAAAACACGGATAACGGTTTCTGCAAAAGGGATTATCTGGTCTTCATGGATAAAGTCTGATACTTCCACGGCAATGTGTGGCTGAGAACCTAAGCCTCCACCCAACATCACTTTAAAACCTCGAACTTCTTCACCATTTTCAACTTTCACCTTTGGAATAAAGCCCAAATCGTGCATAAAAGCATAACCAGTGTCTTTATCTGAAGAGGAGAATGCAATTTTGAATTTACGCCCCATATCCTGGCAGATTGGATTACGCAATAAGTACTCAAAAAAGGCGTGTGCGTAAGGCGTAACATCGAACGGTTCTTGTGGGTCAACGCCCGCCATAGCCGAACCGGTCACATTTCTTACGGTATTACCACAAGCCTCGCGCAAAGTAACGGAGTCTTTCTCTAACTCAGCCCAAAGCTCAGGTGTACGCTCCAGGCTTACGAAGTGTAATTGAATATCTTGGCGGGTTGTAATATGGAGGTTACCTGTAGCAAAGTTATCAGACACATCTGATATTCTTAATAGCTGCTGGGTGGTTAATCTTCCGTAAGGAAGTTTGATACGTATCATTTGAACGCCTTGCTGGCGCTGCCCGTATACCCCGCGTGCAAGCCTAAGGCTTCTGAATTTCTCTTCGTGAATTTTACCTTCTCTGAATAACCTGATTTTTTTCTCAAGTTCTATAATGTCTTTCTGTACAATCGGGTTTTCCAGTTCAGTTCTAAAACCTTGCATTACCTATAGAATTAATGGTTTGAGGTGCAAAATTACGCATTAAATAAATTTTGCTGAAATTTAAGTTTAAATGCAGGAATACAAGCG
>Ga0307408_100001590_pt1 | contig 16761 bp, 16 predicted proteins | sample 322Cmetagenome_FD_202116 | JGI IMG/M metagenome (GOLD analysis project Ga0307408, IMG submission 202116) | Maize rhizosphere microbial communities from greenhouse at UC Davis, California, United States - 322HYB-C-3 | ecosystem: Host-associated > Plants > Roots > Rhizosphere > Soil | place...
CATGGGCCGCATGCAGGACTCGTTGCGTGACCTGGTGCGCCAGGTGCAGGACGCGGCGGGCAACATCTCCACAGCCAGTTCCGAGATTGCCAGCGGCAACCACGACCTGAGCCACCGCACGGAGCAGACAGCGGCCAACCTGGAGGAGACCGCCTCGTCCATGGAACTGCTGACCAGCACCGTGCAGCAAAGCGCGCAGTCCTCGCGCCAGGCCAGCGAGTTTGCCTCCACCGCCGCCGAGGTGGCCGCACGCGGCGGCGCCGTGGTATCGCAGGTGGTGACCACCATGGACCAGATCACCGCCAGCTCGCGCAAGATCGCCGACATCACGGGCGTGATCGACTCCATTGCGTTCCAGACCAACATCCTCGCGCTGAACGCGGCCGTGGAGGCCGCCCGCGCGGGCGAGCAGGGCCGCGGCTTTGCCGTGGTGGCCAGCGAAGTGCGCAGCCTAGCGCAGCGCAGCGCCGAGGCTGCCAAGGAGATCAAGGGCCTGATCGGCTCGTCGGTCGAACGCGTGGAAGACGGCTCGCGCCTGGTGAGCCAGGCGGGTGAAACCATGACGGAGATCGTGAGCAGCGTGCGGCGCGTGTCCGACATCATTTCGGAGATCACCGCCTCGTCGGCCGAGCAGAGCGACAACATCGGCCAGATCAGCCAGTCGGTCTCGCAGCTGGATCAGATGACGCAGCAGAACGCCGCACTGGTGGAGCAATCCACCGCCGCGTCGGAGTCCCTGCGCGAGCAGGCCGTGCACCTGACCAGCGCCGTGAGCCAGTTCCGGCTGCAGGAAGGAACGTCGGCACCCGCGGCGTCCCACGGCTCGCCCGCACCGGCTGCGCCGGCCTTGGCACAGGCACCCCGCAGGGCTGCATTGCAGATCCAGTAGATTCTGGCTTTTTTCGGTTTTGGGTGTTTTGGCTGCCGGCGCTTGTCCATCAAGCGCTGGCAGCTATTGAAATAGTAGCAATCTTGGCCGCGGCCACTGGAGCCGGGCTTGCTGCCCAGTGGCGCGCCCTTCGCTCGCCTACGCCGACGGCCCTGCTATTCCCGCGTCACGCGCAGCACTTCTTCGCGGCTGGTGATGCCGGCGGCGATCAGGCGTTCGCCGTCCTCGCGCATCAGCGCCATGCCATCGGCCATCGCGGCCGTGCGGATGTCGGCCTCGGAAGCCTGGTTGTGGATCTGCGCGCGGATGGCGTCGGTGGTCACCAGCAATTCGAACACGCCGGTGCGGCCCGTGTAGCCGGTCTGGCCGCAGTGGTCGCAACCCGTGCCGTGGCAATGGCTGCAGTACTTGCGCACGAGCCGCTGGGCCAGCACGCCCAGCAGGGAGGACGACAGCAGGAAGGGTTCCACCCCCATGTCGGTCAAGCGGGTGACGGCGCTGGCCGCATCGTTGGTGTGCAGCGTGGCCAGCACCAGGTGGCCCGTGAGCGACGCCTGGATGGCGATCTGCGCGGTTTCGAAGTCGCGGATTTCACCGATCATGATGATGTCCGGGTCCTGGCGCAGGATGGCGCGCAGTGCCTTGGCAAAGGTCAGCTCGATCTTGCTGTTGACCTGCGTCTGGCCTACGCCGGGCAGCTCGTATTCGATAGGGTCTTCCACCGTCATGATGTTGTTGCGCGTGGCATCGAGCCGGCCCAGCGCCGCGTACAGCGTGGTGGTCTTGCCCGAGCCGGTGGGGCCGGTCACGAGGATGATGCCGTGCGGCTGGGTGATCAGCCCTTCAAAGCGGTGCAGCGTGTCGCCCTGCATGCCCACGGCTTCCAGGCTCAGCTTGCTCTCGCTCTTGTCCAGGAGGCGCAGCACCGCCCGCTCGCCATGGGCGCTGGGCAGGGTGGAGACGCGCACATCGATGGCGCGGGTACCCAGGCGCAGGCTGATGCGGCCGTCCTGCGGCAGGCGCTTCTCACTGATGTCCAGGTCGGCCATGATCTTCAGGCGCGAGATCAGGGCCGCATGCAGCGCGCGGTTGGGCTGTACCACCTCGCGCAGCGTGCCGTCCACGCGAAAGCGCACGCTGGAGTGCCGCTCGTAGGGCTCGATGTGGATGTCGCTTGCACCGTCGCGCGCGGCCTGCGTGAGCAGGGCATTGAGCATGCGGATGATGGGCGCGTCGCCGGCTGATTCCAGCAAGTCCTCGACGGCCGGCAGCTCCTGCATCATCCGCGAGAGGTCGGCGTCGCTCTCAACCTCGCTCACCACCGTGGCGGCGCTCGATTCGCTGTGCGAATACACGGCGCTGATGCGCTGGGCGAGGGCAGGGGCGTCCAGGGGCAGCAACTGCTGCACCGGGTGCTTGCGCAGCACCTCCGACAGCGCCCCCGCATCAGGGTTGGGGCCGTGCCACAGCACGAGCTGGTGGCCGTCGTCTTCCAGCAGCAGCTGGGCCGTGCGGGCAAAGGCGTAGGGCAGGGGATGGCGCATGGGCGGTCTCTGGAAGACTTTTACAGCGCCGGAGCGGCAACCGTGGCGTTGAGCGCCCATTTGTCGCGCAGGGTGGTGGCGGCCGCCTGCGCCGCGTCTTCGGTGCTGTAGGGGCCCACGCGCACCCGCGTGGCCTTGCCGCGGTTGGTCTCCACCGACTGCAGCGACAGCGGGAGGGCGGCCTCGCGCAGCTTGGTCAGCGTGGTGCGGGACTGGGCGTCCTGCCCGAAGACGCCCACATTCACGTAGTACAGCGGCGCGGGCACCAGGGCCCGGGCCGTCGTGGCCGGGGGCTCTGCGGCCGGCGCGCTGCTTTGCGGACCGGGGACTGGCGCGGAAACCGGCGGCGGTACCTGCGGCGTGAGCTGTTGCATGGGTGCGGGGACCGGCGTTGCAGCCGGCTGCGCAGGGGCCGGAGCGCGTTCGGGGATGGGTGGCAGTACCGGCGCGCCCGACACCGTGCCCATCACCAGGCTGGGGCTGGGCTGCGTGGTGTGCTGCAGCGCGCGGATGGCCTCGTAGCGGTCGACCACCAGGGCGTCGCTGGTGGCGGTGTCACGCACCACGATGGGGCGCAAAAAGATCATCAGGTTCATCTTGTTGCGGCTGCGCTTCTCGCTCTTGAACAGGTTGCCGACCACGGGCAGGTCGCCCATCACCGGCACCTTGTCCTCGCCCTGCGAGTACGTGTCTTCCAGCAGGCCGCCGATGACGATGATGCTGCCGTCGTCCACCAGCACGTTGGACTCGACCGAGCGCTTGCTGGTGGTCGGCCCATTGACGTTGGCGAGGGTGTTGCCATCGATCTTGGAGATCTCCTGGTAGATGGCCATCTTCACCGTGCCGTTTTCGCCGATCTGCGGGCGCACCTTGAGCATCAGGCCCACGTCCTTACGCTCCACGGTCTGGAAGGGGTTCACGGTGCTGCTGCCCGTGGTGTTGGCATACGAGCCGGTCACGAACGGCACGTTGCTGCCGATGAGGATGCGTGCTTCCTCGTTGTCCAGCGTCATGATGTTGGGGGTGGACAGCACGTTGGCGTCGCCGCTGTTCTGCAGGAAATTGGCCAGCGCGCCCAGGTAGTACTGCCCATTGACGCGGGGCGCCAGTGCCAGGTTCATGCCGCCGCCCAGACCGGCGGCCGCGGTGGCGATGCTGCTGGCGTTGCCCGACGCGAGCGCCGCCGTGATCCCGAGGATGTTGGCGCCCGCGGTGCCGGAGTTGGTGCCGATCACGCCCACCGTGCCGTCGCCCTGCTTGCCCAGCACGCCCTGCCACTGGATGCCGAACTGCGCCAGCTTGTTGGCCGCGACCTCGACGATCAGGCTCTCGACCAGCACCTGCGCGCGGCGCCCGTCGAGCTTGTCGATGACGGCGCGCAGCTGGCGGTACAGCGGCTCGGGGGCGGTGATGATGAGCGAGTTGGTGGTGGGGTCGGCCTGGATCTGGCCGCCCGTGGAAGGCTGGTTGTTGTTGGTCGCGCTGGTGCCCATGGTGCTGCCGGCACCCAGGCCGGCGGTGCCGGCCGCGCCGCCGGACAGGCCGCTGCCGGTGGAGAGCATGTTGCCGCTGGTCCCGCCGCCGCTCAGCCCCGCGCTGGGCGCCGGGGGTGGCGCGTTGCCGATGGCGCCAGCACCGCCTGCACTGGCGCCCGTGCCCATGGCTGCCATGGCCGCGCGCAGCGTGGTGGCCAGCTTGGTCGCGTCCGCGTTCTTGAGGTAGACCACGTGGATGTTGCCGGTGGACGCGCTGCTGCCCGGCGCGGGCGCCTGGTCCAGCTGGGCCACCAGCGCGCGCACCTGGGCCACGCGGGCCGGGTTGGCCGCGCGCAGGATCAGCGAATTGCTGCGCGGCTCGGCCAGCAGCGTGGTCTTGAAGGAGGTATCGGCCTGCCCCTGGCCCGCGACGGGGCCTGCGCCGCTGCCGCCGTCGATCAGGCGCGCCACCAGGGGCGCGAGGTCGGTGGCCACGGCGTTGCGCAGCGGGATCACCTCCACATCGCTCGCGTTGGCCACGTCCATGGCCGCCACGATGCGCGCCAGGCGCTGCAGGTTGTCGGCGTAGTCGGTGATCACCAGCGAGTTGTTGCCGGGGTTCACGTTGATGGTGTTGTTGGGGCTGATCAACGGGCGCAGCACGGGCACCAGGTTGGCGGCGCTTTCAAAGTTGAGCTTGAAGATCTGGGTGACGATCTGTCCCCCCGCGGGTGCGCTGCCCGAGCTGCCCTGCACCACCGTCACGCTGCCGCCCTGCAGCTTGGCGTCGGCTTCGGGCACCACCTTGTACAGGCCCGCGGTTTCCACCACCGTGAAGCCCTGCAGCCGCAGCGCGGCCAGGAACTGCTGGAAGGCCGCGGCCGGCGGCACGGCACGCTCGGTCACCAGGTTGAGCTGGCCCTTGACGCGCGGGTCCACCACCACGTTGCGGCCGGTGATGGTGGCCATCGTGCGCGCCACGGCCTCGATCTCGGCGTTGGCGAAGTTCAGGGTGACGGGCTCGCTGGGGCGCACGCTCCCCGTCGTGGTGTTGATGGCAGTTTGCGCAAGAATTTGGCTGCTGGCGCTTGCTACTAAAGCGCTGGCAGCTATTGTTTTGATAGTGAGGCGCAGGCGTGGAGAAAACAGAGAAGGCATAGATTCAACCCACGGTGATGATGGAGCGCGCGCCGCTGCGCCGCCCGATGATGTTCAGAAGATTCGACAGCGCCGCTTCGCGTTCCGGTGCCGCAGTGGCTTCGCCGGCAAAACGCAGGCGGTTGCCCACCCATTGGCCCGAGCCGCTGAGCTGCAGGTGGCCCTCCAGGGTGGACAGCGTCAGCGCGGGCACATCGCCGCCCTGCAGCGCCAGCCGGTAGCTGCCCATGGGCTTGAGCGTGGACAGGCGCGAGGACATCGCCCGCGCATCCAGCTGGACCAGCCCGGCCAAGGTGCTGCGCCCGGCGATCCAGCTCATGCTGAGGCCCTGGGTGCGCAGCGCCAGCTGCCCCTGCGGCTGAAGGGTGTTCCAGGGGGTTCCCAGGCCGGAGAGCAAGGCGGCGGGCCATTGGCTCTGCCCGTCGGCCAGCGTGAGCTGCAGGCCCCGCCAGCGGCCCTGCACCTGAGCGCGCAGCGGTTCGGGAGTGCAGCACGCGGCAAGCAGTTGCGCGCGCACGCCGGTCAGGGTGGGGCGCAGCTGCCATTCCACGCGGCCCGGCAGGGCAGCGCGGTCTTGGCTGGCGGCGCCGCCCGTCAGCACCAGCTGGGCCGACCCCGTCCACACCGTGCCGCGCGCCTGCAGCAGCTGCACCTGGCCGCCAGTGGCGTTGGCCACGCCCCGCGCCAGCCAATGCGCAGGGGCAAAGGCGGCCACCGCAGGCAGCACCCCCAGCAGCGCGCCCGCCAGCGCCCACGCCCAGGGGCTGCGGGGCTTGGGGGCGGAGGGGCTTTTGCGGTGGCGGGTGGAGGAAGAAGACGGCACGTGGCGGGATGGGGTGGAGGGAGGGGTCGCGCGGGATGGGCGGGATTCGAAAGAGCCAGGGATGCGGGGGCGGTTCACAGCGTCTCAGGGCTGGCCGCCGGGCGGCAGGGCCAGCACCAGCGTGCCGTCCCAGCGGGGCATGGGCGCGGCGGGGCTGCCCAGCGTGGCAGGGGCGTTGGCTGCACGGGGTGCCGCGGCGGTGCTGCGGGTCAGCCGCGCTTCGATCGGGGCCGCGCGCGCATTGCTGCGCGCCTGCGCCAGCCATTGGGCCAGCGCATCCGCCGGTGCGCCCTTGAGCGTGACGGTGGCGCGGTCGCCCACCAAATTGAGCTGGGCCGTGTTGCCCAGCCGCTGTGTCAACGCGGCGCGCAGCGCGGCGGCGGCGTCCCCGCGTGCCGCGCGCGGGGCGGACTGGAGCTGCTGCGCCTCGGCCTGCAGGCTTTGCATGCGCTGCAGCTGGGCATCGAGTTCGGCATGGCGCGGGCCGGCGGTACGCAGCGTGGCCAGGGCGGGGGCCAGGGCCACCCACCAGAGCAGCGCCAGGCCGACGAGGCCCGCGGCGGCCAGCACCAGCGTCTGCTCGCGGGGTGCCAGGGCTTGCCAGCGGGCGCGCAGGGCGGCGGAGGAGGGGGTGTTGGCGTTCATGGCGTGCCTTCCGCGCGCAGCAGCAGGCTGCCGTCGTCTTTCCGCAGCTGGTAGCCGGCGGCTTGCAGGCGCGCCGACACGGCGGGCTCGCTGTCGGGGTTGAAGGCGATGCCGCGCAGGCGCAGCTCGCCGGGGGTGTATTCGATGGCCGTGGGTTGCTGCCCTTCGGGCAGGGCGCTGCCCGCAGCGGCCAGCAAGGGCTCCAGGTCGCGGGGCGATACGCTGCCCGCCGCCTGGCGCAGCTGCGCCAGTTCGCGTTCCATCTGCACCGGGGCATCCACCACCACCTGCACCTTGGGAAAGGTCTGCGTCAGCGTGGACCGCACGGCGGCCTGCTTGGCCGACAACGATTGGCGTTCCTGCCACGCCCAGGCGTTGAGCCCGACGAGGTGGGCAGCGACCAGCAGCCCCGCGCCCCACCGCGCTGCCCGCCATTGGGGGGCGTTGATCAGCGCACTGGCCACGCTGCCCGCCTGGCGCAGGGCGCGCGTGCGGCCGGTGCTGGCCAGGTCGAACTGCGCGAGGTCCCAGTCGCCGCGCGCGGCCTCCAGCGCGCGCTGGCTGGCCGTGTGCAAACTCGCGCGCTGGCCCAGCGCACGCTCGGCCAGGGCAGCCACGGCGGGCTCGGCGCGCACGACCAGGGCGTCGTCCTCGCCCTCGCCCGCTGCTGCTGGGGGTGGCAGGCCGGCACGTGCCAGGGCCGGTGCTGCAGGTGACAGCGGCAGCACGGCCACGCCTTGCTCGGCGCCCTGCCCGGTCAGCACCACGCAGGCGTCTTCGGGTGTGCCGATGGCGCACAGCTCGGGCCGGCCGCTGGCCGTGGGGCCGGGGGCGAACTCGGGCACCACGCGCGCCACGCGGCGCCCTGCGGCTTCCAGTGCCTGGAGGTTCTCGCGCAGCCAGGCGCGGTCGCACACCGCCACCCAGGCAGGTTCGCCTGCCCGCGCGCCGGGTTGCAGGGCAAAGTGCAGCTGGGCGGCATCGTCGAGCACGCGGTCTTCCAGCAAGCCTTCCAGTGCCGAGCGCAGGCGCGGCGTTTGCTGGCCCGCACCCACGGGCAGGCCCGGCGGCAACTGCACCTTTTGCCACGACAGGGCGCGCGCCGGCACGATGGCCACCACCTCGCCGCCGGGCCGGGTGGGTTCGGGCAGCAGGGAGGCCGGTGCGGTGGCGTGGCGAAGGGCGGTGTGGCCGTCCGCCGTCAGCGTGTAGCTGTAGTCGGTGGCAGGCCCCGGGCGGGCCGGCGGCAGAAAGAGGATGAGGGTGCTCATGGACGGGTTTTGCGGGTCATTTTAGGGCGAGGGCATGACGGCGTCGGCACTGCCCGGCCGATGTGTTGCGGATTCACCGCCGAGGCAGCCCGGGGGCCTCGGATGGGGCACGGTCAAAGGCGCCGCGTTCGCGCCACAGCGTGGTCACCTCCAGGCCCAGCTTGCGCACCAGCGAGCGCTCGTCCACCATCGCATCGCCCAGGCGCAGGCGGCCCCGCACCTCGAAGTACGAGGACGCCACGGCGTGCGCGCCTTCGTTGATGTCAATGTTCGCGCCCAGCAGGTCGCGCACCTCCGAGAGCGTGCGCAGGTGCCGCGCCTCGCGCGCCTGCACGATCTTCTGTGCGCTGGCAACGTCCAGGCCATCGATGGCGGCCAGCAGCACGTCGATGTCCGCCGTGTTGAGGTTGACCGGCGTGCGCACCGGCAGCAGCGTGACGTGGGGCACCAGCGCTGCCACGGTGGCCGGGGACAGGCCCAGCCAGCCGAGCTGCCGAACGGTGGGGGGCATGAGCGGGGCTGTGCCGCCATCGCCGCCCGTGCCGGAGGTGGTGCCGGTGCTGGTCGTGGCCTGGGCGCGCCGCAGTGCATCGGCCAGCAGCGCCAGTTCTTGCGGCGGCAGGCCCAGGCGCTCGAACAGGCGCGTGAACTGCCGCAGCGCAACAGTCTGGTCAGGGCCGCTCGCCGCGAGGTTGGTCAGGTTCAGGCGGGCCTGCATGTCCGAGATCTGCCCCGAAAGGAAGGCCTCGCTGGTGTCGGTGCTGGCATCGTCCACCTGGCTCACGTTCTTGTCGGCCGCCAGAAAGGTGGACAGCCGCGCTTCCTGCAGCGGCACCGCCCAGGGCTCCGCCAGGTGGTCGGCGCCGCCCGCGCGCCCGTCCTCGCGAAGGATGAGGCGCGACCAGTCGAGCGCCCCCACCAGGATCCAGGCGGACTGCACCCGGCCGCGCTCGGCGGTCTCCACTTCAACCGCGCGCCACTGCTGCCACATCGCCGCCGCGGCAAAGGTGGCCACCAGGGTGACGGTGAGCATGGCCAGGAGCAATGCGGCGCCACGGGTGCTGTGCCTGTGCACCGGGCGCCGCAGCCACGGGTGCTGCCGCGGAACGGGCTTTGCCCGGCCGCTGGCGGCGTCCCCACGCCGTGGGGAAGGCAGGCAGCGATTCAGGGGGGCGATCATGTCCTGCCTCCGCCCAGCACCGGATTCACCCAGTCGCGCGTGAGCCGCCCGGCCAGCGCCTGGCCCGGCGGGAGGCTGATCTGAAGGCGGATTCCGTCGGGCAGCATGGCAGTGCCGCTTGCGGACGTGCCGGTGCCGCCGGTGCTGGACAGCGGGTTGGACCACGCGCCGCCCCGGTAGTAGAAGATCTGCCATTCCGACAGCGGCATCAGCGTCATTTCGTGGCGCCGCTCGGCCTCGCCCGGCGTACGCGCCCATTGCCCCGCTAGCTGCCAGGCTTCCTGCCACTGGGCGCGGGTGCGTACCGGTGGCGACTGCCAGCGCATCCATTGGCCCGCGCCCTGCGCCCCCCGCAGGGTCCAGGCCACCACCAGGGCGCCCTCGTCGGGTTCGGCGCTGCTGCGCCGCGTCAGGCGCAGCACCTGGCCGTCCCAGTCGAGCGGCGTGGTGTTGGCGATCGGCATCAGCGCGTCCAGGTCCGTGCCCCACTGCCCCAGCGCCGCCTGCAGCACCAGCATCTCGTCAGCCCGCTGGCGCGTGATCTCCTGCGCCCGCACCATGCCATCGAGCCCGCGCCAGCTCAGGATGGCCAGCAGGCTCATCACCGCAATCGCCAGCAGCAGCTCGACCAGGGTGAAGCCGCGCGCAGCCTTCAAGGCCGACTTGCGTTGAAAAACACACAACTGTTCACGCCGCACTGGTCCAAGCGCCGCGCGAGGCTTCGACAAGCTCAGCCCGAACGGTTTGGGTGGATGAACTGGCTCTGGCAGGCCACCCAGTGCGTCCCCCCCACTAGGGGAGGGCGCGAAGCGACTCAGGCACCCGAGCAGGGTGAGCCGGCGCGCAAGCTCCGAAACCGGCGCGGTGCAAGGCCAGTGCACCCGTGGAACTGGCTCTGCCAGGCCACCGGGTGCGTCCCCCCCACGGGGGGAAGGCGCGAAGCGACTCAGGGGGGGCATCAATACCTTCCGATGATCGTCGAGATGCGCAGGATGGAGTTCTCGCCATCCAGCACCTGTGCGTCCACCCGGCGAAAGCTCGGGTTGGGCGTGGGCCGCACGCTCAGGGCCACCGTGAGCTGCCGCCCAGCCTGGTCGCAGGGAACCTGTGTGTCGCCCACGCTGGGCATCTGGCGCGACAGGCGGGCCTGAACCAGTTCGTTCTCGGCGCAAAGCTGCGCCAGGATGATGTCAGACTGGCGCAGCGCATTGCGCGTGAGCGCCGTGGTGGCCTGCAGGCCCGCCATGAGGGCGATGGCCACGATGCTGAGCGCCACCAGGACCTCCACCAGCGTGAAGCCGCGTTGGGGCGGGCGCGGTGCGCAGCGCCTGTCCGCTAGGGCGCCGGGGTGTCGCCGGGCGTTCATTGAACGGGCTCGACGGTGAAAGGCCGTACCCCGTCCGTCGCCACGCGCAGCGTGCGATCGGGGGACGCCTGGTGGGTGATAAACACCTGCTGCGGGCCGATGAGCGGCTCGGGGCCCAGCACCAGCACCGTGGGCGCACGCACGGTGGTTCCTGCATCCAGCCACTGGCTGGGCAAGGCCGCCTGCGCGCTGGGCGCCAGGCCCTCAAAACGGAAGCCCCGCGCATCCGCGCGCCAGCGCACCGGCGTGCCGCTGGCACGCGACTGGGCGCGCGCCGATTCCAGCAGCGCCGCCAGCCGGGCTGCTTCCCGTTCGATCAGTGTCTGCCCGCTGTCGCGCATGGCAATCCCCACCCCGGCGGTAGCCAAGGCAATGATGCTGATGACGACCAGCAACTCCAGGAGGGTGAAGCCCCCCTGGGCCGCTGCGCGTCTTCCCCCCACAGGGGGACGCCACCAGCAGCCTGGCAGAGCCAGTTCCGTGGTGGCACGGGCCTGGGGCCGCGCGGGTTTCATGCGCCTTGGACGTGGCGAGACCTGGGGGTCACTGCCAGCTGCCGATGTCGGCGTCCTTGCCTTCGCCGCCGGACTGGCCATCGGCGCCAAACGACATGACGTCGATCTCGCCCTTGATGCCGGGATTCAGGTATTGATAAGGACGGCCCCACGGATCATTGGGCAGCTTTTCCAGATACAGCTTCCAGTTATTGGGGATGGGGCCGGCGGTTGGCTTGACGATGAGCGACTGCAGGCCTTGCTCGGCCGTCGGGTAGCGCTGGTTGTCCAGGCGGTACAGCTTGAGCGCCTGCATGATGTTGGTGATGTCGGTGCGCGCGGCGGTCACGCGGGCGTCGTCGGCGCGCTCGAGCACGTTGGGCACGATCAGCGCGGCCAGCACGCCGATGATGACCAGCACCACCATCAGCTCGATCAGGGTGAAGCCCCGGGCGATGTTCTTGGCAAGGCGGCTGCGGGCTGAGCGCACGAGGAGAGGAAGGGAAGTATTCACTGCGGGCGGTCTCACGAAGGTCGGATCGCGTGAATCATAATCCCCGCATGGTGACCAAAACGTACAGCAAATGGGGCGTCCGCATGGGGACTCTGGCGCTCTGGGCCGCCGCAGGCGCGAGCGTGGTCTTTTGGGGCCTGCGCTTGTCGGCGCCGGCGGCCGGGCCGTCCGCCCCCGTGCTGCCGCCACCGCCGCTGGCCCCCGATGCCCAGGCGTTGGCGCGTTTGCTGGGCGCCGGGCCGGTGGCTCCTGCAGCAGCGTCCGGGGCACCGGCAGCGTCGCCAGCCAGCCGGTTCGTGCTGGTGGGGGTCCTGGCGGGCCAAAGCAGTGGGGGCGGCGCAGCGCTGATCGCGGTGGACGGGAAACCCGCCAAGCCTTTCCGCCTGGGGGCGCCCGTGGATGAGGGAATCGTTGTGCAGGCCCTGAGCCCGCGCCAGGTGCTGCTGGGGCCTGATACGGGCGGCCCGGCCACCGTGACGCTGGACATGCCGCTCAAGCGATAGCGCCGGCATCGCTGGCCGGGCCAGGCGCTACCGGCCCAGATCGGCGACCTCCCACTCGCCCCAGCCCGGTGCGGGCAGGGGCCATTCTTCCGAAGAGGGCAGTGCGCCTGTCCCCTGGGCTTGCAGCCATGCCACGCTGCGGATGACGCCGGCATGGGTGATCCACACCACATCCTGCGTGGGGGCGGGGGGCTCACCGGCTGCACGACAGTGGTCTTGCAGCGCGGCCGCCACGCGGGCCAGCACGGCGGCCAGGTTTTCTCCATCGCCCGGGCGGTAGCTGGCAAACGCGGCGGTCCAGGCGTCGATGGCGTGGCGGCCAATGCCGTCCCAGGTTTGTCCTTCCCAGTGGCCGAAGTCCATTTCGCGCAGGCGGGGGTCGGGTTTCAATATCAAATCGGGTCTCAGCGCCTGCAGCTCCAGCGCGAGCTGCTCGCATCTTTGTAGCGGTGAGTGGAAGACCCGCGCACCGCCGGGCAGCGCGGCAGCCAGGCGCTCTGCGGCAGCCCGGGTGGCTGCCGGGTCGGCCGGAACGTCCAGTGCGCCGTAGCAGGTGCCGGGGGCCACCAGCGGCGCTGCATGGCGCACCAGCCAGAGGCGGCGGCCGGGCAGCGCAGTGGTGGCCGCGGCCATCACATCCAGCGCAGGGCCAGGGCTGCGCCCAGGTAGAAGCCGATTTCGCTGACCTGCTGCGTGGCCCCCAGGCAGTCCCCTGTGAAGCCTTGCAGCCGGCGCGCAAACCAGCGGCCCATCCAGGCGGCAGCGAGGGCGCTGGCCAGCAAGGATGCTATGAAATACGGAGCTGGTTGCGCTTGCCAGACAAGCGCCAGCGGCCAAAAACACCATAAAGCTGCTGCGGCCAGCGCTGCGCCCGAAATCTGGTCGGCCAGCGGCTTGCTTTTGGACCGGGCGGTGTCGCCCACATGCGGCAGGCTGCGCACGATGAGCAGCGGCCAGAAGCGCGACACCACGTGCGCCCCCAGCAGGGCGGTCAGCGCGGCCAGCAGGCTGTGCGCGCCCAGCAGCGCCAGCAGGCTCAGTTTGGCCAACAGCGCCAGCACCAGCGCCATGGCACCGAAGGCGCCGATGCGCGAGTCCTTCATGATGTCCAGCGCCCGTTCGCGGTCGGCACTGCCCCCCAAGCCGTCGGCCACATCGGCCAGTCCGTCTTCATGGAAGCCGCCGGTCATCAGCACCGTGGCGATGGTGCAGAACACCGCCGCTACGGCCGGGGCGAAGGGATTGGGTGCCAGGGCCCAGTGCAGCGCGGCAAACACGGTGGCCGACAGCAGCGCCGCCAGCCAGCCAATGCCCGGAAAGTGCGCCGCGCTCGCCCGCAGCATGGCGGGGCTGTAACCCACCCAGTCCGCCAGGCGCCCGGTGATGGGGATGCGCGTGAAGAACTGCACGGCCAGCAGATAGTGGCGCAGGGCTTGCATGGCAGGGAATGTCAAATTTGATAGCTGCCAGCGCTTTGTGAACAAGCGCTGGAGGCCAATTTGATCAATATTCCAATCACTTGGATCGCAGAAACAGCCGGTAGGCCGGGTTCAGTGTCTCTTCCACATACGGATAGCCCAGCGTGGCCAGGAAGGCGTCGAAGGCAGCCTTGTCTTCGGAAGGCACCTGCATGCCCACGAGGATGCGGCCATAGTCCGCACCCTGGTTGCGGTAGTGGAACAGGCTGATGTTCCATGTCGGCTGCATCAGGCTCAGGAACTTGAGGAGCGCCCCGGGCCGCTCGGGGAAGGTGAAGCGCATCAGGCGCTCATCCTGCGCCAGGGCCGAGTGTCCGCCCACCAGGTGGCGCAGGTGTTCCTTGGCCAGTTCGTCGTGGGTCAGGTCCAGCGCTTCGAAGCCGTGGCGCCCGAAATTCTTGGCGATCTTTTCCGACTCGCCCTTGCCATTGGTGGTGAGGCCCACGAACACATGGGCCTGGGCCGCGTCGCTGATGCGGTAGTTGAACTCGGTCACGTTGCGCGGACCGCCCGGCAGGCCGCCGATCACTTCGCAAAAGCGGCGGAAGCTGCCGCGTTCTTCGGGAATGGTGACGGCCAGCAGTGCTTCGCGCTCCTCGCCCACCTCCGCGCGCTCGGCCACGAAGCGCAGGCGGTCGAAGTTCATGTTGGCGCCGCACAGGATGGCAGCGTACGTCTCGCCCTTGGTCTTGTGGGTGGACACGTATTGCTTGATGGCGGCCACGGCCAGGGCGCCAGCGGGCTCCACGATGCTGCGCGTGTCCACGAAGATGTCCTTAATGGCGGCGCAGACGGCGTCGGTGTCCACCGTGATGAAATCGTCCACCAGGCCGCTGCGGGCGATGCGGAAGGTTTCCTCGCCCACCAGCTTGACGGCGGTACCGTCGGAGAACAGGCCCACATCCGCCAGCGTGACGCGCTCATGCGCCTTCACTGACTGGATCATGGCGTCCGAGTCGTTCATCTGCACGCCAATGACCTTGATCTCGGGCCGCACGGCCTTGATGTAGTTGGCCACGCCCGAGATCAGCCCGCCGCCGCCAATGGCCACGAACACGGCATCGAGCTGGTTGCTGCCCAGGCTTTGCAGCTGGCGCAGGATCTCCATGGCGATGGTGCCCTGGCCGGCAATCACGTCCGGGTCGTCGAATGGGTGCACAAAGGTCAGGCCCTGCTCCTTTTCGAGCTTCAGCGAGTGCCCGTAGGCATCGGAGTAGCTCTCGCCAAACAGCACCACTTCGCCGCCCAGCGTCTTCACGCCATCGATCTTGAGCTGGGGCGTGGTGGTGGGCATCACTATGACGGCCCGCACGCCCAGCTTGTGGGCGCTCATCGCCACGCCCTGGGCATGGTTGCCGGCTGAGGCGCAGATCACCCCGCGCGCCAACTGCTCGGGCGTGAGGTGCGCCATCTTGTTGTAGGCGCCGCGCAGCTTGAAGCTGAAAACCGGCTGCTGGTCTTCGCGCTTGAGCAGCACTTTGTTGTGCAGGCGGCGGCTGAGGTTCTTGGCGGGCTCCAGGGCCGACTCCGAGGCCACGTCGTACACGCGGGCGGTCAGGATCTTCTTGAGGTAGTCAGCAGGGGTGAGGGAGAGAGTCATGGCGAGGGCAGGTGGGCCGGCGCAGGCAGCGGCGCGGGGCCACATCATAGGGGGTCGGTCCGCGGCGGCGGGGCGCCGCAGGGCTGGGCGGGGCCTGGCATGAGCAGCCAAAAAAAAGCCCCGGGCCGTGAGGCCTGGGGCTAATCCATCCTTTGAGGAGATGGAGGAGACAATCGGTGCGGGGTGCAAGGCTGAAGTTTGCTTGCCTTGCGCCATCTGCCTCGTCGTTTCTGACGAAATCGGCAGCGCATGGGCGAAGTTTACCGCGAGACTTGCTGCATTGCAGCAAAATCTTTAGTCAAATTCGATTCGTCAAGCCGAACCGTGCGAAAAAAACCACGCAATACCGCGTAAATACGCAATCAGTGACGCAAAACACCCAGGAGAAAAATCAATGGAATGCACAGTAAGTTGGACCGGCGCCGCAGGAACTCGCTCTGGCATGGGGTTTGTGGCCGAAACGGGAAGTGGTCATGTTCTGGCCATGGACGGCGCGCCAGATGCGGCCCAGCCAGCCAACGGCGGTCAGAACCTCGCCCCCCGGCCGATGGAAACCGTGCTGGCAGGCACCGGTGGCTGCACCGCCTACGACGTGGTGCTCATCCTCAAGCGCGGCCGCCACGACGTTCGAGGTTGCAGCGTCAAGCTGACCACCGAGCGCGCTCAGACCGACCCCAAGGTGTTCACGAAGATCCACATGCATTTCACCGTGACCGGCCGGGGTATCCCGCCTGCGGCGGTGGAGCGCGCGATCGCCATGAGCCACGACAAGTACTGCTCGGCCAGCATCATGCTGGGCAAGACCGCAGAGATCACGACCGCGTTCGACGTGCTGGAAGCTTGATCCTCTGCTGGGAGGTTGTCGTCCCCGTGCCTCGGCTGGATGCCGCCAGCCTCGTTCAGGCGTTCAAGCGTTCAGATGCGGTGTGCGGTGGTGGTCATCACCTTCGCGGCCATCCGCATCGCGGCGCGCACCGGGGGCGGCAATGTCACGGCGCCTCTCGCACGTGCTTCGGTTGCGTGGCGCTGCTCGTCCTCTTTCATGCGCCCCACGACGGCCCGCGACGCCAGGTCTTGCGCCGGCAGTCGGGCGAGGTGGCTTTCAAGGTGTGCTGCCACTTGGTCTTCTGTCTCCGCGACAAATCCCAGGCTGGCCTGGTCGCTGACCTTGGCCGCCACAGCGCCCAGGGCGAAAGCTCCGGCAAACCACAACGGGTTCAGCAGGCTGGGACGTGCGCCCAGCGCCTCCAGGCGCTGGCGGGTCCAGGCGAGGTGGTCGGTCTCCTCGCGCGCGGCTTCAAGCAAGTGCGCGCGCAATTGGGGGTCACGCGTTACGGCGGCTTGGCCGGTGTACAGCGCCTGGGCGCATACTTCTCCTACATGGTTCACGCGCATCAACGCACCAGCCAGACGCTTCTCGCTGGGGTCGAGCTTACCCTCGTCAATGCCCTGAGCAGGTGAGCGCTCGCTAGCATGGGGAGGGGCAAAAAGGGTGCGTAAAGCCCTGTCGGCAGCTGATAGCAAAGAGTCCATGAATGCTTCCAGATTGGCAAGGGTGCAGATACAGAAATTTCACTTGGATACAAGTTTTGAAGAGGCTGGCGAGCCTTGCTGCACTGCGTAGAAATCGATTTTGCCCGGGCTCACCGAAATGTTGCAACACTGCAACGATTTTCCCCTTTCGGATCGTTTGTGGGTGAATTCCTTTGCGAAACCGGTCCGGGTCTGGTGCAATAAGAACAACTTCCCCACCAGGAGGTTGGCCCGGGGAACCGGCGGGACTGTGCAGGTGTTTTCACCATAGACCCCCCGTACCGGAGC
>Ga0307408_100001594_pt1 | contig 16750 bp, 12 predicted proteins | sample 322Cmetagenome_FD_202116 | JGI IMG/M metagenome (GOLD analysis project Ga0307408, IMG submission 202116) | Maize rhizosphere microbial communities from greenhouse at UC Davis, California, United States - 322HYB-C-3 | ecosystem: Host-associated > Plants > Roots > Rhizosphere > Soil | place...
CGACTCGTTTGCTTCCGGGTTGATTTACGGATTTCTCACCGATCGCGGGGCGCAGTGGGCTGTTGAGTGTGGTGCGGCGCATGGCGCACTCGCGATGACCACACCCGGCGACACAACGATGGCGACACTCGCGGAAGTTGAACGCGTGATGAAAGGCGGGACGGCGCGAGTAGCACGTTAATGAATAAGACTGACGTCATAAAACAGATCCGCGACATCGGTGTTATTCCCGTTGTACGTGCGACGACTTCGGACGAAGCGATGCGCGCGATCGACGCGATTCGCGAAGGTGGGATTTCAGTGCTCGAGATCACGATGACTGTGCCCAATGCATTCGCCGTTATCGAGCAAGTGACGACGCGCTTTGGAAGCGACGCTCTGGTGGGCGCCGGGACGGTGCTCGATGCTGAGGATGCAAAGTCATGCATTGCAAGCGGCGCGCAGTTCGTCGTTAGTCCCGCGCTCAATTTAGAAACAATTGCTTATTGTCGCGAGCAAGGTGTTGTAGTAATGCCAGGCGCGCTTACGCCGACGGAGGTGGTCCAGGCGTGGAATGCGGGCGCTGATTTCGTGAAGGTGTTTCCGGCAGGAGCTGTCGGTGGCCCAGCTTATTTGAAGTCGTTGAAAGCGCCGCTGCCGCAGATCGAACTCGTACCGACTGGTGGCGTGAATCTAAAAACAGCCGCGGACTTCATAAAAGCCGGAGCTGCTGCGCTGGGTGTTGGTGCAGACCTCGTTCAAGGTGAGAGATCCGCGATTACTGAGAAAGCAAAACAGTTTGTCGAGATCGTCCGGCAAGCGCGGGAATCTTGAACGCGGATGACGCGGATTATTATTGATTGACGCCGCTGGCAAGGAAGCCGCCATCGACGGTGATGACTTCGCCATTGACAAAACTAGCGGCGTCAGAGGCAAGGAAAATCGCGGCGCCGGCGAGTTCGTCGACGTTGCCGAAACGTTTCATCGGTGTGCGCAGGAGAAACTCGCGGCCGCGTTCGGTTTCGTCGAGCAGTTTTTGATTCAGAGCGGTACGAAAGACGCCGGGCGCGATCGCGTTGACGCGCACGCCGCGTGGCCCCCATTCAATCGCCAGCGACTTCGTCAGTGACGCGACAGCAGCCTTGCTCGCCGAATACGCGGCGACTTCATACAACGCCACGAACGTCGAGAGCGAAGCGATGTTGATGATGCTGCCCGATTCGCGCTCGAGCATGTGTCGCCCAAAAACCTGCGCCGCACGCAAAGTGCCGGTCAGGTTCGTGTCGATGATGTCGTTCCAATCGGTTTCGGAAAAGTCGAGTGTCGGCGCACGCTTCGTGCGACCCGCGGAGTTCACGAGGATATCGACTTTGCCGAAAGCGCGAATCGATTCATCGAGCACGCTTTGCAGCGACGCACGGTCAGAGACATCGGAAGCGACGCGCAGCGAGCGCCTTCCGCGTTGTTCGATCTCCGCCGCGGCTGCTTCAACCACGTCTATGCGACGCGATGTCGGGACCACGTCCGCGCCTGCTTCCGCCATGCCTTTCGCGATGGCGAGACCAATACCGGACGTGCCGCCGACGACGACCGCGACTTTGCCGTTGAGTTCGAGATTGGAATAGCTCATTATCAATCAGTGCCCTCAGATATAGTGTCCAGGATGTTAAGCGAATACGCGATCATCGTCGATAACAACGACAATGTTGCAGTGGTTAAGAAGGCGACGTTCGCTGACCTCGAAGTTCAATTGCCAAACGGCCAGGTGGTAAAACTTCTCGGCTCCGTGCCGCCCGGTCATCGTTTCGCAACGCGCGACATTCCCGAAGGCGAGTTTGTGCGCCAGTTTGGCCAGCCAATCGGAACTTCGTTGGGCATACGCAGTGGCGAGCAGATCACCCACGCCAACATGTCCAACGACGTGCCCATCATAAGAGATCTGCCCGAGAGTCTGCACACGCCGCCGCCGGATTACATTCCCGAAACTGAGCGCCGCACTTTCATGGGCCACCGGCGACGTGATGGACGAGTGGGCACGCGCAACTACGTTTTGATCGTGCCGACGAGCATGTGCGCGAGTCACGAAGCGCAACAGATCTCAACGATCGCGGAGTTCACGCTTTACAACCGCGACAAGTACAAAAACGTCGATGGTGTGGTGGCGATTCCGCACAACAAGGGTTGCGGTTGCCAGGATGGATCCACGATCGACGTGATGCTGCGCACGCTTTCAAACTACGCGGACCATCCGAACGTTGGCGGCGTGATCTTAATCGATCTCGGTTGCGAAAAGACGAACCTGTCGCAAGTTGAGAAGTATTTACTGAAGCGAGAAAGAGCATTTGACAAGCCGGTCGCGAAGATTGGGATTCAGGAAGTCGGCGGCACGCAGGCGGCGATTCAACGCGGGCTCGCTGAAGTCGAACGAATGTTGCCGGAAGTGAATCAGAGCGCGCGCGAAGAGTGTTCGATAAGTGAGCTGGTGCTTGGTGTGAAGTGCGGCGGCTCGGATGGATTTTCCGGGATCTCGGCCAATCCTTCGCTGGGGCGCGCGGCGGATATGCTGGTGCGATCCGGTGGCACGGTGTTGATAACCGAAGTGCCGGAGTTTTGCGGTGCGGAGCATCTGCTCGCGAATCGCGCGAAGGATGTTGAAACGGGACGCGCGGTTTATCGCATGGTTGATTGGTACAAGGAATATGCGTCGAAGTTTGGCGCGGTGCTGAATAACAATCCGAGTCCGGGGAATATCGCCGGCGGGCTGCTGAACATCACGATCAAGTCGTTGGGAGCGATTGCAAAGGCTGGATCGACGCGCGTTGAAGGTGTGGTTGAGTATGCGGAGACGGCCAGGACTCGCGGGCTCAACTTGATGCAGGGACCGGGTTACGACCAGGAATCGACGCCGGGGCTCGTGGCGGCGGGAGCGACGGTTGTTGTCTTCACTACGGGCAGAGGCACGACGATCGGAAACGCGATCGCGCCGGTGATCAAACTCGCGTCGAACACGCGCATCTTCGAGCGCATGAGCAACGATCTCGACCTGTCGGCGGGCGGAGTTATCGACGGGACCGAGACGATCGACGAGGTCGGACAGCGCGTGTTTGACGGGATCTGTCGTGTGGCCGGCGGGGAGCAGGCGAAGGCAGAGCTGCACAAGCATCGTGAGTTTCAGTTCTGGGCCGAGCAGACCGTGTCGTTGTGACTTGGACAAGGTCAGTACCACCTGCGATAGCGGGTGGGTCGCTGAGCAGCATTTGAGTCTCGATGCGTTTGGACCCACCCGCTACCGCAGGTGGTACTGACTTCGTCCAAGTAGATCGTTGATGTCAACCGAATTACTAACATTAGGGTTAGATATTGAGGCGCTGACGCAGATCGTTCGTCGGGCGTTGGAGGTGGTCCAACCGGGCGAGCGTGTGCTCGCGATCATTCCCGACAAGACTCGCGACGATAACACTCACTTACTTTTCCCGATCGCAAATGAATTTCTTGCTGACCGTGGTGTTGCTTCTTTCGATGCGCTGGTAGCGCAGGGCACGCATCCACCGATGTCTGAGTCGCAGAAGCGCTCGAAGATCGGAGCCGCGGATTTTTCGGGTCACTTATACGATCATCGTTGGGACGAGCCGGACGAATTGATAACGATCGGCGACTTGAGCGCTGAGACTGTGCAGCAGTTGACCGGTGGGTTGATCAGTCATGCGGTTCCGGTGAGTATCAACAAACTACTCGCGCCCGGAATTTACGATACGGTGCTTGTCTTCGGCGCAACAGTGCCTCACGAAGTCGCAGGTTTTGCCGGTGGCGCAAAGTACTTCTTTCCGGGCGTTGCCGGGCCTGAGTTAACGCATACCACACACTGGCTCGGCGCCCTCGCAGGTATCGAAAACATCATCGGCCAGGTCGAAACACCCACACGCAAACTGATCGAAGCAGCCGCCGATTTCATCTCCGCGCGAATTATTTCGTTGAACACAGTAGTCTCGCGAGAAGCGGATGGCGAGTTAGTGACTTACGCACTCTTTACGGGCGAGATTCGCCAGGCGTTTCGACGCGCGGCCGAAGTGAGTAAACAGGTTCACATTCGTTACACGGATCGGAAGTACAAGCGAGTGATCGCGCTACTCGATCCGCATTACGACGAACTGTGGGTTGGCGGCAAGGCCAGCTACAAACTGGGCGCGATCATCGAGGAAGGCGGCGAGTTGATCATCTACGCGCCACACCTCACGAAACTCTCTGAGACGCACGGCGCGTTGATCGAGAAATATGGTTACGCACCGCTCGAAAGCGTTCGCGACATGTTAGGAGTTTCCGCTGAGTTGCGCGAAAACTTGTGCATCGCAGCGCACCTGGCCCATGTTGCTTACGCGGGAAGATTAGACGATCAGGGTAAGGTCGTGCCTCGTTATCGCATCACGATGGCCACCGGGCTGGATGAGGAAACGTGCCGGCGCGTCAATCTCGGTTACATCGATCACCGCACCTTCGACTACGAACCCGATCCTGATACTTTAGTCGTCGAGAATGCAGGCAGAGACCTATATCAAGTTTGAAACTTTCTTACGCGACTAAAGCCGTCTGCGATTCTATGTAGTTATTCAGCTGTCCGCCTGCGAGCGGGGTCGAGAAAAGAAAGCCTTGCCCATTCTCACACTCGAGCTTGCGCAACAGTTTCAACTGATCTTCAGTCTCGACACCTTCCGCCACCACGTCCATCCCAAGATTCTGCGCGAGCGCGACGATCGTGCGGACGATCGCGAGGTTCTCTTCGTTCTCCATCATCTGCGTGACAAACGAACGATCGATCTTCAACGTATCGATCGGAAACCGTTGCAAATAACTCAAACTCGAATAGCCCGTGCCAAAGTCGTCGATACTCAACTGCACACCGAGCTCGCGCAACTGCGTCAACAATCCAACCGCAGCCTCGATGTTGTCACTAAATACTGATTCGGTGATCTCCAGTTTCAAACAACGCGGCGGCAGTTGGAACTGCTGTAACAGACTCGCGATGTTCTCAACCAGCCCCGGCTGATTAAACTGCTTCACTGACAAATTGACACTAACGAACAGCGGCGGCGACGCGGGACACGTCTGCTGCCACTCGCGCGCCTGCCGGCAAGCTGACTCGAGCACGGTTTGACCAATCGTCAGAATCTGGCCCGTCTCTTCCGCCACCGGAATGAAATCCTTCGGCAGCACAAGTCCAAACTCCGGATGGCGCCAGCGCACGAGCGCTTCGAAACCGATCAACGTGCTGGTCTTGAGCGACACGATCGGCTGGTAGTCAACAAACAGTTCGTCACGTTCACACGCGTGTCGCAGATCAGTCTCCATCTTCAGGCGGCTCATGATCTCGCCGTGCATGTCGCGTCCAAACACTTCGTAACGCGCCTTGCCGCGGGCCTTCGCCTGGTGCATCGCAGTCTCCGCATCGCGCAGCATGTCTGAATCCGAAGCGAGGGCGATACCGATGCTCAACGTTGTATAGACTTCCTGGCCCAGCAGGTTGAACGAAATCGCGAGCGCCTGTTGAATGCGTGTCGCTACCGAGGAAGCCTCTTCTTCACCGGAAACATCATCGAGCAGCACTGCAAACTCATCGCCACCGACGCGCGCGAGCACGTCACCCTGTCGCATGCACGTCTTGACTCGCTGTGCGATCTGTATCAACAACTGATCCGCACTCGCATTGCCGAGACTATCGTTAACAAGCTTGAAGCGATCGACGTCCAGCAACAACACCGCACAGTTTCGATCCTTGCGTGCGACGCGGTGCTTGAGCAGATCGTAGAAACGGGCGCGATTCGGCAAGCCGGTCAGCGTGTCCTGCGTCAGTTTTTCTTCGGCGCGCTTGCGGTCGCTGATGTCCTGGACCTGGAAGAACAAGCGCTTGGTGCCGCTTTCAGAGTCTTTCACGAGCGACACGTGCCATTGCACCCAAACAGTGTGACCCTGTTCGTGAATGTAGCGCTTCTCCTGCCCGTGACTTTGAATGTAGCCTTCGAGCACGCGTTGAATGTACGACTGCACGTGCCGGAGATCGTCCGGATGCGTCAACACCTGGAAGCTCGTGGCGCGCAATTCCTGTTCTGAGTAACCCAGCAGTTTGCACAGAGCTTCGTTAACTTGCAGCCAACTGCCGTCCGTTGAGACCACTGCCATTCCGATCGCTGCGTTATCGAAAGTTCCGTGACCATACGCTTTCGGACTCGTCGAGATCGCAAATGGAATTGAATTCGATGCGAACGTCGACTCCGATTGCGATTCGATCGTGTCGCCGGAGCCGAGTTGTTTCTGAGTTCGTTCGGCAGAGCGCTGACGCTTCATGCGCTTCTGTTCGTACATCGCCTGGTCGGCTTGTTCGAGCAGTTCTTCGAAACACGTCATACGCTCGGGTTCGAGTGTCGCGACACCGATACTGAAAGAGAGTTTATGATTACACGTTTCAGACGCGTTGTAGGCTTTGAGATTTTCGTTCAGCCGCGCGATTGCGTCTTCTTTACTGGCGTTGAGGTCTGTGACAAGCACCGTGAATTCATCGCCGCCAAGACGGGCGATGATGTCGGAGCTACGGAAACTGCGATTGAGGATCGTGGCGGTATTGATCAATGCGTTGTCGCCTTCGTTATGACCAAACTCGTCGTTGATTCGCTTCATGCCGTCGAGATCGATGAAGAGCAACAGGAGCGTCTCTTTTTGACGGCGTGCGAAGTCGAAGTAAGGCGCTGCCTGTTTGAGTAGTCCACGACGATTGAAGAGGCCGGTTAAGTCGTCCTTGAGTGAACTGTTGCGCAGTGTCTCTTCGAGTTTCTTACGCTCGGTGATGTCGCGCACGACATGGACCAAACCGCCACCGTCGACGCTCGAGATCGAGATTTCGAGTGGGAAAGTGCCGCCACTGAGTTTCAAACCCATCGCTTCGCCGCGCCATGAGCCATCGCGCCAGACCGCAGGCATGATCTGCTCTTTGAGACGTTTCAACTCATCTTCGAAGTAAAACATCTCCCAACTTGCGCCGATCAAACGTTCCGGATACGTGTAGCCAAAAGTCTTCGCGTAAGCGTCGTTCAAATAAATGCAGACGCCGTGGTGATTGATGATGGCCATGCCGTCCATCGACGCTTTCATTGCGGCGGCTTGTTGGGCCAGCGAACCTGCGGCTCGCTTGCGTTCGGTGATATCGCGGGCGACAACCGAAGCGCCGGTGATCGCTTTGCCTTCCATGATCGGACAGATCGTCAGCGAGACGTCGATCGGTGTGCGACCCTTTTTAAGATGGACCATCTCGTGCTGCGTAACGTTCTCACCGCGCGTAACCTTCTCAAATAGATCGTTGGCTTCGTGGCCGTGCCGGTGATCGAAGAGCATCGAGATTTGCGAGCCGAGAGCTTCTTTTGAGGTGTAACCATAAATGCCGCGCGCGCCGCGATTCCAACTCATGATCACGCCTTCGGTGGTAACGCCGATGATCGCGTCGCGCGAAACGTCAACGATGCCTTGCAAGCTGGAAAGTTCGTGATGCACGCTCGCGAGTTGTTCGCGCGTGCCTCTCCACTTCTTCCAAACGAGGAGACTGACGATTAACTGGGCAATGATGAGAAGCGTGACGAGTAACATGGCGTATCAAAGCCGGGGGAGGCTCCGGCCCTCGCAGTTGATAGCCATTCGTGTGCCAGTGTTTTGTATTTAGAAACTACGGAGGATTTCGCCGTGTCGTGATGGTCAGCTTAACTTACTACACGCATTCTGACCGGTTAATTTGATGGACGCGGATCGAAGGCCGACCCGCGTCCATCCGTGGTTTACTTCTTCGCGCGCAGGCAGAAGCCTACGCCAATTTCGTTGTAATGCCCGCTACACGAATCGCTCACCAGTGCCCGGTCAGTAGCACTGAGCCGAATCGTATAACCGCACGGTGTTAATCCCGTCGTATCCAAACTAAAAGTTCCAGAAGCCACCCCAGTCGTGGGCGCCGTGGGGTAAGAAATGGAACTGCCGCCCGTGCCCAGAATCACAGGTTGAGTTGGTTGTAGAACACCTCCAATGGTGATCGGGATCATCTCAATATGAGCTTCGTTAAAGAACAAATCCGTCACACTGAAATGACCGTTGAGCGTGTCTCCTACAACAACGTCACCGCAGTCTTTGAACGGAGCATCGAGTGTGATGAAGAGTTGTGGTCGTTGTTCTGGGCCTACTTCCATGTGCGGGAAGCCGTTGTAAACGTGGATCATCTTGCTTTGCGGCGTGATGGCCAGATAGTTTCCGCCAACAAACTTGAACCCACGAATCTCAATCGTGTAGTTGCCCTCCGGTAAACCGCCGGCATTGAAAACCGCGAGTGTGCGGGGTTCGACTGCCTGCAGATCCGACTCCATGTACCTGTAATAGACGTCGGTCGGTGAGCCTCCGATTACCGGCGCCGGTGCAGCTGTAGCCTCTTGATTGTGGAACACCCCTCCCACCGGACCGAGTGGTGGATAAAGCTGAATGCCGAACTCGTTGGTGAGTTGGAATGGACCTCCAACATCCGGAATGATCCATGCCTGGTAGATGATCGGCCTACCACCCGGCACTATCGATCCGTTGACGGGATTGAAGACGTCAACTCGTGGGATGAAGTCGCCGGTGACAGTTGGTGAGCCACCAAATGGACTGTCATTAGCGTTGCTGCAATCACCTGCAACACCGGTGTCATTCGCAAGACCGGTAACATTGCTGATGCCGATGATCGAAACCCTACCGATTCGCATTAACCGCATCTGCTGGTCACCGGGATCGCTGGTCAGAATTTGCGGCTGAATGTGTGTGTTGACGACGTTTCCCCACGTCGGAATGAAGTCTGGTCCAGTCGGTTCTGTTTGCCATGAGAGGATGGCGCGCAGCGGAACGCCAGTCAGGTCGTTACACAGCATTTCCGTCACATTTGAGATGCGGAACACGGCGTAGTTGATCGGATTTGCGGGGCTCGCCGCCGCCAGATCATAAACTTGAACGCGCGCCGTACCCAATGACTGCCACGCGCCGCTAACAAACGCAAAGAAGCTGACATACTCCGTGCTGCCGGACGTACAGAGGCCGCCGGAGAAACCGCTGTTCTGTTTCACCTGGATCACACCTTCGAGTGTGCGCGTTTGCGGGTTGTAGCCCGCGCAGGTGAGTTGTTCGAAAGAGGTATCGCCGTTGAGTATTTCGATCTGGCCCAGGATGTCGGCAAGATTTATACCGGCGAGCAGACCTGCCGGGCCTTTTTTCACGATCTCCGTTGGTGCTTTTGAAAAGGTCGTGGCCTGAGCGAGCGCCTTGCTAAGTGAGCCGCTCTGTACCTTGAGCGCTTCCTTGAAACCAAAACGATGCGTTGGCACTTTCGTGTTTGCATAGAGCGTCTTGAGTTCAGTGAAGTTAAGTTCCTTCGGTTCTTTGGACGGCAATGGTTTGTCCAGGTCCAGGTCTGCGAAGATCGACGGTTCGACGGTCAGAATTTTTTCTGCGACCAGGTCCTTCAAAGGAATGTCGATGAAGAATCGTTTCTGTACCTGAACGCGCGCGTTCAGCACGTTGCCGTAAACGGGTGTGAAATTGGGATCGCCGGCAGTGGGTTCGAGATTCCACGAGAGAATCGCGCGCACGTTGAGGATGTTCTCGGTGCTGCAAAACTTTCGTGGCTGATTGAAGTTTACTGAGACGGCGTAACTGAGCGGCAGTGGTCCAGGAATGTTGTAGACCTGAACGGAACCCAGACCAAGGTCGTGCCATCCTGAAGCATCTTCGACGAAGAATCGCACAAACTCGGTGGTCCCATCGCCGCACGCATCCGAGCCGTAGCCGGAATGCTGCTTGATGTTGATAACGGCTTCGAGACGTCCGCCGCCGATGAATTCTCCGGGATAGAGTCCCAGACACGTCAGTTGCTCGAAGGTAGTGTCGCCGCTGATTTGTTTGACGACTTTACCCAGGTTCGGGAAAGTGCCGAAAAAGTTTGGATTGCTGAATAGCAACTTTTTGAAATTCGTACGCTCATTGGGCACTTTAATCGCGGGGATTTCGGATACGGTATCGGCCGCCCGGGAGGGCTTCTTTTTAGGGTCGGTTTCTTTAGCCATAGCTTCGTTCTCCTTGATGAGGTCTTAAGTGGATGTTGGGGCTGGATTAGGCGAGTGATTGAAAGGCACAAGCTCTGAGAATTCAGCCGGGGCCACAAAACGGGGGAAGTTCGACTGGAATGGGAGAAAGTGTGGCGCAATCCCCTAAGTGATATGAGAAATGATGGGTGTTTTGTTAGGGTGGTGAGGTGAGTTAGCCTCATTCACAGATTACACAGATCTTTAAAAACCAATCTGTGTAATCTGTGGATAAAAGCTGGATGCCTTAGGGCAGCTTTGTTGCCAGAACATCGACTTTCTCGATTACTGGTGGTTGTGCGAGCAGGTCGGATGCTTTCGCCATTAGTGCTGCCGCCACTTTGCCGTTGAGATGTGCCTTGCGCCCTGATTCATCCGGGAACGCATCGAAGATCCCGAATGTTGATTGGCCCATGCGGATGGCGAACCACACTGTTGTTTCAGGTTCTTCCTGGACCAGCGCCAGCCCGCTCTTAAGAAAACTCTCAACCTCTGCTTCTTTGCCGGGTTTCGCCTCGAGACGAACGAGCAATCCTACTGTGACCATGCTTTCTCCTTAACTTTTCGAAACGTTTAGGGGGATGGTTCTTGAGAATGTTTGATGGTGCCGGAGGAGAGACTCGAACTCTCATGAGGAGTGAACCTCGCCAGATTTTGAGTCTGGTGCGTATACCAATTTCGCCACTCCGGCTTGAAGGGATGCACATAATAAGGCTGTTTACGATGTAGCGCAACCACGGCCCGCCGCAGTTTGCTTTAATCACACCTTAAGACAAAATCAATTTCGAGCAGCGTTTGGTCCATAGTTAAATGCCTCTACAGCAGCGGTTTACGAGCAGCGTAAAAACATGTTTGCCACAGGCCTTGCAAAACAGATAGAATGCCTGCGCCAGGTTTTGGCGGGGTTTACCCAAACCCTTACCCACGAAATCTCACGATTTGAGCTCTACTAATTTAACTTGCCGCCATGCCCTGCCGATTTTCAGGAGAGACCAATGCCGACAACTGTGTCGCCCCGAATACTGATCGTCGATGACGAAGTTGAAATAACCGAGATCCTCGCCGACCTCCTCAGTGAAGAATACGAGTGTACCCGCGCCGGTTCCGCCGAAGAGGCGCTGTCGCGTCTGCAGGAAAGCGAATTCCAGCTCGTGATCAGCGATATCACCATGCCGGGAATGAGCGGGTTGGACATGATTCCTCACGTCAAGGAATTCTCACCGGACACGGTTGTCGTGATGATCAGCGGCATGCAGACCGTCGAAAGCGCGATTGGCGCGTTGCGACTCGGCGCATTCGATTACCTGATGAAGCCGTTTGATCTGCGGCAAGTCGAGGCGGTCGTCAAACGCGCGCTCGAACATCACGATCTCGTCGTCGCCAAGCAGCGTTATGAAAATCACCTCGAAGAATTAGTTGAACAACGAACTGCCGAACTCGATCGCGCATTGAATTCCCTCGAAGCCGCTTATCGTTCAACACTGAAAGCATTGACTGCTGCACTCGAAACCCGCGACTCGGAAACTCACGGTCACTCGGAGCGCGTGGTCAGTTACAGTTTGCGACTGGGCCGCGAGTATGGACTGAGCAGCGAACAGATGAAGGCGTTGGAGTTTGGTTCGTTGCTGCACGACATCGGCAAGATCGGTGTGCCTGACTCGATTCTACGTAAGCCGGCAAAGCTCACGGAAGAAGAGTGGGTTCGCATGCGCGAGCATCCGTTGCACGGACAACAGATCCTGCGCGGGATTGAGTTTTTACAGGGCGCCTCACGCGTGGTTGCACAGCATCACGAAAAGTGGGATGGCACTGGTTATCCGCTCGGCCTGCGAAACGAGGACATCGACATCTGCGCGCGTATCTTCTCGGTGGCCGATGCGTTCGACGCGATCACGAGCGATCGTGTGTATCGTCGCGGCAAGCCGTATGAAGCAGCGGCGCAGGAGCTTGATGACTGGGCCGGACGGCAGTTTGATCCAAAGATAGTTGAAGCCTTCCATCGCGTGCCGAAAGAAGATTGGGAAGAATTACATCGACTGTCGCTGATGCCGAAGCCGGATCAGTTTGACGTGCGGCAAGTGATGCAGATGATGGAAGCGCGACTCGAAGCGGCGGTTAGTTAATTTTGCGTTGGCACAACGTAGCCGCGGCGAGCATGAAGACTCAAACCCACGCGGCGTGAGGCGACTTGGATGCGGCGATATTCGCCGGGCGTCGCGTCCGCCAACGGGCGCTTCGGCCGATAAGTTACAACGTACTCAGCACCGATCGCGCGCGCCACTTCATTCGCCTGGGCCAACATCTCCTGGCTGTTAACCGGCAACATGATTCGCCCGCCCGTCTCTTCAGCGACATTCTTCAGCGCCTCTTCACTCTTTTTCACTTCAGCCTCGTAAGCTTTGCGCATCCGTTTCATAGCCGGATCGAATCGCAGGCGAACACTGTAGGACGGCGAACGAGTTGTGCCCGGCGGCAGTGTCGGATCGGTCGCGGTGATCGGATCGGAACTTGGTGGGCGTTGTCCGGTTATAGGTGCTGAAGAGCTGCTATCGAGCTTCTGTTGCACGAACTCGGTGTAACTGATGATGTGAACGGTGGCGCGTGCTGCGATCAGCTTTTGTATAGCTTCCTCACGACCGACTTTACCACCCGGCGTATCAACACCGTCAGTGATCATCACGACGTGTCGACTTCCTTCCGGCCGTTCTCTCAGTTGCACACTCGCCCTCGCGATTGACTCAGAGATTCGCGAACGTTTCGTGGAGATGAGTTTGTTCTTCAACGTGCGAAGCACGGTAGTCTTGTCGGTGGTCCATGGTTGGACCATCTCCGTCGTGTTGCCTGACATCATCACGGCCATTGCAATGCCGTCCTGAAGTTGGGTTACTAATCGCGATGCAACCTGTCGCGTCAGGTTGGTGCTCTTCGACGCGCCTCCGAGGCCGCTTACTTCACCGCCGGTGTCGAGTATGAACAAGACGTTTGCGGGAATGTGGCGGACGCTGCGAAGTTGCTGGGCGATGCCGTCTTCGAGCACGAGAATATCGTCAAGCTCGAGGGTCGGGTCGTAATGTCCGTAGGAATCGAAGGCAACGACCGGCAGGCGAACTTCTTCAGTAAAGACTTTGACGGATTCGTCGGGTGATGGCGATGGTGTCGGCGAAGGTTGCGGTTTAGGTGACTGTTGACTGGAGGTTTGCGCGGCAGCAATAGCGAACAATGCCGCGATCAGAAGGAGTCCGGTTGTGCGTGTCAGCCAGAACATTTCGGGAATTCGGGAGTTTGGATGCCCGCCACAAGCCAGCGTTGCCTTGGTTTCTTTGCGTCCTGGCGTAACCTTTGCGGCTTTGCGTGAAAGAAAGGTTCCACGCAAAGAACGCAAAGATTACGCAGAGTTGCGCGCCTGAGCCTGGACGGCTGTGATTGCAATCGCGTCGACGATGTCGTTTGCGGTGCAGCCCCGGGAGAGATCGTTTGCGGGCTTGTCCAGGCCCTGCAGGATCGGTCCGATGGCGGTGGCGCCTGCCAATCTTTCCGTCAACTTGTATGCAATGTTTCCCGCCTGAAGATCGGGGAAGATTAGGACGTTCGCACGGCCGGCGACGGGCGAGCCGGCAGCTTTCGATTGTGCGACGCCCGGAATCAGGGCCGCATCCGCCTGGAGCTCTCCATCGATCAGTAACTCCGGTGCGCGCGCCTTTACCGTCCGCGTCGCCTCAACCACTTTATCGACAAGCCGATGTTTTGCGCTTCCTTTAGTTGAGAACGAAAGCAACGCCACGCGAGGCTCCGTCCCCAGCAAAGCCCGGCACGAATCCGCCGCCGCCAACGCGATCTCCGCAAGCTCGACCGCACTCGGCTCAATCACGACTCCGCAGTCGGCATAGATCATCGCGCCATCGTGACCAAACTCACTGTTGCGCAGCGCCATCAGAAAAAAACTGGAGACTAACTTGAATCCCGATCTGACACCGATGCAATGCAGCGCGGCGCGCACTGTGTGACTGGTCGTGTTGGTAGCACCTGCAACTGAACCATCCGCGAGACCCGATCGGACCATCAAGTTTCCGTAGTACAAAGGATCAGAGACGAGCGTGCGCGCCTCATCAGCCATCAAACCCTTCGCCCGGCGCAAGTCGTGAATGAGCGAAACCATCTTGTCGAAATCAGCGGCTCGCTTGTGATCGATGATCGTCACGCCGCCGAGATCGAGGTGGTTGTCTCTCGCGATAGCACGGATGGTTTCATCGTTTCCCAGCACGGTGATACGCGCGATGCGACGGCTGGTAGCTTCAGCCGCAGCCACGACGGTACGCGGATCGTTCCCTTCGGGAAGCACGATGTGTTGCGGCCTTGACGCGGCTCGCTGTCGAATTCGATCCAGGATGTCCATGGGCGACAATGTTGCCACAGATTACACGGATCAGCACAGATCTGTATAATCCGAAGGTATGTCACGATCAGAACTGCGAAGCCGAATGACCAATCTGTTGCTCGTCATTCCCAACATGCTTTTGCTGAGCGCGCGACTGATGGTCGATCCGCGCGTGCCGACAAAGGAACGACTGCTGGTCGCGGGCGCGATTGTCTACGCGTTTGTACCGCTCGACTTCATTCCCGACATGCTGCCGTTTGTGGGACAGGTTGACGATGCTTATTTGGTCGCGTTGACCTTGTTGCGTTTGATGACCGTGACGGAGCCGCACGTCGTGCGCGAACACTGGCGCGGCGGTGGTGACGTGGTGGAGTTGATTGGCGCGACGGCGCTGCTTGCAGGCCGGCTACTGCCGCGCAGAATTCGACGCGTCCTCACATCGCAAGTCGAAAGTCCGAAAGTTTCGAGTGAACAGAGCCAGTCAACAGCAATGCCGTTGTTGATCGAACGACCTGCGGCGGAATCGAAAACTACTTAAGCTGCGAGCGACCAGTCGATCACACCCTCGACTGCATTCGCCAGGTTCCACACCAGACGCTCATTACTCGTCTTCAAAGCCCAATATCTGATCTGTTCCGGTACGGTGTCCTTGCCGGCTTCGTCGAAAGCCACGAGCGCACAATTCAGCGACTTCGAATGCGTAATTACAAACCACTCGCGCGTTAGACGAAAGTCTTCATTGAGCGTCACCAGCCTGATGTTGGGATGGCGCGGCGGTCGCCAGTCATCCTGTCCGAAAAGAAAAACTGACTCCGAGACGTCGGCAATGCGCATATAACGATCGATGATTGGTTGCAGCGCCGAAAATTTTTCAACTCCGGCGTAAACCCTGCCGGAGCGATTAGTGCGCAACAGAATCGCGTTCTCGATCATCAGGCAGCCATACTCAACTGAAGCTGTAGTTGTGTGACAGATAAAACTTTCACGATCGACAAAATCGCGGCGTGCAAGACTCGCAATTTCGCCGAGGTTCTCGATGTGGTCCACACCGGAAAACTGAAGCGCCTGCTCGAAGATGGAAAAGTTTTTCACCGCGGGGGGCCTCCTGCCTTTAGCCGGAGAAACTTTTTAAATGACTATGTCTGCGAGAGAGTTACGAATAGTTCGTTAAAGTGTGCGCAAGCGGACTGATTTAATTTAAGCGGAGGGCGCTGAGGATCTTTTCGTGAATTCCACCGAAGCCGCCGTTCGACATAATTGCTACCACGTCGCCGGAGCGTAACTCGGGAACGATGTGGGCAACGATCTGATCGGCGTCAGGAAGCGCCAGGGCGGGTTTGCCCTGTCGCGAAATGGCGTCAATTAATGCGCGGGTATCAAGCGCTCGTCCCTTTTCTGTGACCTTCTGACTGTCGAAAACGGCGGCGATGACGACGTAGTCGGCCGAAGCGAAAGCGTTGGCGTAGTCGTCCTGGAACACGGCGAGCCGCGACGACCACGAGCGAGGTTCGAAGACGGCGATCAGGCGACGGTCCTGGTATCGCGCTCGCAAGGCGCGCAGCGTTTCACGGACAGCAGTCGGATGATGCGCAAAATCGTCTATAACTACGACGCCACGTTCCTCACCACGTACCTCCGCGCGCCGTTTCACGTTCTTAAAACTCGCGAGTGCGCTCCGTATCTTTTCCTTACTGACACCCCACGCATCAGCGGCGACGATCACGGCGAGACAGTTGAGAAGATTGAACTCACCGAGCAGCGGCGTCTGAAATTCTCCCCACAATTCTTTGTCGCGAAGTACTTCAAAATGCGACATTCCGCTGCTGAAGTCCATATTGCGCACCTGCCACTTCGCATCGCTGCCGGTACCGAAAGTTTCGAGCCGTGTGAAGAGTCTTTCACCAAAAGATTCGACAACCGCGCGCACATTTGGACTATCCCAACCGGCAATCAACCGTCCGTTCTCGGGAACGAGGTTCATGAAACGACGAAACGCCAGCTTGACGGCGTCGAGATCGCGATAGATATCGGCATGATCGAATTCGATGTTGTTGACGATGGCGAGTTCAGGCAGGTAGTGCATGAACTTCGGACCTTTGTCGAAGTAAGCAGTATCGTACTCGTCGGCTTCGATAATGACGTAGTCACTGGTAGTGACGCGAAAGCTGCTGCCGAAGTTCTGAGCAACGCCGCCGATGAGAAAACTCGGATCCAGTCCGCCCTCGTTCATGACCCACGCCGCGATGCTGGTCGTGGTTGTCTTACC
>Ga0307408_100001595_pt1 | contig 16749 bp, 16 predicted proteins | sample 322Cmetagenome_FD_202116 | JGI IMG/M metagenome (GOLD analysis project Ga0307408, IMG submission 202116) | Maize rhizosphere microbial communities from greenhouse at UC Davis, California, United States - 322HYB-C-3 | ecosystem: Host-associated > Plants > Roots > Rhizosphere > Soil | place...
TACTCTCATCCAAGGATGTGGAACTGGCCATCAAGACCATGCTTGAACAAATGTCCCAGTGCCTAGCTACGGGTGATCGTATTGAAATCCGTGGTTTCGGCAGCTTCTCCCTGCATTACCGCGCCCCGCGGGTAGGTCGCAATCCAAAGACCGGCCAGTCCGTCAGCCTTGATGGAAAATTTGTTCCTCATTTCAAGCCGGGTAAAGAGCTTAGGGATCGGGTGAATGAGGAGGAGGGGGATGATCTGTAACGATTCGGCCAGGCAAGGGGAAGCTCATGCGCAGTTCTAAACGATTTGTTGTTGCCGCTCTGGCTCTGCTTGTGGTGGCAGTCGTCGTTCTGTTTGTGCTTGAAAATACCCAGCCTGTCGCGTTGTCATTCCTGGGCTGGCCGGCCCCGCAACTTCCTGTTTCAGTTTGCGTGCTAGTGTCACTTCTCGCTGGTATGATGGTTGGCCCGTTGCTCGCGTGGTTCATGGGGGCGCGTAGGCGATTGAAATAAATGGATGTGTGGCCCAGCAGTCTTGGTAAGGATCACTGTCTACAATTTTTTCTGACTTTGGGTGCGTTTTGTTCGTATTTAATCTAGCTCAGTTTGCCGCTGTGTCCGACGTGGCCTTGCCCGCCTTGCCTTTGAATGCGTTTGATGTACCTACCAGCGCGATTGCAAGCGAGGTCTCTCATGCAAAATGATCGTGTTGATGTGCGTGACGCAGGCGAGATTGATCTGATTGAGCTTGTTCGAGGGCTTTGGGCTCAGAAATGGCTGATCTTGGGTATCACTCTTTTAGTCACTGTTGGCGCAGGCTTTTATGCGTTTCTCAGTAAGCCTGTTTACGAATCCAAACTTTTTATCGTGCCACCTACTCAGAATGATATCGCTGAGCTGAATTATGGGCGTGGAAAGAGTACGGAGCTGGATGTTTATTCCATTGCTTATGTTTACGAGGTGTTCGCTCGGAATCTTCAGGGTGAGTCTCTTCGTCAACAGTTCTTTAATGAGGTCTACCTTCCTTCGCTTAGTGAGGCTGAACGCAAGGGATCACTCGATCGTTTATATGAGCGTTTTTCCCGAGAGCTGGTGATAAAGGGGCTTGGTAAAGGTTCACCTGATCGTTTTTCTATTGCCGTTCAAGGTACAGATCCTGTTCAAGTCACGAAGTGGGCAAAAAATTATGCCCAGCGTGCTAGTGAGGCTGCTGAGTCGGAGTTGATCAAGAACGTCACGACTGAGGCTTCGGTTAGGGCTCGCAATTTAGAGCAGAGAATCGTCAGCTTGCGCGAGAATGCGCAGCGCGTACGTGAGGATCGGATTCAACAGCTACGGGAAGCACTAAAGGTTGCTGAGTCCATTGGTTTAAACTTACCAGCTATCAATTCTACCGCTGCAGTGGATATCACCGTAGAAACTGGTCATAAAATGGATTACCAGCGAGGGAGTAAAGCGTTGGCGGCGGAGATTAAAGCATTGGAGTCTAGAACTTCCGACGATGCTTTTATTAAGGATTTACGATCATTGCAAATGAGGTACAATTTTTATCGTAAGTTGAACATCGACCCTGAAAGTATTGCTGTGTATCGGCAGGATGGTAGTGTTGATGTGCCGGAGAATCCGATAAAGCCTAAAAAAGGTTTAATCCTCGTATTGGGATTCGTGGCGGGATTGCTATTAGGCGGGTTTGTAGCCTTGATCCGGTTTGCGTTGAATCGCAATTCGGAAGATCAACGAGGCGGCTAAACCGGTCGCGACTGAATGTCATCTCAGCAGCATGGTCGTGATTGATAGGCCTCCTTAATAAAGAACAAATGATCTCCGTCCGGCTTTGTAAGCCTGCCTGCATTAGGTATTTTCTCCTGTGCAGGCAGGCTTTTTGGTATGTGGGAAGTTTTGCGTAGCGGAGTCGGCGGTTGATGGCTTTGTGCCACTGGTCGATGGATTTTGTTATAGCGCGCGGGCTGGCTTGGCGTCTCCTGATGGGATTCGAATTCGGTGTGGGGTCGCCTCGGTGGCCATTTCTGTTGCAGAAAAGATAAACTGACGCCGGAGATGGGGATCCGGATTCTATGCCCTGTTGCCCGGGCTGCTCGCCAAGTGCACGTGGACGACCCGTAAAGCCATTTTGCTCAAGAGCAGGCATAATACGCGCAGGTTGGGAGTGCCTCCTGAGTGCCTCCTGAGTGGCTACTAGCGTAGGGGGGGCAATTAGGTAATCGCATCGAGTCGAGTGGCTACGTAGGATTTGCGCCGTGGGGTTACTCGAAAAGTCGCGTTTGATGGGCAGCCATCCATGTCGCTGGCCGGTTTTCATTGTTACAAAAGATCTAAATTCGATGTGGGGGTACCCACTCTCTGGGTGAAAATAACCATGTCCTCCACAGCGATCATGCTGAGATAGGAGCCGTGCTTCTGGCTATGGAGGGAATGGAGTTGGGCAAAATATGATCAAACGCCAACAGTAAACGTGTGAGCCTTGGCATAGGTGATTACATGCTCGGGAAAAACGAAGGGAGATTCTGGAGCGGTAGCGTGTCAAGGATCACACGCAAGGATAAGACTCTTTATGCAACTGCTATCGGGTACTCAGGTGCGAACGTGAATAGACCAATTTAATGCTTGCTCGAAATTTTTTACAGCTCTCCAATATTGCAATTCGGGGCTTGACGCTTGTCAGCAAATTTTTGCTGATTTTTTTTCTTGCCCGTTTTCTCGAGCCGGCCGAGTTAGGCATCTATGGTCTGCTGGCCGCGACCGTTGGCTATTCGCTGTATTTTCTCGGGTTCGATTTTTACACCTACAGCACTCGTGAACTGCTCAAGCGCGAGCGTCGCGAGTGGGGTGGGCTACTCAAGGCGCAAGGGGCTTTGACCCTGGTTCTCTACGTCATTTTCTTACCATTGCTAAGCCTGATTTTTATCAAAGGCTTGCTCCCAGTGAAGGTTATCGGCTGGTTCTTCGTTTTACTGATACTTGAGCATCTGACTCAGGAATTGGGTCGCTTGCTGATCGCGGCTTCGGATCAACTCTTTGCGAGTCTGATACTGTTTTTTCGATCAGGGGTCTGGGCCCTTCTGATCACCGGGTTGATGTTTGTCGAGCCCGATACGCGAAATCTGGACATGGTATTTGGAGCCTGGACGCTGGGATCGGCGACAGCGCTTTTTTTGGGTATGTTTCGCGTCAAGGGCATGGGGTTATCGGGTTGGCGGCAAGATATTGACTGGCCCTGGATCGTTAAGGGATTGAAGGTAGCGTCCGCATTGCTGATTGCGACCTTGGCCATTCGGGGGATTTTCACCCTGGACCGTTATTGGTTCCAGGATTTGGCTGGATTGGACGTGCTCGGTGCCTATGTCTTGTTCATGGGCGTGAGTATGGCGTTGATGTCATTTCTGGATGCGGGCGTATTTGCCTTTATATATCCAGGACTGATCAGTGCCTACCAGCAGCGCGATCCAGTCGGTTTTTATCAAGGCATACGCAAATTATTGCTACAGACCGTTGGTCTTTGCAGCGCTTTTTCGGTAATCGCACTGGTTATGATAGGCCCATTGCTGGCTTGGCTAGGCAAGCCGCTTTACAGTGAACAGCAGGGGCTTTTCGTCTGGATACTTTTGGCAACGGTGCTCTACGCGCTGGGCATGATTCCCCATTATGGGTTATATGCCCAAGGTCGTGATCGACCGATCATTCATAGCCACCTAGCCAGTCTGATCATTTTTGTTCTGGCGACTTGGAGTTTTGTGCAAATCTGGCCTCATCTTGCGGTGCCGCTAGGGCTGTGCGTCAGTTTCTTTGTCGTTTTGTGCTGGAAATCGTGGAGCTTCTATCGCCTCACCCCAGTACCTTACCGTTTATTTCAATCCTGACTTCGTGCAGGAAGCAACCAAGGGACGCGTCAATGTTCACCAATAAAACCATTCTCATCACCGGTGGTACCGGCTCTTTTGGTAACACGTTTGTGCCAATGACCCTGGCCAAATACAACCCGAAAAAGATCATCATCTTTTCCCGAGATGAAATGAAGCAATGGGACATGGCGAAGAAGTTCGAGGGTGATTCCCGCGTTCGATTCTTCATCGGCGACGTCCGCGACAAGGAGCGCTTGTACCGCGCTCTGGACGGTGTTGATTATGTGGTTCACGCAGCGGCGACTAAGATCGTGCCAACCGCAGAATACAACCCTTTCGAGTGCATCAAGACCAACATCAATGGCGCCATGAACCTGATCGATGCCTGCATCGACAAAGGCGTCAAGCGCGTTGTCGCATTGTCCACCGACAAGGCCAGCAGCCCGATAAACCTGTACGGCGCCACCAAGTTAGCGTCCGATAAGCTATTTGTTGCCGGTAACTCCTATGCCGGTGGTCACGAAACCCGCATGGCAGTTGTGCGTTATGGCAACGTGATGGGGTCGCGCGGATCGGTGATCCCATTCTTCATGTCGATCAAGGATAAAGGTGAATTACCGATCACCGATGAACGTATGACCCGTTTCATGATCTCCCTGGAGGAGGGTGTCGAGCTGGTTTGGCATGCCTTCGAAGACATGGAAGGCGGTGAGATCTATGTGAAGAAGATCCCATCGATGAAGGTGACAGATCTCGCTCGTGTCGTTGCACCTGAAGCTACCCAAAAAATCGTTGGCATTCGTCCTGGCGAAAAACTGCATGAGCAGATGATCAGTGCCGAAGATTCCTACTACACATACGAATACCCTGAACATTTTAAAATTCTGCCGGTTATCAACGAATGGGCAACCTGCCCCAAACGTATCAAAGACGGCAAAAAGGTCGCTGAAGGCTTCGTTTACGCCAGTGATAACAACACTGAGTGGATGAGCGATGACGATCTGAAAAACTGGATCACCCTCAATGAAGCCAAGATCGGGAGTATCTGATACATGATTCCTTACGGTCGCCAGGACATAACCCAAGCTGACATCGATGCGGTGATTGGGGTGTTGCAATCCGACTTCCTCACCCAGGGCCCTATGGTGCCTCGCTTCGAGCAGCAGGTTGCCCAGCATGTGGGGGCCAGCCATGCGCTGGCGGTGAACAGCGCGACGTCCGCGTTGCATATCGCTTGTCTTGCACTGGGATTGGGTCCTGGTGATCGTTTGTGGACGAGCCCTGTAACCTTCGTGGCTTCTGCCAATTGCGGTCTTTATTGCGGCGCGCAGGTTGATTTCGTTGATATCGATCCTCGCACCTACAACCTCTGCCCAGTGGCGTTGGAGCGCAAGCTGGAGCAGGCCGAGCGAGAAAGTGCGCTGCCCAAAGTTGTCGTGGTGGTTCATCTCTGCGGGCAGCCCTGCGACATGCAAGCAATTCACGGGTTGGCCCAGCGCTATGGATTTAAGGTAATCGAGGATGCCTCCCATGCCATTGGCGGCAAATACCAAGGTGAGTTTATCGGGAACGGAAAGTACAGCGACATAACTGTATTCAGCTTTCACCCGGTAAAAATCATTACTACTGCCGAAGGCGGCATGGTTTTGACCAACAATGCAGAGCTGGCCAATAAAATGGCTCTGCTGCGTAGCCACGGTATAACCCGCGATGCGCAACAGATGACTCATGAATCGGATGGTCCTTGGTACTACCAGCAGATTGATTTGGGGTTCAATTACCGAATGACCGAACTGCAGGCAGCCTTGGGCGTCAGTCAAATGGGGCGTCTGGACGAATACGTCGGTCGTCGCCATCAGTTGGCTGCACGTTACAACGATCTGTTGGCGACTTTGCCCGTCGCTGTTCCTTGGCAACACGCTGACAGCTATTCGGGTCTACATCTTTATGTGATTCGTTTACAGCTGGATAAAATCAGCAAGACTCATCGCCAGGTGTTTGAATCGCTGCGCGAGCAAGGAATTGGCGTGAACCTGCATTATATTCCGGTTCATACCCAGCCCTACTATGCGCAGATGGGCTTCAAGCCTGAGGACTTCCCGGCGGCCCAAGCGTACTACCGCGAGGCCATTAGCATCCCGATGTTTCAAACGATGAGCAATGAACAGCAGGATCAGGTAGTTACTGCAATCGCTAAGGCTTTGCAACGATGAAACTGGCCGTCATTCCTGCCCGGGGCGGCAGCAAGCGAATACCGCGAAAAAACATTAAGGTATTTTGCGGTAAGCCGATGATTGCCTGGTCAATCGAAGCTGCATTACAAAGTGAGTGCTTTGATCAAGTCATTGTCTCGACCGACGATCAGGAAATTGCTGAAGTAGCCCGCGCATACGGGGCCAGTGTTCCGTTCATGCGTCCTGCTGAATTGGCTGATGATTACACCGGGACCATACCGGTGATTCAGCAGGCCATCGAATGGTGCAGGGGGGACGGATTTGATGCTCGCCAAGTATGCTGTTTGTATGCAACCGCACCTTTTGTCACTCCGGAGGATCTGGGCCGTGGTTTGGATATCCTTGAACAAAGCGGTAGCCAGTACGCATTTTCGGTAACCAGCTACGCATTTCCGATACAGCGGGCGATTCGCTTGACGGAAGCGGGGCGTGTTGAAATGTTCAGTCCTGAACATTTCAATTCCCGTTCCCAAGACCTTGAAGAAAGTTATCACGATGCCGGCCAATTTTACTGGGGACAGGCAAGCGCCTGGCTGGAAGGGAAAATGATCTTCAGCCCTGAATCCAGTGCGGTTGTATTACCGCGTCACCGTGTACAAGATATTGATACACCTGAAGACTGGATTCGTGCCGAATGGCTGTACAGAGCATTTCAAGCTGAGTCAAGTCAGAAGTGAACGATATGAAGGTTGTATTCCGGACCGATGCTTCGTTGCAAATTGGCAGTGGGCACGTCATGCGTTGCTTGACGTTGGCTGAGGCGCTGAGGAAAAAAGGAGCTGAGTGCCAATTTATTTGTCGAGAGCATCCGGGAAACCTTCTAGAAGTCGTACGTAGTAGAGGTTTCAACGTTCATGTATTGGCTTCAGATAAAGAAACAAACTCTTCACTAAACGAGCAGGGTGGTAACCCTCGGCATTTTGCTTGGCTTGGGGTTTCCCAAGAGCTTGATGCCGAGCAAAGTGGGAAGGTGCTTGAGCTGTTGCAGCCCAACTGGTTAGTCGTCGACCACTATGCATTGGATATAACGTGGGAGCTAAAGCTCAAAAAGAATGGCCTTAAGCTCTTGGTCATAGACGATTTGGCTGACCGTGATCACATCAGTGATATCTTGCTGGACCAAACTTTTGGACGTGAGTCCACCGATTACTGTTCACGAGTGCCTTCTGATTGCATTGTCTTGTGCGGTTCAAAGTACGCATTGCTTCGTCCTGAGTTTTCGACCTTACGACCGTATAGTTTGAAGCGAAGAAGTTTGTACAAGCTCGAATCGGTATTGGTGACCTTGGGTGGGGTTGATAAAGACAATGTGACGCGGTCAGTGTTGGAAGGATTGAAAGTATCTGGCTTGCCGAAAAGCTGTCGCGTCACCGTAGTGATGGGCGCAGTTGCTCCTTGGCTGAACGATATTCAGCGTTTGGCAAGTACGATGCCATGGCATACCGAAGTTAAGGTGAACGTCGGTGATATGGCAGAGCTAATGGCTGAAAGCGACCTTTCCATTGGCGCGGCAGGAGCGACATCATGGGAGCGTTGTTGTCTTGGGATTCCTACCATTATGGTAGTGCTAGCAGAAAATCAAAAATTTGCAGCTAGTTTGTTAGCAAGCGCTAAAGCGGTCTTAATGATATCTTCTGGTGCTAGAACCGTGTCACAACTAGCTCGAGCAGTTGATAATGTAGTAAAGGATTCGCAGCTGTTGAAGTCGTTAAGTGAATCTTCGAGGTTAATCACCGATGGGGCCGGTTGTGAGCATCTATTAAATGCCATAGCTGAATTTCAATACCATTGATGGGTTTTATGATGGAAATATTCGGTAAACTTCGTAAAATTAATGCCGATGAGCTCGAGTTGATGCTTGCTTGGCGGAATGCACCCAATGTTCGGGCTAATATGTATACAAGGCACGAGATAGGCCTCAAGGAGCATTTAGCTTGGTGGGAACGTGTCCAGCACTGCGATGACCAGCTGTATTTCATGTATGAAATCGGTGGAAGGCCAACGGGAATTGTCGCTTTCAATAATATCGATCTTATTAGCTCTATCTCATCTTGGGCCTTCTATGCTGCTCCCGATGCCCCAAAAGGAACGGGAAGCAAAATGGAGTTTCTTGCTTTGGACTATGCATTTCGCAATATGAGCTTACATAAGCTGGCATGTGAGGTTTTAGAGTTTAATTCTGCTGTAATAAAGCTTCATCAAAAATTTAATTTTAAAGTTGAAGGTGTGCTTCGCGAGCACCATTTGGTTGATGGTGAGTATGTTGATATATATAAACTAGGTATTCTCTCTAAAGAATGGGAGGTCCATAGACCATTTATATATGAAAAATTGATTAAACTGTCTAGAGGTTGAAAAATGAATCCGGAAATTTCTATAGCTGGACGAAAAATAGGCGTCGACCACTCACCTTATGTTATCGCAGAACTTTCCGCGAATCATAACGGGAAGCTAGATATTGCATTAAATTTAATTGAAGTCGCTAAGAAAGCCGGTGCCGATGCGGTTAAGCTGCAAACGTACACAGCGGATACGATTACTCTTAATTCCGATGCGCCGGAATTTCAGATTAAAGGCGGGTTGTGGGGCGGTAGGTCTTTGTATGAGCTTTATCAGGAGGCACAAATGCCCTGGGAATGGCATGCTCCGTTGTTTGAATATGCTAGAAAATTGGGGATTACTATTTTCAGTTCCCCGTTTGATAGCACCGCTGTAGACCTTTTGGAAAGTTTGGGCACTCCCGCTTACAAGATCGCATCTTTTGAAGCGGTTGACTTGCCATTGATCAAATATGTCGCAAGTACCGGGAAGCCGATGATCATCTCCACTGGCATGGCCGATGCTCAGGAGATAACCGAGGCTATTGAGGCCGCTCGAGACGGTGGCTGCAAAGAACTGGCAATACTTCACTGTGTCAGTGGTTATCCTGCCCCTGCACATGATTATAATTTACGAACCATACCTGATATGATTCAGCGCCATGGTTTAGTAACAGGCTTATCCGATCATACACTAGATAATACAACTGCTATAACCAGCGTTGCGTTGGGCGCTTCAATCATTGAAAAACACTTCACTCTTGATCGAAGCGGCGGCGGGCCTGATGACAGTTTTTCGCTAGAGCCAACAGAACTTGCTGCTTTGTGCCGAGACAGTAAGATAGCATGGGCTGCATTGGGAAAGGTTGACTACGGCAGGAAGTCTAGCGAGCAGGGAAATGTGCAATTTAGACGCTCTTTATATTTTGTAAAAGCATTGAAAGCGGGTGATGTTATAACTCCCGAATCTATTAGAAGCGTAAGACCTGGGTTTGGTTTGGCTCCGAAACACTATTTGGAGGTATGTGGCAAAACTCTATTATGTGATGTGCAAAAAAATACTCCGGTTTTGGCAGCGCAAATAGGTAAATAAAAAATTCAAAATGAACAATTATCAAGCAGGCTTGAACAGCAGCAAACTGTATAGAAGGTGACTCATTCCTCGTTCGCTTACTTCTCGATGGCTGGGATAGTATTTAAGGGAGTAATAGGGCTATATGAAATATATTGTGTGTGTAACTAACTTTCACCTTCTTCTTGCTGGAGCTTTTAGTAAAAACTGGCCGCCTGAGCTTTACAGAATTATTGATTTGAGGCGACGCGGTGATACTAAGGACTGGCGAATATGGCTGAAAGGACGTTGTAACGGATTGATTATGTTAGCTCGCTGTTTTATTGATCCTAAGTCGCACGCTGTTGTTTCGCACCCATATAATTTATGGTTTTCGCTGTTTATCTATGCGGCTAGAAAAGTCTCATTATATGATGATGGCATCGCTTACTACAATAACTCAATGGCTCCGAGTGGAATGACCGTGGCATTCTATTCGGCGCTGTCAAAGAAAGTAAGCGCCCTGTTGAGGGCGGGGGGTGGATACAGAGATATATTGATTTCAGCACATGTCGAGCAGTACTATTGCTTGTATCCAAAGTTATTTGCTGAGTGTGATGAGTATTTTCAAAGTAAAATAATTAATATTGTGCTGCCTGAAAGTGAATTCGACTCTATTGACGACTCGCATGAGTCTGTAGTCGTATTTCTTGATAGCACGCCGGCGATACTAGATTATTATAATGCTGTTAAGGTTTTTGATTATTTTAAGCTTAAGTGTCTAGGGGCGCAATTAAAGTTTTACTATAAGCCGCATCCATCTAAAGAGACGTCATTGTCAGCCATGCTTGCAGAGGCTGATTGGGCATGTTGCATTGATGATAGTTTTGAGAGCTTTGTGACACGTAAAAATATTACAGAAATGTATTCTTTCTATTCTTCAGCATCAATAGTGGTTAGAGCATATTCAAGTAAAGCAAAGATATATTGCTTGGGCAATGACCAAACTAGTCTTCTGTTTTCAGGGGTGACACCGCTAATGGAGCTAATAGGGGCAGAGGTGTTGTGTGTTGAAAATTGATAAGAAATTGGTTAAAGCGATTCTATGTTCTTGGTTCGTTTTTTTTGCCGCCATGTTTTCGCCGTTAATTGAGCCAAACTATGAGAATGTTGGTATTGCATATTGCTTGTATTTTTTTTGTTCATACCTGATTTTTTATATTATATTGTTTCTTGTTGATATGCCCGCCGATAGTAAGCGACATGATGGTGGGGTTCTGATTTTTTTTCAATTATTTATATTTTTTTTGTTGCTTACATTTCTGTTTCGGGTGTTGGATCGATTTTATTTTCGGCCGGTAGATAATTATTTTTCTATTGAAAGTTACAGGGAGGCTCGGAAAGCAGGGACCAATATTTTTTCCTTTCTTGGCTCCTTCTTGCTACCTTTCTTTTTTGTTAGCATGGATGCATATTTGCAGCGTGCGAAATCAATCGTTGGCGCAAAAATTAAGATTGTACCCATGATTATGGTAGTCCTCATATTCTGTGATCTGCTTGCTTCAGGGTCGCGTGGTGTAGTGCTGGTTGCATTAGTTATGTTGTTAGGGCGTTATTTCAGTTTTAAGAAGTTCCTTTTTGTATTGCCGGTGTTAGTGCTGCTATCTGGACTGCTATTTGTGTTCAGATTTATCTCCCTTGCGGGCAGGGAAGTAGATGTGCAGTCAATGCTTGTTTCGGTTAGCTCTCTTGGTTATGCGTTTTTTGTTCCATACTCGGATTGGATTGATACGCTAGCAGACGAAGGAAATGCTCTGTTGGTTATATTTCCTTTTCTGCAGGCTAATCAATATCTAGCCCATGGTTTTTTTGAGTTTTCTTATATGTTTGATAGCTTCAATGGCTGGTTTTCTGATGTTGTTATAGTGCTACCTCATTTTGCTAAATTTCTTGATCAAACTCAGGAAGTCATTAGGCCTGGTATGTACTATACTATGGCGGGAACTGCTTATAACGCATTTGGATATTTTTCGATAGCTTTTATGATGTTTTTAGGGGGGGTTTATGGGGTGGTGTTGAAGTCGGCGAGATTCTTAGGAATGGGATCAACGTTGGTTGTTCTTCTTTCCATCTTTTTACTTCCGTTTGTTAATAGTTTTGGTGGCTTTGATTTTTATCTTTATTTTGTGGCAATACTAGTTCTTCGGGCTGTTGCAGGGCTTAGCTCTAATGGCTTTAGGGCTTCACGGCAGGAGGAGTTATGAGAGTGCTAGTGACCGGTGGGGCGGGTTATATAGGATCGCATTTTGTTCTTGAACTTCTGCTTTCCGGGTATGAGGTTGTAGTATTGGATAATTTATCAAATAGCGCCCAAGCAGCTATTGAGAGAGTTGGCTTGTTATCTGGAAAAGAGCCGATTTTTATAGAGGGCGATGTTCGAGATGCTCAACTGCTGGACCGGATTTTTTCAGAGTATGATATAGATAAAGTCGCACATTTTGCAGGTCTTAAAGCTGTAGGGCAAAGTGTGTGCGATCCAATTCTTTATTACGATAATAACGTCTATGGCAGCATGGTGCTGCTCAAGGCAATGGAAAAAGCTAATGTTTTTTGTATGATATTCAGTTCCTCGGCGACGGTTTATGGTGATCCCGTAGAAAATCCAATTGTCGAATCTTCATTTGCTAATAGTCCAAGTAACCCATACGGTCGCTCAAAGTTGTTTGTTGAGAACATACTAACTGATGTTGCTGTTTCGGATCCCCGATGGTCAATTGCTATCCTTAGATATTTTAATCCAATCGGTGCTCATGAAAGCGGCCTCATAGGGGAAGCTCCTAACGGTACACCTAATAATTTGCTTCCTTATCTAAGTCAGGTCGGCATCGGTAAGTTGTCTGAATTGTCTGTTTATGGTGATGACTATCCGACACCTGATGGTACCGGTGTTAGGGATTATATACATGTTGTTGACCTCGTGAGAGGACATCTCGCAGCTCTGGTATATTTGGATAGGCATGCAGGAAAGCACGTTTGGAATCTTGGTACTGGTGTTGGTTACTCCGTAATGCAGGTTGTTAGGGCTTTTGAGGAGGCGAGTGGAAAAACGATACCCATTAAGATTATGCCGCGCCGTTTGGGTGACATAGCTGCTTGCTGGGCGGATACTAAAAAAGCCGAGGTTGAGCTCTCTTGGCGTGCTGAGTATGGATTAGAAAAGATGGTAGAAGATACTTGGCGATGGCAGCTTAATAGCCCCAACGGATACGGAGGATGAATTGTAAGTGAAAATCGTCTATGTAATTACACGCTCAGATACCATGGGCGGAGCGAGTGTTCACGTACTTGATCTAGCTAGCGGTGCGCAGAAGGCTGGGCACGAAGTTATCGTTTTGGTGGGCGGGAAGGGCGTCTTTGTGACGCGCGCCTACAAAAAAAACATTCCTGTGATCTCTTTGAGGTTTTTAGTTCGAAATATACATCCGTTTAAGGATGTTTTTGCTTTTTTTGAACTGCGAAAACACATAAATACGATTCAGCCTGATCTTATTCATCTCCATTCCTCCAAAGTGGGTATTTTAGGACGGTTGGTAGCTAAATCTCTAGGCATACCTGCCATTTTTACAGCACATGGTTGGGCGTTTACTGAGGGTGTATCGGCCGGGCGGCGTAAGGTTTATAAGATAATCGAACGTGCGATGGCTCTTTTTGCAAGCCGAATTATTACTGTCTCCGACTATGATCGGAAAATTGCGCTAAGTTCAGGGGTAGGAGATGAAGGCCTTATTTGTACCGTGCACAATGGAATGCCTGCGCTTGAGTTAGATAATTCCATTTGTGAGGATTCTGCTTCGCCCAAGATGATTATGGTTGCTCGATTTGATGATCAAAAAGATCATATTAGTTTGGTGAAAGCGCTAGCGTTGTTGCAGGATATTTCATGGGTGTTGGAGTTTGTAGGTGATGGTCCTTCTATTTTCAATACAAAGCAACTTGTAAAGCAGTTTGGGTTAGAGGGGCGCATATTGTTCTCGGGGGCCTGTGACGATATTCCTAAGAGATTAAATAACTCTCAGGTTTTTTTACTGATCACAAATTGGGAAGGATTCCCTCTTACTATTCTTGAGGCTATGCGAGCGGGCCTACCAGTTATAGCCTCCGACGTAGGGGGGGTTAGCGAAGCAGTCCAGGACGGGCGCACGGGTATACTTGTGGCAAGAAACGATATTAACAAACTGGCTGAGGCTATAAGGTCTATGCTTGGCTCTTCCGAAATGAGACGAGCAATGGGAGCTGCAGGAAGGGACCAATTTGAGAAGGCATTTTTGTTTGATAGGATGTTGGATAAGACGCTTTCTATTTATCGAGATGTTTTGAAATGAAAGTTCTAATTACCGGGGCTAACGGCTTTTTAGGCCGGAACTTGATTTCCTCTCTTTTGGATACTACAGATTTTGATTTGGTCGGCGCTGTAAGAGGAGAAGGGAAGGTTATTTCCTCACGAGTGACTTATATCTCTGTTGGTGATATATCTTTCGATACTGATTGGCATTCAGCCTTATCTAGTGTGGATGTGGTTATTCACTTGGCTGCACGTGCTCATGTTTTAAATGAATCGTTCCGTAATCCTTTATGCGAATTTCGGCGGGTGAATGTGGGGGGCGCTGTCTCGCTTGCGAAACAGTCTTTGGAACATCGAGTTAAACGTTTTATATTTATTAGCTCAATTGGTGTAAATGGGGCCGAGACTGCGAATGCTCCCTTTAATGAAGACTCTCCTTGTCTGCCTCATGCGGAATATGCTGTGTCAAAAATGGAGGCTGAGGAGGGACTAAGGGCAATTGCGCGAAATAGCTCAATGGAACTAGTGATTATTCGGCCACCTCTAGTGTATTCCTTCGATGCACCAGGGAATTTCTCTCGGTTATTAAAGGCGGTTGATATGGGTTTGCCTTTGCCATTGGGGGGCGTTCGCAATGCTAGAAGTATCATTGCATTAGAGAATCTTACTGACTTCATTAAGTTTTGTGTGGATAATAAAGTAGCAGGTAACGAGCTTTTTCTGGTTTCGGATGGTGAAGATTTTTCAACTCCTGATATCATTCGAATGATCGCCCGTGGCATGGGAAAGCGTTCAATCCTGCTGCCGGTGCCAGATTTGTTTCTTCGATCGATGGCCGCAATATGTTGCCGGATTCCCGTATACACGCAGTTATGTAAGTCTCTCGTTATTGACTCAAGTAAAACTAAGGATTTATTAGGTTGGACACCACCTATTGAACCGGTAAAAGCCTTGGTGCAAGCTGGTTTGGCCTATAAGTTGCGTAAGCATTCGATTTAACGGGTTTTTACATATGGCTAGTATAAAATGACTTTATTTTTTCTATTGTTGTTTGTTGTTGGGTTGTCATTGATCTTGACTTATAGTTTGCGCTGTTATGCGTTGGCCCGAAGCATTATCGACATCCCTAACGCCCGTAGCTCACATACAGTCCCCACCCCTCGTGGTGGAGGCGTGGCGATCGTCATAAGCTTCCTGTTGGCCTCGCCCATATTGGCAACTACCGGCTTCCTGCCTTGGTCAGCTATGTGGGCAATGCTTGGAGCGGGATCTGGGATCGCTGTGCTGGGATTCTTGGACGATCATGGTCACATCGCTGCCCGCTGGCGGTTGCTCGGTCATTTCGCGTCGTCAATTTGGGCGTTGTATTGGTTGGGCGGTCTGCCGGCAATCAGCTTTTTTGGTCTTGAACTTGAGTTAGCTTGGTTTGGCCACGCCCTGGCAGTCTTCTACCTGGTCTGGATGCTCAACCTATACAACTTCATGGACGGTATCGACGGTATCGCCAGTGTCGAGGCGATTTGTGCTTGCCTCGGGGCTTGCCTGCTTTACTGGTTGGGGGGCTTTGATAGCTTGGTTGTGGCACCACTGGTACTCGCAATGGCAGTGGTAGGGTTTCTTTGCTGGAATTTCCCTCCCGCCCGAATTTTCATGGGGGACGCAGGAAGCGGATTCCTCGGTATCATCCTCGGTCTTTTGTCGTTGCAGGCAGCCTGGACTTCACCCAAGCTGCTTTGGGTCTGGCTAATTTTGTTGGGTGTGTTCATCGTCGATGCGACCGTCACCTTGATACGACGCCTGCTACGAGGCGATAAGGTGTATGAAGCCCACCGAAGCCATGCGTACCAATTCGCTTCACGTCAGTATGGCCGCCATTTACCGGTAACTGCGGCGGTGGCAGTGATTAATCTGGTCTGGCTCCTGCCTTTGGCGGCATGTGTCGTTTTGTGGAACATGGATGGAGTGTTGGCTTTGATCGTCGCTTACGTTCCGTTGGTGCTGCTTGCCGTCAGGTTTCATGCGGGGGAGCTGGAAAAAACCTGATTTCAGTGTAAGGTTCGCGTTTTTTCTTATCGGTTGTCTAAGAGACAGAAATATAATTGCGTGCTTCAGGAATGCATTTGATTTAGGAGCTGGCCAAGGTGCGTGAAGGGGTTATGGATAAAATACGATCGGCGTTGTTGGGGCTGCCCAGGCGCCATAAGCGCGCGATTCAGGTAGCCACCGATGTGGTTTTGGTTTGGCTCGCCTTGTGGCTGGCATTTGTCGTTCGACTGGGCGTCGAGGCGTTGGCCAGCCCAGTCGAAACGCATCTGTGGCTTTTCGTATCCGCTCCGCTGATCGCTATTCCGATTTTCATTCGCTTTGGCATGTACCGCGCTGTCATGCGTTATTTTGGCAACGATGCGCTGATTACCATTTGCAAGGCGGTCAGTCTTTCAGCTTTGCTGCTGGCGCTCTTGGTGTATTGGTACAGTAATCATAAAACCGTGGTGCCGCGGTCCATCATTTTCAACTACTGGTGGTTGAGCCTAATCATGATTGGCGGTTTGCGCCTAATGATGCGGCAATACTTCCTGGGTGACTGGTTTACCGCAGCCCAGCACGTACCCTTTGCCAACCGCGATGACGGCCTGCCCAAGGTCGCTATTTATGGTGCCGGGGCCGCAGGTAACCAACTCGTAGCCGCGCTGCGAATGGGGCGAGTGATGCGACCGGTCGCGTTCATCGATGACGATAGAAGCATCGCGGACCGTGTGATCGCCGGGCTACAGGTCTACCAGCCAAAGCATATTCAAAAGATGATCGACGCAACTGGCGCTCAGGAAATTTTGCTGGCTGTGCCTTCCTCGTCACGTGGTCGCCGTCGAGAAATCCTGACGTTGCTTGAAGGCTTCCCGTTGCATGTGCGCAGTGTCCCTGGGTTCATGGACCTGGCCAGCGGCAGAGTCAAGG
>Ga0307408_100001597_pt1 | contig 16747 bp, 11 predicted proteins | sample 322Cmetagenome_FD_202116 | JGI IMG/M metagenome (GOLD analysis project Ga0307408, IMG submission 202116) | Maize rhizosphere microbial communities from greenhouse at UC Davis, California, United States - 322HYB-C-3 | ecosystem: Host-associated > Plants > Roots > Rhizosphere > Soil | place...
CAAACCGCAGCGATAGCGAGCTATCGCGAGGATTTGCAACGCTGCATGGCGCAAAAAGACGCGCTTTTATGCCACGGTCTGTTGCCAAGTGACCCACTAGCGTAACTGTCCCGCCTCCACCTACTCGTCCAGGCTGACCTTGACCCTGCGCGGGGCTTCCACATAGCGGACAGAGGCCGCACTGCGGCGTGCATCCTGGCCATCCCAGCCAACACTCGCCAGGTCCAGCACGGTTGCAAACATGTCGGCATGACTGATCGGCCGCGCCTGGTTACTTAATAATCCCTGCACCGCCTCGGGATGGCCGGCCTGGTACCGGGCATTCATCCAGACCAGCAACGGAACATGGGTGTCGTGCCGCGTCGGCCCCCGCTGTGCATGCATGAACAAGCCGCGGTCGTCATCGAACAGGTTTTCTCCATGGTCCGATGTATAGATCAGCACGGCCGGCCGGGATTCCGCCTGCATCAGCGCGATGGTCCGTGCCAGGAAATTGTCCAGTTCCACGATTGTGTTGTCGTAGGAATTGACGACGGCGGCACGGTCGGCGGCACGGGGTGCGGTGATGCCCAGCTCGCGCATGGTGGGAGCAAAACGCCGTGCATGCGCATCGTAACGTTCTTCGTAAGGAATGTGGCTGCCTGCCATGTGCAGCACCACGAATTGGCGCGGCCCCGCCTGCCGCATAAACGATGAGAATTGCGGCAGCAAGTCGGCATCCTTGCGGAAGTGGTAGTCGCGCGTACCTGTGGCGAACTCCGCCACATCCGCACCACTGGCGAAGGGAAACGGTTCCTGGTTTGACAGCCACGCCGTGCGAAAGCCGGCTTCCCTGAACGTATGGACCAGTGAAGCGCGTCCTTCCCGGCCCGGTGGAAGCGGCCATGCCACGATCCCCGGCACGGCCGCTTCCGTCCAGTTGGCGCGCGAAACAACGTCGCGGAATGATACTAATGCTGGTGCCAGCGCCGCCAGCCCGGGTGTGGTGTTGCGCGCATAACCGTTGATGCCCAAATGGTCGCTGCGCACACTTTCACCAATGACCAGCACCACCAGCAAGTCATTGCCATTGCCTGCGGCCCGGCCATGGACACTGGCAAATTGTGCCCCGCCATCATCGCGCAGCCAGATGCGCCACAGCGACGACACCAACCCGCTGGGAAACGCCAGACTGGTGGTGGACTGGTCCAGCAGTGGCGGCAAGCGCACATGGTGCGCCAGTGTCTGGCGCGCCACCACGGCAATCAATATCATCATCAACAGCAGCGCCGCCAGATTCTTGCGCGCGGAAGCGGATAACGACCAGTCCCGGTCCAGGCGCAGTGCGGCCAGCAGATAGAGCAGGCAACTGAGGGGCGCCAGCGCCGCCAGCCAGCCAAACGACAGCAGCACTTGCATACTCATGGCCAGGCCGGTATGCAGCGTGGCCGCCACCAGCGCATCTCCCGGCACGCTGCCATAGGCCAGCGTCAGGTAGCCATAGGGCGCCACCAGCAGCGCCAGCGGCGTCCACAGCAGGAAATATGTGCGCAGGCGGGAAAGCAAGACCAACGGCGCCACCAACACGCCGGCGGAAAACAGCAACAGCGCCACGGCGGCGTGGGCGCCCCGCACTTGATCTGTCGCCAGCACGCACAGTGTGGGCAACCACAGCCAGATCACCAGCAATGCGGCAAGCAAGCGCTGCCGCAGGCGGCCGGCAGCGCCTTCTCCAGGACGGCCGGCAACAGGCTCCAGCGGCGCGCCCGGCTTCATTGGCTATTCGTACTCATCGTCAGGACTGCCCTTCAGCGCTTCGCGCACCGCCTTTTGCGAAAACCCCCGCTGCATCAGGAAACGCATTTGCCTGGCTTTTTGCTGCGCATCCTGCGCCACCACGCCGAACTTGCGACGCCACACCTCGACACAGCGCGCGGTTTCATCTTCGGCCAGGCCCGCTTTTAACTCTTGCAGGGCTTCGCCCTGAATGCCGTGGCTTTGCAATTCCGCCACGATGCGGCTGGCGCCATAGCGGGCGGAACGGCGGTGCACCAGCGATTCGGAAAAGCGTTCCTGGGACAGCCAGTTATTCTTTTCCAGGAAATCCAGCAAGGCATCGATATCGTCGCCCTCTTCCGCGTGGCGGGCCAGTTTGCGGCCCAGCTCAAGCCGGCTGTGCTCGCGCGTGGACAGCAGGCGCAAGGCACGGGCTTTCAGGCTGGGTTTGGGCATGGGCATGACGGGCTCCGGAAATGACAAAAGGCGGATAACGCGCTTTCGCGTGTCTCCGCCTTGGATATTGCTAAGTTTAAAACTTAATCGACCGCTTTCAGCTTGGGCGCCGGTGCGGCGGCGTCATCCGCCGACGGCGGCAATTCCCGCACGCCCAGGGCCACACGCACCTTGTTCTCGATTTCGCGCGCCAGCGCCGGGCGCTCCTTCAGGAAGGTGCGGGCATTGTCCTTGCCCTGGCCGATACGCTCGCCGTTGTAGCTATACCAGGAACCGGATTTTTCCACGATCTTGTGCTCGGCGCCCAGGTCCAGGATTTCACCTTCGCGCGACGTGCCTTCGCCATACAGGATGTCGAAGTGCGCTTCCTTGAACGGCGGCGACACTTTGTTCTTGACGACCTTGACCTTGGTTTCGTTACCGATCACTTCATCGCCGGACTTGATGGAACCGGTGCGGCGGATATCCAGGCGTACGGAAGCGTAGAACTTCAGCGCGTTGCCGCCGGTCGTGGTTTCCGGGCTGCCGAACATCACGCCGATTTTCATACGGATCTGGTTAATGAACACCACCAGCGTGTTGGTGCGGTTGATGGAACCGGTCAGCTTGCGCAGCGCCTGCGACATCAAACGCGCCTGCAGGCCTGGCAGCGAGTCGCCCATGTCGCCTTCGATCTCGGCGCGTGGCGTCAGGGCGGCGACGGAGTCGATCACCACCATGTCGACACTGCCGGAGCGCACCAGCGCATCGCAGATTTCCAGTGCCTGTTCGCCCGTGTCCGGCTGCGAAATCAGCAAGTCGCTCAGGTTCACACCCAGCTTTTGTGCGTACACCACGTCCAGCGCGTGTTCCGCGTCGATGAACGCGCAGGTGCCGCCCAGTTTTTGCATTTCCGCAATGGTCTGCAGGGTCAAGGTGGTCTTACCGGACGATTCCGGACCGTAGATTTCCACCACGCGGCCGCGCGGCAAGCCACCGACGCCCAGCGCGATGTCCAGGCCCAGCGAGCCGGTGGACACGGTTTGCACTTCTTCGATCGGCACACTGGAATCCATGCGCATCACGGAGCCCTTGCCGAATTGCTTTTCGATTTGCGCCAGCGCAGCGGCCAGCGCTTTGGCCTTTTCCGATGCGGGTACTGCGGCTTTCTTGTCGTCCATGATGGTCTCTCGGCGTGATGTTGACAGATGCGTGATTGGGTACAGGTGATACTGTATAAAAATCCAGTGGTTTTTGCAAGCGCTGTTTTTACCGGCGTGCGAAATAACGAAATCGCGTAAAAGCTGGCAATGTTAAGCAAACTCTTACAAAATACCAACTCCCGCAGCTGATTCGAATCAACCATGCGTATTTTACTTGCCGAAGACGATAGCGTCCTGGCCGATGGCCTTACCCGTTCGCTGCGCCAGTCCGGCTATGCGATTGATTGCGTCAAGAACGGGCAGGAGGCGGACACCGCCCTGTCCACCCAGGAATTCGACCTGTTGATCCTGGACCTGGGCCTGCCGAAGATGCCGGGACTGGAAGTGTTGCGCCGGCTGCGCTCGCGCGGTTCGCTGCTGCCGGTCCTGATCCTGACGGCGGCCGATTCGATCGAACAGCGCGTCAACGGCCTCGACCTCGGGGCCGACGATTACATGGCCAAGCCGTTTGCGCTGTCCGAACTGGAAGCGCGCGTGCGGGCGCTGACGCGGCGCGGCCAGGGCGGCGGCTCCACCGTCATCAAGCACGGCCCGCTGACCTATGACCAGGTCGGCCGCAGCGCCTATATCAATGACCAGATGCTCGATTTGTCGGCGCGCGAGCTGGGCTTGCTGGAAATCCTGCTGGCCCGCACCGGGCGCCTGGTGTCGAAGGAACAACTGGTCGACCACCTGTGCGAATGGGGCGAGGAAGTATCGAACAACGCCATCGAAGTCTATGTGCACCGCCTGCGCAAGAAAATCGAAGTGGGCGGCGTGCGCATCGCCACCGTGCGGGGGCTGGGCTATTGCCTGGAAAAATTCAGCGACGCCCCCCGCCCTGAATCCAAATAAAGCGCAGCGTGGGCGCCCCCTCCCCTGACGACGATCCCCAATCCGCCTGGCAGGCGGGCGGCAATGACGACAGCGCGGAAATCCAGCATTCCCTGTTTGGCGAAATCCTCGACTGGATGCTGGCGCCGCTGCTGCTGCTGTGGCCCATGAGTATCGCCATCACCTACCTGGTGGCGAAATCCATCGCCAACCAGCCGTTCGACCACGCGCTGGAAGACAGCGTCACCGTACTGGCCCAGCAGATCCGCGAAGTCGATGGCCGCATCGTGCCCCGCACCGGCGGCTCGGCCCGCGACCTGCTGCGCGCGGACGATGTCGACACCGTGTATTACCAGATCGTCGCGCCCAGCGGCGAGGTGCAGGATGGCGACCGCGAATTGCCGCAGCCCCCGGAAGACGACCGTGACCGCCCGGGCGCGGTGCACTTCAGGAATGGCAACATGCATGGCACCCAGGTGCGCATCGCCTATTCGTTTATCGTGCTGGAAGACCGCGGCGCGGAAGAAACCCGGCTGGCGCTGGTGCAGGTGGCGGAAACCCTGGAAAAGCGCGCCAAGCTGGCCAATGAAATCATCAAGGGTGTGATCCTGCCGCAATTCATCGTGCTGCCGATCGTGCTGGCGCTGGTGTGGTTTGCCCTGTCGCGCGGCCTGTCGCCGCTGGCACAGCTACAGGAACGCATCCGCGCGCGCAACCCGGATGATTTAAGTCCGATCGACGCGCGCCAGGTGCCGGAAGAAATCACGCCGCTGGTGCGCTCACTCAATGACATGCTGGAGCGGCTGTCGCTGTCGATCGACATGCAAAAGCGCTTTATCGCGGACGCCGCGCACCAGATGAAAACCCCGCTGGCCGGCATGCGCATGCAGTCGGAACTGGCGCTGCGCCAGACCGACCAGGGAGAGATCCACCGCTCGCTGGAACAGCTGGCCAAGAGTTCGGAAGCGGCCACGCGCCTGGTCAACCAGTTGCTGGCGCTGGCCCGCGCGGAAAACCAGCCGCAGGCCGGCACCGCGCTGCTGCCGCTGGATTTGCCGGAACTGGCCCGCAGCGCCGTGCGCGACTGGGTGCCGGCATCCTTCAGCCACCGCATCGACCTCGGTTACGAGGGGCCGGACGACGGCATCGCCATTGCCGGCAACCCCACCATGCTGCGTGAAATGCTGTCCAACCTGATCGACAATGCGCTGCGCTATACGCCGCAGGGCGGCGCCGTCACCGTGCGCGTCAGCACGGCCGGCGGCATGGCCGTGGTGGAAGTGGAGGACACCGGCCCCGGCATTCCGGAGACGGAACGGGGCCACGTTTTTGAACGCTTTTACCGCATCCTCGGCAGCGCGGCGGAAGGTTCCGGCCTGGGGCTGGCGATCGTGCGCGAAATCGCGCAGCAGCACGACGCCACCGTGGAGCTCACCACCAACCCGCGCAGCCTGGCGCCGAAAATGCCGGGCTGCCTGTTCCGCCTGACGTTCCCCCTCTATACGCCGCCGGCGCCCGCACCGGAAGAGACGCAATATGAATGACACACGCTTGCAAGCACTGCGCAACGAACACTGGAGGCAGGCGCGCAATCTCACCGCCGGCTTGTTGCTGCTGTGGGTGGCCACGGTGTTTGGCGCGGTGTTCTTTGCGCGTGAGCTGAGCGGCATGACCCTGTTCGGCTGGCCGCTGTCGTTTTACCTGGCGGCCCAGGGCGCGCTGCTGGTGTTCCTGGCCATCATCGGCGGCTACGCGTGGCGCATGCGCGTGCTGGACCAGCGCTACCGGGACCAAGTCTAATGAAGCGTACTTTCTTCCAGCGCCTGTCGCGCTACTACCTGCTGTTTACCGGCGGCTTCGGCTGCTTCCTGCTGGCGCTGGCCATGCTGGAAAAAGAAGGCATGCCGCGCGTCTGGATCGGCTATTTATTCATGCTGGCCACCATCACGCTGTACGCCTTCATCGGCCTGGTCAGCCGCACTTCGAACGTGGCGGAATACTATGTCGCGGGACGGCGCGTCCCGGCCCTGTTCAACGGCATGGCAACCGCCGCCGACTGGATTTCCGCCGCCAGTTTCATCAGCCTGGCCGGCACCCTGTACCTGCACGGCTTCGACGGCCTGGCCTATATCCTGGGCTGGACCGGCGGCTATTGCCTGGTGGCGCTGCTGATCGCCCCTTACCTGCGCAAGTTCAGCCAGTACACGATTCCGGATTTCCTGGCGGCGCGCTACGGCGGTCCGCACCATGGCCGCATCGTGCGCATGATGGCGGTGGCCGCCACCATCATCGTGTCGTTCACCTATGTGGTGGCGCAAATCTATGCGGTGGGCCTGATCGCGTCCCGTTTTACCGGCGTCGATTTTTCCGTCGGCATTTTCCTCGGGCTGGCCAGTATCCTGGTGTGCTCCTTCCTCGGCGGCATGCGCGCCATCACCTGGACCCAGGTGGCGCAATACATCATCATCCTGATCGCGTTCCTGATGCCCGCCATCTGGCTGTCGGCCAAGCATGGCGGCAATCCCGTGCCGCAAGTGGCGTACGGCAAACTGCTGCCGCAACTGAGCGCGCGCGAACACGCGCTGCAACACGATCCGAAAGAACAGGAAGTGCGGCGCCTGTACCAGCAGCGCGCCGCCGGCTACGCGGCCAAGGTGGAAGGCTTGCCGGGCACCTGGGATGCGGGGCGCTTTGACGCCCAGCGCCAGCTGGACGCCGTGAAGCAGCGCAATGGCACCTTGCTGGAAATCCGCCAGGCGGAAAAGACGCTGCTGGCCTATCCCAAGACCGTGGAGGAAGCCGCCGAGGCGTGGGAAGCGGCGCGCCGCTATTACGAACAGCGCGCCCTGCCCCCGGTGCCGCACGCGGAACCCTTTGCCGCGTCCAGCGCGCAGGCCTCCGATATCAAGCGCAACAACTTCCTGGCGCTGGTGTTTTGCCTGATGGTGGGCACGGCCGCCTTGCCGCACATCCTGATGCGCGCCTATACCACGCCGTCGGTGCATGAGACGCGGGTGTCGGTGTTCTGGACACTGTTTTTTGTCCTGCTGATTTACCTGACCATTCCCGCGCTGGCCGTGATGGTGAAATACGACGTGTACACCGCCATGGTGGGCAGCAAATTTTCCCAGCTGCCCACCTGGGTGTCGTACTGGGCCAACGTGGACCGCGCGCACCCGCTGATCAGCATTGCCGACATCAACCGGGACGGCATCGTGCAACTGGCGGAGATCGCCTTCGACGGCGACGTGCTGGTGCTGGCCACGCCGGAAATCGCGGGCTTGCCCTATGTCATTTCCGGGCTGGTGGCGGCCGGTGGCCTGGCGGCCGCCCTGTCCACCGCCGATGGCCTGCTGCTGGCGATTTCCAATGCGCTGTCGCACGACATTTATTACCAGACCGTCGATCCGCACGCGTCCACGCAAAAACGCGTGACCATTTCCAAGCTGCTGTTGCTGGCCGTGGCCTTCATTGCCGCCTATGCGGCGTCGACCAAGCCGGCCGATATCCTGTCGCTGGTCTCGGCCGCGTTTTCCCTGGCCGGCTCCACCCTGTTCCCGGCGCTGGTGCTGGGCGTGTTCTGGCGGCGCGCCACCCGCCAGGGCGCGGTGGCCGGCATGGCGATCGGGTTCCTGGTGTGCGTGTATTACATGCTGCACACCAATCCCATTTTGGGCGGCAACGCGGCCGGGCAATGGTTCCAGATCGCGCCGGTGTCGGCCGGCGTGTTCGGCGTGCCGGCCGGGGTGCTGGCGATGGTGATCGTCAGCTGGCTGACGCCGCCGCCGGGCAAGGATGTGCTGGCGCTGATCGACCATATCCGTACCCCGGAAGCATAGCCGGCGGTTGGTTGACGGCTAGAGGAAGTTGTCAGGCGGGCTAGCCAAATTGACAGCACGATGTTAATCTAGAGAAATTATTTTCTTTACAATTAACGTCGTGCCGCTCCCATCCCCACGCTTTGCCGCCATCGCGGCTTTTGCTACATTTTCCGCTGCATTGTCCCTCTCCCCTCCCTGCCACGCCGCCGATGCGCCACGCGTCTCCGCCGGGGCCAGCGCGGCGATTCCCGCGGCGGACTTCTTCAACAATCCCGACTTCAGCGCGGCCCGGCTGTCGCCCAGCGGCCGCTACCTGGCGGCCAAGCGGATCGCGGAAAACGGCCGCGAACAGCTGGCCGTGGTGGACCTGGTCAACACCTCGGCCAAGTCCGTGGCGGTGTTCAAGGATACCGACGTCGGCCGCTTTGCCTGGATCAGCGATGAACGCCTGCTGTTCGACACCAGCGACAAGCAAATCGGCGCCGGCGGCCGGCGCTATGGTCCCGGCCTGTACGCGGTCAACCGCGACGGCCAGGGCTTCCGCCAGTTGGCGCGGCACAGCAACCCCTTCATCCGCAGCGCCGACGACGACCAGAAACTGCTGCCATGGCATACCTTCATGCTGGACGCCGACGGCGCCCAGGATTCCGACCAGGTGTATGTCGCCAGCGTCAACATCAATGCGCCCGGCGATTACGACCATGTCGAGTTGCAGAAGCTCAATACCAGGAACACCCGTTTCACCTCCGTCGACGGCCCGGACGACACGCGCGACTGGGTGCTGGACGCCAAAGGGGAACCACGGATTGCCGTCACCTACGAAGGCGACCAGCACGTGCTGCATTACCTCGACCCGAAAGACGGCAAATGGCGCAAAGTGTCGTCCAGTCATATCTACAAGGGCGGCAAAGGCGCTTTCCAGGCCCTGGCCTTTGGCAGCGACGGCAAGCTGTATATCAGCACCACCAACGGGAGCACCAGCGGTGGCACCACCGCGCTCCACACCATGGACCTGGACACCGGCGCGATCAGCCCGAATCCGCTGGTCAACCTGGATGGCTATGACTTCAGGGGCAAGCTGATTTTCAGCCATGGACAATTGCTGGGCGTGCGCTTCCTGGCCGATGGCGAAGGCACCCATTGGTTCGATGCCGCCATGCAGGCCGCGCAAAAGCACGTCGACGCCAGGCTGCCACGCACCGTCAACATCATCACGCCGCCGACCCGCGCGCAAACGCCATACCTGCTGGTGGAAGCGTATTCCGACCGCCAGCCGCGCACCTACTTCATCTATGACAAGGACAAGAAGACGCTGAACCTGGCGGGCCATTCGCATCCGAACATCAAATCGTCGCAAATGGCCACGCAAGACTTGCTGCACTATCCGGCGCGCGACGGCATGAGGATTCCCGCCTGGGTGACCACGCCGGCCGGCGCCGGCAAGAACTTGCCGATGGTGGTGCTGGTGCATGGCGGCCCGTATATGCGCGGCGGCGCGTGGGGCTGGAAGCCGGAAAGCCAGTTCCTGGCGTCGCGCGGCTACGCGGTGCTGGAACCGGAATTCCGTGGCAGCACCGGTTTCGGCTACCAGCATTTCCAGGCCGGCTGGAAGCAGTGGGGCTTGAAAATGCAGGACGATATTGCCGATGGCGTGAAATGGGCGATTGACAAGGGGCTGGCCGATCCGAAGCGGATCTGCATTGCCGGCGCCAGTTATGGCGGCTATGCCACGCTGATGGGCCTGGTCAATGATCCGGGCCTGTTCCAGTGCGGCGTCAACTGGATTGGCGTCACCGACATCAACCTGCTGTTTACCGGTCACTGGCGCTTCTCGTCCGACTTGCCGCCGATGTGGAAAAAATACGGCATGCCGGATTTGATCGGCGATCCGGTCAAGGATGCCGAACAATTCAAGGCCACGTCGCCGCTGCAACAGGCCGCGCGCATCACGCAACCGCTGCTGCTGGCGTACGGTGGCGCCGACCTGCGCGTGCCCATTATCCACGGCACCAGGTTCCGCGACGCGGTCAAGGCCACCAACCAGCAAGTCGAGTGGATCGAGTATGAAGAAGAAGGCCACGGCTGGGCCTTGCCGAAAAACCGGATCGACTTCTGGACCCGCGTAGAAAAATTCCTCGATAAAAACATCGGCTCCGCTAAATCCGTCGCCAATCAAGCCCCCTCCGCGCCATGAAACAGACTTTCTTGCGGCATAGCGCCGCCCTCCTGATTGCCCTGCCACTGGCCGCCGCCGCACAGGCGCCGGCATCCGCACCGGCCCAACCGGCGCCAGCAGCGCAGCAGGCATCCCAGCCCGCGCCATCGCTGGCGGATTTCTTCAACAACCCGGAATTCGGCGGCGCCAGGCTGTCGCCCAACGGGCGCTACCTGGCGGCCAAACTGGCCGCGGCCAACGGCCGCGAACGCCTGGCGGTGGTGGACCTGGAAACGCAGAGCGCGGCCTCGGTGGCATACTTCAGCGATGCCGATGTCGGCAACTTCACGTGGATTAACAACGAACGCCTGCTGTTCAACACCACCGACAAGCAATTAGGCCAGGCCGACCACCGCTTCGGCCCCGGCCTGTATGCGGTGAACCGCGACGGCAAGCAATTCCGCCAGCTGGCCAACCGCTCCGGCGCCATCGTCTCGTCGCCCACGGCGCGGCAATTGCTGCCCTGGTATACCTTCATGCTGGACCAGGACGGCGCGCAGGATTCCGAATACGTGTATGTCACCAGCAGCGTCAAGAACGGTCCCGGCGACTGGGAAGCCGTCAACCTGCTGCGCCTGAACACGCTGACCGGCCACCACAGCGGGGTGCGCCGTCCCGACCACACGCGCGGCTGGCTGCTCGATGAAAAGGGTGAGCCGCGCATCGCCACCACGGCGGACAAGGGAAAAAGCGCGATCCACCTGCGCGATCCGCAAACCGGTGCATGGCGCGTGCTGGTGGACTTCGCCACCTACACGGGCGGCAACGATGCGTTCACGCCGCTGGCCTTTGGCCCGGACGGCGTGTTTTACGTGCTGGCGCGCCGTGGCCGCGACAAATCCGCCGTGTTCACGCTGGACCTGGCGACCGGCCAGACCAGCAACAAACCCGTGGTGGAACTGGACGGCTACGACTTCAGCGGCAAGCTGCTGTTCAGCGACACCAAACTGGTGGGTGTACGCTACACGACCGATGGCCGGGGCACCATGTGGTTCGACGATGGACTGAAAGCCATGCAGGCCGAGATTGACGCCAAGCTGCCCGGCACCATCAACCTGGTGACGCCGCCCAAGCGTCCGGAAACCCCGAACGTGCTGGTGGAGTCGTATTCCGATATCCAGCCGCGCGTGTTCTTCGTCTACAACCGTGAAGCCAAGACGCTGTCCACAGTGGGCGCCGCGCACCCGAAAATCCGGCCGGCCCAGATGGCGCACCAGGATGCCGTCCACTATATGGCGCGCGACGGCTTGCGTATTCCCGCCTGGCTGACCACGCCAAAGGGCGACGCCAAAAAACTGCCGATGGTGGTGCTGGTGCACGGCGGCCCCTATATGCGCGGCAGCGAATGGGGCTGGGATCCGGAAGCGCAGTTCCTCGCCTCACGCGGCTACCTGGTGCTGGAACCGGAATTCCGCGGCAGCACCGGCTTCGGTGACAAGCACTTCCGCGCGGGCTGGAAACAATGGGGCCTGAAAATGCAGGACGATATTGCCGACGGCGTGAAATGGGCCATCGACAAGGGCTTGGCGGACCCGAAGCGGATCTGCATTGCCGGCGCCAGCTATGGCGGCTATGCCACCCTGATGGGACTGGTCAACAACCCGGAGCTGTACAAGTGCGGCATCAACTGGGTCGGCGTCACCGACATCGGCCTGTTAAGCACCGGCCACTGGAGCTATGTATCGGACATGTCCGACATGTGGAAAGAGTATGGCATTCCCGTCATGATCGGCGACCCGGTCAAGGATGCCGAACAATTGAAAGCCACCTCGCCTTTGCAGCAAGCGGCGCGCATTACGCAACCGCTGCTGATGGCCTATGGCCGCGCCGACCAGCGCGTCCCGCTCTACCACGGCAACAAGTTCCGCGACGCCGTCACCCAGCACAACCAGCAGGTCGAATGGATCGTCTATGAAGAGGAAGGGCACGGCTGGGCCTTGCCGAAGAACCGGATTGATTTCTGGGGCCGGGTTGAAAAATTCCTGGACCAGCATATCGGCCAGCCATAAGGAATCTCCATGCGCTTACACTCTCTTGCCTGGATGCTGGCCTTGCTGCCAGCCACGGCGATGGCCGCCGTACCGCCAGCGGAAGCATTCTTTTCCAATGCCCGCTACAGCGCGGCAAAGATGTCCCCGGAAGGCACGCACGTGGCAATACGCGGCAGCATGGCAGGCCGGCGCGACGCCTTGTATGTGGTCGAGCTGAACTCCATGCGTTCGACGCCGGTGGCCCAGTATGGCGACGCCGACATCGATGATTTCGAATGGGTCAATGAACAACGGCTGGTATACGACACCCGCGACCGCAACGCCGCCGTCGGCGACTTGAAATATGCGCCCGGCCTGTTTGCCGTCAATCGCGATGGTGGCGGCGCGCTGCAACTGGTCGACCGCGGCTATGACCAGCAATACGCCACCGGCACCCACATCAAGCAAACCTTGATGCCCTGGAACACCTACCTGCTGGTCAACCAGCCTGGAAGGCAGGACAGCGACCATGTGTACGTGGAGCGTCCGGAAGAACATGGCGGACAAACCGTCAGCTGGACGCTGATGCGCCTGAATACGAAAACAGGCCGCGCGATGGGCGTCGCCAAACCGCCTTTCATGCAGCATGTGCTGATCGATGCGGCCGGTGAAGCGCGCGCGGCCACCTCCGTGCACAACGACCGTGCCTCCGTACACTACCGCGATCCTGGCGCGGAAGAATGGCGCAAGCTGGCGGAGTTTCCCGCCTACGGCGTTGCGCCGGATGCCTTCTCGCCGGTCGGCTTTGGTCCGGACGGCATGCTGTACGTCGCCACGGGCGCCAACTCCGACCGCCGCGTGGTGCGCAGCTATGACGTCAAGACCGGGAAACTCAGCGACAAGGCTGTGATCGACCTGGGTGAATACGACTTCCGGGGCAGCTTCGTCACAACCGACAACAATGTCCTGGGCGTGCGCCTGTTGACGGATGCGCGCAGCACCCACTGGTGGAACAAGGAAATGGCGGCGCTGCAGGACACGGTAGACCAGCTGTTGCCCGGCACCGTCAATGAAATCAGTGTGCCGCGCCGCGGCGACGCGCCATGGGTGCTGGTCAAGGCCTGGTCGGACCGCCAGCCGCCGGTCTACGTGGTGTACAACAAAAAGACGCGTGAACTGAAAAAACTGGGCGATTCCGGTCCCGCTATCCAGCCGGCCGCCATGGGGTCGCGTTCGATCATCCATTACACCGCGCGCGACGGCATGAAAATCCCCGCCTGGCTGACCATGCCGCCCGGCGGCAAGAAAGACAAGCTGCCGCTGGTGGTGCTGGTGCACGGCGGCCCATTTATGCGGGGCGGCGAGTGGAACTGGGATGCGGAAGCGCAATTCCTGGCGACGCGCGGCTATGCCGTGCTGCAACCGGAATTCCGCGGCAGCACGGGCTTTGGCGCCCGCCACTTCCAAGCCGGTTTTAAACAGTGGGGCCTGGCGATGCAGGACGACCTATCCGACGGCGCCCGCGCCCTCGTGCAGCAAGGTGTGGCCGATGGCAACCGCATTTGCATCGCTGGCGCCAGCTATGGCGGCTATGCGGCGCTGATGGGCATCATCAAGGATGGCGATTTGTTCAAATGCGCCGTCAACTGGGTCGGCGTCACGGACATCAACCTGCTGTACACGGGAACCTGGCGCATCATCGATGACCTGTCGGACAACTGGAAAAAATATGGCATGCCGCTGCTGGTCGGCGACCCGGTCAAGGATGCGGAACAGTTGCAGGCCACGTCGCCGCTGGCGCAGGCCGCGAAAATCAAGCGCCCTGTCCTGCTGGCCTATGGCACGCATGACCGCCGCGTCCCCATCGTGCACGGCGAACGCTTTTACAAGGCCGTCAAGGCACATAACCCGGATGTGGAATGGATTGCGTACGACGGCGAAGGCCACGGCTGGACGTTGCCGGAGAATCGCATTGATTTCTGGACCCGAGTCGAGCGCTTCCTGGATAAACACATTGGTTCAACTTCACAACCGCAATAATATGAAACTGAAACACCTCCTCTCCGTCCTCCTGTTCACGATGACCGGCGCCAGCCATGCCGCGCCGCCAGCCAAGCAGTTCTTCGACAATCCCGTCTTCAGCGACGCGCGCCTGTCACCCAGCGGGCGCTATGTCGGGCTGCGCGTCGGCAATGACGCCACGCGCGACAGCCTGGTGATCATGGCGACCGACACCATGAAGGTGGTCGGCTCCGCCCGCATCGAGCGGGAAGACATCGGCATGTTCCGCTGGCTCAACGACAACCGGCTGGTCTTCACCATCAATGACCGCACCGTGGCGCCGGGCGACATGCGTTATGCGCCGGGCCTGTTTGCCATGGACCGCGACGGCGGCAATTTGCGCCGTCTGGCGCACCGTAATGAACCTGATTTGCAGGAAACCGGGACCATCATCAAGTCCAGGGTCCAGCCATGGAATACCTATCTGATGGGCCAGGAAGGACCACAAGACTCCGACATCGTCCATGTCCGGCGCCCAATATGGCGGGAAGGCACCTATGAACGGGAACGCACGGACCTGGTGAAGCTCAACACGTCCACCGGCGAAGCCACGCCGGTATCGCGTCCCGGCGCGGCCCAGGGCTGGCTGCTGGACCAGAAAGGCGAACCGCGCATCATGCTGCAAACGCAGAAGGGGCGCGCCATCATCCATTACAAGGACCATGGCACCGGCAACTGGCGCCAGGTGGCGGACTTCAACGCCTACGATCCGCAGGACGGCTTCAGTCCGCTCGGCTTCATCGACGACACCCACCTGCTGGTCGAGTCGCAGGAGGGTGGCAAGAGCACGCTGCGCAAGTTCGACCTGGCCACCGGCAAAATGGACGGGAACGCTGTCATTTCCATGGCGGACTACGACTTTTCCGGCGAACTGATTTATTCCGGCAACAAGCTGGCCGGGGTGCATTACTTGATCGATGGCCGTGGCACCGTCTGGTTCGATGCCACGCTGAAGACGGTGCAGCAAGACATCGATGCCCTGCTCCCCGCCACCACCAACCTAGTGACGCCGCCGCGCCAGCCACAAACGCCGTGGGTGCTGGTGGAATCGTATTCCGACCGCCAACCCACCACTTTCCTGCTGTATAACACGCAGAGCAAGAAGTTGAGCATGCTCGGTAGCAGCCATCCCGACATCCAGGCCGCCGACATGGGAACGCTGGACCCGCTGAAGTACAAGGCCCGCGACGGACTGACGATCCCGGCATGGCTGACCCTGCCGAAGTCCGGTGGCAAAAACCTGCCGATGGTGGTGCTGGTGCACGGCGGCCCCTACCTGCGCGGCACTGAATGGCGATGGGAGGCGGAAAGCCAGTTCCTCGCCTCGCGCGGCTATGCCGTGCTGGAACCCGAATTCCGGGGTAGCACCGGCTATGGCGGCACCCTGTTCAGCGCCGGCAAGAAGCAATGGGGCCTGGCGATGCAGGACGATATCGCCGACGCCGTCAAGTTCGCGGTGGCGCAAGGCATCGCCGACCCGAAACGCATCTGCATCATGGGCGGCAGCTATGGCGGTTATGCCACCCTGATGGGCCTCGTGAAAGACCATGACTTGTACCAGTGCGGCGTGGCTTCCGCGGCCGTCACCGATATCCCGCTGATGTTCGACAGCGGCGCCATGGTGTTGTCCGACATGAGCGAGCAGTACAAGAAATACGGGGCGCCGGAATTGATCGGCGACGTGGAAAAAGACGCGCAACAGTTCATCGCCACCTCGCCGCTGAAACAGGCCGCTCGCATCAAGCGCCCGCTCTTGCTGGCACACGGCACCGATGACCGGCGGGTTCCCTTCGTCCACTTCAAGAAAATGCGCTCGGCGCTGGAAAGCAACAAGGCCGACGCGGAATTCGTCGAGTACGTGAGCGAAGGCCATGGCTGGACTCTGCTGAAGAACCGCCTCGATTTCTGGACCCGGGTCGAAAAATTCCTCGACAAGCATATCGGCGCGGCAGCGAAATAAGAGTAACCTGACGGCTGGCCAACTTCGCTGAAGGAGCTGTCTATGTCGTCTGGAAAAATACTGGTGGCACAGGGCGGCGGTCCCACCGCCGTCATCAACCAATCGCTGGTCGGGGTGGTGCTGGAAGCGCGGCGCCACCGCCATGTCACCCGCGTCTATGGCGCGCTGCACGGGGTGCGCGGCATCATCAATGAAGACTTCGTCGACCTGACCCAGGAAACCAGCCATAACCTGGAACTGGTGGCCGCCACGCCGTCATCGGCGCTGGGCTCGACCCGCGACAAGCCGGACGAACAATATTGCGCGCAAATTTTTGAGGTACTGCGCGCGCATGAAATCGAACACTTCTTTTACATCGGCGGCAACGATTCATCCGACACGGTGCGCATCGTCAGCCAGCAGGCGCAGGCGGCGGGCTACCCGCTGCGCTGCATCCATATCCCTAAAACCATCGACAACGATTTGGTCGGCAATGACCACACGCCGGGCTTCCA
>Ga0307408_100001599_pt1 | contig 16743 bp, 16 predicted proteins | sample 322Cmetagenome_FD_202116 | JGI IMG/M metagenome (GOLD analysis project Ga0307408, IMG submission 202116) | Maize rhizosphere microbial communities from greenhouse at UC Davis, California, United States - 322HYB-C-3 | ecosystem: Host-associated > Plants > Roots > Rhizosphere > Soil | place...
CCCGGTCGGGTTGATCGAGGAGATCCAGCATCAGAACCAGGCCCTGCTGCGAGCCCTCGACGACCTGCAGCGGAAACAGCAGGAGCTCGTGCACCTCAATCGCGAGCTCGAAGACACCAATCGCGGCGTCGTGGCGCTCTACGCCGAGCTCGACGAGAAAGCGGATCATCTCCGGCGCGCCGACGAGCTGAAATCGCGATTCCTGTCGAACATGACGCACGAGTTCCGCACGCCGGTGAACTCGATCATGGGCCTCGCCAACCTGCTGATCGACGATCGCCAGCGCGCGGGCCGCGAAGCGGAGCCTGAAGTCATCTACATCCGCAAGGCCGCCGAGCAGCTCTCGGAGCTGGTGAACGACCTTCTCGATCTCGCCAAGGTGGAGGCCGGCAAGACGGTCGTCCGTCCCGCGGAATTCCAGATCGAGAACCTGTTCGGAGCGTTGCGCGGCATGCTGCGGCCGATGCTGATGAACCAGTCGGTCTCGCTGGTGTTCGAGGACGCGGCCGGCCTGCGGCCCGTGTACTCGGACGAGGGCAAGGTCTCGCAGATCCTCCGCAACCTGATCTCGAACGCGTTGAAGTTCACGGAGCGTGGCGAAGTCCGCGTGTCTGCGATCGAGGAAGATCCCGGCCTGATCGTGTTCAAGGTTGCCGACACGGGTATCGGGATCGCTCCCGAGGATCAGACACGGATTTTCGAGGAGTTCACGCAGGTCGAGCACCGCCTTCAGGCGGGTGTCCGGGGGACCGGCCTCGGCCTGCCGCTCTCACGGCGTCTCGCGGAGCTTCTCGGCGGGACCCTCGGCGTCACGAGCGAGCCCGGGGTCGGGTCCAGCTTCATGCTGCGGCTGCCGGCGCGCTACTCGTCTTTCCGCGGCGAGCCCGGCGACCTCTTCGAGTGGGAGCCGGAACCCGGCAAGCTGCCGCTGCTGGTCGTCGAGGATGCGCCCGACGCACAGTACTTCTACGAGAAGGTCCTGCGTTCGTCGGCCTACCAGATCTATCCGGCTTATACCGTGCACGCCGCCGACATGGCGCTCCAGCACATCCAGCCCGCAGCCATCATCCTGGACGCGGTGCTGGGACCGGAGAATGCGTGGGACCTGCTGGTGCGGCTCCGGCGCAATCCCCGCACCAGCGAAACGCCGATCGTCGTGATCAGCTCCGCCGACGATGCCGGCAAGGCCATCAGCCTCGGAGCCGACGCCTACCTTTCAAAGCCTGTCGATCGACGGGCACTGCTCGAAACGCTGACGCGCTTCCAGGGCCGCACCATCCGCCCGATCAAGGTCCTCTCAATAGACGACGACGAAGTGGCGCGGTATCTCGTCCGCCAGTGCCTGCCGGCACCAGCCTTTGACGTCACCGAAGCGATCAGTGGCGACGAAGGCCTTCGCCTCGCGACGGCCGAGCCGCCCGACGTCGTGGTCCTGGATCTGATGATGCCGGGCACGGACGGATGGCAGGTGCTGAAGGAGCTCCATGCGGCAGCGGGCACCCGCGATCTACCGGTCGTGATCGTCACATCGCACGCCATGGAACCCGGGGAGCGGAGCCGCCTGGCCGGCGCGTTCGCGGTCGTCTCCAAGCAGGAGCTGTCGCGCACCACGCTCGCGCCGGTGGTGCAGGCCGCGGCGCGACGCGACGACCGGCACGGCGTGACCGTTCCTCCAATATCGCTATAATCAACGGTTCACACGGCGGAGTGAGGATTCGATGAACGAGCAAAGCGTGCTGCACGACCTCGTCTCCAGGAACGAGGCCGAGATTCTCCAGCGTTGGATCGAGCGCCAGCTGGGAGCGTCAAACTTCCGATCCGATCGGACCAGCAAGGCGGAGGTGTCGGATCAGTCGCGCCGGTTCCTGTCGCTGTTCCGCCAGTCGGTATCGTCGGGCACTGCCGACCTCCACTCGCCCGCGTGGGCCAACACGCGGCAGATGCTCGAAGAGCTCTCGGTGAGCCGTGCCCAGCACGGGTTTGGCCCCTCCGAGACCGCGCTCTTCGTCTTTTCACTGAAGGAGACGCTGTTCGAGGGATTGCAGGACCAGCTGCCGAAGGATCCGAAGGCTGCGCGCCAGGTGATTCTCGACACCAATCAGCTGCTCGACAGGCTGGGTCTGTTCACGACCGAAGTGTACCAGCGCGGCCGCGAGCAGCTGATCATCCGGCAGCAGCAGGAGCTGATGGAGCTGTCGACGCCGGTCGTGACGCTGTGGGAAGGGGTGCTCGCGCTTCCGGTCATCGGCACGCTCGACAGCGCGCGCACGCAGGTCGTGATGGAGAACCTGCTGCAGCGCATCGTCGAGACCGGGGCGGCGATCGCGATCATCGACATCACCGGCGTGCCGACCGTCGATACACTCACCGCGCAGCACCTGCTCAAGACGGTCGCGGCAGCGCGGCTGATGGGGGCCGACTGCATCATCAGCGGCATCCGGCCGCAGATCGCGCAGACCATCGTCCATCTCGGCGTCGATCTGGGCACGGTGATGACCAAGGCCACACTTGCCGACGCCTTCACCATCGCGCTGCGCCGCCTCGGTCTCGGCGTGACGAAGGTCGGCGCACCGAAAAAGCGTCCCGAGCCCGAGCCGCAAAGCACCACGAGAGACCGGATCGAGGACTGATCGTGGAGCGCATCCCGATCCTCAAGATGGGCGAGTACCTGCTCGTCACCATCCAGGTCGACATGCACGACCGGCTGGCGATGACGCTGCAGGACGACCTGACCGCGCGTATCGTGGAAGCGCGCGCCAAGGGTGTGCTCATCGACATCTCCGCCCTCGAGATCGTCGATTCGTTCATCGGACGGATGCTCGCCGACATCGCGGCGATGTCGCGGGTGCTCGATGCCGAGACCGTCGTCGTGGGGATGCGTCCCGCAGTCGCGATCACGCTGGTGGAGCTGGGACTCTCGCTCACCGGGGTCCGGACCGCGCTCAACGTCGAACGCGGGATGGATCTGCTGCGTGAGCGGATCAGGGAGCGGTTCAGCGAATGACGGTCCTGCTGAGCGACCAGCGGACCGTGCAGAGGGCCGAGGACGTCGTGGCGATCCGGCAGGCCGTTCGTCAGCGCGCCGTGGAGCTGGGCTTCAATCTCGTCGATCAGACCAAGATCGTGACCGCCGCCAGTGAGCTCGCCCGCAACACGGTGCAGCACGGCGGCGGCGGACGGGTCACGATCGAAGCGGTCGAGGACTTCGGGCGGCGCGGCATCCGGCTCACGTTCGAAGACGAGGGCCCCGGGATTCCGAACGTCGAGCTCGCAATGAAAGACGGCTTCACGACCGGTGGCGGGCTCGGGCTCGGACTGAGCGGCGCGCGACGACTGTCGAACGACTTCAGCATCGAATCCACAGTAGGAAAAGGGACCCGGGTTACCATCACCCGGTGGCGATGAACGTCACCGCGGCGCGGCCAGTCACCGAGAACTCGCAGGTCGCCGAAGGACGCCGGCTGGTGCTCTGGCTTGCCTCCCGACTCGATTTCTCCGAGGAACGCGCCGGGCAGGCCGCCCTGATCGCCACAGAGCTCGGCACCAATCTCGCCAAGCACGCCCGCGAAGGCGAGCTGCTCGTGAGGCCGCTCACAACCGCTGACGGGGATCCCGCCGGCATCGAGATTCTTTCCCTCGACAAAGGGCCGGGCATGCGGGAAGAGGCCGTGGCGCGTCGCGATGGGTACTCGACCGCGGGCACGCTCGGCCACGGTCTCGGCGCAATCCAGCGTCAGGCCGATCAGCTCGAAATCTACACGCACCCGTCCGGGACCGCCATCGCGGCGCGAATCTGGCGCGAGCGTCCGGCGGTCGACACCGGGCAATCACGTTTCGAGGTCGGAGCCGTGCATGTCTCGAAAACCGGCGAGGACGTGTGCGGGGATGACTGGGGCTGGCGGCAGCGGAATGGCCGCCTCGCCATCTTCATCGCCGACGGGCTCGGGCACGGCCTTCACGCGCACGATGCCGCGACCGCGGCGCTGCGTGTATTCGCGACCGGGTATGAGCAGTCTCCGCGGCTGCTGATCACCGATGTGCACGCGGCGCTGAGGCCCACCCGCGGCGCGGCCGTGGCGATGCTGGCGGTCGACCTCGAGCGGCGGACCGGCGCGTTCGCCGGGCTTGGCAACATTGCCGGCCAGATCCTGCTGCCTTCCGGAGGCCGCCACAACATGGTGTCCCACAACGGGACGGCCGGGCACGCCGCAGGCAGCATCCACGAGTTCACCTATCCCGTCCCCCCAAAGTGCACGATTGTCATGTTTTCAGACGGTCTGACGAGTCGCTGGGACCTGACCGCATATCCCGGCCTCGGCAACCAGTCACCGGCCCTGATTGCCGGCATTCTCTACCGGGACTTCTCGCGCCGCCGTGACGACGTGACGGTGGTCGTTGCACGCGAGCGGCGTCCAATTGCCGATATTCAGTAGGCTCGTACCTACGGCCGGGTTCCCCCGCCAGCTCGACTGTGCGAGGGCCTGAGATCCTTTAGAATTACGGCCACCACATCCGGCACATTGCTTGATGTCGATCGTGCGCCATGGCGATGGCCCAGCCCTTACGTGACCGCGACGCGGATACCAAGTCCCCCCGGACGACCGCCGATCTCCGGCAGTGGGTCCGCGAGAACCTGACGCTCGACGAGGCCACGTCGACGGCGCTCTTCTCGATGGTCGAGCAGGTGATCGCGCGGCAGCGGCAGCTGATCGAGGAGTCGAAGCACGAGGCGATCAGGGCCCTCTCCGAAGGCTTCGCCGCCAAGATGGAGCGGCTCCAGCACCAGCTCACCGAGAAGGACGTCACGGTCAGCAACATCGCACGATATTTCGAGGAAGTCGTCGCGGATCTGACCGAAAAATCGCACCGCGATCCGAAGACCAAGCTGCTCAACTTCGACTGGTTCATGGAACGCGTCGAGTCGTTTCTCGCGGTCGAGCAGCGTGTCCGCTGGTGCGGCGTCGGCGTGGTGGATATCAACTCGTTCAAGTGGTACAACGACACGCTCGGCCACTCGATCGGCGACCGGATCATCGAGCGGGTGGCGCGCATTCTTTCCGATCAGATCCGCTCGGAGGACTTCCTGGCGCTCGAGCGCTCGGGCGAGGGGCGGGACCTGCACGCCCGATTTGGCGGTGACGAATTCTGCTTTCTGATCCCGGATTTGCCGGGTTGCGACGAGGCGTTCGAGATCGCCGACCGGTTCAAGGAAGCCGTCGAGGCCCATGACTGGTCCCGTGACGACCGCCGGCTGGCCGCCCGTCCGGTCCGCGTCGATGTCGGCGTGGTGTGCCTGCAGCTGGGGCCCATCGCCGAGCGCCGCGGCGTCGCGCGCAAGCTCGCGGCGGAACTGATCCACCGGGCCGACACGCTGATGTACGGCGCCAAGGGCAAGCGCGCGTCGCACGTCTATGCGATGGCCGTTCAGATTGAGAACGGGCAGCTGACCGAGCTCGCGGGGGCGTTCGATCGGCGGAAGGATGCCCGGGACAGTCCCTAGTCGCTTGTCCGGGTCCCCAGTGCTGCGTCGCCCGTCCTGCGTGGCCGGTTCTGCGTCCCGAATGAGAGTCCCCAGCCCCGAGTCCCCAGACCAGAGCCCCGATCCGTAAGTTATAATCACTGTTTCCGCCGGTCAGATTCCCTCACGGTGGGTGTAGCTCAGCGGTAGAGCGCCGGACTGTGGCTCCGGAAGTCGCGGGTTCGAACCCCGTCATCCACCCCATGCCCCACACGAACAAAAGAAACGATGCGCGCCTACAGCGGCAGACCCGTATTCGGGGAGTACGCCGAGTTTCGCGCGTATCCGCGGAGCACATGCGGAGACCCGGCTTTCATACCCGACATTACAGGGTTCCTGAGCCAATTCCAGAAGCTCGGCGAAACGGTTAATAGATTGCTAACACGGTCTGTGGAAGGGCAAGTGTGTATTCAAGCCGTTCGCCCCGAGCGGCCTGATTCCTGGTTCGCGCTTTCCGCTTGCGATCGACATGTCTGAGAGATTCGGCGACGCCGTGCTGACAATCGAGTGTCCCGGCTGCGGCAATCGCATGAAGGAGACGTTGCGTAGCCTGGGCGGCAGTCCGCAGCTGCGGTGCGTGGCGTGCGCGTCACTTCTCAAAGTCGACGGCGACCAGGTCAGAGTCGCGCTCGCCACCCTGGAAGCGGCCGCTAAAGCGATGCTCGATGGAGGGGTCAGGAAGATCGGGTGATCGACGCCTTAGTGAATCGTCCACTCCGCCACGGTTGCGGCAATCGATGCCTGGCTCAGAGCGCCCCAGAACGCGATCCTCGCAGACCGGAGCATCGCCAGCGTTTCGTCCTCCGCCACGCCGCGCTCCCGGAGGGTCTCGAAGACTTCCTCAATCGTGAATTCCGAGCCGACGCGTTCCACGACCGGCACCCGGTCGTGAACCTCGACGATGGCGAAGCGTTCGCCCTCTGAATCGTGGCGTGTCTTGTGAAGCCTGGCTTTCATGCTTCGGAGGCGGGGATGTCTGTGTCATCGAGAGCCTCGAGGAGCCAGGTCTCTGCATCGACGGTCCAGGAGGCTCCGCAATTGCCGCAGCGATAGCTAAGTGATTCAGGCGCCTCCGGCACTCTCAACCGGACGTCTGCCGAGGCGCAGGATGGACAGTGGGTAGTAGCGGTCATCGCACCACCCTGTACACAGCGGTCGCCAGCCGAATCCGGCTAGCCGAACGCCAGACTCAATGGGAAGGTGACAGTTTGATCCGAGGAGAGAATTTCTGACCGCTGGTCATCTGCCTCAAGGATACGGCAAGTTCGAGCCATCGATCCATCCCGAATTTACCAAAATCTAACCATGAGGCCATCGAACTCTAGCCATGAGGCCATCGAACCGCTTCCACGACGTTGGTCATCATCCATCGACGGGCCCGGAGCAACGCCGAAGGGGCATCAGCCGCCGGTCGCTCCCGTCTCTCTGACTTCTGCCTGCGCTTCGATCACGCTCGTTTCCTGCCTGGTCTCGGTCACCGGCCTGTTCGCCTGACGCACGACCTCGATCAGCGCCAATGTGATCGCGGCGAGCACCGGGCCAATCACCAGGCCGAGCACGCCAAACACCTGCAGACCGCCGAGCACCGAGAAAAAGATCAGCAGCTCGTGGAGCCTGGCGCGCCGGCCGACCAGGCGTGGCGACAGGAAGTTGTCGATGGAGCCGATCACCACGACACCCCACACCACCAGCACGAGGGCCTTGACGTAGCTGCCGGTGAGCAGCAGGTAGAGTGCGGCGGGCACCCACACGATGAAGGCGCCGGCCATGGGAATCATGGACATCAGGAACATCACCACGCCCCACAGCAGCGGCGATGGCAGGCCGAGGATGAGAAAGATCAAGTACCCGAGCGTGCCCTGGATCGCCGAAATGGCGAGCACGCCGTAGATCGTTGCGCCAATCACATCTCGCGTCCGCATGACGATGTCGTGCGACTGCTCGTATTCGAGCGGGACGATGTCGTAGAGCGCATGGCGGAGGGCTTCGCCATCGCGGAAGAAATAGAACATCGTAAAGACGACGAGCAGCGTCTGGACCAGCGCATTCAGCAGCCCGCCGACGAACATCAGCGTCGGCCCGGCGATCGCGGCGCTCCATGCCTGAAGACGACTGGTGACGTAGGCCGATGATCGCAGCGGATCCAGGTCGACGTACTTCTCGAGCCAGCGCACGGCCGGCTGAATCGCGGGGATGTCGAGGATCTGGCCGAGCCCGCCCTGCACGCGCCCGACCGCGCCACTGAGCTCCTGCGCGACCGCGAAGCTGACGCCGATCACCGGCAGCAGGATCGTCAGGATGACGAGCAGCGTCGAGAGCGCCGCCGCGCTGGCGGGGTTGCCGGTCCAGGCGACCAGGCGTCGGTGGGCAGGATAGAAGACGACCACCAGCACGATCGCCCACATCAGCACACCGACGAACGGCCTGAGCATCAGCCAGCACAGATAGGCCGCGATCGCGAAGATCACGAGGAGGCCGAGGCTGCGGCCGGTCGGGCGGTCGGGCATGGGCAGGCCGCTACCGGGCGGCGCGTTTCTTCGGGGCTACCTTCTCCGGCTTCTCGGCGACGGTCATGTCGGCCTTGGCTGATTTCTTCTTGCCGGCGCTGACGCGGTCGAGACTCTGGCGCAGCGCGTCCATCAGGTTCACGACCTTGGGCGGCGCCTCCTCGACGGTCGCGACCACTTCCTCGCCCGCGACCTTGGCGTCGATGATGCGCTGCAGCTCCTCCTGGTACTCGTCGCGGTACTCTTCCCAGTCGAGGACGCCTTCGAAGTTCTCGATTACCTGTTTGGCCAGCTTGATCTCTTCAGGCTTGACCTTGGCGGGGACGGTCTGGAGCTCGTCGATGTTGTCCATGCTGCGGACTTCCCGGGCGTGCCGCAGCGTGTACATCACCAGGCCGTTGTCCTTCGGCTGCACCGCGACGAGGTACTCGCGTCCATAAAGCGCGAGCTTGCCGATGCCCGCCTTGCCCTTCATCCCTTCCCGCATCACCGCAAACGCCTGCGTCGCGATGTTGCCGTCCGGGGCGAGGTAATACGCGCGATCAACGTGGATGGGATCGATCGACGCCACGTCGGCGAACTGCACGAGATCGATGACCCGCGTCGACTCCGGCTTCACCTTGGAGATGTCCTCCTCGGTCATCACGACGTAGCGCCCTTTCTCGAACTCGTACCCTTTCGCGATCTCCGACAGCGGGACTTCGCGGTCGCAGGTCGGGCACCAGCGCTTCTGCTGGATGCGCGTCTGACACTCGGCATGCAGCTGGTTGAAGCTGATCGTCGCCGCCGAATCGGTCGCCGGGAACACCCGGATCGGGATGTTCACGAGGCTGATCTTGAGAAAACCTTTCCATGTGGGCCGGGCTGCCATTCAAAGTCCTCCGCTTGGGGATTATCGGTCGGATAGGCGAATTCCGCACAATTTGCCCAAGATTGCACAGGCGCCGCTTGTCGCCCCCCACGAGCCCACGAGCCACGGCTTCGCGTGGACGACGACACGACGAGGCGACGGCTGGTTCCAACCCTGGACCTGCCAAGACAATCCGTCGTGTCGTCGTGTCGTCGTGGCGTCGTGCCCCGCGCAGCGGGCCGGTCGGGGCGTTCGGCGTTTGGACTTCTGGATCGAGCCTGACAATATCTCCTGATGCCCGCCTGGCGCGAGAACCCCGCGAACGTCCGTCCCATGCTCGCAACGCTCGCCGAGCCGCCGCTCACCGGCAAAGGGCTGATCTTCGAGCCCAAGTACGACGGCATTCGCGCGCTGGTGCACATCGCACCTGGCAAATCGCGGCCCGACGTGCGGCTGTGGTCCCGCCTCGGCAACGACAAGACCGCCCAGTTCCCGGCCGTCGCCCGGGCGGTCGAGCCGCTGGCCCGCAGCCTCGAGGCACCTCTCTTTATTGACGGCGAGATCGTCGCGCTGGATTCGGAGGGCCGGCCCGCCGGATTTCAGCAGCTACAGGGACGCATCCACGTCAAGGGCTCGCAGGACATCGAAGCGCTCGATCGCGCCCAGCCGACCGCGTTCATTGCCTTCGACCTGCTGCGCGACGGCACAGAGGACGTGCGCGGCCTGCCGTTGACGGAACGGCGTGCCCGGCTGAAACGACACCTCGAACCGTTCCGATCCGACACGCTGCGACTGAGCGAACAGGTTGCCGAGGATGGACGCGCGCTCGAGCGGCGCGCCCGCGATGAAGGCTGGGAGGGACTGATCGTCAAGGAAGCAGCGTCTCCCTACCATGCGGGCCGGCGCACTCCGGCGTGGCGCAAGAAGAAGCTCGTGAACGATGAGGAATTCGTGGTGGTGGGCTGGACCGAGCCGCGCAACACGCGATCGCGATTCGGCGCACTGCTTCTCGGCGCCTACGACGATCAGCAGCCCGGCCGGCCGCTCGTCTACGTCGGGCACACCGGCACCGGGTTCGATCAGAAAGAGCTCGATCGTGTCTTCAAGCTGCTCAGCACCCGCGAAACGCCGCAGTCTCCTTTTCGAGAACGGATCAAGACCAACGAGCCGGCGCATTGGGTGCGCCCGGAGCTGGTCGCGCAAGTACGGTTCACCGAGTGGACCGCGGATCGAAAGCTCCGCCATCCGGTGTATCTCGGTCTGCGGGACGACAAGCGAGCCAGCGAAGTCACGGCGCCCCATGGCAAGGTCGCGAGCCGCGCCACGCGCGAGCCGGTCCCATCGGCGCGACCGTCGCGAACGACCAGAAGAGACGGATCGCACCGTTCGAACACTCCCGCCGCGAAGCCAGCCAAAGGAATCGCCTCGGTCATCGAGCAGCTGCGAGCGCTGGAAGACGTGAAAAAAGATGGCGTGATCGAGCTGCCGACAGGCGAGCGGCTCGGCGTCACGAACCTCGCAAAAGTGTTCTGGCCCGGGCTGAAGCTGACAAAAGGCGATCTGCTGCGCTATTACGCGCAGGTCTCCCACCTCATTCTGCCGGCCGTGGCGGACCGCCCGCTGGTCATGAAGCGCTTCCCGAATGGCATCGACAAGCCGGCCTTCTACCAGCAGCGTTCGCGGTTGGAGCAACCGCCGCCGGCGGTGCGCATCGAGCGGCTGCCGCCCGGGGGCGAACCGATCTCCGAGCCGGACGCCCGCCGCTTCGTCGGCGGCAATCTGATCACACTGCTCTACATGACGCAGATTGCGGCAATCTCGCAGGACCCCTGGTTCTCGCGCGTCCAGGCGCCGCTCGACGCCGACTACACGGCGCTCGATCTCGATCCGGGCGAAGGGACGCCGTTCAGCAAGGTGGTCGACGTCGCGCGCTGGGTCCGCGACGAGCTTCAGTCGCTCCGGGTCGCCGGCGTGCTCAAGACGTCAGGATCGCGGGGCCTGCACGTCTATATCCCGCTCGCGCCGGGGACGTCCTACGAATCGGGAATGCTGTTCTGCCAGATCATCGCGACGCTGATCGCCCTGCGGCATCCGAAGACGGCTACCGTGGAACGGATGGTCCGCAATCGACCGCGCGGCACCGTGTACGTCGACTACCTGCAGAACATCCTCGGCAAGACACTCGCAACCGCCTATAGCGCCCGAGCCAGCGAGTTCGCCGGCGTGTCCACCCCGCTCGCCTGGGAAGAGCTCGACGAGCCGCTCGATCCGCGCGAATTCACGATTACGACGGCACCGGAACGGTTCGCCTCGATGCCCGACCTGTGGGCGCGTCTGCGAACCGCCAGGCCGGCAGTGCTCGAGACGGTGTTCAAGAAGTATGGCAGCGCGCTGGACGGCCGCGCCGGCCGACCATCACGGAAGGCTTGAAGCAGCCGCGAGGCGCGCGAAGATCGAATCCGGATAGTGGGCGCACAACTCGGCCACGCCCGTGTGGACCTCGGCCGCTCCACGCAGATCGTCCGGGCCCCATCCTCCGGTCTCCACGCCGACAATGTCGATCCCGGCAGCAAGCGCGGCTTCGACGTCGTATGGCGTGTCTCCAAGCATGATCGCCTGCGAACGCTCAGCCCCTGACCGGTTCAGGGCCGCCACCACGATGTCCGGGTCCGGCTTCGAGCGGTTCGCATCGTTCGACGACGCGCGGGCCTGGAGGAGATCGGTGATGCCGGCGATCTCCAGGAGTGGATCGAGCTCCTGGGACTCCGCCGAGCTGGCCACGACAACCCGATAGCCGTCGGCAAGGAACTGCTGCACGAGCTCGCGAACTCTCGGAAAGCCGTTGAGGTGTGGAAGGAAATCGGATCGGAAAATCTCACCGCGCCGGACGCTGATACGCCGTCCGACCTGGCTCTCCGCGCTCAGGCCTGACACGTGCGGCAGCAGTTTGTCGCCACCCATGCCGATGGCGCGTCGTACACGATCCTGCGAGACGTCGATGCCAGCTTCATTGAAGGCGGTGACCCACGCCTGTGCGTGCGCGTCGTTGCTGTCGACCAGTGTGCCGTCGACGTCGAGAATGGCGGCTCGAGGCATGAAAAGAAAGGGGGCGCGATTCGGCCCCCTTTGATGGATGCGTTAGAAGGAACTGTCGCGGTCTTCGTCGTCTTCTTCGAGATCGTCCATGTCCTCGAAGTCTTCCTCCTCGTCTGCGATGCCGCGGATGTCCTCACCGCCGCCAGGGTTGCGGACGCGCTCATCCCTCATGTCGCTCGGGCGTCCTTCATCGGGGACTCGGTACTGCTCCTCCGGGCGCATGCGATCGTTGGCCATGGGCTCTCCTTTTCCGAGAAGTGCGACCAGCTCGATAGGAGCAAGCGGGGTGCCACGTGTGGGCTATAGTCGATTCAGTCAGGTTCGGAGACTCGAATCACATCGAGGTGGACGGCTCGCGACGACTCTCGGTTTCTGTGTCGCTCGCGTCTCGGTTGGATCGGTCGACACACGCACACGGGCTGGTGACATGGGGAAGAGGAAGGATGAGCTCCCGGAGGATGCCGCCGCACAATTCGGCGTCGGAAAACTGACCCGACACCTGTTCATCTGTATCGGTCCCGACTGCGTCGACCCCGACAAGGGCGACAAGGCGTGGGGGTACCTGAAGAAGCGGATGAAGGAGCTCAACATTGCAGGGTCCGACGGGCCCTGCTACCGCACGAAGTGCCAGTGCCTCCGTATCTGCAGTTCCGGTCCGATCTGTGTCGTGTATCCGGAAGGCACATGGTATCGAAACGTGACGCCCGAAAACGCCGAACGCATCATCCAGGAACACCTGATCGGCGGGCGCATCGTCGAGGACCTCTGCTTCGCGAAGAACCCGCTCGACTGACCGCGACGGGCTGCATCTTTTTCTGTCGCCGAGGCCCGCGCGAACGGCCACCATCACGGTGCGCAGCTCCACGCCCGACGAGGGCTCCCACATCGTCTTGACGTCCGCCGATCCCGGTGCGCTCCAAGGGCTGCACGAGTTTCTGCGGTTTCAGATCGAGGACTGAAGACAGGGGATTCGAAAGAAGTGCGGGACCTGGGGAATTCGGTGCGTTAGAGGTTTGCGTGGCTAGCCAACTGAGCTCGCGCGGAACGATGGCAGGCCTGAGCGCGCCCGGCCCACCTTCGCGCTTCGCGCTACGGTGCGCTCGGGCCTGAACCTTCGCGTGGCTTGCCAACCGTAGCTCACGCGATTGTTGGCAAGCGTGAGCGAAGGTTGGCGCGCCCGGCAGGATTCGAACCTGCGACCTTTGGCTCCGGAGGCCAACGCTCTATCCAGCTGAGCTACGGGCGCGAGTGATGTGATTCTTCCAGCAGACCCTAATCCGTCGTGCAGCCGCCTAGCCGAAGCGCGCAGACAATCGTTGCGCGCGTCACAGCCTGCCTAGCCGAAGCGCGCGCAAATATTCAGCGCGCGCGTAGGATGGTGCGCCCGGAGGGATTTGAACCCCCGACCTACGGGTTCGAAGCCCGGCGCTCTATCCAACTGAGCTACGGGCGCAGCCTGCTGAAACGCCAATCATAGCAGACACTTATCCCCACTCGCTCAGCTTTCGGCGGTCGACGAGCACGCGCGCCGCACCACGGTGACCAGCTGATCGGGATCGAACGGCTTCGGGACCTTGGCGAATGGGTGGAGCTCGTCGACACGGAGCTGATCCGCGACGGCCGAGAGCACGATGATCGGGACATTCGCGATAAGGGGATCGTCCAGCTGCCGCTTCCTGAACTCCGCCCCGCTGCAGCGCGGCATCATGATGTCGAGGACGACGACGCACGGGCGATGAGGGTCGGCTTCCCGGAGCCGGTGGAGCCGCTCGAGCGCCTCGAACCCATCCGATGCTTCGGTCACGCCGATGCCCTCCAGCTCGAGGATGAGCTTCACGACCTCTCTCGTGTCTCTGTCATCCTCGACGACCATCACGTGCGACTGCACGGTCTGGGTCGTCACGCGGTGGGAGCCGCTGGCCGTGACGGGGCAGCCAGCACGCGGCGAAGCAACAGTCTGGAAGCCGCAAGAAGCGTCGGCAGAAGGCAAGGTTTCGTGAGCACGGCGTCAAAGCAGCCAGAATCCGGGTTGTCCTGCGGCGACGCGGTGACGACGAGGATCGGCACCTGCATCGTGGCAGGATTCGCTCGCAACTGGCGGCAGAGATCGCGGCCATGGAGATCGGGCAGACGGTAGTCCAGGATGATCAGGTCCGGAATCAGCTCCTCGGCGCGACGAAGGGCATCGTGTCCGTTCGGCACCGTCAGCGCGCGGACACCACTGAAGCGAAGCGCTTCTCGATAGGCGTCCGCCGTATCCTGCTCGTCTTCCACGATCAGCGCGAATGGCTTCAACCCGGATGCCGGCGAGCCGGCGTCGTCGCGTCGCAGCAGGAGGCGAAGGTATTCGGCTTCGTTCCGCGCAGCAGTAATCGTGGGGGCCTGCTTACGAAGAAAGACGGACCCCTGGTCGGAGCGAAGCTCGACGGCCGTCCCCACGCCTGACGGCACCGTAACGCACCGCACGCCGCCTTCCCGCCAGATCGTGTCGCCTGCCGTGCTGTGGAATTCCGGCATCAACTCTGTCCGTAGCGAACTGCGTACACTCGAGAGTCCGTGTGCAACGAGCGCATACAGACCAGGTCGGCAATTCCCGCTTTTTCGGGTAGCACGCAACCGACGTGCCGCACTTCGCTGAACCCGGCCATGACGGCCGCTCAAGGTAGAATCATCCGCCTCCTGTGCCAACTTCCACATTCCGGCGCGCGGCGACGCGCAGTACCCCTGAACTGCTCAACATCATCCTGATCGTGCTGGGGGTCCTGTCCGCGAACATGGGCCTGCACGGATTCCTGCTCTCCAGCAACTTCATCGACGGCGGCGTGACCGGCGTCTCGATGCTGGTGTCGAAGGTGTCCGGCACCACGCTGTCGGTCTGGCTCCCTGTCTTCAACCTGCCGTTCATCGCGCTCGGCTACCGGCAGATCGGTGGCGGCTTCGCATTCCGGAGCGCGATCGCGATCGCCGGCCTGTCACTCGCGGTCGCGTTACTTCCCTTTCCCGACGTCACGCACGATCGGGTGCTGAACGCCGTTTTCGGCGGGTTCTTCCTCGGTGCGGGCATCGGCCTCGCCGTCCGCGGCGGCGCCGTCCTCGACGGCACGGAAATCGCCGCGCTGCTGATCAGCAAGCGCAGTCACCTGCTGAAGGTCGGCGACGTGATCCTGCTCTTCAACGTCGGCCTGTTCCTGATCGCGATGACGCTGCTCGGCGTCGAAGAAGCGCTGTATTCGATCCTCACCTACGTGGCGGCGGCGCGGACGCTGGATTTCGTGATCCACGGGATCGAGGAGTTCACGGCGATCACCATCGTGTCCAGGTCCAGCGGTGAGATCGGCGCCCACATCCTCGCGCACCTGGGCCGCGGGGTCACGGTCTACAAGGGCCGTGGCGGCCTCAGCGGCGACGACATCGACATCCTCTTCTGCGTGGTCACGCGGCTGGAGATCGGCAAGGTGAAGACGATCGTCCGGCAGCTCGATCAGAGCGCGTTCGTGACAACGCATGCGCTCGGCGACGTGGATGGAGGGATGGTGAAGCGGGTGAGGCACTGACGCAGGTCGCGGGTTCGCGGTTCGCGAGTTCGCGGGTTCGCGTTTCCAGCCTGCCTCGCCGCAGCGCGTAGCGCGGACGCGGGCGAAGGCGGGGGCAGAATGAAGGTCGTACAAACGAAGACTAATTGATCCCGCCACTCTGCCAACCGCCCCACGACGCCCGCTCCCGGCCTCACGTGACAGCCATAACCAACTACCAAACAACCGCTTAGCGCATTCAACCTGCCGGCACACGCGATGTGCGTTGTCCGCCGTTCCCTGGACCCGGAATTGCCACCGTGGCCCTAACCCCTACGAAGAGTCCCCGTTGGCCTTGGGCCGGAGTTCAAGATGCGCACTGCGAATGCCGCGTTGACTGGTGGTTCTCTCCTTGCCGGTCTTCTCGTTGCCGTCAGTCTCGGGACATCGACGACCGAACCCGTGCTCGCGCAGGCCGGAACGCTCGGCAGCTGGCGCACGGTGACCACGCAGGTACCGATCAATCCGGTCCATGCCGCGCTGATGCGCAACGGCGAAGTGCTCATGGTCGCGGGTTCGGGCAATCTTGCCACCGAGACCAACTATCGTGCGACGGTCTGGGATCCGGTGACGGAAACGTTCGACACCCAGCCGCTCGGGTGGGACATGTTCTGCAACGGGATGGTCACGCTGCATGACGGCCGCGTCCTCGTCAACGGCGGCAATCTCCAGTACGACCCGTTTTTCGGCGAGCCACGGAACGCGGTCTTCGATCCGATGACCGGTGTCTTCACCAACATCCAGAACATGGCTCATGGCCGCTGGTATCCGACGGTGACGACGCTTGGCGACGGGCGGGTCATGACGTTCTCTGGACTGCTCGAAACCGGCGGCACGAACACAGCGGTCGAGATTTATACGGTGGGGTCGGGTTGGAGTCAGCAATACACCGCCGGCTGGACGCCGCCTCTCTACCCGCGGATGCACCTGAGCACCGACGGTCGCGTGTTCTACTCCGGATCGACCCGCAGCTCCCGTTTCTTCAATCCATCGACCAACACCTGGTCGACAGTCGTCGCCACGACCAATTACGCCAATTCGCGAACCTACGGGACTTCCGTGCTCCTGCCGTTGACCCCCGCGAATGGCTACCGTCCACGCGTGATGATTTTCGGGGGAGGCAATCCGGCAACGGCGACTACGGAAATCATTGATCTCTCAGCTGCCACGCCGGCCTGGCAATTCGGGCCACAAATGAGT
>Ga0307408_100001601_pt1 | contig 16738 bp, 15 predicted proteins | sample 322Cmetagenome_FD_202116 | JGI IMG/M metagenome (GOLD analysis project Ga0307408, IMG submission 202116) | Maize rhizosphere microbial communities from greenhouse at UC Davis, California, United States - 322HYB-C-3 | ecosystem: Host-associated > Plants > Roots > Rhizosphere > Soil | place...
GTCGACGCGATCGTCGCGGCCGACCTCCCCGGCGTCAACGACGTCGGGCCGATCGTGCGCGACGATCCGATCCTCGCCGATGGACTCGTGCAGTTCGCCGGGCAGCCGATCGTCGCTGTCGCCGCCGACAGCGTCGAGCACGCGCGCCGTGCCGCAGGTCTTGCCCGCTACGACATCGAGCCGCTTCCCCCGGTGCTGGCCATCGAGGACGCGCTGGCGCGCGAATCGTACGTGCTGCCGCCCGCCCACGTACGGCGCGGCGACCCCGCGCGCGCGCTCGCTCAGGCGCCGCATCGGCTGCGCGGTGAAGTGCGATCGGGCGGCCAGGACCACTTCTATCTCGAAGGGCAGATCTCGCTCGCGATCCCTGCCGACGACGGCGGCATGCTGGTGTACGTCTCGACGCAGCATCCGGGCGAAGTACAGCACCTCGTGGCGCACGCGCTCGGGCTCGACGATCACGCGGTGGTGGTCGTCTGCCGGCGCATGGGAGGCGGCTTCGGCGGCAAGGAGACGCAGATGTCGCTGTTCGCCTGCGTCGCCGCGGTCCTCGCCCGGCGGACCGGCCGCGCGGTCAAGCTGCGCCTCGATCGCGACGACGACATGCGCTCCACCGGCAAGCGCCACGCGTTCGCGCATCGCTACGACGTCGCGTTCGACGACGACGGCCGCATCGCCGCGCTGGACCTGACGCTCGCGTCGCGCTGCGGCTTCTCCGCCGACCTGTCGGGGCCGGTCAACGACCGGGCCGTGTTCCATGCCGACAACGCCTACTGGCTGCCGAACGTCGCGCTGCATTCGTACCGCCTGAAGACCAACACCGTTTCGGACACGGCGTTCCGCGGCTTCGGCGGCCCGCAGGGCATGTTCGCGATCGAGCAGGTGATCGACGAGATCGCGCGGGCGCTGGGACGCGATCCGCTCGACGTGCGGCTCGCGAACCTCTACGGCGTCGACGATCGCAACGTGACGCCGTACGGCATGACGGTCGAGGACAACATCGCGCCGGCGCTGATCGCCACGCTCGCGGAGACGTCGCGCTACCGCGAGCGACGGCGCGAGATCGCGCAGGCGAATCGCGAGAGCCCGGTGATCAAGCGCGGCATCGCGCTCACGCCGGTCAAGTTCGGCATCTCGTTCACCGCCACCCACTACAACCAGGCGGGCGCGCTGGTGCACGTGTATCGGGATGGAACCGTGCTGCTCAACCACGGCGGCACGGAGATGGGTCAGGGACTGTTCACCAAGGTCCGGCAGGTGGTGGCGCGCGAGCTCGGCGTTGCGCTCGATGCCGTGCGCGTGACCGCTTCCGACACGAGCAAGGTGGCGAACGCGTCGCCGACCGCCGCGTCGTCGGGCACCGACCTCAACGGCATGGCGGCGCGCGATGCCGCGCGCCGCATTCGCGCGCGGCTCGCGGACTTCGCCGCCGCGACGTTCGGCGGCACGCCGGACGCGGTCGCATTCGACCGCGGCGACGTGCGCGTCGGCGCACGCACGCTCGCGTTCGCCGAGCTCGCCGACCTCGCCTACCATGCGCGCGTTCCGCTCTCCGCGCACGGCTTCTACGCGACGCCGAAGATCCATTACGACCGGCGCACGCTGTCGGGGCGCCCGTTCTTCTACTTCGCCTACGGCGCGGCCGTGAGCGAAGTGGCCATCGACACGCTCACCGGCGAGCATCGGCTGCTCGCCGTCGACATCCTGCACGACGTCGGCGACTCGCTGAACCCCGCGATCGACCGCGGCCAGATCGAGGGCGGCTTCCTGCAGGGGTGGGGCTGGCTCGCGATGGAAGAGCTGTGGTGGAACGAGCGCGGCGAGCTGCGCACGCACGCGCCGTCGACCTACAAGATCCCGACGTCGCGCGACTGGCCGCTTCGCGTGCAGATCGACCTGTGGCCCGAGCACAATCGCGAGGACACGATCTACCGCAGCAAGGCGGTCGGCGAGCCGCCGTTCATGCTGGCGCTGTCCGCGTTCCACGCGCTGCGCGACGCGATCGCGAGCGTTGGCGGCTACGCCGTTTCGCCGCGCCTCGACGCACCGGCCACCGACGAGCGCATCCTCGCCGCGATCGCCGACGTGCGCGCACGCAGCACCGCTCGAGCATGATCGCCACCGCCGGCTGGCACGAGGCGCTGCGCCGTGCGATCGCCGGCGGCGAGCGGGCCGTGCTCGTCGTCGTCGCGACGGCGAACGGTTCGACGCCGCGCGAGCCGGGTGCGGCGATGGCGGTCACGGCGAGCGCGGTCGCGGGCACGATCGGCGGCGGACACCTCGAATACGAGGCGCTGCGAATCGCGCGCGAGGCGCTGCGGGACGGTGCCGCCGGCTCGCCCTGGCTCGTGCGCTTTCCGCTGGCCGCCCGACTCGGGCAGTGCTGCGGCGGCGTCGCGACACTCGCCTTCGCCGTCGTCGACGGCACCGCCGGTCCGTGGCTCGACGTCGTCGCGGCCTGCATGCGCGCTTCCACGCCGCATGCGATCGTCAGCGCGATCGATGCCGGACGGTCGGCGGCCGCGCGTCTCATCGTCACCGCGGACGACGTGCGCGGCACGCTCGGCGCCGTCGAGCTCGACTCGGCGGCCATCGGCGAAGCGCGCGCGCGCCTCGCGCTTCCGGCGGGCGGCGTTCGATCGGACACGGCGGTCGTCCCCGTGCTCGACGTCGCGCTGTTCCTGCATCTGGTACGCCCCGAGACGTTCGACGTGGCGGTCTTCGGCAACGGCCATGTGGGCCAGGCGCTCGTGCACCTGCTCGCCGCGCTGCCGGCGCAGGTCAGCTGGATCGACACGCGCGAAACCGATTTTCCGATGCAAGTAGCCGGCGCCACGACGATCGTCGGGACCGATGCGCCGCAGGCCGAAGTGGCGCGCCTGCCGCACGGCGCGTATGTGGTCATCGCGACGCACAGCCATCCCCTCGACTTCGAGATCGTCGAGGCCGCGCTCGCGCGCGAAGACCTGAGCTACATCGGGCTGATCGGCTCGAAGGCGAAGCGGGCGCAGTTCGAGCGACGGCTCCTCGCGCGCGGGCTCGCCCCCGAGGCGCTGCTGCGGCTCACCTGCCCGATCGGCCAGGGCGCGCTGCGAAGCAAGGAGCCGGGCGTGATCGCGGTCGCCGTCGCCGCCGAGATGCTCGCGTTGCGCGAGCGTGCACGCGCACGCGCGTCGCAATCCGATGCGAGCGCACAGCGCGGCAGGTCGCGTGGCTGAGATGCACGCCCCCGCCGGGGGGTCGGCGGCGCCGAGGCTGGCGCTGTCGGGCATCACGAAGGTGTATCCGTCCGTGGTCGCCAACGATGGCGTGTCGCTCGACGTTCTGCCCGGCGAGATCCATGCGGTCCTCGGCGAGAACGGCGCGGGCAAGTCGACGCTGATGAAGATCATCTACGGCGTCGTCAAGCCGGACGCGGGCACGATCCGCTGGGAAGGCCAGGAGGTCGAGATCGGCAACCCGGCACGCGCGCGCCGGCTCGGCATCGGCATGGTGTTCCAGCACTTCTCGCTGTTCGAGACGCTGACGGTGGCCGAGAACATCGCGCTCGCGCTCGATCGCGCGCGCGCCGGCGGCGATCTCGCCGCGCGCATTCGCGACGTCTCCGCGCGCTACGGCCTGCCGCTCGATCCGGACCGTCACGTGCACACGATGTCCGTCGGCGAGCGCCAGCGCGTGGAGATCGTGCGCTGCCTGCTGCAGGATCCGCGCCTGGTCATCATGGACGAGCCGACGTCGGTGCTGACGCCGCAAGCGGTCGAGAAGCTGTTCGCGACGCTTCGCACGCTCGCCGACGAAGGCTGCAGCATCGTCTACATCAGCCACAAGCTGGACGAGATCCGCGCGCTCTGCCATCGCGCGACCGTCCTTCGCGCCGGACGGGTGACCGGCACCTGCGACCCGCGCGAGGAAACGGCCGCCTCGCTCGCGAGGATGATGATCGGGGGCGACCTGCCGCATCCGAAGCACCGCGAGGCGCGGCCCGGCGCCGCGCGCCTCGTCGTCGACCGGCTGGCGCTCGACGCCGACGATCCGTTCGGCACGTCGCTGCACGACATCTCGCTCACCGTGCACGCCGGCGAGATCGTCGGCCTCGCGGGCGTGTCGGGCAACGGACAGCAGGAGCTGATGGCGGCGCTGTCGGGCGAGCGTCCGGTCGCGCAGCCGGGCGCGGTGCGCATCGACGATGTCGCCGTCGGCGCACTGGACGCGGGTGCGCGACGCGCGCTCGGGCTCGCGTTCGTGCCGGAGGATCGGCTGGGGCGTGGCGCGGTGCCCGACATGACGCTCGCCGACAACGCGCTGCTCACCTCCCACCGTCGATCGATGGTCGCCAACGGGTTGGTGCGTCGCGACGTCGTGCGCGCGTTCGCCGCCGAGACGATCGCCGCGTTCAACGTGAAGGCGCCGGGGCCCGACGCCGCCGCGCGCAGCCTGTCGGGCGGCAACCTGCAGAAGTACATCGTCGGGCGCGAGATCCGCCAGCAGCCGAAGGTGATGATCGCCGCGCAGCCGACGTGGGGCGTCGACGTCGGCGCCGCCGCGCAGATCCGCCAGGCGCTGCTCGACCTGCGCGATGCGGGCGTCGCCGTGCTGGTCGTCTCCGAGGAGCTCGACGAGCTGTTCGAGATCAGCGACCGCATCGCCGTCATCGCCCAGGGACGCCTGTCGACCGCCCGCGCCGTCTCGGACACCGATCCAGGCGAGATCGGGCTCCTGATGTCGGGCTCGTTCATCGCCGAGGGCACGCGGAGCGGGCGGCGGTTCTCGCCGGCCGGGGCACTGGGGAGATGAGCGTGCGAGCGATCGTTCGCAACGTCGTCTTGTCGATCGCGCTCATCGCGATGGCTGCGCATGCGCAACAAGGGGCGCGCGTCGCACGCATCGGCTACCTGACCCCGGCAGCGCACGCGGGGCGCGACCAGGCGTTTCGCGACGAGCTCGCCTCGCTCGGCTGGGTCGAGGGTCGCAACCTCGTGATCGAGCGGCGCTCGGCGGAAGGCGAGCTGACCCGGCTGCCCGCGCTCGCCGCCGAGCTCGTGCGGCTGAACGTCGACGTCATCGTCGCTGTCGTGACACAGGCCAGCGTTGCGGCCAAGGCCGCTACGCCGACGATCCCCATCGTGATCGTCGGCGTCGGCGACCCTGTCGGCGCCGGGCTCGTCAGGAGCCTCGCGCGGCCCGACGGCAACATCACGGGAACGTCGGGAGCCGCCGTCGACGTGATCGGCAAGCAGCTCGAATACCTCCGGAACGTGCGACCGGGCATCAAGCGCGTTGCCGCGCTCCGCAATCCCGCGAACCCGGTGTTCCAGCGGCAGCTCGCGGACGAGGCCAGGGCCGCCGCATCGAAGCTCGGCATCGAGCTCGTGTTCGTCGACGCGAAGTTTCCGGATCTCGACGATGCCTTTCGCCGCATCGCGGCCGTTCGTCCTCACGGGCTCATCGTGCTCGCCGATCCGGTCCTCGCAAGACATGCGGACCGCATAGGCAGCTTCGCTCTCGAGCACAAGCTGCCGGCGGTGACGAGCTTCGAGACGTACACCGATGCGGGACTGTTGCTCGCCTACGGCGCGAATCTCGAGCAGTTTCATCGCCGGTCGGCGGTCTACGTCGATCGCATCCTGCGCGGCGCGCAGCCTTCGTCATTGCCGATCGAGCGGCCCACGCGCTTCGAGCTGATCGTCAACCTTCGGACTGCGCGGGCGATCGGCGTCGACGTACCCAAGTCCGTCGCCGACCGCGCCGACAGGACGATCGAGTGATGCGAGCGGCGACGACGGGCGGTCGGCCCAGTCCGCCGAGGAGCTCATGATGCTGCGCCTCGAAGCGCGCCCCGAGCCGTCCCCACGCGCGGCGTGGCTCTCGCCGTTCCTCGCCGCCGCCGCGACGCTCGCGATCGGCTTCGTGCTGTTCACCGCGCTCGGCAAGGATCCGGTCGCGGCTTTCCATGCGTTCTTCGTGAAGCCGATCGATTCGCTCTACGGCGCCTCGGAACTGCTGCTGAAGGCGTCGCCGCTGATGCTGATCGCGACCGGGCTCGCGATCGGCTATCGGGCCAACGTCTGGAACATCGGCGCCGAAGGGCAGCTGTTGATCGGAGCGGTGGCCGGCGGCGGGCTCGCGCTCGCGTTCGACGACGTGGCATCCCCGCTGCTGCTGCCGGCGATGATCGTGGCGGGAATGCTCGGCGGCATGGCATGGGCCGCGATCCCGGCATTCCTGCGTACGCGCTTCAACGCCAACGAGATCCTCGTCTCGCTGATGCTGGTCTACGTCGCGAGCCTGCTGCTGTCGTGGCTGGTGCACGGCCCGTGGCGCGATCCCGAGGGGTTCAACTTCCCGCAGTCGAAGCTGTTCCACGCCGCCGCGCAGCTTCCCGTGCTCGTCGAAGGAACGCGCGTCAACGCCGGACTGTTCGTCGCCCTCGCCGTCGTCGCCGCCGGCTACCTGTTCGTGAACCGCAGTCTCATCGGATTCCAGATGCGTGTCGCCGGGCTCGCGCCGGCGGCGGCCAACTACGCGGGCATCGCGCTCCAACGCACGATCTGGCTCGGCATGCTGATCGGCGGCGCGTGCGCCGGCATCGCCGGGGTGCAGGAAGCGGCCGGGCCGGTGGGACAGCTGCTGCCGACGCTGTCGCCGGGCTATGGCTTCGCGGCGATCATCGTCGCCTTCGTCGGCCGGCTGCACCCGCTCGGGATCGTGCTCGCGAGCCTGCTCATGTCGCTGCTCTACCTCGGTGGCGAATCGGCGCAGCTCAATCTCGCGCTGCCCTCGGCGGTGACCGGCCTGTTCCAGGGCACGCTGCTGTTCTTCCTCCTCGCCGCCGACGTGCTGATCCATTACCGCGTCAGGCGCGCACGGGCCGCTGCGGTCCCGTTCCGGGTGCGCGCGCGCCAGGCCGCGTGACGTGGACACGTTCGTCCAGCTCGTCGTGCTCACGCTCGCGGCCGGCACCCCGCTCGTCTACGCCGCGCTCGGCGAGCTCGTCACCGAAAAGGCCGGCGTGCTGAACCTCGGCGTCGAAGGCATGATGCTGGTCGGCGCGGTGACGAGCTTCGCGGTGGCCGCGACCAGCGGATCGCCGTGGCTGGGCGTCGGCGCGGGCATCATTGCCGGTGCGGCGCTGTCGCTCGTGTTCGCATTGCTCACGCTCACGCTGATGGCCAACCAGGTCGCCGCCGGGCTCGCGCTGACGCTGTTCGGCATCGGCTTGTCGGCGTTCGCCGGGCTCGCGTACGTGTCGGTGGTGATCGACGGCATCCCGGCGCTGCACATCGTCGGTGCCTCCGACCTGCCGGTCGTCGGCCGCCTGCTGTTCGGCCACAATCCGCTCGTGTACCTGTCGCTCGTGCTGTTCGCGCTCGTCCACTGGTTCCTCGGCCGCACGCGGGCGGGCCTCGTCGTGCGAGCCGTCGGCGAATCGCCGCAGTCGGCGCACGCGATCGGCTATCCGGTCGTGCGCATCCGCTATCTCGCCGTGCTGTTCGGCGGCGCGTGCTCCGGTCTCGCCGGCGCGTATCTCGCCGTCGCCTACACGCCGCTGTGGGTCGAGGGCATGACCGCGGGACGCGGCTGGATCGCGCTCGCGCTCGTCGTGTTCGCCACCTGGAAGCCATGGCGCGTGCTCGCCGGCGCCTACCTGTTCGGCGGCGTCACGCTGGCGCAGTTCCAGGCGCAGGCGCTCGGCCTCGACATGCCGTCGCAGTTCCTCGCGATGCTGCCGTACGTCGCGACGATCGTCGTGCTCGCGCTCATCTCCCGCGACGCGGCGACGATCCGCCTCAACGCGCCGGCCTCGCTCGGCCGCCCGTTCCATGCCGGCGCCTGACCCGGTTGCGGCGGCCGACACGCTGCGAAGCGCGCCCGGTGCGCTCCACGCACGCCCCCAGCCGGTCGCGCACGATGCGCGCACCGGCCTCGTGCAGCTGAAGACGTTCGACACGCGTCCCGCGCTCCTCTACGTCCCGGGCAGCTATCGGGCCGACCATCCCGCCGCGCTGGCCGTGCTGTTCCATGGTTCGGGGGGCGAGCCGCGCCATGCCCTCGCCCCGCTGTTCCCGCTCGCCGACGCCGCGCACCTGATCTTGCTCGCGCCGGCGGCGCGCCGCTTCACCTGGGACGCCGTGCTCGGCGACTTCGACGAAGATGCGCAGATCGTCGACGAGCTCCTCGCCCACGTGTTCGCCGACTACGCGGTCAACCCGGCGCACGTCGCGATCGGCGGCTTCTCCGACGGCGCGTCGTACGCGCTGTCGCTCGGCCTCCGCAACGGCGAGCTGTTCTCGCACGTGATCGCGTTCTCGCCCGGATTCATCGCCGGCCGCGTGCGCGAGGGCGCACCGCGCATCTTCGTCTCGCACGGGCGGGACGACACCGTGCTGCCCGTCGACCGCTGCAGCCGTCGCATCGTCGCTTCGCTCGAGCGGGCGGGGCTGCCCGTCGTCTACCGCGAATTCACCGGCGGCCACGCGGTTCCGGCCGACGTCGCCCGCGATGCGGTCAGCTGGTTCCTCGGCGCCGAGCACGCCGGCTGAATCCCATCCCACCGACACGATGCCCCTGACGACCGACTACAGCAGCGCGGAGCCTTCGCGAGCCGAGACGGACCGGCTCGGAGGCGCGACGCTGATCGAGTTCGGCAACGCGTGGTGCGGCCACTGCCGCGCGGCGCAGCCGCTCATCGCCGACGCGATGCAGAGCCATCCCGGCGTGCGCCACTTGAAGATCGCGGATGGCCCCGGGCGTCCGCTCGGTCGCTCCTATCGCGTGAAGCTGTGGCCGACGCTCGTCTTCCTGCGCAACGGCGTCGAGGTCGCGCGCCTCGTCCGGCCGCACGATGCAGCGCCGATCCGCGACGCACTCGCGGCGATCGATGCGAACGCCTGAACCGTGGGCTGCGCGGCGAGCGCGCACCGCGTTCGCGCTCGCCGGCGTCCTCGTGTGCGCCATCGCCGTCGGCGCGACGCGCTATCGGCCGCTTGCCGGCGAGTACCGCGTCGGTGGCGCGACGCTCGTCGACGCGCCGCCCGGCGAGCCGCAGGATACGCATCTGCACGTCGTGCTGACCGGCAGCGCCGCCCGCGATCTCTACCACGCGATGAAGACGCGGCCGCGCAGCGACGCGTGCGGGGAGAACGGAGCGCTCGTGAAGTCGATCGGCGACATGCAATGCCGCCGCGAGCGCGACCGCTACGAGTGCGCGTTCGCCGTCGACATCGCCCGCCAGCGGATCGCGCCGGGCAGCGTGTGCTGACGCTCGCCGCGCTTTGCGCCGCATCGCGGCGCCGGCTGCATGCGGCGTAGGATCGAGCGATGGACTTCGGCGACCTGCGCCGGCTGGCCCCGCTGTCGCGCGCGTTCGGCGCCGACCGCGGCCGCCCGATCGACCGGCACTACATCGAGGGCTTCCTCGCCGCCAACGCGGCCGACGTTCGCGGGCGCGTGCTGGAGTTCGGCGACGACAGCTACCTCCGCCGCTTCGGCGGGGAGCGCGTGTCGCGGGCGGACGTCTGCTATCCGCTGGCCGGCCATCCGTCCGCGACGCTCGTCGCCGATCTCGCCTCGCCCGGCTCGCTCGGTCGCGAACGCTTCGACTGCATCATCTGCACGCAGGTGCTGATGTACGTGTACGAAGTGCGGACGGCGATCGGCACGCTGCACGACGCCCTCGCGCCCGGCGGAACGCTGCTCGCCACCTTTCCCGGCATCAGCCAGCTCTCGCCGCTGGACTTCGAGCGTTTCGGCGAATTCTGGCGCTTCACGCGCGCGTCCGCCGCGCGACTGTTCGCCGAAGCGTTCGCTGGCGGCACCGTCGCGGTGCAATCGCACGGCAACGTGCTCGCGGCCATCGCATTCCTCGAAGGGCTCACCTGCGCCGAGCTGTCCGACGCCGAGCTCGACCACCACGATCCGCTCTACGAAGTGACGGTCACCGTGCGGGCCACACGGCCGCGTGCACCAGGCAGTTGACGTACAATTCGCCGCGACACGACGCGGCGCGCGTAACGCTGCGCACTCGCCGCGAAGCCCTCAAGGAGACGACATGACGTTCACGTTCCGCCGCCAGGTTCTCGTCGCGGCCGCCGGCGCATGCGCCGCGCTCGCCCTCGCGCTGCCCTGCGCGGCCCAGCAACCGAAGGCCGGCGAGCCGCTCAAGGTGGGCTTCGTCTACGTGAGCCCGGTCGGCGACGCCGGCTGGACGTTCCAGCACGACACGGCGCGCAAGGAAATGGAGAAGGCGCTGGCCGGCAAGGTGACGACCAAGTTCATCGAGAGCGTGCCCGAAGGCGCCGACGCCGAGCGCGTGATCCGCGAGCTCGCGTCGTCGGGCCACACGCTGATCTACACGACGTCGTTCGGCTACATGAACCCGACGCTCAAGGTCTCGCAGGCGTTCCCGAAGACGGTGTTCGAGCACGCGACCGGCTACAAGACGGCCAAGAACATGGGAACGTACAACGCGCGCTTCTACGAGGGCCGCTACCTCGCCGGCATCGCGGCGGGGCGCATGACCAAGACGAACGTCGCCGGCTACGTGGCGGCGTTCCCGATCCCCGAAGTGGTCATGGGCATCAACGCGTTCACCCGCGGCATGCGAAGCGTCAATCCGAAGGCCGAGACCAAGGTCGTGTGGGTCAACTCGTGGTTCGACCCGGGTCGCGAGCGCGAGGCGGCCGATACGCTGATCTCCCAGGGTGCCGACGTGCTCACGCACCACACCGACTCGACCGCCGCCGTGCAGGCCGCCGAAGCGAAGAAGGTGTACGCGGTCGCGTATCACTCCGACATGTCGAAATACGGTCCGAACGCACAGATCACCGCGGTGACGCACAACTGGGGCGATTTCTACACGCGCACCACGCAGGCGGTGCTCGACGGCAAGTGGAAGCCCGAGTCGCCGTGGATGGGGGTGCGCGAAGGCGTCATCCGCATGGCGCCGTTCGGCAAGTCGGTGCCGCAGTCGGTACAGGACGAAGTGCGCAAAGTCGAAGCGGACATCAAGGCCGGCAAGTTCCATCCGTTCACCGGGCCGGTCAAGGACAGCGACGGCAAGGAGCGGCTCGCCGCCGGCAAGACGATCGACGACGCCACGCTGAACAAGATGGACTACTACGTCGAGGGCGTGCAGGGCAAGCTGCCCAAGTGACGGGCCCGACGCGGCCGGCGTGCGAGGCGTATGTGCGCGCCGGCTTCGATCCCCGCTGAACGAGACGGCACGAGGCGCGTCGCAGGCGGCGCGTCGCGCGGCCGGGATCGCCATCCCGGCCCTGCGTCGCTCCGACCCGATCAGACGGAAGAAGTGACGACGCCCGCTCCGCGCGTGGCTTCGGTCGCCGGCACGCGTCGTGATCCACCGGCGTCGCGTAGGTCGAGGCGCGGCGACGCGTGTCGCACCGGGGCTCGGTCGCTCGCTGGGGCGTCTGCACGAAACGCTGCGCCGGGAGTCCAACGCCGCGGTCGCACCGCCCGCCATCGGCTGCCGCGACTGGCGGCCGGAATCGATGCAACCGATGGGCGAGCGCGACTGTCCGAACGATGCAGGGTCCGATGCGGTCGGTCCATTCGTCCGAACGCGGCAAGGCCGCGCCGGTCGCCGATGCTTTCCTCCCACGCTCAACGCCACGTTCTTACCGTCCTTGCCATGCCCGCAGCGATGCAGCCCGCACTGTTCGACCCGGCCGCCGCGATGCCCGAAGGCTTCGCGTACCGCGACGACTTCGTCGATGCCGCCGAGGAGCGCGCCCTGCTCGAGACGTTTCGCGCGCTGCCGATCGCCCCGGCGCGCTATCGCGACTACATCGCGCGCCGGCGAACGGCGAGCTTCGGCTACGGCTACGATTTCACCCATGGCGCGCTGCAGGCGGCCCCGCCGCTTCCCGACTTTCTCGCGCCGCTGCGCGATCGCGCGGCGAGCTGGATCGGCGTGCCGCCGGAGCGCTTCGTGCAGGCGCTGGTGACCGAGTACCGTCCCGGCACGCCGATCGGCTGGCACCGCGACGTGCCGCAGTTCGAGCACGTCGTCGGCATCTCGCTCCTGGGCGCCTGCCGGCTGCGGTTCCGGCCGTACCCGCCGACCAGCGACTGGACGCGCCACGCGATCGCGCTCGCACTCGCGCCCCGCTCGGCCTACCAGCTGCGCGGCGACATCCGATGGAAATGGCAGCATGCGATTCCAGAGGTGCGCGACGAGCGCTGGTCGGTGACGTTTCGCACGCTGTCGGCGAAGGGGCGCGCGGACGTCGACCGCGCGCGCTTCGCATGACGCGTCGTCGCGGCGTACGCCGCGCAGGTCGGCAAGGCCGATCGACTGGCCGCGCGATCGAGCTCGCGATCGCGGCGCCGGCCGTCATGACGACGCGGACGTTGCGCATGCTCGCGGCGGGCGCGACACCCAATGCTGCCGACCGCCGCGAGATGCTGCGCATGGGCAGCGAGAAAGTGGAAGCGTTCGGCGCGGCCTACATCGCGATGGCGGTCGAGATGCAACGCCAACAGCTTGCGTGGTGGGTGCGCACGATGCGCAGCCTGTGGCTCGCCCCCTGGTCGTCGTGGCGCTCGCCGCACGACGGCGTGGCGCAGATGTCGCGCGCCTGGCAGGCGGTCGCGGCGCGCGGCCTCGCGCCGATCCATCGGACCGCCACGGCGAACGCAAGGCGACTGCACCGCGCGCCGCGCCGCTGACGTGCGCCGCGCGACGCGTATCGCAACGGCGTTCGCGCTCGCGTGCGCGATCGTCGCGCCTCGCTCGCACGCCGACCTGTGGGTGTTCGTCGACGAGGCCGGCAGGTCGCATTTCGCGACCGAGCAGGTCGATTCGCGCTACACGCTGTTCTACCGGGGCAAGACCAACCTCGACGTGCCGCCGCCGCCGGCGCCGGTGCCACCGGATTTCGACGGCGCCGGCGAGATCATCCGCAATCGCGTCGACGGGCATCCGAACGTCGCGCGCTACACGCCGCTGATCGAGCAGCACGCGAAGGCCAACGGCCTCGATCCGGCGCTCGTCAAGGCGGTCGTGGCGGTGGAATCGGCGTTCGATCCGCGCGCGGTGTCGCCGAAAGGCGCGGTGGGCCTGATGCAGGTCATCCCGGCGACCGGCGCGCGCTACGGCCTCGCCGCGGACGCGAAGCGCAGCATCGAGCAGAAGCTCTTCGAGCCGGCCACCAACGTGCGCATCGGCACGCGCTATCTCGCGGACCTGCTGCGTCGCTTCGACAGCGACGTCACGCTCGCGCTCGCCGGCTACAACGCCGGCGAGCAGGCGGTCGAGCGCTACGACCGGCGCGTCCCGCCATTCCCGGAGACGCGCGCGTACGTCGAGCTCGTGCAGCAGTTCCGCGACTGGTTCGCGCCGCCGCCGGCGCCGGTCCCCGCCCTCGCGCCCGACCGCGTCGTGGTTCCGCGCCGCCGGGCGGCTCCGTAGAGGCGGGCGCCGTAGAATCGCGCTCAACCGTCGAGGGCCGGATGAACGAGCACGATGCGCTGATCGTCACCGCGGTGCGCGCCGTCGAGACCGCCGACCGGTCGCGCACGCTCTGGTCGGACGCCGATCGCGCCTGGGCGAGCCGTGCCGCGGCAGAGGTCGTCGGCGAGGCGGGGCGCCCCGAACAGTTCCTCGCGCGACGGGCGCATTTCGCCTTCGAGCGGATGGGGACGCGCTACGCGCCGCTTCGCCGCGCCGTCGGCGCGCTGCGCTGGCGGCGCTGGATCGGGCCCGCGCTCGCGCTCGCGGCCTTGGCCATCGGCTTCGCGATCGACCGCATCGGCGCCGGTCGGCGCATCGACCTCCTCGCCCCGCCGGTGCTCGCGCTCATCGCCTGGAATCTCGCCGTGTACGCAGCGCTCGTCGTGAGCCCGCTGGTGCGCTTCGCGCGCGCCGACGACACCACGGCGGGCCCGCTGCGACGCGCCGTCGTACGCGCCGCCGCGCACGTGCAACGCGTCTCGCGCCGTGGCGCCTCTCACCCGCTGGCCGACGCGGTGGCGGCGTTCACGACCGACTGGAGCCAGCGGGCCGCGTCGCTGTACTCCGCCCGCGCCGCGCGCATCCTGCACATCGCGGCTGCCATGCTCGCGCTCGGGCTGATCGCCGGCCTGTACGTGCGCGGCCTGGCGGTCGAGTACCGCGCGACCTGGGAATCGACGTTCCTCGACGCGGCGACCGTGCAGCGCCTGCTCGCCTTCGCGCTGTGGCCGGCCTCGACGCTGACCGGCATCCCGGTGCCGAGCGTCGCCGAGCTGGAGGCGATGCGCACGAGTGGCGCGCCGGCGTCGGCGAACGCCGCCCGCTGGCTGCACTTGCTCGCCGCCACGGTTGCCATCGTCGTGGTCCTGCCGCGGCTCGCGCTCGCGGCATGGAACGGCCTGTTCGCACGCTACCGCGCCACGCACTTCGCGTTCAAGCTCGACGAGCCGTATTTCCAGCGCGTGCTGCGCGGCTTTCACGGCGGCCCGCTGCGCGTGTCCGTCGTGCCCTACAGCTACCGCGTGCCGCCAGCGTCGCTGACCGGCGTGCAGTCGCTCGTGTCGCGCGTGTTCGGAGGCAGCGCGAGCCTGGTCGTCAGCTCGCCGGTCGCGTACGGCGACGAGGAGCATGCGCCGCTGGCATCGGGCGAGGTGAGCGGTCCGGTCATCGCACTGTTCAACCTCGCCGCGACGGCGGAACGCGAAGCGCACGGCGAATTCGTCGAGCAGCTGCGCGCGCGAGCCGGGCGGCATCCGGTCATCGTCATCGTCGACGAGGGGCCGTACCGCGAACGCAGCGGCGAGGACGCCGCGCGCCTGGACGAGCGCCGGCGCAGCTGGCGCGAGCTCTTCGCCGAGCGCAACGTCGAGCCGTTGTTCGCCGACCTGCGCCGCCCGGATCTCGCGGGCATCGAGGCGGCGATCGAAGCGCGGCTCGACGCCGTCCCCGGTTGACGATCGTGCCCGCGGCCGTCGCGCTGTCGCTGATCTCGCACACCAACGCGGGCAAGACGACGCTCGCGCGCACGCTGCTCGCGCGCGACGTCGGCGAGGTGCGCGACGAAGCCCACGTGACGCAGGAGGCGACGCCCTATCCGCTGGTCGATACGCCCGACGGCGACACGCTGATCCTGTGGGACACGCCGGGGTTCGGCGACAGCGCGCGGCTCGCCCGGCGGCTCGCGCGGCAGGGCAATCCGATCGGCTGGTTCCTGTCGCAGGTGTGGGACCGCTTTCGCGACCGCACGCTGTGGCTCTCGCAGCAGGCGGTCCGCAACGTGCGCGACCAGGCCGACGTCGTGCTCTATCTCGTCAACGCGGCCGAGGCGCCGGACGATGCCGGCTACCTGATGCCCGAGCTCGCGGTGCTCGAATGGATCGGCAAGCCGGTGATCGTGCTTTTGAACCAGACCGGCCCGCCACGGCCGCACGCCGAGGATGCGGCGGACGTGGATCGCTGGCGAAACGCGCTCGGGCCGCGCCCGCTGGTTCGCGCGATCGTCCCGCTCGACGCGTTCGCGCGCTGCTGGGTGCAGGAGATCGCGCTCATGCGGCTCATCGCCGAGGCGATCGCCGTCGACAAGCGCGACGCGTTCGAGCGGCTGGTCGCCGCCTGGCAGGATCGGCGCATGCGACAGTTCGACGATGCCATCGAGGCGATCGCCGCGCCGATCGCGCGGGCCGCCTGCGACAGCGAGCCGATCCCGGACCCGGGCGTGCGCGGGGCGTTGCGCGACCTCGGCAAGGCGCTCGGCGTCGCCCAGGCGAGCGCGGACAGCGCGAGCGCGCGCGCCTCCGAAGCGATGGCCGCGCGCCTGGATGCCGCGCTGCGCGAAAGCACCGATCGGCTCATCGCCATCCACGAGCTCTCCGGGCGGGCTTCCGCCGACGTGCTCGCGCAACTCGCGCGCACCGTCGTCGTCGACGCACCGCTGAACGAGGGCGCGGCGGCGATGATGGGCGGCGTCGTGTCGGGCGCATTGACCGGTCTCGCCGCCGACCTCGCAGCGGGCGGCCTCACGTTCGGTGCCGGCATGCTGACAGGTGCGGTGCTCGGCGCGGTCGGTGGCGCCGGCATCGCGCGCGGCATGAACGTCGCCCGCGCGCAGGCCGGGGCGTCGCTGCGCTGGGACGACGCGTTCCTCGCCCACCTGTCGGTCGCGGCGATCCTGCGTTATCTCGCCGTCGCGCACTACGGACGCGGTCGCGGCGACTGGGTCGAGACGGCACAGCCGTCGTTCTGGTCGCCATTGGTGGTGCAAGCGCTCGACGCGCGCAAGGGCGAGCTCGCTTCGATCTGGTCGCGACGGCAGCCGGCGTGCGACGAAGCGGCGATCGGGGCGGCCTTGCAGCCGGTGCTCGCGGCGGCTGCGCGCGAAGTGCTCGACGCGCTCTATCCGGGGTCGCTCGCCTGGGTCGGCCGTGCCGCGACCGTCGAGTGAGCGGAGCAAAGCGCGCCCGCGACCGCACGCTGCGCCGAGGTTGACCCGGTGCGGTTGCGCGAAGATGACGGGGCCGTCGCCCCGGGCCATGTCAGAGTCGACGCAGCAGTGCGAGCAGGCCCTCGAACGCGCGCCCGTACGGCGGCCACAGCAGGTACGCGGGCGAGCGCCGCGACTGCACGAACACGCCCTTCATGTGGCTGAACGTCTCGAACGAGCGCTCGCCGTGGTACGCGCCGGAACCCGATTCGCCGACGCCGCCGAACGGCAGCGCCTCGTGCGCGAAGTGGTACAGCGTATCGTTGACCGTCACGCCACCGGCGATC